>Ga0335078_10016990_pt1 | contig 10810 bp, 4 predicted proteins | sample Lox_Sample_32_FD_206711 | JGI IMG/M metagenome (GOLD analysis project Ga0335078, IMG submission 206711) | Soil microbial communities from Loxahatchee National Wildlife Refuge, Florida, United States - Lox_Sample_3.2 | ecosystem: Environmental > Terrestrial > Soil > Wetlands | place: USA: Florida... | reverse complement strand
GTCCTCGGCGTATCTGGAGGGCTACTACTACCGGCCGCGAATCGATAAGGATCTGCTGGCGCGCCATTCCGAGGGATTGATCGCGCTCTCGGCCTGCCTGCAGGGCGAAGTAACCTCGGCGCTGAAAGCCGACAAGTATGAGAAGGCGCGCCAATCGGCCTACGATCTGCGCGACATCTTCGGCAAGGGCAATTTCTATCTGGAGATTCAGGACCAGGGACTGGAAGACGAAAAGCGCGTGAATCCGGAAATTGTCAGGCTTTCGCGTGAGACCGGCATTCCGCTGGTGGCGACCAACGATTGCCATTATCTGACGCATGCCGACGCACGCGCTCAGGAAGTCCTGATGTGCATCCAGACCGGCAAGACCCTTAGCGACGGCCAGCGGATGCGTTTCGACACTGACCAGTTCTATTTCAAGTCCGCGGAGGAAATGGCCGCGACGCTCGGTGAAGTTCCGCAGGCGCTGGAGCGTACGCTGGAGATCGCGGAGCGCTGCAATCTGCACCTGAAGAAGAAGGAGCATGTGTTCCCGCATTTCGCCGTTCCGGCCGGCGAGACGCTGGACAGCTTCTTCGAGAAGGTGGCGCGCCAAGGCTTTGATGTCCGGCGTCCCGCCCTCGAGCGCCTGCGCGCCGAGGGACGCCTGCGTTATCCCATCGAGGCGTATGAGGACCGCCTGAACCGCGAGATCGCCTTGATCCGCGAGATGCGTTTCGCTGGCTACTTCCTGATTGTCTGGGATTTCATCCGCTTCGCCCGCGAGCAGTGTATTCCGGTCGGTCCCGGGCGCGGATCGGCGGCAGGAAGCCTCGTGTCCTACGCGCTGCACATCACCGACGTCGATCCCTTGCAGTACGGCCTGCTCTTCGAGCGCTTTCTCAACCCCGAACGCATCACTTTCCCCGACATCGACATTGATTTTTGCATGCGGCGCCGAAGCGAGGTGATCGAGTACGTGACGGGCAAGTACGGCCGCGAAAACGTGAGCCAGATCATCACCTTCGGCACCATGGGCGCAAAGGCCGTGGTACGCGACGCAGCGCGGGCTCTCGACATGCCTTTCGCTGACGCAGATCGCATTGCCAAGCTGGTTCCCAATACCCTCAACATCACGCTCAAGGACGCCTTGGCGCAGAATCCCGAGCTGCGCCAGCTTCGCGATCGCGATTCCAAGGTGGCCGAGCTGCTGGGCGTGGCCACGAGCCTCGAGGGCCTGGCGCGCCATGCCTCCACCCACGCCGCCGGCGTGGTTATCTCGCCGCAACCCCTGCAGGAAATCGTCCCGCTGTACAAGAGCAACAAAGACGAAATCACGACGCAGTACGCCATGGACGATCTTGAGAAAATCGGCCTGCTGAAGATGGACTTCCTCGGGCTGACCACACTGACCGTGCTTGACGATTCGGTGCGCATGATCGAGCAGACCCGCGGCGAGAAGCTGGAACTCGACAGGCTGCCCCTGGACGATGCCGCAACCTACGAACTGCTCGGCAAGGGACTGACTGCCGGCATATTCCAGTTTGAAAGCCGCGGCATGACAGACATCCTGCGCCGCGCCAGGCCGAATCGTCTCGGCGACCTGACGGCTTTGAACGCGCTCTATCGTCCCGGGCCCATGCAGATGATCGACGACTTCGTGGCTCGCAAGGCGGGCAAAAAGCGCGTCACTTACGACCTGCCGCAACTGAAGGACATCCTGGAAGAGACTTACGGGATCATGGTTTACCAGGAACAGGTGATGCAGATCGCGAATACCGTGGCGGGCTTCTCGCTTGGTGAAGCGGATGTGCTGCGCCGCGCGATGGGCAAGAAAAAGCACGAGGAAATGGTGGCCATGCGCGAGAAGTTCCTCGCGGGCGCCATCCGCAACAAGGTCCCCGAGGCCAAGGCGCGCAAGCTCTACGAACAAATCGAGCAGTTCGCGGGCTACGGATTCAACAAGTCGCACTCCGCCGCCTACGCCCTGGTGGCCTATCAGACCGCTTACCTGAAGACCCACTATCCGGTGGAATTCATGGCGGCCATGCTGACGGCGGAAATCGGTAATCCGGACAAGTTGACCTTCTATCTCGGCGAGTGCCGCGACATGGACATCGAGATCCTTCCGCCGGACGTCAACTCCAGCGATCGCACCTTTACGCCGTCGCGCACTGAGTCCGGCCTCGGCATCCGTTTCGGGCTTACGGCGATCAAGAATGTGGGTACGGCGGCCATTGACTCAGTCCTCGAAGCCCGCCGGCGCCTCGGCCGATTCGACAGCCTGTTCCAGTTCTGCGAAAATGTCGATCTCCGGCTGATGAACAAGCGCGTGATTGAGAGCTTGATCAAGGCCGGCGCCATGGACTCGCTGGGCGTGCACCGGGCGCGGATGATGGCCGGGCTCGATCGCGCCATGGAACTCGGCCAGGCGGGCCAGCGCGCGGCCGCCGCCGGACAAGGTGGTCTTTTTGGCGCAGCGGAGCAAGCGGAGCCCCTGCGGGCGGTCGAACTGCCAGAGGCGCCGGAGTGGTCAGAGGCCGAACGGCTGGCCGGCGAGAAAGAAGTTCTGGGGTTCTTTGTGACGGGTCATCCCCTCGACAAGTATCGCGCTGAGATGACGGCGCTCGCCAAGCACGACAGCGCCGCTCTCGAAGACATGGCCAATGATGCTCCGGTGTCGCTGGCCGGCATCCTGGCCGATCTGCGCGTAAAGCCCAGTAAGAAGGGCGACCTCTGGGCCGCAGCCGTACTTGAGGATTTGCGCGGCACTTCGGAATTGCTCGTATTTCCGCAGACGCTCCAGCAGGTGCAGCCGCTGCTCAAGAAAGAGGCCGTGCTGCTGATCAAGGGCCGTATCCGCAGGGATGAGGCCTCCGCCAAACCGAAGGTGATCGTGAGCGAGGTCCATCCCCTCGAGAAGGCCGCGGGGAACGGCCGGAAGTCGATTCGAATCCGGATCCCGCTGGATTCCCTGCCGGAAACGTTGCTCGACGCGATGTGCTCGCTCCTTGCGGCGCATCCCGGAAACGACGCGCTGGTCTTTCAGTTGATCCGCGAGGGCAATTTCTGTGCAGCCTTGCGGCCCCGGAGGCCGGCAGGCGTGAAAGCGGATGACATTCTGGTGGCAGAGTTACGCCGGATCTGCGGCGACGATGCCGTCTCGGTTGAGCAACGGACTTGACCGCGACCGCCAGAGCTTCTCGGTGTTCTCTGTGCTTACAAAGCCTCGACACAGAGAGCACAGAGTCTCCGTGACCTCTATGTTGGAGGCTTGTCGGCACAGAGATCACGGAGAACGCTCCGGTCTTGGTTGCAGCGTGCAGCCGCGCTGGGTTGAAGGCTTTTTTCGGCCACGAAAATCACGGAGCGAGTTAACCGCTTTGGGATGCTCTGCTCGTTGATCGTGCCGATTCCCTGACATGGCTAAACCGGCTCCCCAACCCGATCCCGCGCTCGACATCGAGAAGCAGATTGCTGCGCTGGAAGCGAGGTCGCCTTCGGAGGCCGACCGCGAAGAGATCGAGCGGCTGCGGGGACAGCTCGAGATTCTGCGGCGCAAGCCGGGCAGCGCCGCTTCAGGCGACGCCTGGGAACAGGTGCTGATCGCCCGCCATCCCAACCGTCCTTACACGCTGGACTTCGTTCATGCGATTTTCACCGATTTCACGGAGTTGCACGGCGATCGCCGCTTCGCGGACGATCCCGCGCTGATCGGGGGTCTGGCGTGCTTCGAAGGCCGGCCGGTCGTGGTGGTCGGTCATCAGAAGGGCCGCGACACGGAGCAGCGCGTAAAGCGCAACTTCGGCATGCCGAATCCTGAAGGTTATCGCAAGGCATTGCGCCTGATGCGGATGGCCGAGAAATTCCAATTGCCCGTCATCAGCCTTGTTGACACGCCGGGAGCATACCCGGGCAAGGGCGCCGAAGAGCGCGGCCAGGCTGAGGCCATTGCCTACAACCTCAAAGAGATCCCCAAGGTGCGGACTCCGATCGTGGTGGTGGTGCATGGCGAGGGCGGCAGCGGGGGCGCATTGGCCATTGCGATCGGTGACCGCGTCCTGATGCTGGAGAACGCCATCTACTCCGTAATCGCTCCCGAAAGCTGCTCGTCGATTCTCTGGCGCGACTGGAATCACAAGCAGGACGCCGCCCGCGCGCTGAAGCTGACCGCGCGCGACCTCCATGGCTTCGGCCTGGTCGACACGATCGTGCCCGAACCTCCTGGCGGTGCTCACACAGACGTGCCGGGCGCCGCTGCGCGCCTCAAGTCAGCCCTGAGCGCGAGTCTCCAGGAGCTCATGTCACTTCCGCTCGACCAACTCACCCGGCGGCGCCACGAGCGTCTGAGGAAGCTCGCGACCTTTGTGGTTGAGTAAGTTGTGCCCTGACCCTCAGACACCCACCAAGTGGCTCGATTTGCCGGACTTGAGCCCGCCTTTGCGCTAACAAATTGAATCTTCAGCGTTTACCAATCACTGCCGATCCGTCCAGTTGAACACACGAATTCGACCGTTCGCTGTAATGATTTTTGCCACCGGGGGGCGTTTAGCGCCATAATGCCCGTGTAGTCAAGCTGGGGTGGACGGTCGTCCAGACCGTGGCCTTATTTCTGTAGCTGATTGCTTTCGGGTCGCGGGCACAGGGACATCCGTAGGGCTTGATCCATGCTGCGGTGATCACGTCGCCGCCGCGCCAACCTAAATTCGCCGGCAGGGGAGCCGGTGCTTGGAGAGGTCCACAATGAGCACTCTGCCATTCAATGGTCTGCCGGGGGAACAAGCTGCCGGGGCTGGGCTGGTCCAGATTGCCTCGCAAGAGGAGATCGTCCGCCGCCGTTTGGACGAGGAGCGCCGCCGGTTGGAGCAGGAGGCCGGTCTGGAGCGCCGCCAAGTGAAGCAATTCGCCCGGCCAGCGGAACGCCCCTTCACCAGGGCCGAACGCGATCGGACCACTCTGCTGTTCGGCGGACTCACCTGGAAGCACGAAAAGCTGGTGCACGGCGCTCTCGAAAGCCTTGGCTACAATTGCGAAGCCGTGCCGGTGCCGGACAAGCGCGCCTTCCAGCTCGGCAAAGAGTATGGCAACAACGGCCAGTGCAATCCCACATATTTTACTGTCGGCAACCTCGTCCAGTTCCTGCAAAACCTCGAAGAGGCGGGCCTTACCAAACAGGAGATCATCGACCGTTATGTGTTCTTCACCGCCGGCGCCTGTGGACCGTGCCGCTTCGGGATGTACGAAGCCGAATATCGCCTGGCGCTGCGCAACTCGGGCTTTGATGGTTTCCGAGTGCTCCTGTTCCAGCAGTCCGGCGGGTTGAACCAGGCCGAAGCCGAGGCCGGACTCGAGATGAACCTCGACTTCTTCCTCGGCATTTTGAACGCTCTCAACATCGGCGACGTGATAAATGACGTTGCTTACCAGATTCGGCCCTTCGAGGTGAACGCGGGCGACACCGACCGCGTGCTCGACGAATCCATGGAGCTGCTACACGAGGTCATGAAGCGGAAACGCCCTTACACGATGGAAGGGAAATTCGGGGAGTGGCTCAGGAAGACCTCGTTCAGCAGCACCGCAACCATGATCGGCAAGTTCATGGATCAGCTTTACGGTGAGGACTACACCGCCGCGCTGCGTGAGGTTCGCGAGCGCTTCAATGCCATTCCCGTTGACCGCACGCGCGTAAAGCCGATCGTCAAAGTCACGGGCGAGTTCTGGGCGCAAACCACCGAGGGCGACGGCAATTTCAACATGTTCAAATTTCTGGAGCGCGAGGGCGCGCAGGTCCTGGTTGAGCCGGTGGGTACCTGGATCATGTACATGATCCATCAGGCGAAGCAGAAGATCCGCGATGAGCGCGGCGTCGATCTGGTGTCGGAGAATGTCTCGCGCTGGAACCTGATGAAGGTCTTCGGCAGCCACTTCAATACAAGGCAGAAGATTGCCAAGCTCAGCTTCGCCGAAAGCATCTTCAAGCGCGAATACCACAAGCTCATCGATACCCTCGGCGGCGTGGCGCACCATCTGACCGACCAGTACGAACTGCAGCGCATCGGGCATCCCTTTTACAACTCGCGCGCCGGGGGCGGCGAGGGCCACCTGGAAGTCGCCAAAAACATCTACTACTCGAACAAAGATCTCTGCCACATGGTGCTGTCGCTGAAACCTTTCGGCTGCATGCCCTCCACGCAGTCGGACGGCGCGCAGTCCGCGGTAGTCTCGCAATACAAGGACATGATCTTCCTGCCGGTCGAGACCTCGGGCGAGGGTGACGTCAACGCGCACAGCCGCGTGCAGATGGCGCTCGGCGAAGCCAAGGTTCGCGCCAAGAATGAAATGAAAGCGGTGCTCGAGAAGACCGGCTACACGCTCGAAGAAGTGCAGGAGTTTGTGGCCGAGCATCCCGAAATGCAGCAGCCCATGTACAAGTACGGCCATCACAAGGGTGTGATCAGCGTGGCCGCCAACTTCGTCCTGCACGCCGCTGACCGGATGAAGGTGGAAAAGCGGGAACTGGTAGCTGTGAATTGACCTGAGCCTGTCCTGGCGGAGAAGCAGAGGAAAAGATGGCAGCTAATGCTAAACCGGTTCCGGAAGGATTCAACACGATTACCGTGCACCTCTCGGTGCGTGAAGCCAGCCGGGCCATCGAATTCTACAAGAACGCACTCGGTGCTCAAGTGCTGGGTGTACACCATGCGCCAGACGGCAAGGTCATCCACGCTCTGTTGAAAATCGGCGACTCGCTTCTAATGCTGGCCGACGAGTTCCCGGGAAGGGGCACGCCCTCACCGCAGACTCTCGGCGGCAGCCCCGTGGTTCTAAACGTTTACGTTGAGGACGTTGACAAGCTGTGGCAGCAGGCGGTCACCGCCGGCGCAACCGTTACCATGCCTCTCGGGGACCAGTTTTGGGGCGATCGCTACGGCCAGGTGAGGGATCCATTCGGACATAACTGGTCGCTTGCTTCCCGCAAAGAGGATATTACTCCGGCGGAGATGGAGCGGCGATCCAAAGAAGTGTTCGCCCAAATGGCCGCCAAGGGCGTGGGGCAGAGCTGAACGCAGACGAAGCCGTGATTTTATTGATGACGGGAGAGTTACAAAATTATCTCTCCGATTCCGGATTCGGAGCAGGGTTAATGAGATGACCGTCCGGTTGGGCAGCCGGCGGTGAACGCAGAATCGAGGTTGAAGATGCCAACTGCACGCGATCTGATGGTCGGGCTGGATGTCGGTTCCACGACCGTGAAGTCGGTGGTGGTGGATACGACCACGAGCCAGATCGTCTGGAGCGATTACCAGCGGCATGACACCAAGCAGCCTGAGAAATGCCTTGAGTTTCTGAAGCGCATGGAGGCCGACGCCGGCATCAAGGCGGGCGAGTCGCGCGTGTTCCTGACCGGGTCGGGTGGTGGCGGCATCGTGCCCATGATCGGGGCCAAGTTCGTGCAGGAAGTAAACGCGGTTTCGCTGGCAGTGGAGCATCTTTACCCGGAGTGCGGATCCGTAATTGAGCTCGGCGGCCAGGACGCCAAGATCATCATCTTTAAGGAAGATCCCGAAACCGGCCGCAAAAAGAAAATTCCCTCCATGAACGACAAGTGCGCCGGGGGCACGGGCGCCGTAATCGACAAGATCAACGCCAAGCTGCGCATTCCCGCCGATCAGCTCTGCCAGATGGGTTATGCCGGGATGAAGCTGCATCCCGTGGCCGGGAAGTGCGGCGTGTTCGCGGAGACGGATATCAACGGGCTGCAAAAGTCCGGGGTGCCGCCCAACGAGCTCATGGCCTCGCTTTTCGAGGCGATCATCCAGCAGAACCTCGCGGTGCTGACCCGCGGCAACACGCTGCGTCCCGTCGTGCTGCTGCTCGGCGGTCCTAACACCTATATCAAGGGCATGCAGGACTGCTGGAAGCACAACATTCCCAAAGTTTGGGAGGAGCGCAATTATCCTCTGCCCGAGGGCGTGGATCCCGAGACCCTGATTCGCGTGCCCGATAACGCCCAATACTTCGCCGCGCTGGGCTGCGTCCGCTTTGGGCTCGACGAGGATCCCGAAGTCGGCGTGTACAAGGGCTACGAGAAGCTTGACTGGTACATCAACGTGGGGCGCCTCGAGGAGAAGCAGAAGAAGGGCGGCTCGGGTCTTTACAAGACCGAAAATGAACTGGTGGAGTTCAGAGATCGCTACAAGTCGCACCGCTTCGCGCCGCGCAAGTTCCAGCCCGGCGAGCACGTGCGTGCCTTCATGGGTATCGACGGTGGATCGACGTCGACCAAGGCCGTGCTGCTCAGCCAGGACGGCGAAGTGATGGTGAAGTGCTATCAGCTCTCCAAGGGCAATCCGCTGGAAGACACGATGGAGATGTTCGCCAACTTGCGCAAACAGGTCGAGGACCAGGGCGCCACCGTCGAGCTACTGGGCGTGGGCTCGACCGGCTATGCCAAAGACATCCTGAAGGAGACGCTGCGTGCTGACGTGGCTTTGGTGGAGACGGTAGCGCACACCGAAGCGGCGCTCCACTTCTACCCCGACGCCGACGTGATTTGCGACGTCGGCGGGCAGGACATCAAGTTGATCATCCTGCAGGACGGGCGCGTGAAGGACTTCAAGCTGAATACGCAGTGCTCGGCCGGCAATGGCTACTTCCTTCAATCCACTTGCGTGGGCTTCGGCCATAAGGTTGAGGAATACGCCGACCTGGCGTTCGGCGCCAAGGCGATGCCGATGTTCGGTTACGGCTGCGCCGTCTTCATGCAGTCCGATATCGTGGATTTCCAACGCCAGGGCTGGAAGCCGGAAGAGATCATGGCCGGGCTGGCCAACGTCCTGCCCAAGAACATCTGGCTTTACGTTTCCCAGATTCCCAACCTCGCATCTCTGGGCAAGACGTTTGTGCTCCAGGGCGGCACGCAGCACAACCTGGCGGCCGTGAAGGCGCAGGTGGATTTCATCGAGTCGCGCTTCAAGGACAAGGGCTCGAAGCCCAACGTGATCGTGCACGAGCACTGTGGCGAGTCGGGCGCCATCGGCGCGGCCATCGAGGCTCGAAGGCTCTACAATCGTGGCCATCGCACGTCCTTCATCGGTTTCGACGCCGTCGCCAATATCAGCTACGAGACGCATCGCAACGAGAACACGCGCTGCTATTTCTGCAAGAACAAGTGCATGCGCACGTTCATCGATGTGAAGATCGCCGATTCCGACGAGTCGTGGAAGAAGTCGAAGATTCCGATCCTCAAGGGTGTGAAGCGCCTGATCGTCGGCAACAGTTGCGAGAAAGGTCTCGTGGAAGATGTGAACGACATGCGCGAGATCAAGAAGGGATTGGACGCCGCCAAGCGCGACAACCCCAATCTCGCCGAAGTCGGCGCCAAGGCCGCTTTCAAGAGCTACGCGCCCCCTGTGGTGGCCGATCCTCTGCCGAAGTACTCATTCACCGCCGCGCAGAAGAAGCGCGCAGAGCTGATGAAGCGCCGCAGCGAATTACGCATCGGTGTTCCGCGCGTGCTCAACGCCTACTCGGTGATGCCGATTTTCAGCGCCTACTTCGAAGCGCTGGGGATCCCGAGCGAGAACCTCGTCTATTCCGACTTCACCAACGAGCAGCTCTATAAAGAGGGCGCGAAGCGCGGCGCCATCGATCCCTGCTTTCCCTCGAAGGTCGCCATCCCGCACGTGCACAACCTGATCTATGTGCACCACAAGAAGAAGCCGCTAGACATCATCTTTTTCCCGATGATCGATGATCTGCCAAGCGACCTCAGTCACGCGCAGGCTCATCGCTCCTGTCCCACCGTGGCGACTACGCCGGAAGCCGTCAAAGCGGCGTTCACCAAGGAAGGGGACCTGTTTAAGGACAACAATGTGCTTTTCTGCGACACGTTCGTGAATCCCGCCAACAAGGCGCTGCTGGCAAAGCAGCTCTACGACGAGTTCAAGGACGTGCTGGGACTCTCCTTCGAAGAAAACCTGCGTGCCGTTGATGAAGGGATGAAGGCGCAGGACAAGTTCATGAACGCCATCCAGCGCGCGCAAGGCCGCGAAGTGCTGCAGAGGCTCGAGGCCGAAGACCGCATTGGCATCGTGGTGCTGGGCCGGCCCTATCACAACGACCCCGGCATCAATCACGAGATCCTGGAGGAGTTCCAGAAGATCGGTTACCCCGTACTGACGCTGCAGTCGCTGCCTGTCGATCCTGAAATCACCGGGCCACTGTTCGAGGAGGATGTGCGAGCCGGTTTGATCAAGGATCCGATGGACATCTCGGATGCCTGGAAGAACAGCTACAGCGAAAACACGTCGCAGAAGGTCTGGGCCGCGAAATTCACAGCGCGGCACCCGAACCTCGTGGCGCTCGAGCTCTCGAGCTTCAAGTGCGGCCATGATGCGCCTATCTACACGACCGTCGAAGAGACGGTCACCAAGTCCGGAACGCCTTACTTTTCCTTCAAGGACATCGACGAGAACAAGCCCACCGGCTCCATCAAGATTCGCGTGGAGACCATCAGCTACTTCCTCAAGCGCTATCGCGAAGACATGGTCGCCCGCAAAGACAAAGAGCGCCAGATCGAGGCCAAGCTGCAGGAATTCGAGGCTAGGCTTCGAGCCGAGCTCTCAGGCCATGTTCGCGCGCCCGCACACTCCCACCCTGCGCTCTCAGGTCCGCCGCCCGCGCCTTATGAGATGGAGCAGCCGGTGGGGATGAACGTGATCCGATCCATCAACAGAGAAGAAGGGTAGCGGCGCTGAGGGCTGTCAATCAGCGTATTCCCTCCTGACGCTTTCGCGGCCGACGGCTGCCTCACGATGTGAGGCGGTTA
>Ga0335078_10016989_pt1 | contig 10810 bp, 7 predicted proteins | sample Lox_Sample_32_FD_206711 | JGI IMG/M metagenome (GOLD analysis project Ga0335078, IMG submission 206711) | Soil microbial communities from Loxahatchee National Wildlife Refuge, Florida, United States - Lox_Sample_3.2 | ecosystem: Environmental > Terrestrial > Soil > Wetlands | place: USA: Florida... | reverse complement strand
GCATGGAGGTCGAACTCATCGCCCCCATCGCCATGGACGAGGGCCTGCGCTTCGCCATCCGCGAGGGCGGCCACACCGTCGGCGCCGGCGTCGTCGCCAAGATCATAAAATAGGGTGATATATAAGAGGCGCCGCGCGCACCGCGCCGGGATTCTAGGAGCGTAGCTCAATTGGTAGAGCACCGGTCTCCAAAACCGGGGGTTGGGGGTTCGAGCCCCTCCGCTCCTGCCACCCCGCGATAAACGCTGGCAAATCCTCGAACCCGAGGCTATATAAGCGCCTTCCAACAGGCATCGGTATGGCAAGCATTACCCCGCTGGAATTTCTGCGGCAGGTCCGTCAGGAAGTGAGCCGCGTCACCTGGCCGACGCGAAAGGAAACCGGCGTCACCACCGCCATGGTCTTCGCCATGGTGGTCGCGGCGGCGCTGTTCTTTTTCCTCGTCGACGAGGTCCTGGCGCTGGGCGTGCGCTACGTCTTCGGTCTTGGCTGAGCCATGACCGCGCGCTGGTACGTGATCCATGTCTATTCCGGCTTCGAGAAGAAGGTCGCGGAATCGATCAAGGAGCAGGCGAAGCAGAAAGGCCTCGCCGAGAAATTCGAGGAAGTGCTGGTCCCGACCGAAGAGGTCGTCGAGGTCAAACGCGGCGCCAAGGTCAGCGCCGAGCGCAAGTTCTTCCCCGGCTACGTTCTGGTGAAGATGGACCTGACCGACGATAGCTGGCACCTGGTCAAGAACACGCCCAAGGTCACCGGCTTCCTCGGCGGCAAGGGCCGCCCGGTGCCGATCACCGAGACCGAGGCCACCCGCATCATGAAGCAGGTGCAGGAAGGCATCGAACGGCCGAAGCCCTCGATCACCTACGAGGTCGGCGAGCAGGTCCGGGTCTGCGACGGCCCCTTCACCTCGTTCAATGGGCTGGTCGAGGAAGTGGACGAGGAAAAGGCGCGGCTCAAGGTAGCGGTGTCGATCTTCGGCCGCGCCACGCCGGTCGAGCTGGAATACTCGCAGGTCGAAAAACTCTAAGAAAACGGGACGCAGATGGCGAAGAAGGTTGTCGGATTCATCAAGCTGCAGGTGCCGGCGGGCAAGGCCAATCCCTCGCCGCCGATCGGCCCTGCCTTGGGCCAGCGCGGCCTCAACATCATGGAGTTCTGCAAGGCGTTCAACGCCCAGACCCAGAACCTCGAACCCGGCATGCCGGTGCCCGTCATCATCACGGCCTACCAGGATCGTAGCTTTACCTTCATCACCAAGTCGCCGCCGAACAGCTATTTTCTCCTCAAGGCGGCGGGGATCGAGAAGGGCTCAGGCACGACCGGCAAGGGCTTCGTCGGCAAGGTGACGATGAAGCAGATCCGCGAGATCGCGCAGAAAAAGATGAACGATTTGAACGCCAAGGACATCGAGGGCGCCTGCAAGATGCTGGTCGGCTCGGCGCGCTCGATCGGCCTCGAGGTGGTGGAGTAAGCCATGACCCACATGGGCAAGCGTCTGAAGAAGGGCTACGAGGGCATCGACCGCGCCAAGGTCTATGACCCCGCGGAGGCGGTGAAGCTGATCAAGTCGCGCGCCAACGCGAAGTTCGACGAGACCATCGAGGTGGCGATGAATCTCAACATCGATCCGCGCAAGGCGGAGCAGGGCGTGCGCGGCACCGTCGTGCTGCCGCACGGCACCGGCAAGAGCCTGCGCGTCGCGGTTTTCGCCAAGGGCGACAAGGCGACGCAGGCCAAGGCCGCGGGCGCCGACATCGTCGGCGCCGAGGACCTGGCGGAACAGGTGCAGGCGGGCAAGATCGACTTCGACCGCTGCATCGCGACGCCCGACATGATGGGCCTGGTGGGACGGCTGGGCAAAGTGCTCGGGCCGCGCGGCCTGATGCCCAACCCCAAGGTCGGCACCGTCAGCGCCAACGTCGCCGAGGCGGTGAAGGCGGTCAAAGGCGGCCAGATCGAGTTCAACACCGCCAAGGCGAGCCTGATCCAGGCCGGCCTCGGCAAGGCGAGCTTCTCGGAGGAAGCCATCCTCGGCAACCTCAAGGCGTTCGTTTCGGCGATCAACCGCGCCAAGCCCCAGGGCATCAAGGGTTCCTTCATCAAGAAGGTCTCCCTGAGCTCGACCATGGGACCCGGCGTAAAGGTGGAAATTTCTTCCCTGACCGCGTAAAAGGTCGGGTTCTAAAGGCAGGGACGGCCAGCGCCGCCCCTTCCTGTCCGAGATTGCGGGTGCCCGTCAGGGCTTAAGGGCTTCGGCCGCCGGCATGAGACAGGGGTCGGGCCAGGGACTTCCCTGGCCGCACTTCTGGGACAGGCTAACCGGGCGTGGGGCACCAGCGGGTGTCCGTCACGCCTTTGTGCAACCGGCCGGACGGGGCGAGATGCCTTGGCCGGTTCGATGGAGGTTTGCGTGGACCGGGACCATAAGAAGCGGCTGACGGATTCGCTCCATGCCGCGCTCGCCGACACTACGGTGGTCGTGCTGACCCACCAGAGCGGCATGACGGTCGCCGAGGTGACCGACCTGCGCCGCCAGATGCGTGCCGCCGGCGCCAATTTCCGCGTCACCAAGAACAAGCTCGCGCAGCGCGCGCTGGGCGGCACCAAATTCGAGGCGTTGAAGCCACTTTTCAAGGGACCGACTGCGATCGCCTTCTCGCGCGATCCGGTGGCGGCGGCCAAGGTCACGGTCGCCTATGCCGAGAAGAACGAGAAACTGACGATCGTCGGCGGCTCGCTCGGCGACCGCCAGCTCGATGTCGCGGCGATCAAGGCGCTCGCGACCCTGCCCTCGCTCGACCAGCTCCGCGGCAAGATGATCGGCCTGCTTCAGGCGCCGGCGACCAAGATCGCCGGGGTTCTGCAAGCCCCGGCCGGACAGCTTGCCCGTCTCGTGGGCGCCCACGCCGCTAAGGCCGGCAAGGCCGCCTGACCCATTCCACCCAATAACGTTTATCCCCAGGAGTAAGGACCTATGGCAAATCTGGATACGATCGTCGAAGAGCTCTCGAAGCTCTCGGTTTTGGAAGCGGCGGAGCTCGCCAAGAAGCTCGAAGAGAAGTGGGGCGTCTCGGCGGCGGCCCCGGTTGCCGTGGCGGCGGCCCCGGCTGGCGGCGCGGCCGCGGGCGGCGCGGCGGCGGCGGAAAAGACCGAATTCACCGTCGTCCTGGCGAATGCGGGCGAGAAGAAAATCAACGTCATCAAGGAGGTGCGTGCGATCACCGGACTCGGCCTGAAGGAAGCCAAGGACCTGGTCGAGGGCGCGCCCAAGCCGGTGAAGGACGGCGTCAACAAGGACGAAGCCGCCAAGATCAAGAAGCAGCTCGAAGAGGCTGGCGCCACCGTCGAGGTGAAATAAGCCAAGCAGGGCTTGACCGGCGGGGCAGATAGGGCAATATTACGGACACATGCCCAATCTTCCTGCCGGTAGCAGTGCCGGGGCGCGGGGTTGCACGCGCTCGTCGGCGCTTGTCGTTTTGCGAAACGATATTTCGCAAGGCGCCGTACCCGGGAATCGGGCGTCGGGGCGTCGGCTCTAAGAGTTCTGGTCCGAGGGTTTTCCGCGCAGCCGGCCACGGGGCCGCGCGCGGCGTCGATTAGGGAGCATCCATGGCGAAGTCGTTCACCGGCCGCAAGCGAATCCGCAAAAGCTTCGGTCGAATTCCCGAAGTCGCGCCGATGCCGAACCTGATCGAGGTCCAGAAGAGTTCCTACGACCACTTCCTCCAGATGGGCGTCACGCCCGAGAACCGCACCAGCGTCGGGCTCCAGGAGGTCTTCCGCTCAGTCTTCCCGATTCGCGACTTTTCCGACCGTGCGCGTCTCGAATTCGTGCGCTACGACCTCGAACCGCCGAAATACGACGTCGAGGAATGCCAGCAGCGCGGCATCACCTTCGCCGCGCCGCTGCGCGTGACGCTCCGCCTGGTGGTCTGGGACGTGGACGAAGAGACCAAGTCGCGCTCAATCCGCGACATCAAGGAGCAGGACGTCTACATGGGCGACATGCCGCTCATGACCAAGAACGGCACTTTCATCATCAACGGCACTGAGCGCGTCATCGTCTCCCAGATGCACCGCTCGCCCGGCGTGTTTTTCGACCACGACAAGGGCAAGACCCATTCCTCGGGCAAGTATTTGTTCGCCGCGCGCGTCATCCCCTATCGCGGCTCGTGGCTCGACTTCGAATTCGACGCCAAGGACCACCTCTATGTCCGTATCGATCGGCGCCGCAAGTTGCCGGTGACGACACTGCTTCTGGCGCTGGACAGCGTCGCGAGCGAGAAGCTCCGCCGCGAGCGCATGGCCGAAAGCAAGCCGCTGACGCCGGCCGAGATCCAGGGCATGTCGAAGGAAGAGATCCTCGCCTATTTCTACACCATCACGCCCTATACCCGGATCAAGCCGGGCAAGAACAGCAAGGGCGGCTGGAAGGCGCCGTTCGACCCGACCAAGTACCGCGGCCATAAGCTGACCGCCGACATGATCGACGCGCGCACCGGCAAGGTGAAGGCCGAGACCGGTGAGAAGATGACGCCGCGGCTGGCGCGCAAGCTCTATGACGACGGCCTCAAGGAAGTCCAGGTCGCCTCCGAGGAGCTGATCGGCCGCTTCCTGGCGGTCGACCTCATCAATGAGGAGACCGGCGAGGTCTATGCCGAGGCCGGCGACGAGATCACCGAACAGCTGCTCCAGACCGCCGAAGCCGCGAACCTCGCGGAGCTGCCGGCGCTGTCGCTGGACCAGACGACCGGCGGGCCGTACATCCGCAACACGCTGCTGATCGACAAGAACACGACGCGCGAAGAAGCGCTGGTCGACATCTACCGCGTGATGCGCCCGGGCGAGCCGCCGACGCCGGAAACCGCCGAGGCACTGTTCACCAGCCTGTTCTTCGACGGCGAACGTTACGACCTGTCGGCGGTCGGCCGCGTGAAAATGAATTCGCGCCTCAGCCTCAAGACCGAGGACACGGTGCGCACGCTGCGCAAGGACGACATCCTGGCGATCCTCAAGGTGCTGGTCGAGCTCAAGGACGGCCGCGGCGAGATCGACGACATCGACCATCTCGGCAACCGCCGGGTGCGCTCGGTCGGCGAGCTGATGGAGAACCAGTACCGCATCGGCCTGCTGCGCATGGAGCGCGCGATCCGCGAGCGCATGAGCTCGGTCGAGATCGACACCGTGATGCCGCATGATCTGATCAACGCCAAGCCGGCGGCCGCGGCGGTGCGCGAATTCTTCGGCTCGTCGCAGCTGTCGCAGTTCATGGACCAGACCAATCCGCTGTCCGAGATCACCCACAAGCGCCGCCTCTCGGCGCTGGGGCCGGGCGGTCTGACGCGCGAGCGCGCCGGGTTCGAGGTGCGCGACGTGCATCCGACGCATTACGGCCGCATCTGCCCGATCGAGACGCCGGAAGGCCCGAATATCGGCCTGATCAACAGCCTCGCGACCTATGCGCGGGTCAACCAGTACGGCTTCATCGAGAGCCCGTACCGCAAGGTGGTCAACGGCAAGGTGACCGACGAGGTGGTCTATCTCTCCGCCATGGAGGAAGGCCGCTACGCCATCGCCCAGGCCAACGTCGAGATCGACGGCCACGGCAAGATCAAGGCCGACCTGACCAACTGCCGTAAGGGCGGCGACTTCGTCATGGCGCGGCCGCAGGACATCGACTTCATCGACGTGTCGCCGAAGCAGCTCGTATCGGTCGCCGCGGCGCTGATCCCGTTCCTCGAGAACGACGACGCCAACCGCGCGCTAATGGGCTCGAACATGCAGCGCCAGGCGGTGCCGCTGATCCAGGCCGAGGCGCCGCTGGTTGGCACCGGCATGGAGGAGACCGTGGCGCGCGACAGCGGCGTCACCATCATCGCCCGACGCTCCGGGGTGGTGGACCAGGTCGACGGCATGCGCATCGTCATCCGCGCGACCGAGGACACTTCGACGGAATCGCCGGCAGTCGACATCTACAACCTGCTCAAGTTCCAGCGCTCGAACCAGAACACCTGCATCACCCAGCGGCCGCTGGTGCGCGTCGGCGACGTGGTCAAGGCCGGCGACGTGATCGGCGACGGCCCCTCGACGCAGCTGGGCGAACTCGCGCTCGGCCGCAACGTGCTGTGCGCCTTCATGCCGTGGAACGGCTACAACTTCGAGGATTCGATCCTGATTTCCGAGCGGATCGTGTCAGACGACGTCTTCACTTCGATCCATATCGAGGAATTCGAAGTGATGGCGCGCGACACCAAGCTCGGCCAGGAGGAAATCACCCGCGACATCCCGAACGTCGGCGAAGAGGCGCTCAAGAATCTCGACGAGGCCGGCATCGTCTATATCGGCGCGGAAGTGAAGCCGGGCGACATTTTGGTCGGCAAGGTGACGCCGAAGGGCGAATCGCCGATGACGCCGGAAGAGAAGCTGTTGCGTGCGATCTTCGGCGAAAAGGCGTCGGACGTGCGCGACACCAGCCTGCGGCTGCCGCCGGGCGTGTCGGGCACCATCGTCGAGGTGCGGGTATTCTCGCGCCGCGGCGTCGACAAGGACGAGCGTGCGCTGGCGATCGAGCGTGCCGAGATCGAACGGCTCGCCAAGGACCGCGACGACGAGCGCGCCATTCTCGAGCGCAGTTTCTTCGCGCGCATGAAGCATCTGTTGAGCGGCCAGGAAGCGACCTCCGGTCCCAAAGGCTTCAAGGCCGGCTCGCGCATCAGCGATGCGGTGCTGTCCGAATACTCGCCCAACCAATGGAAGCAGTTCGCGGTCAAAAGCGACAAGCGCATGGCCGAGATCGAGGCGCTACGCAAGCTGATGGACGAATCGATCGGCCAGCTGCAACAGCGCTTCGAGAACAAGGTCGAGAAGCTGCAACGCGGCGACGAGCTGCCGCCCGGCGTCATGAAGATGGTCAAGGTGTTCGTCGCGGTGAAGCGCAAGCTCCAGCCCGGCGACAAGATGGCCGGCCGCCACGGCAACAAGGGCGTGATCTCGCGCATCATGCCGGTCGAGGACATGCCTTATCTCCAGGACGGGACGCCGGTGGACATCGTGCTCAATCCACTGGGCGTGCCGAGCCGCATGAACGTCGGCCAGATTCTCGAGACCCATCTCGGCTGGGCGTCGGCCAATCTCGGCCGCGAAATCGGCGAGATCGTCGACAAGGCACGCCGCGCGGGCAACCAGACCCGCGAACTGCGCCGCGTCCTCAACACGGTCTATCTCGACAAGACCGACCGCGACGACATCAAGGACATGGACGACGCGCAGGTGATGGAATTGAGCGAGAACCTGCGCCCCGGCGTCCCGATGTCGAGCCCGGTGTTCGACGGCGCACGCGAAGACGACATCGTCGCCATGCTGACCCAGGCCGGCCTCGATACGTCGGGCCAGGTGACGCTGGTCGACGGTCGCACCGGCGAGACCTTCGATCGCAGGGTCACGGTCGGCTACATCTACATGTTGAAACTGCATCACCTGGTGGACGACAAGATCCACGCGCGGTCGATCGGCCCCTACAGCCTGGTCACTCAGCAGCCGCTGGGCGGCAAGGCGCAGTTCGGCGGCCAGCGCTTCGGTGAAATGGAGGTGTGGGCGCTCGAGGCCTACGGCGCCGCCTACACCCTCCAGGAAATGCTCACCGTCAAATCGGACGACGTCTCGGGCCGCACCAAGGTCTACGAGGCGATCGTGCGGGGCGACGACAATTTCGAGGCCGGTATCCCGGAATCCTTCAACGTGCTGGTGAAGGAGTTGCGGTCGCTGGGGCTCAACGTCGAGCTCGAGCAGCGCAGCTACTGATCGGCCGCCAGGATTCCTAAGAAAGGGAACGTTCGATGAATGAGTTGATGAACGTCTTCGGGCAAGTCAGCCCGCCGCAGGTTTTCGACCAGATCCGCATTTCGATAGCGAGTCCGGAGCGGATCCGCTCGTGGTCGTTCGGCGAGATCAAGAAGCCGGAGACGATCAACTACCGCACCTTCAAGCCCGAGCGCGACGGCCTGTTCTGCGCCCGCATCTTCGGACCGATCAAGGATTACGAGTGCCTGTGCGGCAAGTACAAGCGCATGAAGTATCGCGGCATCGTCTGCGAGAAGTGCGGCGTCGAGGTCACGCTGTCGAAGGTGCGGCGCGAGCGCATGGGCCACATCGAGCTCGCCTCGCCGGTCGCCCATATCTGGTTCCTCAAGTCGCTGCCGTCGCGCATCGGACTGTTGCTCGACATGACGCTCAAGGATCTCGAGAAGGTCCTCTATTTCGAGAGCTACGTCGTCACCGAGCCGGGCCTGACGCCGCTCAAGCTGCACCAGGTGCTGAACGAAGAGGAATTTCTCAAGGCCCAGGAAGAGCACGGCGACGAGGGCTTCCAGGCGTCGATCGGCGCCGAGGCGCTCAAGCGGATGCTCGAGGCGATCAACCTCGAGGAAGACCAGGCGCGCCTGCGAGAGGAACTGCGCGAGACCACGTCCGAAGCCAAGCGCAAGAAGCTGGTGAAGCGGCTCAAGCTGATCGAGGCCTTCATCCAGTCGAACAGCCGGCCGGAATGGATGATCCTCGAAGTCGTGCCGGTGATCCCGCCCGAGCTGCGCCCGCTGGTGCCGCTCGACGGCGGCCGGTTCGCGACCTCCGACCTCAACGACCTTTATCGCCGCGTCATCAACCGCAACAACCGGCTGAAGCGGCTTATTGAATTGCGTGCCCCGGATATCATCGTGCGCAACGAGAAGCGCATGCTCCAGGAGGCGGTGGACGCGTTGTTCGACAACGGCCGCCGCGGCCGCATCATCACCGGCGCCAACAAGCGCCCGCTCAAGTCGCTGTCCGACATGTTGAAGGGCAAGCAGGGCCGCTTCCGCCAGAACCTGCTTGGCAAGCGCGTCGACTATTCGGGCCGCTCGGTCATCGTGGTCGGCCCCGAGCTCAAGCTGCACCAGTGCGGTCTGCCGAAGAAGATGGCGCTCGAGCTCTTCAAGCCCTTTATCTATTCGAAGCTCGAGCTCTACGGTCTCGCCAGCACGATCAAGGCGGCCAAGCGCATGGTCGAAAAGGAGCGGCCGGAGGTTTGGGACATCCTCGAAGAGGTGATCCGCGAACATCCGGTGCTGTTGAATCGCGCGCCGACGCTGCATCGGCTCGGCATCCAAGCGTTCGAGCCGATCCTGATCGAGGGCAAGGCGATCCAGCTGCATCCGCTGGTTTGCACCGCGTTCAACGCCGATTTCGACGGTGACCAGATGGCGGTGCACGTGCCGCTTTCGCTGGAAGCGCAGTTGGAAGCCCGCGTGCTGATGATGTCGACCAACAACATCCTGTCGCCCGCCAACGGCAAGCCGATCATCGTGCCTTCGCAGGACATCGTGCTCGGTCTCTATTACATCACGCTCGAGCGCGCCGACTGGATCGGGCCCGAGGTCAAATTCCGCACCATCGAGGAACTGCGCCTGGCGCTCGAAAACCACCAGGTGCTGGCACTCGACAAGACCGACACGAACGATCCGCTCAAGTCGGGCAAGATCGCTAATTTCGAGCAGTTCCGGAAAAAGGACGGCGTCACCTTCCACCGCGTGCCGTATTTCAGCGACGCGGCCGAGATCGAGCGCGCGCTCGAATCCAAGACGATCTCGTTGCAGACGCGCATCCGCGCCCGCCGCATGACGCGCGACGCCAACGGCGACCCGATGCAGCAGACGGTGGTGACCACGCCCGGCCGCATGCTGCTGTCGGAAATCCTGCCGGAGAACCCAAACATCAGCTTCGACCTGGTGAACCGCCTCCTGACCAAGAAGGAGATCACCAACGTCATCGATCAGGTCTATCGCCACTGCGGCCAGAAGGAGACCGTGATCTTCTGCGACCGGCTGATGGCGCTGGGCTTCACCCAGGCCTGCAAGGCCGGGATTTCGTTCGGCAAGGACGACCTGGTCGTGCCGCAGGCCAAGGAAAAGCTGGTCGACTCCGCCCGCACCAAGGTCAAGGAATACGAGCAGCAGTATCTCGACGGCCTGATCACCCAAGGCGAGAAGTACAACAAGGTGGTCGACGTCTGGTCGAATTGCACCGAAAAGGTCGCCGACGAAATGATGAAGGCGATCAAGACCACAAAGGCCGGCGAACCGATCAACGCAGTGTGGATGATGGCGGATTCCGGCGCTCGCGGTTCCGCGGCGCAGATCAAGCAGCTCGCCGGCATGCGCGGCCTGATGGCCAAGCCGTCGGGCGAGATCATCGAGACGCCGATCATCTCCAATTTCAAGGAAGGCCTGACCGTGCTCGAGTATTTCAACTCGACCCACGGCGCCCGGAAGGGACTGGCCGACACCGCCTTGAAGACGGCGAACTCAGGTTATCTGACCCGCCGCCTCGTCGATGTCGCGCAGGACGCGATCATCACCGAGGAAGATTGCGGTACCAAGCGTGGCTTGACGATGGGGGCCGTCGTGGAGGGCGGCGACGTCATTTCGCCGCTCGCCGAGCGGATTCTGGGCCGCTGTGCGGCGGTCGACGTGATTGATCCGCTGAGCAAGAAAGTGCTGGTCAAAGCCGGAGAATTGATCGACGAGGAGAAAATCGAGCTGATCGACAAGTCCGGCATCGATCAGGTCCTGATCCGCTCGGTGCTGACGTGCGAGACTCAGCAGGGCCTATGCGGCAAGTGCTACGGCCGCGATTTGGCTCGCGGCACCCCCGTGAACATGGGCGAGGCGGTTGGCGTCATCGCGGCGCAATCGATCGGGGAGCCCGGCACGCAGCTTACCATGCGGACGTTCCACATCGGCGGCGCGGTGCAGCGCGGCGCGGAGCAAAGCTCGGT
>Ga0335078_10016988_pt1 | contig 10810 bp, 10 predicted proteins | sample Lox_Sample_32_FD_206711 | JGI IMG/M metagenome (GOLD analysis project Ga0335078, IMG submission 206711) | Soil microbial communities from Loxahatchee National Wildlife Refuge, Florida, United States - Lox_Sample_3.2 | ecosystem: Environmental > Terrestrial > Soil > Wetlands | place: USA... | reverse complement strand
GAGCGGGCGCGCGAGCTCGGATTGCTCGCTCCGGGAGCCCGGAGACGCTGAGCGGCCGAACGGGCCCTCGCCGCGAAGTAGCCGATCCGTCCAACCCCACGATCATCACATCGGCGGCCACGCCGCCGCCGGGAGGTCCGGAATCACAAGATTCATGTGACGGCAGCTCATCCTGCTCGCACTGAGACTCGCCGGCATGAGCTTCCACCAAATGCCTCGGAAGCATGACCAAGAGAGGAGTTTCAGATGATTACTTCGCCTTCTAAGCCCACCGAACAAGCGCCGTCGCCTCAGCGACCGGTCCGGGACAAGATCGTTGTCATCACGGGTGCCAGCAGCGGCCTGGGACTCGAGACCGCCAAGCAACTCGCAGGTCAGGCTGCGGAGATCGTCATGATCGTCCGCGACCGGACCCGCGGCGAGCTCGCGCGCTCGCAGGTCGCAGAGGTCGCGACCGGAAAATCGCCGGTGCTGCTCATTGCCGATTTGTCGGTGCAGGCGGACATTCGCCGGCTCGCCCACGAGATCAGGGGTCGGTACGACCGCGTCGACATCCTGATCAACAACGCCGGTAACGCTTTCGACCACCGCGAGCAGAGCGCGGATGGGTTCGAGCTGACGTGGGCGACCAACCACCTCGCCCCGTTCCTGTTGACCGAGCTGTTGCTGCCGCTGATCGTTCGCGCACCGGCAGGCCGGATCGTCAACGTGACCACCGAGGTCTACAGCCGCAAGCTCGACCTCGACAACCTCGAGGGGGAGCGCAAGTACACCTGGATGGGCGCCTACCGGATCTCGAAGCTCGGGGTGGTCCTGTTCACCACCGAGCTCGCGCGGCGCATAAAGGGCTCAGGCGTGAGCGTCGTACTGGTGAGCCCCGGTCCGACCAAGACGAACTTCGGCAGCGGTGGACCGTCGGGCGTGATGGGCCTGGTGACCGGCATGATGAAGCACACACCGCTGCTCAAGTCCGCCGATCAGGCCGCCAAGGGAATCGCGTGGGCCGCGACCGCGCCCGAGCTCGCCGACAACTCAGGCGCGCTCTACATGCACGAAAAGCAGCTCTCGCTCAAGGGCGCGGCGAACGACCAGTCACTCGCCGCGCAGGTATGGAGCATCAGCGAGACGCAGACGGGAATCGATCCGGCTCGCTCCTCGGTCAAGGCCGCCTCAGCCGCAAGCTGACCGGATGCCCGACCCAGCCGCCTCACGAGCCGCGACCCGGACGGTCCCCGCTCGTGAGGCCCGGGCCACCCGTTCGAAGTCTCGTGCCGGTGGCCATCGCCAATAGCACTGCGCCGCGCTGGCGCCGCTCCTGACATAGCGCTCTGCGACTCGGGCCGGTGGGCCGGACCTGCGGGTAAGAGTCGATCATTTTTCGATGCCGTAGGGGCTAGGAGCGGACGATGCATGCGGGGGACGTACGACCTCCTCAGGAGGCTGAGTACGGTCGACGGCCCGTACTCGTCCCGTCGAGACGGCAGGAGGTTGCGGATGGGCGTTCCGCGGCGTCAGGTCAACGTTCGACGGTATGTACCTGACGGACGGGGTCTTCCTGTATCGAGTGGTGGACGTGGTGGTGACCGAATCGGGTGAGATGGCCGACATCGAGGACTGCTACCGGCTCGACGTCGTGCGCGTTCCCATGTGCGACTTGCGTGCACGTGGGCTGCGAGTCGTGATGCCGGCCTGACCCCCAGGCGTCGGGAAGCGATCCGACCACGCGCCGGGCCGATGTACTGCATCCCAGCTGGATCGGCGGCACCTGAATGCTGGCCCCTGTCCCTGAGCATGAGAGCGCTAAACCCAGACGTGCGTCGTGTACGCGTTTCAGGCAATCGTTGTCGTCCTGGTGATTGCGGACTAGGGGTTCCCTGATGCGAACGAGGGCCGAGTCGGCTGACACTCTGCGCACGCGGTGACAGAAGAGAAATGGGACCGGGCTCCGAGAAGGACGACGTGGGACTCGTAGGAGGGTTGTGAAGCGAGAGAAGAGCGCCCGATGGATGGCTCGATCGATGCTTAAGGCGAGCCGGCTCGAAGCATTCCGGCGGTGGGAGACGGCGTGTCCTGCGGGGCCAGGCGCTACATGGCCGTAACCGGAGTCAGGTTCACGCACGCACCCGTGCTTGGCGTGATGGAACGGGTGCCGGAGCGTCCGGCGATCTGGTCCGGTCGGCACGCCACGAGAAGGCGCCAACAGGGCTCCCCGGGGAGGTTCGCGCGTGAAGGCTGACGTCCCCGAGTACGCCGTCCAAGATGAGATCTACGTTCATCCGTCGAACACGGCGCTGGTCGTGATCGATATGCAGAACGACCTCGTCAGGCAGGGAGGCAGCCTGCTCGTGCCGGATGCGGAGGCGACCGTCGCCGCGATTGCACGTCTGCTGGAATTGGCCCGGTCGAGCGGAATGCGCGTCGTCTACAGCCAGGACACCCATCGCAGGGGCGATCCCGAATGGGAGATCTGGCCCGAACACTGCGACGAGGGCAGTTGGGGGTGGGAGATCGTCACCGAGCTGTCGCCCGGCCCCGACGACACGGTCCTTCGCAAGGTCCGCTTCGACGCGTTCTACGGCACGCCTCTTGATCACCTGCTGCGGCTCTGGGGAGTCGACACGGTGGTGATCTGCGGCGTGCTCGCGAACATCGGAGTGCAGTACACGGCGGCGAGCGCCGCCCTACGTCGGTACAACGTCGTGATCCCGTGTGACGCGATCTCGGCGCTCGAACCGTTCGATCTAGAGGCGGTATTGCGTCAAACCGTGTTCGCGTTCGGCGGGCGGTTGACCACGGCGAATGGGGTGCGCGTGGCGTGACGGAATAGCCCAATACGAACACTCGGACAGATACCACGCGTCTTCTTCTCGCGCCACTCGAGACATCGATTGCGCCGCGATGTCGCGGTGGCCCTCGAGACGGAGTCGGGTGGTGGGTGTGCCGGGCCGTTTTCTTCTCCGCCTGGGTGCCGGCGCGCGTTAGGCTCGCGACCAACCATGGGAGTCCTGGCGCTTGTCGGTACCCGTAAAGGGCTCTTCCTGCTCACGGCCGATGACGAGCGCGATAGCTGGCAGGTCGAGGGACCGCTGCTCGACGGCTGGGGCGTGTATCACGCGATCGTCGACGAGCGTGACGGCACGTTCCACGCGGCCGCGAATCACCTGGTCTACGGCCCGACGGTCCAGCGCTCCTCGGACGGCGGCAAGACCTGGAGGCGGTCGCATCAGATCGGCTTGCCAGAGCAGTCAGGGCTGACGGTCAACGCGACGTGGCACATCGAGCCGGGGCGGCCCGCGGAGCCCGGGACCCTGTACCTCGGTGGAGACCCCGCCTTTCTGTCCCGCTCCGACGACGGCGGCGAGACCTGGGAGGCCAACCGCGGCATTCTCGAGCACCCGACCCGCGACCGCTGGCCTCCGTCCCGGGGCGGTCTGCTTCTGCATTGCGTCCAGCTCGATCCCAGCGACGCCCAACGCATGTACGTCGCTGTGTCGGGTGGTGGCACCTTCCGCACGGTCGATGGCGGCGCCACGTGGGCACCCAAGAACAATGACGTCGAGTTCGACCTGGTTTCCGACCCGTACCCGGAGGTCGGGCAGTGTGTCCACAAGCTCGTGCTTCACCCGGCGCGGCCCGAGCGCCTCTGGCAGCAAAACCACTGCGGCGTCTATCGCTCAGACGATTGCGGCGACACCTGGCAGCGGCTCGACGGAAACGGGCTCCCCGGCCCATTCGGCTTCACGATCATGCTGGACCCGACCGACCCGGACGTCGCCGTCGTCATCCCCGAGAAGGCCTACGAGTACCACTACACCGTGGACGGGCTGGGCGTCTACCGCACGCGAGACGGCGGCCAGACGTGGGAGCGGATGGTCGACGGCCTGCCGCAGCAGGCCTGGGCGGCCGTGCTTCGTGAGGCCTCCGCGTTCGATGCGGAATCGATGTACTTCGGGACCCAGAGCGGCTCGTTCTTCGCGCTCACAAACGGCGATACGTGGGTGGAGGGCGTCCGGCACCTGCCGCCGATCCTGTCAGTCGAGGTCACAGCATGGTCCGAGTAGTCGTCCCGAGCATGCTGGCCGCCCAGGCGGGCGGGCGAGGGCATTTCGATGTCGAGGTCGAGACGGTTGGGGAAGCGCTGCACGCACTGCCCGTGGCGGATCTCGTGATCGACGAGCGCGGTGAGTTGCGGCGGTACATCAACGTCTACGTTGACGGGTCGGACGCGCGTGACCGGGGCGGTTTGGCGTGCCCGCTGACAGGCGCGCATGAGGTCCGGATCGTCGCCATGCTCTCCGGCGGTTAGTCCCAGCGCGCCTGCGCCCGGCGTTATGCTGGGAGCGGGATGGGACCTCCCGCACTTCGGCACGCGAGGGCCGTGCTGCCCGGCCGCGGGACCGAGTGCGCGAGGCTGGATCAGCTGTTGGCAGAAGCGCACCTTGGGCACAGCGTGGTGGTGGTCCTCCGGGGTGAGCCGGGGATCGGCAAATCGGCCCTCCTGGATTACGCCGCCGAGCGTGCCGAGGGCTTTCGGCTTCTTCGCGCGACTGGGTTGGAGTGGGAGATGGAGCTCCCCTTCGCTGGGCTGCATCAGCTGTGCGCAGGCCTGCTGGACGGTCGCGAACGGTTGCCGGCGCCACAACGTGACGCGCTGGAGACCGCGTTTGGCTTGAGCTCGGGCGCGCAGCCGGATCGGTTCTTGGTGGGGCTGGGTGTGCTCAGCTTGCTGTCTGACGCCGCGGAGGAGCAGCCCCTGGTGTGCGTTGTCGATGACGTCCAGTGGCTCGACCGGTCTTCGGCACAAGTTCTCGCCTTCGTGGCTCGGCGCCTGGTCGCGGAGTCGGTGGTCCTTCTGTTCGCAGAGCGCGAGCCGGGCGGCGTCGAGGGGCTGGCCGGACTGCCCGAGATACGGCTGGACGGATTGCCGGGAGCCTCTGCGCGGGAGCTGCTCGCCTCGGTCATCACCGCTCCTCTGGACGAGCGCGTGCGCGACCGGATACTCGCCGAGACGCGCGGCAATCCGCTCGCGCTGCTCGAGCTGCCACGCGAGTTCTCGCCGGGCGGCTTGGCGGGCGGGTTCGGGCTCCCGGGCGATGGATCGCTGCCAGGGCGCATTGAAGCGAGCTTCCTGAGGCGCGTGGATCAGCTGCCCTCTGTGACGCAGCGGCTGTTGCTGGTGGCTGCGGCGGACCCGACCGGTGAGCCCGGGCTGCTCGTTCGTGCCGCAGGAGAGCTCGGAATCTCAATCGAGGAGCTAGTTCCGGCGGAGGCGGATGGGCTGTTAGATCTCGGCCTGCAGGTCACGTTTCGCCACTCGCTCCTGCGGTCGGCGGTCTACCGCGCCGCGCAGACCGACGAGCGGCGCGCCGCGCATCGGGCGCTCGCTGCCGCGACCGACGCCGATCTCGACCCTGATCGCCATGCCTGGCACCGCGCTCACGCCACGGTCGGGCCTGACGAGGACGTCGCCGGCGAGCTCCAGCAGTCCGCGGGGCGTGCCCGTGCGCGGGGCGGACTGGCAGCGGCGGCCGCTTTTCTTGAGCGCGCCGCGGCGCTCACGGCCGACCCGGGCCGGCGGGCCCGCCGAGCGCTCGACGCCGCCGGCAACAAGCTGCTGGCTGGAGATCCCCAGTCCGCGCTGACACTACTCGCAACGGCGAACGCGGGGCCGCTGGACGAGGCCGACCGAGCAGTGCTCCAGCGCCTCCATGGCCAGATATTGCTGGACCTCCGACGCGCCGCAGAGGCGCTGCCGCTCCTGATCGACGCAGCCAGGCGCCTGGAGCCGATCGATCCAGGCCTCGCCCGTGACACGCACCTGGAAGCGGTGCGATCGGCGACCGTCGCCGCCCGGCTCGGCCCAGGCATTCTCGACGCCGCGAAGGCGGCTCGTACGGCACCACCGCGACCGGAAGGACCGTTTCCTCGGGACCTGCTGCTCGATGGGCTTGCGGTTCGTTTCACCGACGGTTACGCCGCTAGCGCGCCGGCGCTGAAGCGCGCATTGACCGCGATTCTCGAGCGCGAGGCGGAAAGCCCGCGCTGGCCTTGGCTAGCCCGGCGGGTGGCACCGGACCTGTTCGCCGACGAGACCTGGGATTCCATCGCCACTCGCGGTGTCCAGCGGGCGCGCGAGTCCGGCGCGCTCGCAGTGCTCCCGCTCGCCCTCAACAATCTCGCGGCCCTGCGCTGCCTCGAGGGCGAGTTGGATGGCGCGGCTGCGCTGCTCGACGAAGCTGATGCGATCGCGGACGCGATCGGCGTCGAGCCAATGGTGTTCGGGAGGTTGTCGTTGGGCGGTTATCGGGGCGTTGAGGCGGAGGCGACGACCTTGTTCGAGGCGGCGGAGCCGGTTGCGATGGCACGCGGCGAGGGGGTGGTCTTGACCTTCTCCGAGCACGCGCGAGCGGTTCTTTACAACGGCCTAGGCCGCTATGACGCCGCCCTCAGTCCGGCCCAAAGCGCAGCGGCACGGGATGAGCTGCTGGTCTCGGTGTGGTCGTTGCCCGAGCTCGTGGAGGCCGCGACGCGCTGCCACCAAGCCGACGTGGCGAACGCTGCTATCGAGCTCTTGACGGAGCGAACGCGCGCGGCGCACACCGAGTTGGCGCTCGGCATCGAGGCACGCTCGCGAGCACTGCTCAGCGAGGGGGCGCTCGCTGAACGGCTGTACCGCGAGGCGATCGATCGTCTCGGTCGCACGCGCGCGGCACTCGAGCTGGCTCGTGCTCACCTGCTCTTCGGCGAATGGCTGCGGCGCGGTCGACGGCGGGTCGACGCCCGTGACCAGCTGCGCGGCGCCCAGGACATGTTCGTTTCGATGGGGGCGATGGCGTTCGCGGCGCGCGCGGGACGTGAGCTGCTCGCGACTGGTGAAACAGCTCGAAAACGCTCGGCCGAGACCCGCGACGAGCTGACCGCCCAAGAGATGCGGATCGCCGAACTGGCCCGCGACGGGTTGTCGAACCGGGACATCGGTGCGCGGCTGTTCCTCAGCCCACGCACCGTCGAGTACCACCTGCGCAAGGTATTCACGAAGCTGGGGATCACCAGCCGCGAGCACCTGGACCGGGTGCTGGGCGACTGAGCCCATCCCACGCCCTCGCCGAGCGATCCACGTAGCGGGGCCAGTGCAATGACTGGGGCTTCCCTGATGCGAGCCAGGCGCTGGCGCATCGACACTAGAGCCGCAGGTTCAGTGTCCAGATGGACACCGACGTGACAGACGGCAGCAGCTAGCTTCGCTAGAGCGGCTGGGATCGGAGGAGTGATGAGCACCGGTGAAGCCGAGTCGGCGTCGGCAGTCTTGATCACAACCCGTTCGGAGCTCGTCCGCCCGACCGTCCTGCGGTGTTACGCGGCGCTGATCAAGGGCATCGCTGTGGGAGCCCACGCCTTAGCTGGATCGGGAGCCTCAGCTAGCGACGGCGCCGCTTCGGGCAAACCAGAGGAAAGCTGACAGATGTCCTCCGATTGGGTGCGCCGTACGCTTGGCCCCGAGACCATCGATCGAGGTATCGACGAGCCAAGTTCAGCCGCCTCCGCGGTTTCTATTCCCCCGGCGCCGGCAAGCCACGACGGATACCTCCCCGACCCGGACCGCTGGATGGCGCTCGGCGTCGTCCTCGCCGCCGGGTTTATGACTCTGCTCGACGTGTCGATCGTCAACGTCGCCCTGCCGAGCATCGCGCGGGGTCTTCACGCGCAGCAGAACGAGCTGCAGTGGATCGTCGCGGGCTACGCACTCGCGCTGGGTTTGCTGCTCGTGCCGGCGGGGCGGTTCGGAGACGCGCACGGCCGTCGGCCGGTGTTCATGGTCGGCGTTGCGCTGTTCGTGGTCGCGAGCGCGGCTTGCGCCCTGGCGCCGAACTCGATCGCGCTCGTGTTGACGCGGGTCGTCCAGGGTTTCGCCGGCGGTCTCATCACCCCGCAGATCTCGGGCCTCATCCAGAGCCTGTTCCGGGGCGAGGAGCGCGGCAAAGCATTCGGCCTGTTCGGCGCGACGATCGGCGTGTCCAGCGCGATCGGCCCACTCACCGGCGGCGCGTTGATCGCATTGTTCGGCGTCCGTGACGGCTGGCGGGCGGTGTTCTTCGTCAACCTGCCGATCGGCGCGGCGATCCTGCTCCTCGCCCGCCGCTACCTACCGGCGCCGACCGCCGCGGAGCGCCGGCCCCAGGCGATGGACCCGCTCGGCGTTGTCCTGCTGGGTGCGGCGATCCTGTGCATCCTGGTCCCGTTCATCGAGCAGCGCACGTGGCACAGCTCGCTGCGCCTCGCGCTGTTCCCGCTGGGCGCCCTGCTGCTCGTCGTGTGGGTGCTGCACGAGCGCCGCTACGGCCGAACCCGCGAGCCGCTGGTGTCGCTCGACCTTTTCCGGATCCGCTCCTACGCGCTCGGCGCCCCGGTGGGCCTGATCTTCTTCGCCGGGTTCATCGCGTTGTTTTTCATCCAAACCCAGTATCTGCAGCTCGGGCTGGGCTACCCCGCGTGGAAGTCAGGCCTCGCCGTCACGCCGTTCGCCATCGGCAGCGCACTGGTCGCCTCAGCGGGCAGCCGCCGGGCGCTGCGCCGCGGTCCCAAGCTGGTGGCCTTCGGGCTCGCCATGGTGCTCGTCGGGCTGGCCGGCGTTTGGCTGGCGGTGCGCGCCCATCCCGGCTACAACGTTGGGCTGTGGATCGCGCTGCCGCTGTTGATCGCTGGCATGGGCAGCGGGCTCGTGATCTCGCCCAACCTGACCCTCACGCTGTCCCGGGTGCCGGTCGAGCGCGCCGGCAGCGCCGGCGGCGTGCTGCAGACCGGTCAGCGGATCGGCTCGGCCGCCGGCATCGCGATCACCGGCATGGTCTTCTACGACCAGCTCGCGTCATCCCACGGCGACTACGCATCGGCGTTCCGGATGGGCATCGTCAGCATCACCGCGTTCGTCGCCGCCGCACTCGCGCTCCTGCTGGCGGATGCCTTTACGCGCACTAGTGCATGAACCAGGGTGCCCCTGATGCGAACCGCACGCTGGCGTGACCACAGTGTGCGCACCCGTCGTTTGGCCGGCCGGCGGGTCCTATCACCGGCCGCAGTTCCCGCGATCTGAAGGAGCGAAGGCCCATGATCGTGATCCACCCTGTGCGTTCCGTGCTGGCGGCTCTATGCGCGGCGCTGCGCTGGGTCAGGCACAACATCGCACAGTTCGGCGGCGACCCGGGACAACGTCACGATCGTTGGGCAGTCGGCCGGAGGCGCGTCCGTTCTCGACCTGCTGGTCTCGCATCGCTCGCGTGGGCTGTTCCAGCGAGCGATCGTCCAGAGCGGCGCGTTCGCGCTGACCCAGCAGCCGCTCGCTGCCGCCGAGACGGCGAGGCATTTGCGGCCAAGGCCGGGTGCCCTGATCAGACCGCCGAGTGCCTCCGAAGGCTGCCGGTCGACGTCCTGGTCAACAACCTCCCGGGGGCCGCGATCCCCGCACGCTGGCCTCGGACGCGAACTTCGCATGCCCCGCGCTGCAGGTCGACCGCTGGACCTCTGAGCGGGTGCCAACGTTCGCCTACCAGTTCAACGACGACAGCGCGCCCGAGCGGGTCGCACCGCTGCCGCTGGCAGCGACGCACTCATCGGAGATCCAGTACAGCTTCGGTCAGCCCAACGCGCCCGCCCCCGGCACGCTCACCCGCCGACCAGCAAGCCCTCGCCGCCAGTATGCGCGCGGCATGGGCGAGCTTCGCAGCCGATGGCGACCCCTCGACACAAGCGCGGGCCTGGCCGTCGTTCAATCAGGGTGAGCGCGCGATGTCGCTCCTGCCGCCCGACTCGGAGGTCTGAATCGGCTTCGCCGCCGCACACGACTGCGCGTTCTGGGCGCACGAGAACAGCTACGGAGGTAACTAATGATCACAGACAAACAAACCCTTGAACTCCGGTTCCGGACTATCGACGGTGTCCGGATTCGGTACGCCGAGAGCGGTGGCTCGAGGGAGCCGACGCTGTTGCTCACCAGTCCGTGGCCGGAGAGCGTCTACGCGTTCGCGCCGATCTGGACCACGCTGTGCGAGCACGCCCGGCTATTCGCCGTTGACCTGCCGGGGTTCGGCGGATCGGAACGCCGCGACGACCTCCTCTCGCCACGAGCGATGGGCGCCTTCCTGGCCCGGCTCATCGTTGAGGCCGATCTTGGCCGGCCGCACATCGTCGCTCCCGACGTGGGAACCTCGGCCGCGCTGTTCGCCGCGGCGGAACATCCAGAGCGGGTCGCGAGCGTAATCGTCGGCACCGGCGGAGCTGCGATTCCGATCCAACTTGGTGAGCCCCTGAAGTCATGGGTGCTCGACCCTGACCTCGACAAATACCGCGGGATGGATCCTCGCGCGATCGTCAACGTCGCGGTGGACACGATCGCGGGCGGCGTGCCCGACGACATCCGCGCCGACTATCTCGCCTGCTATGACGGCGACCGCTTCGTCGAGTCGATGCGCTATGTCCGCCGGTATCCCGAGGAGTTGCCCGCGCTCGCCGAACTGCTGCCGCAGATCGCGACCCCGGTCACGATCGTCAATGGCCGCGACGACCGCGTGGTTCCACTCGCAAACGCTGAGTTTCTCGACGAGCGGTTGCCCACCAGCCGTGTCGTCGTCATCGATGGCGGCCACTTCATCTGGGAGGAGGCGCCGACCGAATACGCCTCGGCGGTCCTCGACTCGATCACGACCTTCCAGGACAGGTGAATCGGATGGTTGCCGTCAGCGCAGTAGCCACGCACAACACCGCCGAGACTCGGCTCGCCGAAGCGGCGGGCGTCGAGTTCGCCTACTGCCGCTTC
>Ga0335078_10016987_pt1 | contig 10810 bp, 14 predicted proteins | sample Lox_Sample_32_FD_206711 | JGI IMG/M metagenome (GOLD analysis project Ga0335078, IMG submission 206711) | Soil microbial communities from Loxahatchee National Wildlife Refuge, Florida, United States - Lox_Sample_3.2 | ecosystem: Environmental > Terrestrial > Soil > Wetlands | place: USA... | reverse complement strand
GGCACGCCGAACTGCGCACGCGGCTTCTTTCGGAGGCGGGAGAGTTGCAGGCGCACTTCGACAAGGCGTTCTGGAATGAGGACCTGAGGACCTATGTCGTGGCGCTGGATGGACAGAAGCAGCAATGTCAGGTGCGAACCTCCAACGCCGGGCATGCCTTGTTTTCGAGAATCGCTTTGGCGGCGCGCGCCAAAGTGCTGGGCGACACGCTGATGGATGGGCGGTCGTTTTCAGGATGGGGCATCCGCACGGTGGCGGCACATGAGCCGCGCTACAACCCGATGTCGTATCACAACGGGTCGGTATGGCCACATGACAACGCATTAATCGGCGCAGGGCTGAGCTTCCACGGCCAGCAGCACTCCGCCGGGCGTCTGCTGACGGGATTGTTTGAAGCGGCGATGCATATGGATTTAAATCGTCTGCCGGAGCTGTTTTGCGGCTTCCACAGGCGCACCGATGGGACGGGACCGACTCTGTATCCAGTGGCCTGCCTGCCACAGGCGTGGGCGTCGGGATCGCCGTATTTGTTGCTGGCAGCTTGTTTGGGGCTGGAGATACGCGCGGTGGACCGACTGGTGCTGCTGGAGAATCCCATACTGCCGGCGTTTCTGGATGAGCTGAAGATCGAAGGACTAACGGTGAAGAACGCCAGCGTGGACCTGGTGATCGTGCGACGGGACAGGGGCTTTGCGGTGGATGTGTCGAGGAAAGAGGGAGCCGTAGAGGTTCAGACGCGGGTCTGAGAATTTGCGGCATGCTGCAGGCGAGTCGGTTAACAGGCTCGACGTGCGTTTTTATGCGCTTCACGTGTTTCACCTGCGATTTTGATGGAACCATTGCCCGAGACGGGCAGGTCTTGCCCAGCACACTTGAGGCGCTGAGCAAAGTGCGCGCTTCGGGCCGGAAATTGATTCTGGCCACCGGGCGCGAACTGGATGATTTGCTCCGCGTGTTCTCCGAAACTTCCCTTTTCGACCGCGTCGTCGCGGAAAACGGAGGAGTGCTGTACCGGCCTGCGACGAAGGAGCGCGTCGCGCTTGCCGAGCCGCCGCCGCGAAAATTCGTAGAGGAACTGCGACGCCGCGGGGTGCAGCCGCTATCCGCAGGGCAATGCATTGTGGCGACATGGCATCCCAACGAAAAGGTAGTGTTGGATGTAATTCGGGAGATGAGCCTGGAACTTCACATCATTTTCAACAAGAACGCGGTGATGATTCTGCCGTCGGGCGTGAACAAAGGCACCGGGGTGAAGGTGGCCCTGAAAGAATTGGGACTTTCGCCGCATAACGTGGTGGGGATTGGCGACGCGGAAAATGATCATGAGTTTCTGAAATTGTGCGAGTGCCGGATGGTAGTGGGAAATGCGTTGCCGGCGCTGAAGGAACGCGCGGATTGGATAAGCGAACGAACGCATGGAGAAGGCGCCGAAGAGGCGATTCAGCTGCTGCTGAAGAACGATCTGGAAGACCTGGCAGCGCAGCTGCAGCGGCATGCGCTCGAATTAGGCTGGCTGGAGAGCGGCGAGCCGTTTTATTTGCCGACGTATGGGTCGCGTCTACTGATCGCAGGTCCGTCAGGTAGCGGAAAATCGACGACTGTTTCGGCGATTGTGGAGCGTCTGGCCGCAGCGAAATACCAGGTTTGCCTGTTCGACCCGGAAGGAGATTACGACGAATTTGTGCCGTTGACGGCGCTGGGAGGACCGGATCACAAGCCCAGTATGACAGAAGTGACGGAGGCGCTGAACAGGCCGGGGCAATCGTTGAGCATCAATCTACTAGGTGTTTCGCTTGCGGACCGGCCTGCGGTTTTCCAGAGTTTGCTGGCGTACGTGCAGGACTTACGCAGCAAAACGGGGCGTCCGCACTGGATTGTGATTGATGAAGCGCATCACCTCTTGCCTGCGGACCTGAGCGTCGGAGGCACGACCGTTCCCAAGGATTTGAATAATTTTGCGCTGATCACCGTGCACCCGGATCACGTGTCGCCCGGAATTCTGGCTCAAGTGAAAGGAATTATTGCGGTGGGAAATACGCCGCAAACGATGATTGATCAATTCAACCAGGCAGCGGAGAAGGAATACCGGATGGATCCAGGCGCGCCAGTGCCGCGGGAATCCGGTGAGGTGATCGTGTGGCTGTTTTCGGACCCGGCGGGAGCACAACTGGTGAAAATGAAGCCCGCTGAAAGCGAAAGAAAGCGGCACCAGCGCAAATATGCGTCCGGCGAGTTGGGAGAGGACAAGAGTTTTTATTTTCGTGGAGCGGACGGGAAGTTGAATTTGCGGGCGCAGAACATGAACCTGTTTGCACAAATGGCCGAAGGATTGGACGAGGAGACCTGGAACTTTCATTTGTGGCAGGGCGACTATTCGCGGTGGCTTCGCGACGCAATCAAAGACAAGGACCTCGCGGGAACTGTCGCGGGAATCGAGCAGAACCGCGAGCTCAGCGCCACGGAGAGCCGGAACCAGGTCATCGAAGCGATTCGCAGAAGCTATACCGCCTCGGCGTAGTCCTCCCGTAGTTTCCGCAAGCGACAGTGAGCGTTGTACTTGACGGCGCCGCATCCCTACAGGTCTGGTACATTCACCGGGCGAGAAGTGTACCCATAACGATGGATTGCTCTAAGAAGCAGCACGAAATAGCGTGAGATTTCGAGTGGGGAAGGAGTTCGGCCGATAAATGGGCAAGGAGATGTGTGGCGAGGCGCTTCGACCGTGTTGACGAAGAATCAGAGAGCGAGCCTAGCGGCGGCAACCCTCGCGGTATGTTTCTTTGCAGTGCTTACTCTTGCGGCGGCCGGGCGCGGACATCAAGGAGCGCCTGCCGGTGACGTAGCGCGAGGAAGGTATCTCGTCGAGGACATCGCAATGTGCTGGGAATGCCACACGCCACGCGATGCCAACGGCGCGATACAACGCGGTGCGTGGCTGCAAGGGGCTCCCATCTGGATTATGCCGACGCGACACATTCAGAACTGGGCGGACCATGTGCCGGCACTTGCGGGATTGCCAAGCTTCACCGATGAAGAAATGGAGCGCGTCTTAGAAAAAGGGACCGGACCGGAAGGAGAAGTGCTTCGCCCACCGATGCACCTGTACCACATGGTACCCGCCGATGCGAAAGCGATCATCGCCTACCTGAAATCACTGCCCGTGCAAAAGCATTGAACTAACCGGATCCGCCCGCCAGGGGGAAAGTATATGGATCGGGATAATGGAAATAACGCCGAGGATCAGGACAAAACACTCGGTGACAGCAAAGCTACTCAACCGACGGGAAAGGCCTCCGGAGCCAGTCCGCGCAGAATCCGGTACGCGGTGGTGGGGCTCGGGTATATCTCACAGGCGGCGGTGCTTCCGGCGTTCGCACATGCGGAGGAGAACTCCGAGTTGGCAGCGCTGGTATCGGGCGATCCTGGGAAACTGAAGGCGGTTGCGAAGAGATACAAGGTAAGGAAGGTGTATTCGTACGAGCAGTATGCCGATTGCCTGGCAAGCGGGATCGACGCGGTATATATCGCGCTGCCCAATTCGATGCACCGGGAATACTCGGAGGCGGCGGCGCGGGCCGGCGTGCACGTGCTGTGCGAAAAGCCAATGGCGACCACCGAAGAAGATTGCCAGGCGATGATTGACGCCGCCGCAAAAACCAACGTGAAACTCATGATCGCGTACCGTCTACATTTCGAGCGCGGAAATTTGTCGGCCATTGAGGCAATTCGAGAAGGAAAGATCGGAGATCCGCGGATCTTTAATTCCCTTTTTACCCAACAAGTGACACCGGGAAACACGCGGTTGCGAGGCGATCTGGGGGGCGGACCGCTCTTTGACGTGGGCATTTACTGCATCAATGCGTCGCGCTGTTTGTTCGGAGAGGAACCATACGAGGTTTTCTCGTTTGCGGCCAAAGGCACGGACGAGCGGTTCGCGGAAGTCGAGGAGATGAATGCGGCGATTCTGCGATTCCCGAACGACCGGCTGGCGTCATTCACCTGCAGTTTTGGAGCGGCGGAACGTTCGGAATACGAAGTCGTGGGCACGAAAGGCAGCCTGCGGATGGATCCGGGTTACGAGATGGTGGGGGACTTGAAATCCGAGCTCATGGTCGGAGGCAAGAAGCAGAAGACCACCTTCAAGAAACGGGACCAGTTTGGGCCGGAGCTTACTTATTTTTCAGACTGCATTTTGAATGGAAAAAATCCGGAGCCGAGCGGGGCGGAAGGGCTGGCGGACGTGCGGATCATTCGCGCGCTGCGGGAGTCGGCGGAAAAAGGCCGGCCGGTGGAAATCGTGCCGCCGGAGAAGAACCAAAGGCCGGGCATTCAGCAGGAAATACACAAGCCACCGGTAGACAAGCCGGAATTAGTGCGCGCGCACTCGCCTTCGCAATGAAATTGCAAGGCTAAACACTTTGCCCCGACGGGATACCCCTACGGGGGTATTGGCCGGTTCATTCTGCGGCTATACCGTGAAGTTGCCTGCAGCCCGCCCAAACTAAACATCAATATAGAGTTGTCGAGGTGAAAGATGAAGGAAAACACGCTACGGGAATTGTTCGTGGACGAACTGCGTGATTTGTATGACGCCGAAAGCCGGCTTGTGAAAGCGTTGCCAAAGTTAGCGAAAGCGTCGCAACTGGACGAACTGCGGGAGGGATTCGAAATGCACTTGGAGCAGACCAAGGAGCACGTCGAGCGCCTGGAGCAGATCATGGAATCGCTGGACGAAAAACCGACCGGGAAAAAGTGCATCGGTATGGTCGGCATCATCCAGGAGGGCGATGAGATGATGGGAGAGGAGTTGGAAGGAAGCGTAATGGATGCGGCGTTGATCTCCGCGGCGCAACGAGCGGAACACTATGAAATCGCCGCTTATGGATGCGCGCGCGCGTGGGCTAAGGAGCTCGGCGAGGATGAAGCGGCTGAGTTGCTGGAGAGCACGCTAAATGAGGAAAAAGAAACAGACGCTAAGTTGTCGGAGTTCGCCGAACGGGTGAATACCGCGGCGAACGCGCAAGGCGAGGAAAGCGGCGAGGAATCCGAGGCAGGAGAGGAACCGGAAAGCACGCCGCTGCGGAAGGGCAAGTCCCGTTCCGCACACGGGGATTGACGAGCGCCTGGAGAGCTGGCGGCAGGCGAAGCGAGTCTGTCGCCAGCATCCTTTTGTGACGTCTTGTTGCGCAGGAGTTTGCATTGGTGAAGACAATTCAGGTGCGATTGCAGGGTGGAACGATCCGAGAGATTCGGGGGATACCGGCGGACTATACGGTGGAAGTGCTGGACTACGACATCAATCGCAAGGACATGCCGCAGCTTTCCACAGATGAGAACCACCGGATGTGCGTGATTTCGGAATGGCGCGGTGACAGAGCGAAGTCAGGCAGCAATGAAAGCGAATGGACTTCGTAGTCCAGAGTCGAAATGAGCCAATCGCCTTCCATGCAGCAATCCAGCAAACGTATGGTGTTGCCCGGGCAGGTTCCGGGTACGACGGGAACTACGCTGGGCCCGGCGAAAGTGCGCACCGCAGAATCCCGAGTATTTTTGCTGTCTCCTGCTCATGCAGGGGGACGGCGCGCGAAGATGCTGTTCCGTCCGCAAGCGCGCTTCGAGTTGGCGGAGCGTCTGCGCACGGCTGGCGTGGCGCTTGCGGAAGTCTTCAGTTTTATGAGCCCGCTCTATTTTCGCGGCAAGCTTCTGTACGCCTCCACCTTCGCGAATGCGCCACCGGGCATTCCCGGAGAGCTGGTGATAACACCGTGCCGCGGCTTGCTGCAGCCGGAGACGATTGTAGGCCTGGAGGAACTGGAGGAGATTTCGAATGAGCGGGTCGCGGTGGACAACCCCAAGTACCGCGACCCGCTGGAGCGAGACTTAGGGCTGCTGGCGCAGACGATAGACTCGCAGGTTCGCGTAGTGCTGCTGGGCAGCATTGCCACGCGCAAATACATCCCGCTGCTGATCGAAAAGTTGGGAGAGCGCCTGATGGTGCCTCGGGAGTTTGTGGGTCTGGGAAACATGAGCCGCGGAGCGCTGTTGTTGCGCTGTTCCCGGGAGCGGCGCGAACTCGAATACATTGCCACGACGGCGATCTTCTAAACGGGTCATTGCGTCACGGTGCCTTGATCCCACCTCGCGCGGCAGCCCTCCGGAGCGCGTCCGCCGCCAGAACGGTATTCGGTAAGACGTATGGTCACCTGCGGTGCATCCACGGCGTTGGCTTGAATAGTCCACCCCCCGCTACACGCCGGGAAAGCAGCATCACCACCCGTTAATGTTCGCGTGGCAGGAATCGAATAATTCATCACATCGCCATTTCTTTCCAAAGTCAGCAGGAGTACCCCGTTGGTGTAGCCCCAATCGGCAGTGCCAATCTGGACTCCGTTGGTGTTCAGCAGCAGCATGTTCGAGCATTTGTAGAAAGGCGGAGAGAGTAGGGCCAAGGCCGAACAGGAAGTGTAGCCGCTGGGCGCGACGGTCAGAGAATAGGTAGTGGGCCCGGACTGGCTCCAGACCACACCGGCCAGCGCGAGAATGACAAGAGTGAGCGCGGCGATCATGTACTTGCGTTTCATTTCGTTCCTCCTGGAGCGCGATGTGCGCGTGGATCTGCGCAGGCACGCAGAACAATGTGGTTTCGCGGGATTAGCCAAGTTGCCAGATTCGGGTTGTGCTGTTTGTGCCTTTACTTGGTTGTGAGCGGGTCGGGCTCGTCCGCGTCGTCTAGGAGATCAGGATCGCGCTCGTCCGGGTTGTCGTGCTCCCCGATGCAGCCGGCATGGCCACACAGGCACGGGCCACGCGAAGCTCCTTTGGCGCTGGCGCAGGTGGCGCTGCAGAACTGCTGCTCGGCTTCGATGAGGCATTGGCAGTGCGGGTGGGCACATTTGATGAGTGTTTTCGAGGACATGACGGCTCCTAATGGTTCTTGTGGATTCGTGCGACCAGATGCCTCCGTGGGACACACTCGGGTTGACACTGGCTACGAATTTTGGTGTTGCGGATGCCGGCGAAAAACTACTCGGGCGCGTGCCACTCTTTTATTTCGCAGGCTTGGCCGTGTTCGTCGGTGGAAAGTTTCTGGTCATCGTACTTTTCCACGTCGTAGTCGTACACTTCGATGGCGATCTCCGGGGTGAGACCTTCGATGGCCTGAACGATTCCGTGCTCCAGCTTGATTTGAATCTTAGGCATACGAATAATCCCGGACACCGATTCCGGCTTCCGAACTGCGTTGGGGCCTGTCCTGAGAGGCGGTCCTGGGAAGAGAAACAATTTTCACGAACTTCCCTTCCTTGGCTCCTCAGGGCACGGGTATGTTCGTGGTGGACTTTGTTTTCATCCATACGCGGGACGATGTATTTTGGCGCAGCGGTTTCCCTAAAGTGATGTGCCCGGGGGAATCGATTGCTGGTATGGAGAACGTGGGTTTAGCAGGTACGCCCAGCAGAGGTGTTCTGCACGCGCCGTACAGGATTTCTTGTATAGACCGAAGGCCGGGATTCCTCCACGCTCGTCGCGTTTGTGTACCTCGAATCATTTGAATTCCCGGATCCAGGAGAAGCACGCGATGGAAACTCCAGGACTAAGTAGAAGAGAGTTTATTGGGGGCCTGGCCGTGTTGACGCTGGCGAGCGATGAAGGGGCCGGGGCGGCGATTCCGACGAGCGCTAAGTCGGACATGCCGTACCGCGAGTTAGGGAAAACTGGGGCCAAGGTTTCCTGCATTGGGCTTGGGGGATATCACCTGGGTCAAGCGCACCTGCGAGAAGCGGAGGTCATCAGGCTGTTTCATGCGGCCGTCGATCACGGGATCAATTTCTCCGACAATTCGTGGGATTACAACCAAGGGGAAAGCGAGCGGCGGGTTGGAAAAGCGCTGAAGGGCTACCGGGAGAAAGTCTTCGTGATGACGAAGTTTGATGGGCGAACGAAGGCGGCGGCGCTGAAGCAGTTGGATGAGTCACTGCAGCGGCTGCAGGTGGACCATGTGGATTTGTGGCAGTTTCACGAGAACATCCGTCTGGGGGATCCGGACCGCTTTTTTGCGGAGGGCGGCGCGCGCGAGGCGATGGAAGAGGCTAAGCAAGCCGGGAAGATTCGCTACGTAGGATTTACCGGACACAAGGATCCGAGTGTGCATCTGCGGATGCTGGAAATGGCGGAGAAACATCATTTTCACTTCGATACGGCGCAGATGCCGATCAATGTGATGGACGCGCATTTCCGGAGTTTCGAGAAAGAAGTTGTGCCGGTGCTGCTGCAGCAGGGGACGGCGCTGCTGGGCATGAAGCCGATGGGAGACAAGAATATTTTAAAGAGCAATACGGTTACTCCGCTGGAGTGCCTGCAATATGCGCTCAGCCGGCCAACGTCCGTGGTGATTACCGGAATTGACAGCATGGCCATCCTGGACCAGGCGTTTGAGGCCGCGGCTACGTACAGCAAACTGAGCGAGACGGACATTGCGGCGATATTGCAGAAGACGGCGGCAGCGGCTGCCGACGGGAGATATGAACCGTTTAAGACTACGCACGATTTCGATTCCACTGCACAGCACCCGGAGTGGATGGGTTGAGTAGAACAGCACCGTTGCATTTGACGCTTTGCTCCTCGGGCATTTATTAGATCTGCGTTGGTTGAGATCCTTCGCGCGAAGAGCGTGCGCTCAGGATGACAACCTCTGTGGGACGTGCCGAGAAGAAGGTCGGTTATGTACGCGTGGGGTCGACGTGGGTGTAGGCGCAGCCTGCTATGGGACAGCGCCATAGCAAATGCGAATCCGCAGTGTGCTCTTTGGTCCGATAGAGCCAGGCGCCGTGGGTTGGGCATTGAAAGAGATTTACCCCGGGTTCTTCGATGAAATAGGGCTGTTGGGGTTCGAGCACGACGGTGAAATAGCCGTTCGCGGGATCGTAGCGAACGCTGCAGCCCTCGAAATTGCAGTGGTAGGAGGGCATGCTTTCACGGCGTCTATCGGTGGCCAGGGCCTTCCAGGCGATGCCTTTGGCTTCGAATCTCATAAGGTGATCGTCCCGTGGACAAATCGGTTCCAGATGATGGCGCAACGTGTACTCGGTGACTTCAGCCATAGCGGCACCTTCCGGGGATTGAAGGGGCGGGTGGTCAAGCGGCAAGCTGGCTATGTGAGCTTCGCTATTACAGTTGCCTCACTCCGGCGCGGAGTGCGTAATGGCCACCAGTTGCTCACGCTCTTCCACGGACATTTTACCGCCGAACCTGCACAAAAGGCATTCGCGGGAATGTTTGTGCAGCGAGGCATAAGCTTTCGCGAATTCACTTTGCAGGCGAAGCAGTTCGCCATTCAGTTCTCTGCCGCGCAGCCCCATGTGCCAGGCTTCCTCCCTGCGCTTACCCCAGGTTTCCAACGCCAATTGGTAGCGCGCCAGTAGTTGATCGTGCTGCTCACAAAAGGAAGTTCTAAACAGCGGTTCGACGGATCCCACGTCCCTGTTCTCCCCTACGCAACCATGGAAATGCTGGTATATAGCTATCCACGTTGCAAAAAGCTTCGACTCACGACACCTCAGGCAAGGGAAGCAAATTGCACACCATTTCCCTTGGCTTCAATTCGCCAGACTTTTTTAGATTTTTCCACCGCGCCTCGGAACAAGCAGTGCACATTTATTCCTAGTGTTAGTAAAAGTTTCGACTTGGCGCGTTCGGAGCTTCGAAGTATCTACAAGGCATTCCACAAAGAAATACGATCAGCTCGATTTTTTTCTAGGGACTTTGGCGCCTTTTCTACGTGCTTCGGAAAGGCCGATGGCGACGGCCTGTTTCCTGCTTTTCACGGGCCCGCCCTTTCCGCCTTTCCCTGAACGCAGGGTGCCGCGCTTCCGGCGTCGCATGGCGCTGGCCACCTTCTTGCTCGCACTTCTTCCGTACCGTGCCATCTTTTTCCTCCTTTGACTCTGGGTCGCAGCGAATGCGTGGAGAAGTTCCGCACGCTAGGTCGGATTTTCGATATCACAACCATCGGAGTCCGTGACCTTGCCGCAGCGCGTGAAATCAGCCAAGCGGGCGGGACCGCGATGACCGCGCTTCTGCTCGCGAACTTCCTGCTCGGCTCTCAGCCAGTCGCGCAGGTCGTCACCGGGCGCGCTGCCACGTTGCAAAAACAACTCGTAGGCACGCTGACGGATATGAGTGATGGTTACGTCGTTCATGCAGGCCTCCTGATAAGTCGTTTGCAAGAAATATCGGCTCACTGGCCAAACGCAATTTCGACTTGCGCGCCTTTCTGGCCAGCTTCTTTGCGGGCGGACGATCTTTGCTTCGTTGCCATGGCTTCAAAGGAAAGGCTCACTCGTGCGGCCGCCGACCGGCCGCCCGACGCATCGCGCGACGGTGCTGGGTACGTTTTCTGCTGCGGGCGGCCCTTCTGGCAGCCTGGCGGCGAACCCGCGAACTGTGCTGGCGCGCAGCGCTGCGCGCGTGCCTGGAAAGATTGCGTTGCGAGGCCGCGGAGCGGCTTTCGCGGCCGAGAGCGTCGGAGCTGGCACGCGAGCGTATAGGCGAGGGCTTGCGACGCTGTGTGCGACGACCTTCGCGGGTAACGCGTTCGGCTTGCGCGCGAGTTTTAGATGAAACCCTTCCCTTTTTTGGTGGCGGAAGATCGACACCGGCGCGGCGCGCCTTGGATAAGCCGATGGCGATGGCTTGCTGGGGAGAGCGCGCACCGTGCTTGCCTTCCCGGATGTGCACATTTCCTCGCGCACGAATTCGCCGGCCTGCGTGCTGGCAGATTTTCCTTCTTGTTTGTCGCGCTCCGCTCGTCGGA
>Ga0335078_10016986_pt1 | contig 10811 bp, 13 predicted proteins | sample Lox_Sample_32_FD_206711 | JGI IMG/M metagenome (GOLD analysis project Ga0335078, IMG submission 206711) | Soil microbial communities from Loxahatchee National Wildlife Refuge, Florida, United States - Lox_Sample_3.2 | ecosystem: Environmental > Terrestrial > Soil > Wetlands | place: USA... | reverse complement strand
GATGCCGTTCTGGGGGTCTCCGCCTGCGCACATGACGATGCCGCTGACGTCGGTGGCGAACAGCGCGAAGTGGTTGCCCCAGGGCAGGACGGTGACGGGTGCGCCGGGTATGCCGGTGAAGGAGTCCGAGATCTCAGCCCACGGCCCCATCAGGCCGCTCTCGGGATAGCACCCTGCGCACATGACGACGCCGCTGACGTCGGTGGCGAACAGCGCAAGATGGTTGCCCCAGGGTAAGACGGCCACGCGCTCCCCGGAGACGCCGGCCAGTGCGTCGGACATATTGGTCCAGGGCAGATATGAAAACGTCACAACGTACTCCCCCTGAGGCAACCGATGGCCGCCATTCCCGAGCCATCGACATACGCGTTTGTCGCGATCATTCGCGCATCCAAGGCGCGGGTCAAGAGCCAGTCATCCCGTGGCTCTGCCGTCCGGGTCTTCGACGCGGGTATCTTGCCGCCGCGAGTGAGAGCGAGGCCGTGGCGCGTGCCCGGTGCCATAAAGTGATATCATTTTGATAGGCGTATGACTAGGGAGCGGATATGACGACTTCTGGCCAGAGTAAGTGGTACTGGCGGGTGAGCTACGCGGGATTCTCGGTCGGCTGCGCCGTTGCCTGGGCGGTGATCTGGATCTTGCTGGCAGTACTCGCCAGCACGACCACGGTGCACAGGGTGGGCTACGTCTTCGCCGGCTGGGTCATCGGGTGGGCCACGGCTACCGTCGCCAGGGTCGTCTACCCTCCGCCCAGGTCGACGCTGCTGACCGGCGCCCCGCGCCGCTAGCGGACCACGGCAGGCTGTTCGGGCGGCACTGAGCCGGCGCCCGGCTGGAGGTCGCGAGGTGTCGAGAACTCGGCGCTGGCTCCGTCCCAGGGGCACGAGCGGCCACCACGGGCCGCGTGCAGACGCGACGAAGAGGAGAACACCATGAAGTACCTGCTGCTCAAGCACTACCGAGGCGGCCCGGCGCCCGTCGCCGGCTGTGTGCCGATGGACCAGTGGACGCCGACGGAAGTCGACGCGCATATGAGGTATATGCAGGACTTCGCCGCCCGCCTGGAGCAGGCGGGGGAGTTCGTGGACGGGCAGGCACTGGCGCCCGACGGCGCCTTCGTGCGGTATGACGGCGAGGGCCGCCCGCCGGTGACCGACGGCCCGTTCGCCGAGACCAAGGACCTCATCGCCGGGTGGTTCGTCATCGACGTCGATTCCTGGGAACGCGCGGTCCAGCTGGCCGGGGAGCTATCTGCCGCGCCCGGTTCCGGCGGCAAGCCGATCCACGAGTGGCTTGAGGTCCGGCCGTTCCTCACCGAGCGCCGTCCCGGCCAGCCGGTTCTCGGGCACCGTGACCGTCCCGCACGTGGCCGCCAGCCCCCGGACCGTGCACGACCTGGTGCGCAGCGAGGCCGGCTGCCGGGCCGTGCTGCCGCACGAGGCGACCGCGAGGCACACCGCGACGAGGACCAGCAACCACGTCGTGGGCCGCGCTAGCGCGAGCCGGCCCCTTCCGGCAATGTTCATGTCACACCTCGCCAGGCCGAGTTCTGAGCACACGCTATGGCTGGCGCGAGTGTGGCCGCGGGGGCCGAAGGTCACCGCGGTTGCGGCAACGGTCCTGACTGTGCCGGAGCGCGCGAGGACGCGCTGCGGCAGGATCGGCACACCCCAGGGCCAGCCTGAATAGCGACCTAGCCGAGCGGATCGCCGGCGAGGTCGCGGGCGCGGTGGAACGTGCACTCCGGCACCGACGTGACGAACTGCAGGTAGGCCATGCATGCGCCGAGAGAGATGGTCGCCGGGCTGGTCTGCAGGTTGATCGTTGCGGTCCGGACCCCGGACCTGCTCAGGTCGAGGCTGGCAAGGTCGCTCTGCAGCTGACCGGAGAACGTCTGCGCGAGACCGGTCTGGCCATCCTGCCCCTCGAATGCGAGCGTGCCGGCGACCCTGGCGCCATGGCTGCTGCTGACGAGCACGAACCAGTGCGGCGTGCCGGGAGAACCGTTGACGTAATAGCCCGCCGGCAGGATCGCCTTCGCGGGCGCTGGCGTGGACGGCTTCGTGAGGTAGTACAAGAGCAGGCCACCGCCGACGGTCACCAGCAGGCCGCCGATTATCGTCACGAACCACGTGTTCGACAGCAGCCGGCGCCAGCCGCTCCAGGTCTCCTCGGCGGTCTTGCCGACTACCCGGACACCCTGCTGTCCGCCCTCATCCTGGTTCCCGGCTAGCTCACCGCGTTCGTCTGCTGGCATCCGCCACCCACCCCCACGCCGCGCACCAGCGCGGACTACAGAACTGGTCACAAGGTAGACCTAGACGGCAGCCGCTTACAGGTCTTCCGTGCGGTAGCGGGCAGCGGCGCAGCGGCCTCAGACGTGAGCCCGGGTGCCGGTGCCCGCCCGGCAGCCGTCGGGCGCATGTTTCTCGGCGGCCTGCTGCCAGCACAGCTGGGCGGCCAGGTCGAGCGCCGAGCTCGCGCTCACGTGGAACGCCGGCGTCCCGGGCCGGAAGCCCTGCATGTAGTCGCCGCGCCGCCGGGCGTGCCAGCCGTGCCGGTCGAGCCAGATCCGCCAGCCGGGAAACAGGCGGGCGAGCGCCTCCAGTCGCGCCTGCGCCAGCACATCCCAGCTCTCCGCCGGCGGCGCGGGCGCCGCGGGCGCGGCGGGCGCCGCGCGGGCGTGGCCGTGGGCGTCGGCCGCGGGCGCCGCTGCTGCGCCCGCAGCCGACGCGGCTGGCGCCGGCAGGAAGCTGACCGCCACACCGTGCTTCGTGCACTGCGACAGCAGGCCCATGACCTTGCTCGGGTCACCCGGTGCCGCGATCAGCAGCGCATCGTGACGGCCTGCGGTAATGGCCCGCTCGAGGCGCTGCAGGGCATGTCCGTAGTGGCCGTCATCGTGTGAGTCTTCCTCGGAGTACACGACGGGCGCGGGCCAGCCGCGCGCGCTCGCTTCGCGTGCCATCGCGTGCCGGGCCCACCCCCCGGCACCGGGAATGCGCACGTAGGCGGCCGGCCGTCGCGGACTAATCATGTCCGGCTCCCTGCAGTTGACCTCAGAGCGTGTCTATCGTCTTGCTTAAGGTGACTGACAGTGGTTACGTGACCGTTTGACCTTGCAGGTCACGCAAAGACCTTACGCACGTGCGCCGCTCGCGGCCTATAGGGAGAACTCCCGATGCACGCGCTCGGCCGTAACCCGGACGCTGAACCGATAGTTCTGCTACCGCAACACGTGAGATCCTGATGGCCATGGCGGAGAACCCGCCAGGCGGTGCGGCGTTACGCCTCGCGGAGGCGGCTGGCGTGCTTGCCCTGGCGACGGACCTGGCGATGGGCCAGCCGCTGGAGCATGGGCTGCGCACTGCGATCGTGGGCACGCGAATCGCGGCCGAGCTCGGGCTGGACGAGGAGGGGCGGCGGGCGGTTTTCTACACGGGCCTGCTGCACTTCGCCGGGTGCACGGCCGACAGCCAGACCGATTCCGGGTTCTTCGGGGACGAGATCGCAGCGCGGCCGCAGATGATGGCCGCGTTCCTCGGTCCGCGCCGCGGCCTGGTCAGCACCGCGATACGGGTGGCGCACCGGGACAGCCCGCCGCTAGCCCGCGCCACCGCGATGACGAAGTCCGCGGCCGGCGGCATCGCGGAGTTCCGCAGGTGGGCCCGCGTGCACTGTGACGTCGCGCAGCTCCTGGGCGCGCGGATGGGCCTGAGCCCGCAGGTGCAGCAGGCGCTGGGCCATCTGTACGAGCGCTGGGACGGCCGCGGCATGCCCGGCGACGTCCGGGGCGAGCAGATTCCGCTGCCGGTGCGGGTGATGCATGTCGCCCAGGACGCGGACATGGCATGGCAGCACGGTGGCAGCCCGCTCGCCGAGCGCGTCGTGTCCAGCCGCGCGGGCTCTGGCCTGGACCCGCGGCCTGCCGGGGCGTTCCTCGGCATCAGCGCGAAGGCATTTACCGACCTTGACCAGCCGTCCTCCTGGGACGTCATGCTCGACAGCGAGCCAGGCGCGCAGCCGACTGTCACCGGCGAGCGCCTTGATGACTGCCTCTCAGCGGTCGCGGACTTCGCCGACCTGAAGAGCATGTGGACCATCGGGCACTCGCGTGGCGTCGCGGCGCTCGCCGCGCTGGCCGGGGCGACCGCGGGGCTGCCGGCGGCGGACCTGCTGGTGCTGCGGCACGCCGCGTTAGTGCACGACATCGGCCGGGTCACGGTTCCGGTGCGCGTCTGGGCCAAGCCGGGCCCGCTCACCCGCGCGGAGCAGGAGCAGGTGCGGCTGCACGCGTATCACAGCGAGCGAGTGCTCGACGCGGCCGCGGCGCTGCGACCGCTGGCGCGGCTGGCCGGGTCGCACGGCGAGCGCTTCGACGGGTCTGGCTATCACCGGGGCAGCCGCGGCGCGGACCTGCCGCTGACCGCCTGGCTGCTGGCCGCCGCCGACAGCTATCACGCGATGCGTGAGCCGCGCCCGTATCGCTCCGCGCTGACGGCGGCCGGGGCCGCCGATGCGCTGGCCGGCGATGCCGGGAACGGCAAGTTTCCCGCCGACGCGGCCAACGCCGTGCTGGCGGCGGCCGGCCAGACTCGCGCGGCCGCGTCGCGGCCGGGCGGGCTGTCCGAGCGCGAGTGCGAGGTACTCGCCCTGCTTGCCCGCGGCCTGGCCACGAAGCAGATCGCCCGGCAGCTCGGCATCTCGCCCAAGACCTGCGATCACCACATCCAGAGCGTCTACGGCAAGGCGGGAGTCTCCTCCCGCGCCGCGGCGACGATGTTCGCGCTCGAGCACGGCCTCGTCGGCGTCGACTGACCCCGAGGGAACGCCGGGCCGATTAGCGCCGAATTCAGAGCCCACGCCATTACCGCGACCCCTCGCTTCGCACGCGGCCGCAAGGATGATCACAATGCGTTATGGTGCCCTTACTCTTTGTGCTTGTGATCGCGCGCATCCGATGGCTCGCGCGTGCCGAGGGGCGCAGCCCCGGAAAGGATCGTCAATGCCGCAGTTCCTTGAGAACCAGGAGCCGCAGACGTCCGCAGCGGATGCAGCGCTGCTGTCGCCGCTGTCGCGGCGGTCGGTGCTGCGCGGCGCGGCGGGCGCCGGTGCCGCCGGGCTGGCGATGAGCACGCTCGCGGGCACGGCGATGGCCGGACCCGCGCTCGCCGCATCCCGGCCCGACGCCGCATCCCGGCCCGACGCCGCATCCCGGCCCGACGCCGCATCCCGGCGCGACGCCGCCCGGCCGGCCGGCCCCGAGGACGCCGACCTCGGCGAGGCCGTCGTGGTGCACGTGCGCGACGTCCGCACCGGCGAGCTGGACGTGTACCGGGGCACCAGCCACGTAAGGCTCACCGATCGCGATCTCGCCGCGCGCCTCGCGCGCGCCAGCCGGTAACCGGCACGGCACGACCAGAAAGGGACCCCCAGATGTCATCGCACCGCGAGGCGCCGGAGATCGCCAAGGACCCGGTAGCCGACAGTACCGACTTGTACGCGTTCGTCAGCCCCGACAACCCGACGACCGTGACGTTAATCGCGAACTACGTGCCGCTGCAGGAGCCGGCCGGCGGCCCGAACTTCTACGAGTTCGGCTCCGACGTGCTGTACGAGATCCACATCGACACCCAGGGAAACGCCGAGCCGGACATCAGCTACCAGTTCCGGTTCACGACCGAGATCACCGACAGCAAGACGTTCCTGTACAACACCGGCCCGATCACGTCGCTGACGAGCGCGAGCTGGAACCGCAGGCAGTTCTACTCGGTGACACGCGTCGACAGCCACGGCACTCATCACCTCGGCGGCAACCTCGCGTGCCCGCCCTGCAGCATCGGCCCGCTGTCGACGCCGAACTATGAGACAAGCCTGGCGGGCGCGGCCATTCACACGCTGTCGGACGGGAGCACGGTGTTCGCCGGCCAGCGTGCCGAGGGCTTCTACGTGGACCTCGGCTCGATCTTCGACCTTGGCAACCTGCGGCCGTTCCAGAACCTGAACGTCTTCGCCAGGGCGCTCGGCTTCAGCGCCGCGCCCGGCGTGAACGCGACGAAGTTCCTGAACGTGCACTCGATCGCGCTCCAGGTCCCGATCACGAAGGTCACGGACGCAACCCGGCCGGTCATCGGGGTGTGGACGACGGCGAGCAGGCAGCGCGTCGGCATCTTCGGCGACACCGGAGAGGACGCGCTGCACGTCGGCCCGTACCGGCAGGTGTCGAGGCTGGGTAACCCGCTGGTGAACGAGGTCATCATCCCGATGAGCAAGAAGGACTACTGGAACGGCCAGCAGCCGCGGCACGACAAGCAGTTCGCCGGCTTCGTCGCGCACCCCGAGCTGGCCGGACTGCTGCCGGTGCTCTACCCGGGCGTCTTCCCGAACCTGGCCGCCGCCGACGCCGCGCACACTGCCCGCGCGGACCTGGAGGCGATCCTGCTGACCGGCATCCCGTCCGGGATCATCAGCCCCAGCTTCACCACCTTCACCGGCGCCACGCAGGCCGACATGCTCCGGCTCAACACGTCGATCGCCCCGACCCACAGCCCGAACATCCTCGGCGTGCTCGGCGGTGACGTGGCCGGCTTCCCCAACGGGCGCCGGGTCTTCGACGACGTCGTCAGCGTCGAGCTGCGCGCGATCGCGGGCGCCACGCTGCCGCTCGTCGATCCCAGTTACACCCCCGACGCCGCGGCTGGCGTGCTCACCGACGGGCTGACCCCGGCGGACGTGGGCAACCCGTACCTCGACACGTTCCCGTACCTGGGCGTGCCCTACGACGGCTACAGCGAGCCGTCGTGAGCCACGGCGGTCACGCGGCGGGCGAGCCCGCTGCCGGGCCGTCCTACTCCGGCACCGTCGTGCTGGAGCTGGGCGCCGGCGCGGGCGCGCTCGTGCTTCAGGTGCCCGCCGGGCTTGACGGTGCCGAGATCGAGATCAGCCAGGACGGGAACGTCGGCTCCGCGAGGACTCACTCGATGGTCAGGCCGCGGCACGTGAGCGGCGGGACGATCTACGCGGCGGTCTACCCGGACCTGGCGCCCGGCAGCTATGTGGTCCGGGCTGGCACGGATGCGCCGGGGCCGACGGTGGCTGTCACTGCGGGCGCGGTGACCACTGCCGAGCTGTCTGCGGCCGGCTTGTCCGTGCCGCGCCGGTGACTCGATAATCCAGGTGTGGCGGTACCAGGAGATGGCCTGGCGGCGCGCGCCGACGCGGCGCGGGCAGCCGACGCGGTGCGCGCGTCCGACGCCGACCGGGACCGGGTAATTGCCGAGCTGACCGAGAGATTCGCCGAGGGCAGGCTCAGCCAGGACACGTTCGCCGCGCGTGTCGAGGTCGCGCTGCAGGCGCGGGCCAGGGGAGAGCTGCACGGGCTGCTTGCCGACCTGCCGCGGCCGCGCACGATCGGAGCCGCGGTGCGGAGGGCATGCGCGAGCGCGGTCCGGCGGGCCGCTAGCGCGGCGGACCGGTGGACTCGCAAGGCGCCGGCGCCGCTGATCCTGCCCGCCGGGCCGCAGCTGCGCTTCACGATCGGCCGCGAGCCCGCGTGTGACATGACGCTGGCCGACGAGACAGTGTCGCGCTGGCACGCGAGCCTGATCAGGGCCGAGGGCAGCTGGCTGCTCGACGACCTCGGCTCCACGAACGGCACCAGGGTGAACGGCTGGCGGGTAACCGCGCCGACGCCGGTCGGGCCCGGCGATCACGTCTCGTTCGGAGCGACGACGTTCGTGATCAGAACGCATCTCGCATCCGCGCCGCGGTGGAGCCCGGCAGCTTAGTCCGCGAATCTGCACGCGCCGCAGCCCGCTCGCCCGCCGCGCTCGCCGCGCTCGCCGCGCCCGCCGCGCCCGCCCGTCCGCTCGGCCCGGCGTGGCGCGCCGCCCCGCCGCCCCGCCGCCCCGCCGCCCCGCCGCGCCCGCCTGTCGCCACTTCCGGAGCGGCTGCTAGGCTCTGAGCAATTGCTCAGAGTGTTTGCTCAGGAGCGGAGGCGCCGATGGCAAAGGCTGGGCCACGGCAGGCGACGGCCCCGGCAGCGGGGGAACGCTCGGCGGACGTGCGCGCGGCGCTGATCTCGGCAGCCATCGGGGCGCTGCGCGACGTCGGCTTCGCCGGCGCCAGCGCCAGGGAGATCGCCGGCCGGGCCGGCTGCAGCCAGGCGCTGGTCTTCTACCACTTCGGCTCCGTCACCGGCCTGCTGCTGGCCGCGCTGGATGAGGTGAGCGCGCTGCGGATGGCCGCCTACCGCGGGCTGCTTGACCAGTCCGTCTCGGTCGCCGCGCTCGTGGACTCGGCGCGGGAGATCTTCCTCGCTGACCTCGACGCCGGCTACGTCCGCGTGCTTACCGAGATGATCACCGCGGCGCACTCGGTCGACGGTCTTGGCCCGCAGGTGACGCGGCGGCTGGCGCCATGGCGCGAGTTCGCCGAGACCGCAGCACGGCAGGTGCTAGCCGCCTCGCCGCTGGGGCGGCTGCTGACGCCGGCCGAGGTCGGCCACGCGGTGGTGGCGGGCTTCCTCGGCCTGGAGATGCTAGCCAGCCTGGACGGCGACCGGGCGGCGGCGATGGCCATGTTCGACCGCGCCCGGTCGCTGGCGCGGGTGCTCGATGTCACCGGCGGCCTGCTGCTGCCGGGCCGGAAAGGAGACAGTCAGTCATGACCGCACCGCAGCTAGACGTCGTCACCGGTGCATTCAGCTACTCGGGCGCGGCGATCAGCGCCGAGCTGATCGCGCGCGGGCACCGGGTACGCACTCTGACCGGCCATCCCGGACGTGCCCCGGCGGGCACCGCGATCGGGGTGCGCCCGCTCGACTTCGCCGATGCGGCGGGTCTGCGGGAGTCGCTGGCGGGAGCGCACACGCTCTACAACACCTACTGGGTGCGGTTCGGGCACGGCGCGCTCACCCACGACGTCGCCGTCCGCAACAGCAGGGCGCTGTTCGCCGCCGCTCGCGACGCGGGCGTCCGGCGCATCGTGCACATCTCGATCACGAACGCGAGCCCCACGTCGACTGACTCTTACTTCCGCGGTAAGGCAGAGGTCGAGCGGGCGCTCGCGGAGGCTGGCATCGGGCACGCCATAGCGCGGCCCGCGATCCTGTTCGGCGGCGACGGCGTGCTCATCAACAACATCGCCTGGCTGCTGCGCCGGCTGCCCGTGTTCGCGATCGGCGGCGACGGGCAGTACCGGGTGCGCCCGATCCACGTGCGGGATCTCGCCGGGCTGTGCGCCGACCTGGGGGAGCGGCAGGACTCTGTCACAGTCGATGCTGTCGGACCGGAGTCGGTCGCGTTCCGGGACCTGGTCACCGCGATCAGGTCAGCGACCGGCAGCCACGCGCTCGTGGTGCCGGTCCCCGGCGTGCTGATCCCGCCGCTGGCCGCTGGCCTGAACCTGATGCTGCGGGACACGCTGCTGACCGCCGACGAGTACCGCGCGCTGGCCGCAGGCCTGGCGGACTCGGCCGCTCCGGCCACCGGGACGACCAGCGTCACCCAGTGGATTCGCCGGCACGGCCCCGACCTCGGCCGCCGGTACGCGAACGAGCTGGACCGGCACTTCAGGCTGGCGCGGGCCTGACGGGCCGCTCGCTCACCTGGCCGCCGCGCGCTGGTAGAGGGCGTAGGAAGTCAGGAAGAAGACCACCGTGATCCCCGCGGACCAGGCGAGCGACACCCTCGCGTCGGGAGCCGCCGTACCGCCCTCGAACAGCTCGCGGATGGCGGACACGGTCACGCTCAGCGGCTGGTTGCGGGCGAACGGCTGCAGCCAGCCGGGCAGGGTCGCGGCGGGCACGATTGCGTTGCTGGCGAACATGAGCAGGAACGCCGGCCCGGCCGCCGCGTTCTGGGCGCTTTCCGGGTCTCTGGCGGAGATGCCGACCGAGGAGCAGGATATTCCGCAGGGCCGTCCGTTGGAGATGGCTTCCCCGCCGCGCAGCCAGGCTCAAGCCGGCGAGGATTCCACCTTGGGCGAAGTGATTGGCGGCGGACGCGGCGCGCCCCCGTTGCCGCCCGAGCTGCGGCCGCGCATCGTAGTGCGCTTCGCGCCCGAGAACGAGTTGTTCGTCTCCGGCATGCTGGCCGGAGGCCGGGCGCTGGCCAATTCCCCCGTGGTGGTGGACGTGCCGCGCGGCAAAGGGCACGTGCTGATGTTCGCCAACAATCCCATGTGGCGCAACGAGACGCAAGGCAGCTATTTCCTGCTGTTCAATGCCATGCTCAATTACGATCATCTGAGCGCGGGTGTGCAGGCCGCTCCCGCGGGCGGCCGCGGCGGCCGGCGGGGTGGCCAGTAGGTAGGCGAACGTGGCAAACACTTTTGGCGCCGACATCCTGATTCAAGCGGAGGATCCTTCGAAGGCTTCCTCCTTCTACGTTGAACAACTCGGCTTCGCGATCACCGGCGAAACGCCGGACATGATCAGCCTCCACGGCGGCCACATCAACTTATTCATCGAGCGCGGCCCGGCACTCGGACCGGTGCTCGAAGTTACCGTCGCGAGCGTCGACGAAGCCCGGCGCCGCCTCATCGCGGACGGTTGCGAGATCGTCAAGGACGAACCGGATTTTCCGCGATGCTACGTCAAAGATCCTTTCGGCCTGATCTACAATCTGACCGGCAAGCCTTAGTCAGAATTCGACGAATTCGCGTTTAAGCGATTGATGTCGAGACCATGGCATGGAGGAGGTCGTGAGTTCGAATCTCACCAGGTCCACCAACCCACCGCCTTGACTTTGCGCGCTTCCCGCGACGCACCCGGAAAATCGGTAAGATCGCCGCCTGCGCGAATCAGCGCG
>Ga0335078_10016985_pt1 | contig 10811 bp, 14 predicted proteins | sample Lox_Sample_32_FD_206711 | JGI IMG/M metagenome (GOLD analysis project Ga0335078, IMG submission 206711) | Soil microbial communities from Loxahatchee National Wildlife Refuge, Florida, United States - Lox_Sample_3.2 | ecosystem: Environmental > Terrestrial > Soil > Wetlands | place: USA... | reverse complement strand
AATCCGTGTCAAGGCTTCAGGCTGCGGCTGAAGTAGCGGATTGCATGTCGCAGTCGCGCACGAGAAATCGTGCTTTTTTCATTGAAAGGAGATTGCAATGTTCGGACAAATGATCGTTACCCCAATTGTGCAGGTGGGCGCCGCTGCCGATCTGCAAACCGCCACTTCGGAACTCTTGCGTGTAACCGAGCAGCCCGAGATCGTGCGCTGGATCGAGTTCCCGGACGCAGTGCTCCTTTTCCTGCTTGTGCCTGGTGACCCTGATTCCGGAGCCGCGTACGTATTGGACCGGAAGAGGGGAACCTGGTACGCCGTCGATTTCGAAGACGAACAATTCGGCGGGTACAGCATAAGCCAGCTCGAAACGCTCCTGAAAGACTGCAACTTCCTACAGCTTGTTGAGCGGCCAGGGCTCTGGCGTACCGGTTTGCCGTGGCTGGTCCTGCTAGGGAGAGTGCCGGAAGCGGCCGTTTGACAGGCACAATTTTCCGGGTTATCAACTGACACCCACCACGCAGAAGAAGCGCGAACGGTGACAGCGAAGGTCGAACAATGCCGACGAAAGGAGGTGGAACCAGATGGCGACGCCCGTAAGAGCATCTCGACAGTTGGTTGAGCAATACCAAAGCCTGTTCGTCAACCGCCGTGCGTACACGATGCAATCTTTGAGGCCGCACCTGGAGACGGGACGCCATTATTACTTCCGGCCCAGCCGAAAAGGCACTGACGTTCCACTTCTATTGACGGAGGACACCATCCGCCGGCACCTCGAAGGCGAGATTACGGTCGGCTTGTATGCCATCAACCCGTCCACCCAGCGCTGTAAGTGGGTCGCCATAGACGCCGACTACAAGAATGCGATAGAGGACCTGCTCAAACTGCAGTATCACCTGATTCAGGATGGCGTCGAACCTGCGCTGGAGATGAGCCGACGAGGAGGGCACCTTTGGATCTTTCTCGGGACGCCTCTGCTGGCAGCTGAATGCCGTGTTTACATCCATGATCTTGCCATGCGCTTAGGAGTGCCGGTGAAGGGCTCGGGGCTGGTCGACGGCATCGAGGTATTTCCCAGACATAATGCGATCGGTGCAGGAGAGTTCGGCAACGCTATTCGCGGCCCTCTGGGGGTTCATCGAGCTTCCAATCGCCGGTTCTGGTTTTACGGAGCCGAGTACACGCTGGATGCCCAAATCGAATACCTCAACCGCCTGCAGAAAGTCACGGAAGAAGAGATGCAGAAGTTCATCGCTGGCAAAGAAGTGCCTCAAATTGATTTGCCGTCACGACAGAGGAGCAAGATTCGAGCGGATCGGCAAGACGGAAATGGACGATCTGAATTTCGGATTCTGGCACACGTCGGGAATGTTCGGAAAGTTGGCCGAAACTATGTCACGCGCTGTCCTTCTTGTGCGGACTCTGGCCACGACCGGAGCGGCGATAATCTAGCCATACTCATCGAGGATCCACGTTTTTACAAATGCTGGGCGGGCTGTACCAAAGAAATGATTCGAGCGGCCCTCGGCTTCCCGATTCGAGTTGGAAACTACGCATGAGAAGGGGCGTTGCATTGAAGCAGAAGCGATTGTTGGAGCAAGCGGGCCTGCGACTGCCACCGCAGGCGCTGCGAGTGCTGAAAGAGCGAGGGATTTTCGCACAGTCGGCGGTAAGCCTGGAGCACCAGCACTTGGCGAAGCGCTATGTAGTACGCGGGCTGGAGTCGGGCGGCGCAGTTGGAGATCTTGGCCGCTACGTGACCTTCGCCCAACCAGATGGAAGAGCGATCGAGTACCTGCATCCGGTCGAAGCAATCGGCGTGAACGGACTCCATGCAGTGGTGATTGCACCGGTTTTCGTGCGCATTGACATGCTACGCAAACGAGAAACCTACGAACTGCTGATTTCGCAGCATCGACCGGGCGAAGCAGTGGATGGCAAACGTCCCGGGCTGCAATCAAAGATATTGTTCCGCGGAGTTCATGGAAGATTGGAGATGGATCTGTCGGGAAAACACAAGCGTGAATCTGGGGCAGTGGTTCCGACGTTTTATTCCCTCGCCGGTGAAGAAGTCATGATCCCAAAGCGATTTCAAGAAGTGGTCTGTGCGATTACTGCGGCGGTGCATTGCGTTGGCTGCTCGCATTCTCATTTCTCGAGGAGGCCTATGCGGGAAGAGATATGTGCCGAGAACGGGATACCGGCAATTCAGGCCAGCGAGCGAGTCCATCCGCAGCAGAAGTCGGCATGTCTAGAAGTGGAGAGAACATGTACGAAAAACTGAAAAACTACGCTCTGATAATCTGCCTGTTCGTTTTTCTGTTCGTAACCATTGGAAATGCCCTGCATCTGACTCCGGGCGCAGCATTCATCGGCGCACTGTCGGGCACGCCGCTGGTGATCTTTGGTTTTAATCGCTGGTGGGATGCCCAATGTCGAGAAGAGACCCGCGGGGAGCAACCCGCGTCAGAGGTAATGGCGCTGGGCGAGCGACCATGAAAGCCCTTCTACGTGTTCTGGTACTGCTCATCATCAGCGCTTACTTGTTCAGCCATTACGGGTCATTCCTACGCAGAAACCTCTGGCGAATTCATTCCGACACCGGCCGAGAGGTGTTGACCCACCCACCGCAGCAAAGAAGTCATTCGCAGGCCGATTTGCCCGAAGGGGACCTGCCGCCAGGAGTGTTGCCCCGTCACGAGCTCACGCCAGGAGCAATCGATCCGCGTGTTACGCAGAGAAACATCAGAAACACGATCTGCCGACGAGGGTACACGGCGACCGTCAGACCGCCCTTCGAGTACACCAATGCCATGAAGCATCGGCTGATGAGGTTTTACGGAGTGACCGGCAGCATCCACGATTATGAACTGGATCACCTGATCCCGCTGGAACTAGGCGGCTGTCCGAAATGTGAGGCCAATCTTTGGCCGGAACCTCGGGATGTATTCCCGAGCGCAAATGAAAAGGACGAAGTCGAGAGCTACTTGCACGAGCAAGTTTGTTCAGGCGCGCTTCCGCTGTCCGACGCACAACGGGAAATCGCAGCCGATTGGTATGCGGTGTATAGAAGAATGCAGAGCGGACAATAACCAGCGGGTGAGTCGACTGCAGTAGCGAGGCTCGGTATGTCAGCGGTAAAGCAGGTCATTGCCATCAACGAAAATGATCGGGCAGAGGTCAAGCCGGTCGGATCGGAGACCGTGCGTCCGTCGCGCCGGCGTCTGCCCGATGAACGACGGGCGATCACGCACCATTTTTCCATTGCAGGACATGAGGGATATCTCACGGTTGGCGTATACGATGACGGCTCACCGGGAGAGATTTTTGTCAGGATGGCGAAACAGGGCTCGACCATCTCCGGGCTCATGGACTCGATCGCGACCGTCGTTTCACTTGCGTTGCAGCATGGGGTACCGCTCGACGTGCTCTGCGCCAAATTCAGCCACGCGCGCTTTGAACCCAGCGGCTGGTCAAGGAATCCAAAGATCGGCTATGCCACGTCACTGATGGATTATCTCTTCCGTTGGATGGACCTCAAGTTTCTGAAGAATGAGCAGGGAGAACTGTTCGAGTCCCGTCCAGTGTCCATTCATGCCATGCCGCTCCCGAATGGGAAAGGAGAGGTTGAAGCGCTCGGTGAATTCGTGCAATTCGGAGATGCGCCTGCCTGCAACATCTGCGGCTCGCTAATGCTGCGGAGTGGTACGTGTTACCGCTGCACCTGCGGGAATACAAGCGGCTGCTCCTAGCCAAGCCATCTATAATCAACAGGATACAGAGCGACAACCAAGCTGCGGTAGAATTACGCAAGTTGCGTTACGCATCTTGCGTAATGGGGGCTGGTGCTATGAAGAACCCTTTCGAATACGGCGGCGTGGTCGGCGGTTCGGCCTTCTGCAACCGGAAGAAAGAGCTGTCGGACCTGGTTCGTGCCATGGAAAACAGCGAGAAGCTCTTCCTGTATTCCGAGCGCCGACTAGGGAAGACTTCGTTGATCCATTATGCGCTGTCGAAGTTGCCAAGAGACAACTACGCATCCGCCTATGTTGATTTGTGGGCTACCGATGGTGAGGTCTCATTTGTTACTGCGACCGCCAAGGCGATCACGGAATCGATGGGCCGTAGCGCCGAGCAACTGCTGGATACGGCCAAACGTCTGTTCACTCATCTTGTGCCCAGCGTGACGGTCGACTCCGAAGGTAAGCCAAAAGTCACCTTTGGGGTGAGCAGCGAGAGAGCGCGCGATCCGGAAATTGAGGAAGTGCTGATGGCGCCAGCAAAGATTGCTGCTCACGGCAAGAAAAAGGTTGCAGTGGTATTCGACGAAGTGCAACGAATTCTTGAGTACGAGGATGACCGAGTGGAGCGGCGACTGCGGAGCATCATTCAGAAGCAGGAAACCGTCTCCTACATCTTTCTTGGCAGTCGGAAGCACCTGATCCAGCAAATGTTCCTCGATAAGTCCAGGCCACTGTACCGCTCAGCCGGCCATTATCCGCTGGGCCCGATTCAAACGCCAGATTGGCTACCATTCATCGCCGAGAAATTCCTGGCAGCAGGAAAACAGATCGGGGAAGACACAATCACTGCAGTCTGCCAACTGACTGAGGGGCATCCTTTCTACACGCAACACTTGTGTCACGTACTTTGGGAGCAGTGCGATGTTGGTGGAGAAGTCACGCCGGAGTCGATCAAGATGGGAGTCAAACTGCTGCTGGATCGTGAAAGCTACGCCTACACCGCGCTTTGGGAGTCTTTACCACTGAGCCAGCGACGGTTCCTGAGCAGCCTGGCTTCCTCGCCCAAAGGAGTGAAGCCGTTCTCAGGAGAATTCTTGCAGCATCATCGCCTTGGATCAGCATCAACCGCACAACGAGCTGCTCAAGGCCTACTGCAGCGAGATCTGATCGATCGGGACAACGGCTCGTTCTTAATCAGCGATCGTTTCTTTCGAATCTGGATTCAGCAATCGCAAGACTAAGCGTTGGTAACCGCGAACTGAAGGGCCATACCTAACCAAAGTCCCGACCAGGGATTCGCTGGCGTCTCTAAGTAGACCACAAGGCTCTGAATTCATCGGCAACCACGCGCCAATGCTTCTGGTCCCAGTATTTCTTTGCAGATCCAGAAGTGGACGGCAAGACGAACACTATGGAGTTCAGATTGGCGCCGTCACGTTCGCTTGCTTGTCTCCCGTAGTCGATGTCCCGTGTATCGCAATCGAAGTAGATTGACGCAGCCTTCTTCCCGTTAAACGCGATGATACTGGGTTGGATAGCACGTAACCGCTCCACGAGTCCATCCACGTCAAAATCCTTGGTCCCGAGCCTCGTGTCCACACCAGATGTCTTCTTGCAAATATCGGTGAGACCTATTCCCAGGTGAGCGAGGGTTTCAAACTCCTTCGGTTGTAGTTGCCTATCCGTTAAGCCGATGTCGTACAGTGTGGACCAAAAACAGTTGCCGCTCTTCGCGTAGTAGGCGCCCTGCTCGTGCGAACGCTGGCCTGCAGCAGTGCCAATGAACACCAGTTGTATCCCTAGTCGCAGCACGTCGGGAAGCGCATCTGGCATGCGATCGATCATAAGTACCGGATCTGCAAACGTCACCGTGAAACCGCGCCCTTAGTTTAGAGCGTCCAGAACCGTACCAGCACTGGCAGCCCCAAAAACCCAATCAATAGCCAATCCACACTTTTCCATTCAACCGCGTTCAAGAGCACTCAACACATTGGAAGGAGGCACGTTCCCATGGCAAATGGCGAAACGGCGGCATCGACTTCGGCACCCGACGTCAAGAAGCTTCTCGTTGAGCTTGAAGTTCCGTTTCCACCGGACCAGGTCCGGTGGCGCGTCACTAACACCACAAACGACAAAAAGCGCGGTCAAATCGTGCCCTACGCCGATCCCCGCTCTTACACCGACCGGCTAAACGCGCTTTTCACGCCACAGGGCTGGACCCGGGAGTACAAGGTCGAGACGATGGGCAATATCACCCGGATGAAGAAAGGCGAGAGCATCCTCTCGGGCAAAGTGCTTGTCACCTGCACGGTCACGATTTTGGGGATTGGGTCGCATTCAGGAACCGGGGAAGAATGGGCCGATGACGAGAACTGCATGACATCAGCGGACGCGCAAGCCTTCAAGCGGGCCTGCTCGTGCCTTGGTCTCGGCCGTTACTTCTACGATTTCCCTGCAATGTGGGTCGATCTGGACCAGAACCGCGAGCCGGCGAGAGCACCGATCTTGTCCGCATGGGCTCTTCCTGAGAACTGGCGTAAAGGAATGCGGCCCTCGGGCCGGAATGGCAACGGAAAGGCAGACGCAGGATTCCAAGCGGGGCGTCCCAACGGAGCAAGCAACGGCAACAATGGACAAGCACCTGCTCGCCCAACGTCCCCCGCAAATGGCAACAGCAGCAACGGGCAAAGCCAGACCGAGAAGGCTAACGGCTCATCTGCCGCTGCCCATGCCGACGACCTCGATGAGCGCATTCTGTGTATGGAAAAGGCTGTTGGCACGACCTTCTATCGCAGCATCCTCCGGGAGTACGGCCGCGTCAATCAGCCAAAGCTGATTCGCGACGCCAGCATCAAGCGGAAAGTCCTCCAGGTGCTGGAGTCGGTTGCACGGGGAATCAATCGTCTGGAAGCTGTCACAAAGCGGCTCGATCCGAAGACCGTTACAGCACTGCTCGCTAAGCTCCAAGCCCCTCCTCTCGGTGAGATTTCGGACCTCAAGACCCTGCAACACATTGTGTACGGTCTCGAAGAACTTGCCGGTCCCAATCAACACCACGCAGTATAACCATTGCCTCTCTGCCTGCTCGAACAAACCAACCTTTATTGCTCAGGATTCACACCTCTCGAAAGGAATGTCCGATGGAAGATCAACAAGCTAACCAAGAAGAGTCACTCGATCCAACACAGGTTCTGGCGAAAGCTGCGATTCTCGCGGAATGCGAGAAGTTAGCGGCCGCCGGCGTCACGTTTGTAGCAGTGCACTTTGACGGCTACGGGGACTCCGGCGTCACAGAAGAGGTCCAATGCTACGCCTCCGATGAATACATCCACGACGACAGCCGGCCGATCAAACACGATGTTTCGCATCTGCAACAGCATTTCGAGGCGCTGGTTCCCCTCGGCTATGAAAATGACTGCGGTGGTTTCGGGGACGTAGTGCTGGATGTGCAAGCGCGGAGAATCTCGGTCGAGCGAAACGACAGGTTCGAGGATTATTCAACCACCACATACGAGGTCAAATAAACAGTGCGCCAAAGGGTGATGTGCGTTGTAAATGTTTTTCAGGGGTGACCAATGATGGAAGTCCGCCCGGACTCTCAAGAATCTATCGTCGAACATCTTGGTGAAGATGTTCATATTGCGGAGCACCGTAAGTGGTAATTTACGTGCAAGTTGTTGACGTATACGTCAGATGTGGGCGATGCAGCCGCAACCAGCGTTCGAGCTCAGAGATCACGTCATCATCTTCAAAAACAGAATGACGCAGAGCAGGCACGGATTTAGCCCCAGTCGCTTTTCCTTGGACCATATGCACTGGCCATTCACCAACAGGCGCCGACTCCATGAAAACTTCCACAAACATAGCAGGATTGATGCCATCCATACCAAAGGCCAGCGCAATTGGTCCTAACACAATGATCGTAGCAGGAAGTATCAAAGCGAGTAGGAGGTGCGAAATCAACCAACCCCATACTTTGCCTTGCCGGTGGCTGGCCCTGTGCCAAAGCCTTCCGAGGGTCCATGCCAGCAAGTGAGCAAACCCCAAAGCCTCGGACGCTTCGTCTCCAGGCTTTCGCAAGATCAGCAGGTTCTTGACGGGACACTGATCCGGTATTCCAGCCAGCTTCTCCAAGGAGCGCTGGTGTGCCCATTTCAAGAGCAGTGGCGAAAAAAATCCAAGCAGAACACCACAAACCAAGAAGACAGGAATTCCGAGAGCGCACCAATGGAACCATAAATGGAGCAATGCGACGAATATGCCTAGGGCCGGCGCGAACCCAGAAGCAATTGCCCTGGCTGGCTCGGACCTTCCCTTTATGATGAAGGGTGTGGCCCCACAGACAAGCCCACAAATCGCATCACCGACGACTTGACCGGGCACTCGTGCAAGTGCTTCAATCGCGACGCTCCCCCCGTGGCTATGAGCAATCAAATAGATTTGGCGATCGCCTTGCGAACACGCCAGTTCCTCTAGCCTGTCCGCTAGTCGGCGTGCGGCGGCTGACCGTTCGCGGAATGAATTCGCGCCAGACCACCGAAAACATTCAAATTCAGTGACGCCTGGACTCAAGGCTTCCGCAACAGCTCGATCTAGTTTCGGATTTCCCGTCGAGTTGTTACAAAACGCGGGCTCCTTTCGGAACCGTCTATGAACCAGAAACTCGCTGAACCGACACCAAAACGGCCTTGTCCCGTGTATATACAAAATGGAATAGACCATCGCACACAGCTCACTCTACTGTTTAGGCCGAGGTATCGACCCCATGGATGCTAGGACACCCGTATTCAGTTCACCGTCGCTCGCGTCAGCGGTTGCTCCGGAAGTGCAGGTAAGCGTTGGACAATATACTCGTTTACTAACTCGCCTATTATTAACACTTCGCCAATAGCAGAGGCCGTGCTCCCGGCAAAGCGGAAGCACTCGGGTAAGTCCCCATTTAACACTTGTTCTCCCCACGCTCCCGATTTCGAAGGAGGGTCCAAGATGCCCGAGTTTTGCGGCGCGCCCGCAGATGCTGGTTCCGTCGCGGGGAGAATCTGTCGTTCGATGAGTGACGCTTCGGACTCTGAAACGCCCAGCTCCGATCTAGTAAGCTCGACCGGCCCCACCGTGTCCTCGGGAGCGAATTCGTTCCAGAGGTATTTCGGCGCCGTTTCCGTGACATGGACGGTGCCGTCGGCATTGATCGGCGTCCGGACAAGATTCTGATTCAACTCCTCCGCTGTGAGTGGCTGACGTCTCGGTCGCAGCACGTTGGACTGGCTTTCATTGGCAGAATGCGAATGGGGAGCAGTTGTTGCATCTAGAGCTGGCCGTTTTGTCTTTTCCGTTGTGTGGACGTCAGCCCCTTCCGAGCCACCAGAGATTGCATCGGCAGCAACCTCGCTTAGCTGACCCACTGTAAAGAAGAGCATCCCTGTATGGAAAGACCCCTTTGCGGTACTTCCCGATGCGGACGAGGCAGGTTCACACTTTTGACTTGTCTGCTTACCTTGGCTACAGTCGCTGGCAAAAACTGCTGGAACGCCGAGAGGCAAAAAGAGGGCGCCTACTAAGAGAAGAGATAAGAAGCGCTTCCTGAACATGGTTGTTAGACTGTCACAAGTTAAGGGCCTGACGATTTGACGATCAGCCAGGCAATTTGGTTGCAGGTCATGGGAAGTACATCAAAATTAAGTCCTTAAATGAGATCTAATGACCATGGCTCATCCAATAAAGCACGCGGAGAGTAGCGCCAGGAAATTCGGGGGCAAGGCCGAGGACTACCTTGCGATTCACAACTGGTTCGATGAATCGAAAGCATTCCTCTCCGACTTCCGCCACCGAGCGCTTCGGCATCACGCTGAGGGAATTTTCCTGTGCGAAAAGGTGTTTGGCACGGCCATCACAAATAGTGATGGAAATCCAGTTCCGGTGCGCTATGTAGGGGAACAGCATGTCAAAGAAGACTTGGGCCGCATTCCCACCGCACAGGACTGGCTCTTGCAGATCAAGCCACAACGCTGGATGTATGGCCAGCGTTTAGATGAGGAACTGTGTAACCCTGGCTAAGACCTGGCAGCCCCCTGGGGCATGGTCTCCTTCTGGGTCGACAGAACCGCCGGCCCGTTGTATAGGCCCTCGTATCTAAGCTCGGGAGACATCGTTCGCCACGACATGCCCGGCGCCGACCAGATGAGAGGGCTTGGTCATCAGCGGCACCAGCAGACGCTGAATGTCCGGTTCGAGCGCTTCCCGCGCAGCGTGGGCGGTCGACTCGGACTCCCACAGGGTAACGATCAACATGTGCCCTCCTCCCAGATCCACGACGATGTTGCCGCGATAGCCAGGCTGGGCAGCATGGATCGACTGAAACTCCCTCATCTCCTTGTCCGCTCGTGACAATTTCCGAGAATCATAGAAATTCTCCCGGACTACCGAATACATAACAGCCCCCTTTCTCCTCAACAAAGGATGCGGCCACACACCTGAAAGATGGCGTTAAGCAGCACTGTGGCCCGAACCCTTTTTTACAAGAAATCACAGCACCCAGTGGAGAAAAATGAGAAACGCTGCCCGCATCAAACTCGGTTACTATCCGTTGCCGGTCGAAGAGGCCCGCAATATTCGGCCGCTGCTAGTGCCCTCAGCGCCCTATTCGGCGATCGATCCCTGCGTTGGCGATGGTACCGCTCTGATCGAGGTCACTTGGAAGACAGGCGCTCATCTGGCCGGCATAGAACTCGATGCGGACCGAGCAGCCGCGTCCACCCAGAATGGCATCGCAACAGTCCACGGCAGTGCTTTTGAGTGCCGGGTGCTCGCGGAAACCTGCTCGCTTCTGTACCTGAATCCACCTTACGACACCGAAGTTGGACCGCACAGTAATAGGAGAATGGAATTGGTGTTCCTGGAACACTGCTATCGCTGGGTGACCAGCGATGGAGTGCTGGTGTTCGTTGTTCCAGCTCCCGCCGTTGGGACTTGTGCGCGTCTGCTGGCCAGCCAGTTTGACCGGCTTTCCGTCTTTCGACTCGGACACCCGGATTCCGTTCGCTTCCATCAGGTCGTGGTGTTTGGCAGACGAAAGAA
>Ga0335078_10016984_pt1 | contig 10811 bp, 12 predicted proteins | sample Lox_Sample_32_FD_206711 | JGI IMG/M metagenome (GOLD analysis project Ga0335078, IMG submission 206711) | Soil microbial communities from Loxahatchee National Wildlife Refuge, Florida, United States - Lox_Sample_3.2 | ecosystem: Environmental > Terrestrial > Soil > Wetlands | place: USA... | reverse complement strand
AGCTGCTACTTCACCCCCATCCCGACCTTCCCCCATCGAGGGGGAAGGGGAAGTTTTTGAAGCCCCCGACAAAGTCGGGGGAGCTTCACTACCTAATACAGTAAACCCCGAGTTTATAAAACATAAGATAGCTATACGTGATATTAAAACAGGCATGATTCGGGGTTGAAAAAATAATAAATCATTGTTATTATATTGGCCTGGTTGGGCAGTTATAATAATATAATTTCAGGAGAAGGATAATGCAAATGTTGAAAGATGCTTTTATGGAAATGGGACTAATAATAAAGACCGCTGTGGCAAACAAGATTTTTATTACGACGTTCAGCGCATGGGCGTTTGCCCAGACCCTTAAGGTAGTCCTGCACTTCATAAGCCACAGGAGGATAGATTTCAGGCTTTTAGTTGGGACAGGCGGCATGCCGTCATCCCACACTGCTTTTGTGTCTGCGCTCGCGACGAGCATCGGGCTGGCCTGCGGCTGGAACTCTCCGCTATACCTGGTCACGCTCGGGTTCACGATAGTCGTCATAACCGATGCCGTGGGCGTAAGAAGGGCGGCAGGCAAGCAGGCAAGGCTTTTAAACAGGATGATTGATGAGATGTATAAACAGGAAGACGAAGATTTCCCGGAACGCCTGAAAGAACTGCTGGGGCATACGCCTATAGAAGCCGCGGCAGGAATCTTACTTGGGATACTCAGCGTAATAGTATTAAGCTGATGAAATTATATATATGAACTACCGGTTTCTGAACAAAATAAACAGCCCGTCCGATTTAAAAAACCTCTCAATCAAGGATCTCGAAGCCCTGGCATCTGAAATAAGGGATTACATGGTAACCGTAGTGTCAAAAACAGGCGGCCATCTCGCGTCTTCGCTCGGCGCAGTCGAGGTAACACTTGCCCTGGACAGGGTATTCAACCCGCCTGCGGACAAGATAATCTGGGATGTGGGACACCAGGCTTACGCGCATAAGATACTCACCGGACGCAGGGAAAAATTCAAAAAATTAAGGCAAAGCAGGGGTCTGTCCGGCTTTTTAAAACCGCACGAAAGCAAATACGATGTTTTTGGCGCGGGTCATGCCTCCACATCCATTTCCGCCGCCATGGGCATAGCTAAAGCCAGGGATATAGCAAAGGAAAAATATAAGGTTGTGGCTGTCATCGGAGACGCGTCATTCGCGAGCGGCATGTCGCTTGAGGCGATAAACAACATAGGCCATGACAAGACGGATATTGTCATAGTCGTAATCGACAATGAAATGTCGATATCAAAGACAGTCGGCGCGCTTGCAGAATATTTTAACCGCATCGTTTCCGGGACAATGTACGTGAACTTAAAAATATGGATAAAGTCCATACTTGACCATATACCGTTTATAGGGTCGCCGACGGCAAGCATAATAAAACACATTGAGGAAGCAATAAGGGGCGTACTGTCGCCGGGTATAATATTCGAGGAGCTTGGCCTGAGGTATTTTGGGCCGATAAACGGGCATAAAATTTCGGCGCTTGTAAACACACTGAACAGAATAAAAGATTTTAAGGGCCCGAAATTGCTGCACATAATCACAAAAAAAGGCAAAGGATACGGGCCGGCTGAAAAAAATCCCGTGCTTTTCCACGGGATAGGGAAGTTTGACACCCAAACAGGCAAGCCGATAAAGAATGAAAATGGTTTTACCTACTCGAATATTTTTTCCGAAACGCTTGTAAAAATAGCCGGGAAGAACAAAAAAATAGCAGCAGTTGTGGCAGCCATGGTCGAGGGCACTGACCTGTCAAAGTTCAGGGAATTATATCCTGAAAGGTTCTTTGACGTGGGAATTGCCGAGGAGCACGCCGTCACATTTGCCGCCGGTCTTGCAGCGGCCGGCTTAAAGCCGGTGGTTGCCGTTTATTCCACGTTCATGCAAAGAAGCATAGACCAGGTGATACACGACGTGGCGCTACAAAACCTGCCGGTAATTTTCGCAATGGACAGGTCCGGACTGGTGGGCGAGGACGGGCCGACGCATCACGGTGTCTTTGACATAGTATTCATGAAAATGGTTCCCAATATGGTCGTGATTGCGCCTTCGGACGAGAATGAGCTCAGGAAGGCGCTGATTACTGCGGCTCAATATAAAAAGGGCCCTGTATCAATCAGGTTCCCGCGCGGCAGGGCATGGGATTTCAGAAAAGAAGAAAACCCGTCTGCCTCGGCAATAGGCAAATCAAGGCTGATAAAAAAGGGCGTGCATATCACCCTTGTCAACCTGGGCGCTTTGCTGCCTTACGCTATAAAGGCAGCGGAACAGCTGGAAAAAGAAAAGAAAATCAAAGTTGAAATAATAGACGCGCGGTTCGCAAAGCCCATGGACAAGTCCGCAATCCTGAAATCAATAAAAAAGACAAAAAAGCTTGTAACAATCGAGGAAGGCGTATTGGAGGGCGGGTTTGGACAGAGCGTTCTCGAGGCAGCGAAAGACGCCGGTATAAGGGACATAAAAGTCAAACTGCTCGGCATACCGGACAGGTTTGTCGAACAGGGCACCATGGAAGAACTGAGAAAAGAGTGCGGGCTGACAGCAGAGGGAATAAAAAAGAAAATGCTTGAAATTATATAAAAAATTGTTTTTTACAGGCAAGCAGTAAAATAATATCAAAAATAAATAGCAAGAGGGTCTGCAATGTTTAAAATAAGAATCGTTCTTATCGCACTGTTTTCTTTTTTATGTTCGGCCGCATTTCCAGTGGATTGCAATTATCCATCATGCAAGTTTGACCTTAACAACTGGAAGCTCCAGATTCCCGGTCCGAAAGAAATTAAGGACCTGGACAAATATTCCTCAAATTATTTTTATCTTACGAAGGACAATGAAATGTGTTTCGGTCTTGATGCTGAGGAGCAAGGACATACGAAAAATTCCGAATACGTGCGCTCTGAACTGAGGCACATAGTCAACTGGTCCATACAGGAGACCCATGAAATATCAGCGGAAATAAGGGTTGTTTCAAAGGCTGTGCCGGACAAAGTCACGGTTCTGCAGATACATGGAATAATGCCGGACAACACCAATGCGCCTCCTTTTTTGAGGATAGCCGTAAACAACGGAGGACTCTACGCTTTCATCAAGACCGAAAATTCTGGGGAAAAGACCGAATCAGTGCTTCTGGAGAAAAATATCAACGGGAATTTTTTCAAGGCCGATATAAAGGTGCAGGACGGCAACCTGTCTGTCTCTGTCAACGGACTGGAAAAATTAAACATGAATGCCGGTTACTGGAAGTATATGAATTATTTTAAGGCAGGCTGCTATCCGCAGGCAAAAAAAGGAAATATTCTTGTATTTTTCCGTTCGTTGTCGGTAAAATAAGCCGCGATTACTGCGGATTATCCAGCTTTGATGAGGGCTAAAAAGCTTTTAAAACACGTACTTTATTTTCAGTGAAAACATAATAATTCTTGATAAATTTTCTTTTTATGTTTGAATATTAGTAAATACTCAAGGAGCGTATATGGCACAGATAATAGACGGAAAGACAATTGCGGCAAATGTAAGGCATACTATATCCCAGAAAGTAGCGGGATATAAAGAAAAACCGGGGTTGGCTGTAATACTGGTAGGCGAAGACCCGGCATCAAAAGTGTACGTTGGGCTTAAAGAAAAGGACAGCCTTGAGATAGGTTTTTATTCTGAAGTTCACAGGCTGCCTGAAAACGCATCTCAGAACGAAGTCCTGGAACTGATAAATTCCCTGAATGAAAATGAAAAGATACACGGGCTGCTTGTACAGCTGCCGCTGCCGAAACACCTGAACACAGATGTAATTATAAATACAATTAGCCCGCTGAAGGATGTGGACGGCATAACTTATTTTAATTCTGGGAAACTTTTTTCAGGCAGGCCTTTCTTTGTGCCGTGCACGCCAAAGGGCGTGATGATGCTTATCGAATCGACTGGAGAGAAGGTTGAGGGCAAAAATGCGGTTGTCATAGGCAGAAGCAACATAGTCGGCAAGCCCATGGCAATGCTACTGATGCAGAAAAACGCAACAGTGACGGTATGCCATTCAAAGACAAAAAACCTTGACCAGATTGCGGTCCAGGCCGACATATTGGTGTCGGCCATAGGCAAATATAAATTCGTAAAAGAAAACATGGTCAAAAAAGGCGCTATTGTGATAGACGTTGGGACAAACAAGGACGAGAACGGAAAGCTGAAAGGCGACGTGGATTTTGATGCGGTAAAAGACAAGGCATCCTTTATCACGCCTGTGCCGGGCGGTGTAGGCCCCATGACAAGGGCAATGCTGATGCAGAATACCTTCGAGGCGTATATTTATCAGAAAGGCCTTCAAAAGGCATAAAAGGACAAACAAATGAAAAACAAGGCAGTATATCCCGGTACTTTTGACCCGATAACAAATGGGCACTTGGATATCATAAAACGCTCAGGTACAGTGTTTGACGAGGTAATAGTCGCTGTCGCAAAAGGCGACCTGAAAAAACCTTTTTTTTCCTTGGAAGAGCGTATATCCATGGCAAAAGCAGTCACAAAGAATATGGATTTCGTGAAAGTAATGAGCTACGAAGGTTTACTTGTGGATTTTCTAAAAAAAACAGGCCGCAGGATAGTTATAAGGGGCCTGAGGGCAGTATCTGACTTTGAATATGAGTTTCAGCTTGCCCTGAGCAATAAAAAGCTGTACAGCGATGTTGAAATGATTTATATGCTGCCGGCTGAATCCTATTTATACATATCCTCATCGTCAGCAAAAGAAATAGCTTTCCACCATGGAAATGTTAGCAAGTTCGTACCGGCTTATGTTGCAAAAAAATTAAAGGAAAAATTTTCCAAATAGGTAAAATACTATTTTCGTTATGTGAAATTTTCTGATTATTGTCAATAAAATTAGGCAAAATTATAAAAACCCTTGACTTTTTATGGGGACTTATTGTAATATTTAAAGGATTAAAAATTATATATAAAAGGAGGTTTTCAGGAGAGATGACAAAAATAGAAATTGTTGACAGGATCGGTGAGAATATTTCTCTTCCAAAAAAAGACATTGAGAAAGTGCTGGATAGCTTTGTAAAAATTACCCAGGAATCGCTCAAGGAAGGAAAAAAGGTTTCTGTAACCGGGCTTGGCTCATTTGCAGTAAAGGAAAGAAAAGCAAGGCTGGCGAGAAACCCGAAAACAGGCGAGAAAGTTGATGTCCCTGCAAAAAAAGTAGTAAAATTCAAACCTGGAAAAGACCTGATCGAGGTTCTTTTGGGCGCGGCACCAGCTGCTGAAAATACAGAGAATAAATAACAAAATCTCTAATATAATTTAATAATAAGGGCAAACTCAAAATTAATTTTGAATTTAATTGTCTTTAACTGTTTTGTTTCATTATATAAAATAAACAGGTCAAAAATGAAAGGAAGTGATTGTCATGGCAGAAAAAACCCCAAAAAGGAGCGCAAGAAAGAAATCATCAGATACACCGCAGAAAAAAACAGCGGTTAAAAAGGAAACCGTCAAAGTAAAAAAGGCAGCTGTGCCAAGAGGCAAAAAAGCCCTGACCACTCATACAATCAAGCCGGCTGTTGAGGAAACAAAGATTGAAGCCGCCAAATATTACCCGGCTCAGATTAAGCCGGAAGAAGCAAAACCTGCAACCCAGGTAAAAAAAGAAGAATTCAAACCGAAACCAACGGTGGAAGACAAGATATCAGACAGATATTATGATAATAAAATTATACTTTTGGCAAGGGATCCTTATTGGTGCTATGCTTTCTGGGACATTTCAGGAGAGCTCATCGCTGCAAAAAGCAAGGAATTGAGGCCGGAATGGGGCCATGCAGAACTCGATTTAAGGGTTTATGACATAACGGATATAATTTTTAACGGAAAGAACGCCCATAAATTTCAGGATATATCAATAACAGGCGGAGCGAATAATTGGTATATAAATGTATGGGAAGCGGGCCGTACTTATATAGTGGAAATAGGATTTAAGACAGCTGACGGGCATTTTATAATGATAGCACGATCCAATGTTGTGAACACCCCCAGGGATAAAGCGTCCAATGTGACGGACGAGGAGTGGATGGTAGTTGACGAGGATTTCGACGAAATATTCAAGCTTTCCGGAGGAGGAAGGCCGCTCGGAGCTTCTGAAAAAGGCAGGCTGGAATTCGGGCTGTCATCGGAAAACGTGAGCAGCTACAGCAGCCCTGTGTATAAGCCCGGGGGCAGGAAATTTTTTCTCGTGGCTGACACCGAGCTTATACTTTACGGTTCGACCGAGAAAGACGCTTCACTTACAGTAAAAAACGAGCCGGTAAAACTGAACGAAGACGGATCTTTTAACCTGAGGTTTCATTTACCAAACGGCAAAATGGAGCTTCCGGTAAGCTCAACATCGCTGGACAAAAAGGATAATATTACAATCAAAATAACAGTCGAAAGAAAGACCGAATAATAATCCCTTATGAATCAACCTCAGGGATATTTAGCCTTAGTACTTCATGCACACCTGCCTTTTGTAAGGCATCCGGAATACAACGATGCCCTGGAAGAAAGCTGGCTGTTTGAAGCCATAACAGAAACCTACATTCCGCTTCTTGACGTCTACAATAAGCTTATCGAGGACGGCGTGGACTTCAGGATTACAATGTCGCTAACGCCTCCGCTTATTGCGATGCTAAAAGACCCTCTGCTGCAGGAAAGATATTCCAAACACATCAATAAGCTCATAGAACTTATTGAAAAAGAAGTTGTAAGAACAAAATTTGAGCCAGCTTTTAACAGGATAGCTGTTATGTACAGGGAAAAATTCTACAAGGCCCGCTATTTGTTTGAGGAAAAATACCACAGGGACCTTGTTGAGGGTTTCAAGCAGGTGCAGGATGCGGGAAAGCTTGAAATAATAACATGCGGTGCGACGCACGGATTTCTGCCTCTGACAGTGTATAAAGAGGCTGTAAACGCCCAGATCAAGGTTGCCGTAGACCATCATATAAAATATTTAGGCAGGAGGCCGAAGGGCATATGGCTTCCTGAGGCAGGCTATAATCCCGGCGATGATGAGATCCTGCGAAAGTGGGGCATAAGGTATTTTATTGTCGACACGCACGGCATTCTTTACGGCTCTCCAAGGCCGAAATACGGCGTCTTTGCGCCGGTTTATTGCAGGTCAGGGGTTGCGGCCTTCGGCAGGGATATGGAGAGCTCTAAACAGGTCTGGAGCGCGAAAGAAGGCTATCCGGGGGATTCTATCTATAGGGAATTTTACCGTGATATCGGCTTTGACCTGGACTATGACTATGTGAAACCTTATATTCATGAAAGCGGCATTAGAATAAATACAGGCATAAAATATTTCAGGATTACAGGCAAGGTGGACCTCGGCAACAAGGATGTCTATGACCCATGGAAGGCGCTTGACAGGGCTGCGGAGCACGCAGGCAATTTCATGTTCAACAGGGAAAAGCAGGTCGAGCATCTTTACAGGCTGATGAAAAGGGAGCCTATAATAGTGGCGCCCTATGACGCCGAGCTTTTCGGGCACTGGTGGTACGAGGGACCGGATTTCATAAATTTTTTAATGCGCAAAATTTTCTACGATCAGCAGATAGTAAAAACCATCACATTGTCGGAATATCTGGAAAAATATCCACGAAACCAGGTGCTTACGCCGTCGTATTCAAGCTGGGGCTATAAAGGCTATGCTGAATTTTGGCTGAACGATACCAATGACTGGATTTACAAGCATCTGCATAAGCTTTACGAGAAAATGATGGAGCTTGCGTATGAATTCAGGTTTAAGCCTTTGTCCGGGAACCAGGAACGCGCGTTAAAGCAGGCAGCCAGGGAAGTGCTGCTGGCGCAAAGCAGCGACTGGGCCTTCATCATGAAAACACAGACAATGGTAGAATACGCTGTAAAAAGGACAAAAGTTCACATAAACAGGTTTAACAGGCTTTACGATATGCTCAAGGGCAATAATTTTGACGAGGCATACATTTCCGAAGTGGAATGGAAAGACAACATATTCCCGGACATTGACTGGACGTCGTATTCGTTGTGACTTTAGATTTTATAATGCTTACCATATGAATTATAAAAAACAAAAATGAAAAAATATATTCTCATATTCGCTATATTAACCTTATACCCGACAGCTGCTTATTGCCTTGATGAAAACGCATATCAGGCGACAGGATGGGTAAATGACTACGCAGGTATAATAGATAGCACTACTAACGGGAAGCTGACCAGTCTTATATCCGAATTAAAATCCAAAACCGGAGCTGAAATTGCTGTAGTTACAATAAATTCGCTGGAAGGCGATGATTTGAATGATTTCACAAACAGGCTTTTTTCAAAATGGGGCACTGGAGAAAAGGGTAATGACAACGGAGTGATGCTCTTAATATCTGTTCAGGACAGGAAAATAAGGATTGAAACCGGCTATGGTATAGAGCCTATAATCCCTGACGGTAAAGCAGGGACTATTATAAGAAATGATATTGCTCCTTATTTTCGGCAGGGGGATTATTCAGGAGGAATACTTGCCGGCGTTTATTCAATCGCTATTGAGATAGCAAATGACAAACATGTAACTCTCACCGGCAATTATGGCACCTACGCAGGAATACAAATTGGAGCCTATAAATTAAAATTTCTCGATATTTTTTTTATAATTATTTTTATAGTTATTATATTGCCGATACTGATAAGGCATCCATGGCTGCTATTTTTCCTTTTATCTTCGGGTAGTGGTGGACGCGGCTATTATAGCGGCGGCTTTGGAAGCGGCGGGGCAGGCGGCGGGTTTGGTGGATTTGGCGGTTTCGGGGGAGGTTCAAGCGGCGGCGGCGGGGCATCAGGCGGATGGTAAAATAAATTTTAGATATTAAATAATGGAGGCAAAAATGGATAAAATGCTTAAAGAATTTTCAGAGTCATTGCACAAAGATCTGGGAAGCAACTTAAAGTCTTTTATTGTTTATGGTTCAGCGGCAACAGGCGAATTATACAAAACTTCCGACTATAATACGCTTATTATTGTCGAAAACTTCGGGAGCGAGTGTCTGAAAAAAATGGAAAAATCCGTAAAAAAATGGTGCAAGCGTGGGCAGCCGGTACCGCTCATTTTTGACAGGCACAGCATAATAAAATCCAATGATGTTTTCCCGATTGAGTTTCTTGATATAAAAGAAAACCATTTTGTTGCGGTTGGAAAGGATTTTTTCAAGAACATGAAAATAGATTCCAAGAATCTCAGACTGGAGATAGAAAGGGAATTAAAAAGTAATATTATAAGGCTGAGGCAGTCTTTTATTGTGACCGGAGGGAACCCTAAAAAAGTAAAGGAACTTATGCGCGGCTCAATATCGACTTTCAGCGCGATTTTCAAGGGTATACTCAGGTATTTAAAACTTAAGGCTCCTCAAAAGAAGGCCGAAATCATTACGGCTCTTTCGGAAAAGATAAGCTTGAATACAAATGTTTTTTTTGATATATTAGCCTTAAAAGACGGGGTTGACAGGATAAAAAACAATGAAATTGACGACATATTCAATTTTTATATAAACGATATTGAAAAAGTAGCGGATTTTTTGGATAAGCATAAAAAGGCAAAATAGTACCTGATGGAACAGGAGAAAACGATGAAAACATGGATCAAGGTTTTATTGATAGTTGCAGTTTTGGGCCTGATAATCGGCGGAACGATAGGGTCTGTATACAATAAGCTTGTGATGCTTGATACCCAGATTACCAGCCAGTGGGCACAGGTTGAAAACGTGCTTCAGAGGAGGAATGACCTGATACCTAACCTGGTAGAAACGGTAAAAGGATATGCCAAGCATGAAAAAGGTGTTTTTGACGACGTCGCGAATGCGAGGGCAAAACTTGCCGGAGCAAAAACCATGGACGACAAGATCGGCGCATATTCGCAGCTTGACGGTGCAATATCAAGGCTGCTTGTTATAGCCGAGAATTATCCACAGCTGAAGGCGAATGAATCATTTGAAAAGCTTATGGATGAGCTCAGCGGCACGGAAAACAGGATAGCAATCGAAAGGAAAAAATATAACGAAATAGTACAGGCATATAACATTGCAGTTAAAAGTTTTCCCGGCAATATAATAGCGTCAATGACTGGCTTTAAGGAAAAAGACGTATATTTTAAAGCAGAAGAAAAAGCCAAAGAAGTCCCCAAAGTGAGTTTTTAAAAAGGTTTTAGGGACAGAAAATAATGAATTTTTCAATATATTCAACTGATTTCGGGCCGGGAGCGATTATTTATGACGACAGGGGCATAAGGCGCATACTGATGCCCGAGGAAAACATAAGTACCATAGTAAAAAAAATCAGGAAGATTTATGACAATGTCGAGGAAGAATTGTCCAACCAGGTATCGGTTTTAAAAAAGAAGCTTGAAGAATACTTCCGAGGCAAAAAAGTGGATTTTTCAGGTACCAGGATATATTTTAACGGTATTTCTGCTTTCACAAAATCTGTTCTTAACGGGCTTAATGAAATACCATACGGCGAGCTTAAAACCTATAAGTGGCTGGCTGAAAAGCTGGGCAACTCCGGAAAGGCCAGGGCAGTAGGCAGGGCTCTGCACAGCAATCCTTTCCCTGTAATACTTCCTTGCCACAGGATAATAAAAAGTGGTGGAGAGCTCGGAGGATTTTCATCCGGGACGAAATGGAAAGTAAGGCTTCTGCATATTGAAAAAATACTAAAGTGAGGTGGATTTATGCCAAAAGTTTCCAGGGAAAAAAATAAAATAACAGCTGTCCCAAAAAAAGAAT
>Ga0335078_10016983_pt1 | contig 10811 bp, 9 predicted proteins | sample Lox_Sample_32_FD_206711 | JGI IMG/M metagenome (GOLD analysis project Ga0335078, IMG submission 206711) | Soil microbial communities from Loxahatchee National Wildlife Refuge, Florida, United States - Lox_Sample_3.2 | ecosystem: Environmental > Terrestrial > Soil > Wetlands | place: USA: Florida... | reverse complement strand
CAACTCCTACCGGGTGAAAAGACCCGCCGACCATGGCATCCGTCACCCCGGGCCAGCCACGATCAGGCTGGTCAACCTCCGGCCTCCCGGACTCGCAGCTTGATCATCTTAGGCTAAGTGGCATTGCTTCTAGTCCTCATGGCGTACCTGCATGCCCGGAACCTGCGGCGGTCGCACTCCGCAGCGATCTGGGAAGGCTCCCGCGACTTGTGATCTCCCAAATTCCTCCCAGTCGATCAGGGAGGAGCACCCACGTCGGACGAGTTTTTCGAGCAACCAGGACCGGACCAGGAACCTCTGCAGGCGCCGGCTCTTGGCCGCTGCGAGCGGGGCGGGTGCGGGATAGCGCAGGCCGGGTATCCCGGCTGGACTGGTCACATCTAGGTCGAGATGAGCGTAGAGCGGTCCGTCCGGCAGGCCGGCTGGGGCCAGGCTGGTGAGCGCAGCGGTCAGTTCCAGTCGACCGGCGAATGGCGTGACATGCCGATTCCCTGGCGGTCAGAGATGAGGGCAGCGGCGCGCTGGTTCCGGGGAATGGCGGCTGCCACCGCGTCGTCGAGCAGGGTGCCCTGCTCGGTGAGGGGCGGATGTCTTTTCTCCGGGAGATCGGCGATCAGGGCGTCAAGCAAGGCCCGGAGCCGGCGGGCGACCTGGTACTGCCCCGCGCCGAAGGCACGGATCTCGTCCAGGGCCAGCTCGACGAGATCCTCCCAGGTCGGTGTCGGGTACACGAGCCTGACTGCCCCACGGCGGTCGGTGACGGTCCCGGTGGACAGGTGCTTGGACGAGGCGTACCGCAGGAGATCCTCGATACGGTCGAGTGACTGCACGGCGGTCGTGGGGTCGTTGACCGCCGGGGAAAGCGCCTTGATCGCGACATCCACCAGCATCCGGATCGCGAAGGCCGGATCATCGTCGATCGTCCGCTCGTCGCCGAGCACAACAGCGCGCCGCAGCCACCGCTCGGGCAGCTCGCGCGATCCGTACACGTTGAGCAGTGTGCCGCCGGCCGGGACATGATCCCCGATGGCCGGCACGAGCTGGATGACCGCGTCGTACCGCACGGCGAGGTCCGCAATCGCGGTCCGGTCGAGCGCCACCACGACCTGGCCCACGGCGCCGAGCGAAACGGTCTGGACGGGCGTGCGCCCGGGCAGTGATCGTGCCGTTTCTTGTGCCATGGCGGCGCCGGAGGCGCTGGCCGGGTACACGGCGTCGAACACCTCCCGGGCCTCGCGGTCAACGGCCTGGACGACGTGTGCTACCCGCAGGTCATTGGACGTGCGGTCGATGAGCAACAGGAACATCAGGATGCTGAGCAGCGTCAGGACTAGCGCGGCGAGCAGTGTCCTGGACGGCACGAACGCCGCGGTCCCGCGGCCTACCTGGGCGGTCGAGACGAGCGCGAACAGGAACGTGGCGCTGAACGTGCTGAGCGCGAACTTCAGCGTCCGGTCGCGGCGGAACCAGGCCACGAACCGGGGCGAGAACTCGCTGGTGCCGAACTGGACCAGCAGCAGGACAACCGAGGTGACGAAACCGGTGAACGCGATCATGCCGCTGCCCAGCGCTGACAGCGCTGACGTGGCACTCGACGCGTTGAGCGACCTGGTCAGCACGATCGGGTCCGCCTGGTCCCAGCGCACCAGGCCCACGCTGAGACCGAGCGCCACGAGCACGTATACCGCGGGAACGAACCAGAGGCTGCCCCACACCCGGCCAGCGACCCGGCGCAAGCGCATGCGCCTGATCAGGCCGGTGAACGGGCCCATCGCCTGATGGTGAACGGCGTCCGGGGCCGGCTCGGCAGCGGCCCGGTCCGCAGCGGGCCGGCCGGAGCTCACCGCGCCTCCTGCGCGGCCGCGACCGTGGCGATCTCGCTCATCGTGCGGGCTCCATGCCCTCGTGCTCCGCCGGCCCGCTGCTCGCCGCGACAGCAGCGTGCACGCTGTCGTAGATGTGGTCCTCCCCGATCTCCGCCAGCACGCCGTCCCGCGCCAGTGTCTGCCGGGCACCGGCGTGCAGTCGTGCGATGAGGATCTGGACGTCGTACCGGCTGGCGTAGCGCTTCAGGCCGCGGATCGAATCGGCTCCGGAGGCGTCGGTGTAGAAGACCTCCTCAAAGTCGATCACCAGCGTCTTGGGCAGGGGGCCTTTGGCGGCGGTGTCGATGAGGATCTGCTGGCCGGAGGCCTTGAATGCACCGGCGTTGGAGAACACCAGCGGGGCGTCGAAGCGGTAGAGCATGACCCCGGGCACCTCCCGGGCGCCGGGGTTGCCCTCTCCCTCTTTGTTTGAAGAGATCCAGTGCAGGGCCTCGTAGTCCCCGGTTTTCTCATCCCGCCCGAGCTTGGCCCGGCCGGGGAAGCTGGCCCGGTAGATCAGGTAGATGACCGACAAGATGACCCCGAGGATCATCGCGGGAAGGAGATCGGTGGCCAGTACCGCGATCCCGGTGGCGATCCCCAGCGCGAAGTCGACCAGGTCGTCGCGCCGGAGCTTCATCACCTTGGCCGGGCTGGCCGAACCCCACATGGCGTTGATCACCACGGCGGCGAGCACGGCCTCGGGAAGCCATTGGAACAGCGGGGCGAACAGCAACAGCGTCAGCAGGACGAAGGCCGCCAGGAAGACATTGGCCATCTGTGATTTGGCTCCGGCCGTCATCGCCGCCGAGGATTTGGACAGGCTGCCGGCCACGGGCATCCCGCCCAGCAGGCCGGCGCCGATCGAACCGACGCCGAACGCCCTGAACTCCTGGTTGGCGTCGAGCTCGTCGTGCGTCTTGGCGGCGATGGCCGATTCGGCGCCCCATCCCTCGGAGAACCCCACCAGGGCGACGACACAGGCACCGAGCAGCAGCGTGGCCCATGTTGACGCCGACAGCCCCGTCGGCGCCGCGAACGACGGCAGGCCCTTGGGGATCTTTTTCACCAGTTCGATGTCCGGGCCCGCGGCCGCCACATAGACCGAAGCCAGGACCACGGCCGTCAAAGCGGCCGGGACGGCCTTCAGGTAGCGCTGCAGGGTGAAGATCACCGCGAGGGCCAGCAGCCCGACGACCGTTGAGGTCCAGTTCCAGCTGCTGACATGGGACAGCACCGACCACAACTTCTGGAACGTGTTACCCGAACTCTCCTCGACGCCGGTGAGATGGCCGAGCTGCCCGACGATGATCTGGATGGCCATGCCCGTGATGAAGCCGGCCATGACGGCCTTGGACATGAAGTTGACGATCCAGCCCAGTTTCACCAGGCCGCCGACCAGGAACACGACGCCCGTGGCGATGGCTAGCGCCGCTGCCAGGGTCAGGGACACGGACGGGCTGTGGGGGTGCAGCCCGGTGATGACGTTGGCCGTGACCGCCGCCACCGAGCCTGCGGCGGCGTAGACCAGCAGCCGCGAGCCTCCGAACAGGGCGTAGCCGAACAGGGCCAGCGGAGCGGCGTACAGGCCGATCTGGGCAGGCAGCCCGGCCACCGACGCGTACCCCATCGACTCAGGAATCAGCAGCGCGGCCACACTGATGGCCGCGATCAGGTCGGGGGTGAGCGATGACCCCCAGTCGTACTTCGGCAGCCAGGCGCCGATCGGGAACCACCGCTCGAGCTTGCTGGGCCCTGTGGGCCGGTCCGCGACCTGATCAGCCATCGCAGTGCCTTCCTGTTCATCCGGCCGGCCTGGTGCCGTGGCAGTGCTTCCATTTGCGGCCGTTGCCGCACGGGCACGGGTCGTTGCGGCCGCGCCGGGCGTCTTGCCTGGCGTAGGCGGTCATCAGCCCGGCGGGGGCCTGGCCCGCGCGCAGCAGCGCGGTCATCTGCTGCATGGGCTCGCGGACGTGGTGGAAGAAGTCTTTGTAGCCGGGGCACAGGTAGTGCTGGCCGGGTTCGCCGTAGGGGGAGGTGGTGAACCGGTCTTTGGGGCAGCCGCCGTGGCAGGCGAACCGGATGTCGCAGTCGTGGCAGTACCGGGTCAGGGTGTCGCGCTTGTCGCGGCCGAACTTGCGCTGGGCGGGCGAGGTGATCAGCTCCAGCATGTGCTTGTCGTTGATGTTGCCCAGCAGGTAGCCGGGCTCCACGTAGTGGTCGCAGGAGTACAGGTCGCCGGTGTGCTCCAGGGCCAGTTGCAGCCCGCAGGTCTCGGCGTGCACGCACATCCCGCCGCCCTCGCCATACCAGTTGGCCAGGGCGGTGTCGAACATCTGCACGTACACGGTGCCGATGTCACGGCGGACCCATTCCTCGAACACGTCGATCAGGAACCGGCCGTACTGGGCCGGGCCGACCGACCGGTGGGTGACCAGGTCGCCGTCCTGGATGTAGAGCGGGCGGCCCTTGACGCCGTGACCCCACCCGGTGTCAGCGGCCGGCAGGGTCGCCTCGGTGGCACGCTCGATGATCGGGATGAACTGGATGAACGTGGCCCCGAGATCGTCGCGGAGGAAGCGGTAAACCTCGCGCCCGTGGTCCCCGTTGACCGCGTGGATGGTGGTCAGCACGTTCCAGTCCACGCCGTGGCGCTTGAGCACCTCCAGGCCCTTCATCACCCGGCCGAACGTCGGCTTGCCGCCCTTGTCCACCCGGTAGGCGTCATGCATCGCCGCCGGTCCGTCGATGGAAATCCCGGCCAGGAAGTCATTCTCCTTGAGGAACGCCCCCCAGTTGTCATCGAGCAGCGTGCCGTTGGTCTGGATGGTGTTCAGGATCCGCTGCCCCGGCCGCGCGTACTGCCGCTCCAGGTCGATGGCGCGGCGGAAGAAATCCAGGCCCATCATGGTCGGCTCGCCGCCCTGCCAGGCGACGACCACTTCCGGGGCCCGCGCGTGGGCCTCCAGCAGCTGCCGGATGTAGGTCTCCTGCAAGTCCGCGGCCATCCGGAACCGCGACCCCGGGTACAGCATCTCCTTGGACAGGAAGAAGCAGTACTCACAATCCAGGTTGCACACCGCGCCCGTCGGCTTGGCCATCACATGAAACGCCAGCGGAGCCCTGGGCATGGTCAGCACCGGGCCCGCGGTCTCCGCGGACAGGCCGGGTACCTGGCTGGCGGCGGGCTTTGCGGCCATCACAGCTCGAACACCACCTTGAAGTCGTTTCGCATGAACTCCAGGACCGCGCTCTTCGCTGCGCCCTCGCTCCGACTGGGAAGCAGCTCGTCGCCGTTCATGACTCTGTTCCGATCTAGCTGGGGGCGCGGGCGCGGCCCGCGCCCCCGGCTCCTGGTTGTCAGTCGCGTGCGAACGCGGCCTGGACCTCCTTTTCGCGGTCGACCCACGGGTCACCGGAGACGTTGACGATGACCTTGTGGATCGTCCCGCCGGTGAACGGCCACGGCGCGTCGCCGGGATAGTCGGCGGTGACCGGCTCGCCCCGGTCCATGCCGACGTTGAGCCCTTCACCGGCCAGCGAGAACTTGCCGGGCTGGGTCTTGATCTTGCCCTCGCCGACCTTCTCCTGGTTGATGTACAGGCTGAGCAGGCCTTCGGTCGGCATCCCGGTGCCCGACTTCTCGAACGAGGCCGAGAGCCGGCAGTCACCGGCCGGGATCGGTTTGGTCGACTCGACGTACTGGTCGAACTCGCCGACGTAGTTGTAGTCGTACTTGAGCTTGCCGTCCTTGACGTACAGCGCGTGGCCGCCGAACCGGCACCCGTGCGCGAACAGCACACCCCCGGCCTTCGCTGAGTCGATCGTGACGTCGGCTGTGATCGAGTAGGAGCGGTTGCGGATGTTCACCGCGACCGACTCGGGCACCTCTTCGCAGCCCGGGTAGTAGGTGTACTGGTCGCGCGGCTTGGAGAGCTGCGGCCGCTCGGTGTTGAGGATCGCTATCGCGGTCCGGGTTTCGAGCGGCAGGGCGTTGTACATGCCTGCCTGCGCCCACCACAGCGCGACCAGTTCCGCCAGCTTGTCCGGATGCTGCTCGGCCAGGTCGTGGCACTCGCTCGGGTCGGTCTCGGTGTTGAACAGCTCCCACCGCTGCGTCGCGAACTCTCCCCACGCGTCCGGTGTGGCCGGGGTCACCGAGGCGGCCTTCCAGCCCTGGTGGTAGATCCCGCGGGTGCTGAGCATCGAGTAGAACTGGGTCTGCCTGCCTGGTGCCTTCTCATCCTGCAGGACCGCCCTGAAGCTCTCGCCCTCCAGCGGGATCTGGGTGGCACCCTTCACGACCTCAGGCAGCTCGACGCCGAGGCAGTCGTAGATCGTCGGGACGATGTCGATCGCGTGCAGATACTGGCGGCGGATGCCCGCCTTCTTGATCTGCGCCGGCCAGGAGACGATCATCGGGTCGGCCGTGCCGCCCTGATAGTTGGAATAGCGCTTCCACATCTTGAACGGCGTGTTGAACGCCCACGCCCAGCCGGTCGGGTAGTGGTTGTAGGTCAGCGGGCTGCCCAGCACGTCGAGGTACTTGATGTTGTCCTTGATCGTGTCCGGGATCCCGTTGAAGAACTTGTTCTCATTCACCGACCCGTTCGGGCCGCCCTCACCCGAGGCGCCGTTGTCAGACACCAGCACGATCAGCGTGTTGTCCAGCTGCCCGGACTCCTCCAGGTAGTCGAGCATCCGGCCGAGCTGATGGTCGGCATGGCTGACGAACCCGGCGTAGACCTCCGCCATCCGCCTGAACAGCTTCTTCTCGTCCTCCTTGAGGGAATCCCACGGGCGCACCACGTCGAGCGCCGGCCAGTCCTGGCCCTTCGGGCCCTTCAAGTCGGTGTAGGGATTTATCGGCGAGAGCTCCGCGCCGTCGGGGAGGATCCCGAGCTTCTTCTGGTTGGCGAAGACCAGCTCGCGGTAGGCCTCATACCCCATGTCGAACTTGCCCTGGTACTTGTCCGCCCACTCCTTCGGCACATGGTGCGGCGCGTGGCCGGCACCGAACGCGTAATAGAGGAAGAACGGCTTGTCCGGGGCGACCGCCTTGGCGTCGCGGATGAACGAGATCGCCTTGTCGGTAATGTCGACCGAGAGGTGGTAACCCTCCTCCGGCGTCTTCGGCGGGTCCACCGGGTGGTTGTCATAGACCAGGTCCGGGTACCACTGGTTCGTCTCCGCGCCCAGGAACCCGTACCAGCGGTCGAAGCCGCGGCCTGACGGCCACCCCTGCCGTCGCGAGGCCAGGTTCTCCTCGTCCTCGGCGCACAGGTGCCACTTGCCGACCATGAACGTGCTCCAGCCGCGCTCGCCCAGCACTTCGGGGGCCATCGCGCACTCCAGCGGGATGTGCCCGTTCGCGTTCGGGAAGCCCGACGACGCCTCGCTGATGCACGCCATCCCGTTCGTCGTGTGGTTACGGCCGGTCAGCAGGCACGACCGCGTCGGCGAGCACAGCGCCGTCGTGTGGAAGTTCGTGAACTTGAGGCCGTTGTCGGCGATCCGCTTGATGTTCGGCACCTCGATCGTCCCGCCGTACGGCTCGAGCGCCGAGAAGCCGACGTCGTCCAGGACGACGTACAGCACGCTCGGCGCGCCCTCCGGTGGGACCGGCTGGGCGTACGGCGTCCAGTCCGGCGTCGAGTCCTGGATATCGATATTGATCGTGCCCTTGAATGGCTTGCTCATGGCCCGCTCCTTAGTCCTTGTCTTTCCTTGTCGTCGTCTTGCTGTAACTGTTGCTGTAACTGCCGTCACCCGGGCTGCTGGCCTGACTGCGCGGGGCGCCCGGCGGCGATCACGGCATCGACCTGGCGGAGGAAGTCGATCAGTGAGATGGCCAGGAACCCGGCGCCGATCAGCGCCAGGATCTGCGCCTCTGGCCGTCCGGTCCGGCGGGCGACCGCCCGGGCGAGGGGCTTGGCGGCTACCTTGGTCCAGCCGGTCAGGCCCATCTGGCCCATCGCCACCCAGTTCCATGCCGGTGTGTGCGGTGCTCCGCCCTGGTGCCGGTTGCGGGTCTGCGGGTGCATCCGCCGGGTGCTGGTCACTGGCATGCGCCCTTCACGGCGCTCTGCAGGTTGCTGGCCGCGGTCTTCACCTGGGTCACCGACGACACGACCGCCGCGACCGTGGTCACCGACGGTGTGGCTTTCGCGGACTTGACCGCGGTCTCCAGGGCGGACACCGAGTTCTTCAGCGCCGTGGTCTGCGACGGGTACGCCGACTTCGCGTCGGCGGCGAACTTCGTGGCATCAGCCTGAACTTTGCTCACCGCGGTGTCCACCGAGCTGAGGTCGTTGACATTGACGTTGACGTTGCCGAGGTCCTGCACCGAGGTTTTGAGCTGGCTGGCGTCGGTGCAGTAGGCCGGCTTGCTGCTGCCGCACCCGGCGGCCAGCCCGGCCAGCACCAGCACGGCGGCCGCAAGCAGCCCCCATCGGCGCAGACCCAGCCCATCCGCAAATCTCATGTGTCCTCCAGGTGCCGTGTGCCGGCCGGGCCCGGCCGGTCAGCTGACTTGGGTGGCGGCTTCCTGGATGGCCTTGTTGATGTCCTTCGGCTTGACGTCGAGTTCCTTGGCGACCTGCTTCTCGGCCTTCAGCGCGGCCTTGTCCACCGCCTGCTCGATCGTGCTCTCGCCGACGATGACCAGCGCGGCCTGCCCGTCGTCGATGATGTCCCCGAGCTCCTTGCAGTCCTTGCGGGACATGCCGCGCCACAAGTGGCCGCTCACCGCGCCGACGACCGCGCCGGTCGCGGTGGCGGCGATGAACGCGGGCGGGAACAGGCAGCCGATCAGCGCGCCGACCGCGGCGCCGCCCCACCCCCCGTGCCGGGTGGCCATCTCATCCTTGTTCTCATGCACCTTGCCGTCGTCGTCCTTGGTGACCACGGCCGCGTCGTAGGACCCGACCGCGCCGACCGCGTGCAGGTCCTTCACCACGTCGTAGTCAGCTTGCGCCGCCACCTCGTCCGGATAGGTGCCGATGTAGATAAATACCGCTTCGGGCTTCGCCATCTCGCATCTCCTGTTCTCACCGCATCCGGGCCAACAATGGCGGCTGGATCATGCCAGCCGCGCCAGCCAAGACCGTAAGCAGGAGGCCTGCCAACGGCCCAGGGTCATGCGGTTTATCGGTCAACTCCCAGGATGGGCGCTGATGTCATGCCGGCGCGCCACCTCATCGGGGTGAAAATGACCGGCCGATCTGCGGCCGCGCATATCAGGCGTGGGCTAACCCGGCCAGGGTCCTTTGTCACAACCCGGGGCCTCATCTGCGGGCGGTGGCACGTGGCATGATCGCTGCCGGGCAGTCTGGGACCCGTGCTGCCCGGCAGCAGGACAAAGACCCGGTCCGCAGACGCGGATTGTCACCCGCTGCCGGCCGACGCGAAGGAGGCGGTGCCGTGCCAGCTGACGAACACACGCCGAGCCGCCGGGTGCTCAGCAAGGACCGGATGGAAGGCTTCAGCGACGGCGTGTACGGATTCGCCGCCACGCTGCTGGTCCTGGGCCTCGTCCTCCGCCCGCCAGGCACACCGCTGGAGCAGGTGCTGCACGCCTGGCCCGGCTACCTGGCCTACCTCGTCAGCTTCCTGACCATCGGCGTCTCGTGGCTCCTGCACACCGCCCTGACAGATCAGCTCGCCCGGGCCGATCAGCTGCTCCTGCGGCTCAACCTGCTCGTCCTGCTCGTGGTGGTCGTTCTGCCGTTTCCGACCGGGCTCGTGGCAGACGCCCTGCGGCGTGAAGACATCAGCGGCGAACGGGTCTATGTCACCATGTACGGGCTCACGCTGCTGGCCATCTGCCTTCTGGGGTCCGCTCTGGACGCATACGCGCGGTATGAGCACCTCTACTCGCCCGCAAAAGAGGGCGAGGAGCTGCACCGCACACGGCGAAAATTTCTGCCTGTCGTCATCGGGTATGTGATCGCGATCCTCATCGGGCTCCTTCTGCCGGTAGCGGCGGTAGCGCTTTACTTCGGTCTAGCGGTGTACTTGGTGGTGCCGTTCCGGGAGGCCGCACGGGTGCTACGCCGACGCCATAGATCCCGCCAATGAACGCCCCTCAGCACTCGAGCCGGAGGCGATTGGGAGTGGATGGGTGGGCAGGGAGCCTCCTAGCCACCGTTCCGCGTCGTGCGCAGCCCTGACGCGTGGGGGTGACCGCTGGGTCCCTGGTCGTGCTTGACCTGATTCGCGGCTGGGGGAGACTATGGGGGCGGCGAACCTTCGCGGGGCCGGGGCGGGGGCATGGGCGTGAGCGATGTCCGTCAGCAGGCCGGCCAGGCGCACCGCGCGGGCCGGCCGGGGTCCGATCTTGTCGTGTCGAAGATGCGCCGTCCGCTGCTGCGGCCCGGGACGGTGCGCCGTTCGCGGCTGATTGAGCGGCTGGCGCGCGGTGATTCGCGTCCTATCGTGTCGGTGGTCGCGCCGTCCGGTTATGGGAAGACGACGCTGTTGTCGCAGTGGGCCGAACGCGACGGCCGGTCTTTCGCGTGGGTGTCGGTCGATGAAGCGGACAACGACCCGAAGGTCCTGCTGGCCTATGTCGCCGAAGCCCTCGCTGCGGTGGAGCCGATCGATGGGCGGGTGTTCGACGCGCTCGCGTCCCCGGCGAGTTCGGTGCCCGGCTCGGTGGTGCCGAGGCTGGGGTCGGCGTTTGCGTCGATGTCCTCACCGGTGGTGCTGGTGCTCGATGATGTGCATCTGCTGCATGACCGGGAGTGCCGGGCGGCGCTGTCGGTGCTGGCCGACCATGTGCCGGGCGGCTCGCGGCTGGTGCTGGCCGGGCGGGCCGAGCCGCCGCTGCGCGTCGCGCGGCTGCGTGCCGAGGGCAAGATCATGGAGATCGGCCCGGGTGAGCTGTCGCTCACCGCCGCGGAGGCGTCAGCGCTGCTGCGTAACGCTGGCCTCACCCTGGGTGCA
>Ga0335078_10016982_pt1 | contig 10812 bp, 7 predicted proteins | sample Lox_Sample_32_FD_206711 | JGI IMG/M metagenome (GOLD analysis project Ga0335078, IMG submission 206711) | Soil microbial communities from Loxahatchee National Wildlife Refuge, Florida, United States - Lox_Sample_3.2 | ecosystem: Environmental > Terrestrial > Soil > Wetlands | place: USA: Florida... | reverse complement strand
CACCGTGCTGCTGGGATTCCTGCTGTTCCGCACCGCCCTGAAGCTGTACATCGAGAGACAGCGGCGCAGACCGGGCGCGCACATCCGGTGGAAGCTGGTGGCCGGCGCACTGGCTCTGAGCATCACGCCGGTGCTGTTCCTGGTGCTCTTCAGCGTCGAGGTCCTCAATCGGAATCTGGACAAGTGGTTCAGCCGGCCAGCCGAACAGGTGCTTCACAACCTCGAGGAGGTGCGGCGCTCCCTGACCACGGAGACCCAGGATCGCGTGAACGCGGAGGCGCACTGGATGGCCTCGCTCGCGCCCGATCCGGCGGCCTTGTCGCGCTTCTGCGGCGAGCACGGCATCGATCGGGCGGAGCTGGCGCGGCCCGGCGGCGCGATCGAGACGGTGTGCCCGGCGCCGGCCCGGCCGGCAAGCGGAGATGAGCTGCTCTTCACCGCTTCCGCCCCCGCCGCCGCTGGCCGGCTCACCATTTCCGCGCGCATGCCCGATGTACTGGCGGTCGAATATCGCGAGATTGAGCGTTCCCGCGCCGAATACACTCGCCTCGCCCAGGACCGGCGTCAAACCCGCCGCTTTTACGTGCTCCTGCTGCTTCTCATCACTCTGTTCATCCTCTTCTTCGCCGCCTGGCTGGCGCTGTATCTTTCGCGCCTGATCAGCATTCCCATCACCGCGCTGCTCGACGCCGCGGCGGAGGTGCGCAGCGGCAATCTCGCCCACCGCGTCAGGATCAGCGCCATCGACGAACTGGGTCTGCTGGTGCGGGCGTTCAACGAAATGACCGCCGAGCTGGAGACCAGCCGCGCCGAACTGGAGAACCGCCGCCGCTTCACCGAGACGATTCTCGAGAGCATCCCCACGGGCGTGATCTCGCTTTCGGCGGATGGCAGCATTCTGAGCGTGAACCGCGCGCTCAAAGGGCTTTTGCCGGCCGAACAGATCAACCGCGCGGCCCACATTAACCAGTTGTTCTCGGCCGAGGACGCCGCCGAGATCCGCTATCTAATGAAGCGGGCCCGCCGGACCGGCGTGGCCGGCAGCCAGCTCGAGCTGAAAGCCGAAGGGCGCGTGATGCAGCTTTCGGCCACCGTCGCCGCGCTGGAGGAGCGGCGCAGCGCCGCCTTCGTCCTGGTTCTGGAAGACACCTCGGAAATGCTGCGCGCGCAGAAGGCGCTGGCGTGGCAGGAAGTGGCGCGGCGCATTGCGCATGAGATCAAGAACCCGCTCACGCCTATTTCGCTTTCCGCCGACCGCATCGCCCGCCAGCTCGGCCGCAACGGCGCGACTGAAGACGCCCGCCGCATCCTCGAGGAATGCTCGCAGACCATCCTGCGTGAAGTGGAATCGGTGCGCACCCTGGTGGACGAGTTCTGGCAGTTCAGCCGGTTCCCCGCGGCGCAGCCGGTTCCTTCCGATCTCAACGCCATCGTCGGCAACGCCATGGCCGTGTTTCAGGACCGCCTGCAGGCCATTCGCGTGCGCGAGCGGCTGGCGCCGGACCTCCCTCCGGTGAACGTCGATCCCGAGCAGTTCAAGCGCGTGATCGTCAATCTGGTGGATAACGCCGCCGAGGCCATGCAGGATTCCCCCATCAAGGACCTGCTCATCGCCACTTCCGTGACCGACTCCGAAACCGTGGAGCTGGCCATTGCCGATACCGGCTGTGGCGTCTCGCGCGAGGATCGGGAGCGTCTGTTTCTTCCTTACTTTTCCACGAAAGGACGCGGCACCGGACTGGGCCTCGCCATCGTCAACCGCATCCTCAACGAGCACAACGCCGTCATCCGGGTGGAGGACAACCTCCCCTCCGGCGCGCGTTTCATTATCGAGCTTCCGGTGCATCCGGCCGTGAGTGCAGAGCCGCCGCCGACGGAGATTCGCGCGTGAAACCCGCGCGCGTTCTGGTAGTGGACGACGAGCCGCTCATCCGGCAATCGCTCACTGGCGTGCTTCAGGATGAGGGCTACCCGGTGGAGGCGGTCAGCCGTGGCGAGGAAGCCCTGATCGAACTGGAACGCGAACCCTACGACGTCGTGCTTCTCGACGTCTGGCTCACCGGCATGGACGGCCTCGAGACGCTCTCGCGCATTCAGGAGATTCCTTTCGACAGCCGCCCGGTGGTGGTGATCATCTCCGGTCACGGCACCATCGAGACCGCGGTGAAGGCCACGCGCCTGGGCGCGTTCGATTTTCTGGAGAAGCCGCTCACCATCGACAAGGTCGCCGTGGTGGTGAAGAACGCCGCCTCTCAGCGCCGTCTCGAGCTGGAGCTGAGCCGGCTAAAGGAAGACGGCCGCAAGCCGCTGGAGATTATCGGCGAAAGCGTCCCCATGAAGGCTCTGCGCCAGCAGCTCATGCTGATGGCTGGAACCAACGGCCGAGTGCTCATCTACGGCGAGAGCGGCACGGGCAAGGAACTCGTCGCGCATGCCATTCACGATCTCAGCCCGCGCGCGGCCGAGCTTTTCGTCGAAGTCAACTGCGCGGCGATTCCCGAGGATCTCATCGAAAGCGAGTTGTTCGGCCATCGCAAGGGCAGCTTCCCTGGCGCGCACGAGGACAAAACCGGCAAGCTGCAGAAAGCCGACGGCGGCACGTTGTTTCTCGACGAAGTGGGTGACATGAGCCTGCGCATGCAGTCGAAGCTGCTGCGCGCGCTCGATGAGCAGCGCTTCGAGCCGGTGGGCGCCGCGCATTCCATCACCGTCGATGTGCGCGTGGTGGCTTCCACCAACAAGCACCTGGACGAAGAGATCGAGCGCGGCAATTTCCGCGAGGATTTGTTTTACCGGCTGAATGTGATCCCGTTCAACGTGCCGCCGCTGCGCGAGCGCCGCGAGGACATTCCGCCGCTGGCCGAGCATTTCCTGAAGGAATTCACCACCGCTTACGCCCGCAAGCCGAAAGAGCTGACGCCGCAGGCGCTGGCGATGCTGCAGGAATACCACTGGCCGGGCAACGTGCGCGAACTGCGGAACGTCATGGAGCGGATCGTCATCCTGAATCCGCAGGTGCGTATCGACGTTCGGCACATCCCGCTCAACCCGGCGCGCAAGCCCGCCGCGGATCGAACCGGCGAGCATTTCGGCAGCCTGCAGCAGGTGCGCGAAGCGGCCGAGCGAGAGTACATCCTGCGCAAGCTGGACGAAACCAGCGGCAACGTCTCGCGGACGGCTGAGTTGCTGGGACTGGAGCGCAGCAATCTCTACCGCAAAATGCGCGCCCTCGGCATCGCCCCGAGAGAGTGAGCCTTTGATTGCGTTGCCTTCACCGTCAACGGACCCCGACGGTGAACTTGTTGCCGCGGCAGCCGTTCACTTCGACACTCACGGGAACTGCCGTCCCGGCGTCGCTCGGCATCCGGAACGTGATCGTGAACGGCGAGCGGTTCACGATTTCGGCGGCCTGCTCCCCAACCCACAAGATGGTCTTGTCCGAATTCGATCCGAGGTTTGTCGCCCACACCGTGACCAGCCGGCCGCGCCTCAGCGGCGGCTGCTGTAAAGTCTCCGCGTCGATGATCCCGGTCGGGTTGATGATTGGCGGCCTGACCCGGGTGAAGGTGTCCTCGGCGACAACAACTGTCCGCGGAACCTCGCGATCGAGGATGGCCACCGCGCCCACCGCCGGCACCAGCGCCAGCAGCGCGGTCCAGTGTCTCGGCAGGCTGGTAAACAACAACAAAACCGTCGTCAGTGTGATCGCACGGCCCAGCCATACATCCCAGGCCGCACCGAAACGCAACTGAAAATGCTGCGCTTGCGATGTCGCTCGAACCACGAGGAAGCCGATTGGATCGCGCTCGGTTTGCGCCCCCGCCGCCCGCCACCCGCGGTCATAGTTTGTCTTGACCAGAATCCCTTCATCCGTGCCGAGTTGTGCATCGATGGTCGCTCGATCGGGGGCGTCCCAGCGCATCGTGGCTGGCCGCTTGCCAGCGGCCCACGCATCATAGGCAGCGAGAGATTCGGCATCCGCGGTGGATCGAAGGCGCGGGAGGCGCCGCATCGCGGCGAGATCGACCACCACTGCATCGCTCGCGCCCTTCGCCGGGACACGGTAAATGGTGTCGCCGGCGCCGTTGTTCCAGGCGACGGGCAGCACACGAAACTTGTCGGGCTGCGAGAACCAATGAAAGTACTCGCGCGAAGCGCCGCCGTGCACCACGAAATACTGCACATTCAGCGCGCGGAGCCATAACTCCGCGATGCTCTCGGAATCAGCCTCGCATCCGAAGGCGATCTGCCGCCGCGCGGCCACGGCCAGAAGATTGGACATGCCGGTGCTACCGCCCACCTGCGGTACGTTCGACCAAAGGAACAACTCACCTTCCAGTTCGCCCGCGGCCATGACACGGCCGCCCGGCCGCTGCCGGTCCAGCCATTGCGCAATCTGGTAGCCGAGGATTTCCTGAGGATTCTCTCGGCGGGGCTGGACCTTCCACGCATTGGTCAGGAAATGAAACGCGCCGGGGGCCCCCGCGCAGAGGATTGCCAGCGCGGCGACGGCCATCGCCGCTCGCCATCTTCGCAACAGCCAAACCAAACCAGCCAGCGCCAGCGCCAACCCTGCGTTGAATTCGAGCATGTAGCGGTTGGCAAAGGGCACAAAGGAATAGCCGCTCAGAGTGAACGCAACCAGAACCGTGCCGGCGATGCTGTTCCACGCCAGCAACAGCGCGACTTCGCGCGGAAGGCGCCGCCACAGCGTGAGCAACAGAAGCAGCACGCCTGCGGCAACAAAGACCCTCAGCGTCGCGTCCCATTGCGCTGGCGCCGCCTCGTGCCGATAGTCGACCCGATTGGCCAGCAGAACCGCGGAGATGTACCCGGGCGTGATCCAGAAAGCTGAGATTCCGTATGCGACTCCCATGGCGCCGAACATGGCGAGCGCCGATTGCAGCCGAACCATTTCCGCCAGCCTGGCGACGGCAACCGCGGCCATCAGCATCAACAGACCGACTATTCCGGGCCAGTTAGTGAGGCAGACCGCGGCCATGATCAGCGCCGCCCACATCCAGCGCTTCCGCCATGCGGCGGCCACGGCCAGCAACTCGAAGGAGAACACCATCACATGGGCGGCCTCCTCGTAATGAACCAGCGTCACAAAGCCCCACGGCCCACCCGCCTGAGATGCGGCGAGTTTCCGCCACACCGCCAGGAAGTAGTATGCGGGCGATGGATAGAAGCCGCAGAGGACCGCCGCCAGCAAAGCCGGGATTCGCGAACCAAACACGGCTCGTCCGAGCACGTATACGCTCACCGGGATCAGTGCGTAGGCGAATGCCGTGACGAAGTGGTAGCAGTGGGCGAGCGAAGTCACCTGCAGAAAACAGATGAAGAGATGCATCAGCGGCGGATAGAGATATTGCAGCGGCGCGCCACAGTACGTTAGCGGGTTCCACGTCCACGGCAGGTCGCGAATCGCGCGCGCATCGGCCATGTACAACAGGCCGTTGTTCCACGGCTGGTTGTTGAATTCGGTAAAGATGTAGGGGCCCAGCACGAAGAGACTTGCGGCAAACAGCAGGACGGCCAGGACTGCGTCGGTCAGGCGGCCCGCTTGGCGATCCATAGTCTCTGTTCTTCACCAGTATGAGACTACTTCGCCGGCGGCTCTGCTACCGGCGGAATTAAGCCGCGCGCGCCGGCAAGCGGTTCTTCGGCATTGTCGGTGCTCTGCCGCTGCTGCTTTACGCCGCGCAGCTCCCGCAGTAAGGGCAGGGATTTGTGGAGAGTGTCACGCGTTTCTGCGCAGCGCGGTCCTTGCGCGGGTTGGGAGCGATGGTAATCTGGACGCCCATGCTGAATTCGCCGCACCTGAATGGCACCGTGACCCACTCCTTCGTGCCAATCGTGCGCGTTTCGAAATTGCGGCCGTAAATCACAGTGGGCGTGCTGAGACCCATGGACCCCAGCTTCTGCTCCATGATCGTCTTCACGTTTCCGACAATCATGTTGGCCACTTCAGCCACCGCATCCAGCACTTCGTCGTCAACGGCGTGAAATTCGGCCATGAGGAGTTGCGCGGCCATGTGGCAGGCGAACCGTCCGTCGCAATACAAGGTTCCGGAACCCGCCCATTCCCCGGAGAACCCCAGCAGAGCCACCAGCCCCGCGCGATTCCTGGCAGCCGCCTCGCCGATCTCTGCCTCTCCCGCGGCCAGCTCCATCCCCAGCATGGTGGAAAAAACGTCGGCTGCCGCCATGCGGATGGCGTCAGCAATCTCTGCTTCGGTAATTGGTTGGGTCGGGATATACACGTCTTCCATTCGGATTCTGCCTGCCTCTTCCTGTTCCTTATCGTCCATCGACGGTGAATCCTTAGTGCGGCCAGCTCAGCCGGTGCTTGTCCTCTCCGACGAGGCCTCGTGATGTAATGGTTGCCTGCAATGGAACACTCGAAAACTGCGCCCGTAATGGCGCATCCCCCCCTGACAGAGCATGGCCAGACGCTCGGCGTAATCGGCGCGGGCGTGATGGGCCACACACTGATCAAGGGCCTCATCGAAAGCGGCGCCATTGCCCGCGACCAGATCTGGGCATCCGCGCGCACCGAAACAACTTGTGAAAAAGCCGCCGCCGCGCTGGGAATTCCCGTGGAAGTGAGCTATCAGCATCGCGTCCCCGGCGCGGGAATGATCCTGATTTGTGTCAAACCAAGCCAGGCCGCGAAGGTGCTGCACACCCTGCGCGGCGCCAGTCTCGGCCCGGACACGCTGCTGATTTCCATCATGGCCGGCGCCACCACCGCGCAACTGGAATCGATGCTCGGCGCCGCAAATCCATGGGTGCGGGCCATGCCCAACACGCCCTGCATCGTCGGCGAGGGCATGAGTGTAATCTGCGCCGGCCGCCACGCCCGGGCTGAGCACCTGTCGCGCGCGCAGCGCGTGTTCGAAGCCGTGGGCGAGTGCGCCGCCGTGGATGAGTCCTACTTCAACGCCATCACCGCGCTCAGCGGCAGCGGTCCGGCCTATCAGTACCTCATCATGGAAGCTCTGGCCGACGCCGGCGTGCGCGTGGGCCTGCCGCGCCAGCTCGCCCTGAAACTGGTGGCGCAAACCGCGCTCGGGGCCGCGCGCATGGTACAGACCAGCGGCCGCCATCCCGCCGCCCTGCGCGACGATGTGACTACTCCCGCGGGCTGCACCATCGGCGGCCTGCTCATGCTCGAAGACGGCAAGATTCGCTCGGTGCTGGCGCGGGCGGTCGAAGAGGCCACCCGTATCGCGGCACAGCTTGCGCCTCCGGTGTCGCAGCAAAGCGGGGCCGCCGGCTCGTGAACGCGCCCCATGCCCGCCACCTGATCGACATTGAAGACCGCTGGGGCGCGCAGAATTACCGTCCGCTGGACGTGATCATCGAACGCGGTCAGGGCGTCTGGGTGTGGGACACCGCGGGCCGCCGCTATCTGGATTGCCTCAGCTCGTATTCGGCCCTCAACCAGGGTCACTGCCATCCACGCATTCTCGCCGCCCTGCGCGAGCAGGCCGAACGCCTCACACTGACCTCACGCGCCTTCCGCAATCGCCAGCTCCCGCTGTTCTGCCGCGAACTGGCCGAGTTATGCGGCATGGAAATGGTGCTCCCCATGAATACCGGCGCGGAAGCAGTGGAGACCGCCATCAAAGCCGCGCGCCGCTGGGGCTACACGCAGAAAGACATTGAGCCGGATGGCGCGGAGATCATCGTTTGCCGGAACAACTTTCACGGCCGCACCACCACCATCACCGGGTTCTCCTCCGACGACTATTACCGCGACGGCTTCGGCCCGTTCACGCCAGGATTCGTGACCGTCCCCTTTGGCGACATCGCCGCGCTCGAAGCCGCCATCACGCCGCGCACCTGCGCATTTCTGGTGGAGCCGATCCAGTGCGAAGCAGGCATCCTGATTCCGCCCGATGGATACCTCCGCGCCGCCGCCGATTTGTGCCGAGCGCGCCGCGTGCTGCTGATCGCCGACGAGATCCAGACCGCGCTGGGCCGCACCGGCGCCATGTTCGCCTGCCGGCATGTGCAGCCCGATGTCTTTGTGCTCGGCAAGGCGCTTTCGGGCGGGTTCTACCCGGTTTCCGCCGTGGTCTCCAGCCGCGAGATCCTCGGAGTTTTCCGGCCCGGCAGCCATGGCAGCACTTACGGCGGCAATCCACTGGCCTGCGCGGTGGCCCGTGAAGCGTTGCGCGTCATTCAGGACGAGCATCTGCCCGCGCGGTCGGCCGAACTCGGTGAATTCTTCCTGGCTGAGCTGCGCGCGATCGAGCACCCCGATATCCGCGACCTCCGCGGCCGCGGCCTGTTGATCGCCATCGATCTCAAGGTTCCGGCGCGGCCTCATTGCGAGCGCCTGCAGACTCTCGGGCTGCTGTGCAAGGAAACCCATGAGCACGTCATCCGCATCGCCCCGCCCCTGGTGATCGAGCGCGAGCAGGTCGCCTGGGCTGCCGGGCAACTTCGCCGCGTCTTCTCCTGAACGCCGCTTCCTTCGCTCGCGGTTCAGCTTCAGCACCCTGGTAAACCGAGCCGCGGCCAAAAGAAGCGCCGGCGCTCCGGAACACCCTCGGCCGTTTTTGTTCTTGACAGATTGACTACAGTGTGAAAACATGCGCGATTAGCAGGCACAAATAAGGAGGCTTGATGCAATACGTGTCGGCACGTCTTTTTCGCGTCCTTTTTCTGTTGGCAGCCCTGTCGGCGCTGCCGGTTTTTCAGAGCTTTGGCCAGCAAACCTACGTCGGCCGTTTTGATGTGTATGGCGGCTACGCGTACCTGAACAGCCCGCACATCAGCCTGGCGGAAAACGGCTTCCAGTTTCAGGCCGGCGTGCGTGTGGTCTCCTGGCTCACCCTTGGCTTCGACTACAGCCGCACGACGGGCGATACGACCATTACGCCCAGTATGCTTACTACCGACCTCCAGCAACAGCTCGGCGGTACGCTGCAGCAACTGATCCAGGCCGGCGTGATTCCAGCGAGTTACACCCTCGTGGTCCCGATTTCCTCGGTGACCCAGACCTTTGCCGGCGGTCCGCAGCTCTCGTACCACGGCTGGTCTCACGGGACTTTCTTCGTCCGTCCCGCTCTGGGGGACATTCACGAAGCGGCCACGGCGCATCCGAATGCTGCCGACCCTGTCGCGACGGCCCTTGTGGCCCAGCTCGTTCCCTCCGGCATCAAGAAGGACGACGTGATCTTCTACGGCTTCGGCGGCGGCGTGGACCTCAACCTGACAAAACACGTCGCGCTCCGCATTCAGGCCGACTTCGTCCACGATCATCTGTTCTCCGATCTGCTCAAGGACAGCCGCAACACCGTGCGCATCGGTATCGGGCCGGCCTTCCAGTTCGGCGGCAATGTCATGAAGTGACGCAGTCGCGCCCCCGGCGGCGCCGCAGTCCTGTATTCTGGAACTTTCGGAGGACTCCTATTGCCTAACGTCAAGATCAGCGCGGTGGGCTGCTACACGCCGCCGCGCCTGCTGACCAATTTCGATCTCGAGAAGATGGTCGACACGTCGAACGACTGGATTCTGTCGCGTGTCGGCATCCATACCCGCCACATCGCCGATCCCGAAATCGCCACCTCCGACATGGCCGTCGAGGCGGCGAAGATCGCGCTTGCCCGGCGAGGAATCGATGCGTCTGAGATCGAGACCATCATCGTCGCCACCGTCACGCCGGACATGCTGTTTCCATCGACCGCCTGCATCGTTCAGGACAAGCTCGGCGCCAAAGCCTGGGGATTCGATCTGATCGCCGCCTGCTGCAGCTTCCTCTATGCGCTGAACGCCGCGGCGAATATGGTGCGGGCCGGCGCGCACCGGAAGGTGCTGGTGATCGGCTCCGACACCATGTCGCGCATCATCGATTACACCGATCGCGCCACCTGCGTCCTGTTCGGCGATGGCGCGGGCGCCTTCGTGGTGGAGCGCGCGGCCGATGGCGAGCCCGGCTTCATCGATTTCGAGGGCGAGGTGGACGGCTCCGGCGGCCAGTACCTGAACATGCCCGCCGGCGGCAGCCGCATGCCGCCCAGCCACGAAACCGTGGACAAGCGCCTGCATTACGTCAAGCAGGAAGGCCAGCAGGTCTTCAAGTTCGCCGTTCGCCGCATGTCCGAAGTCTGCCGCGTGCTTCTGGAGCGCAACAATCTGACCGTGTCGGACATCGCGCTGATGATTCCCCATCAGGCCAACCGGCGCATCATCACGGTCACCGCGGAAAAGCTCGGCATGCCCTGCGACCGCGTGATGATCGACATCGAGAAGTACGGCAACACCACGTCGGCGACGCTGCCGCTCGCCACCCAGGACGCCATCGAAGAAGGCCGCCTGAAGAAGGGCGATCTGGTTCTCTACGCCGCCGTCGGCGCCGGCTACACCATCGGCGCCAGCCTCTGGCGCTGGGCCATCTGACCGTGTCGGGCAGGTTCCTAACCTGCGGCCGATTTTCAATCGGCTCTTCCGAGGTGCCGCCACCATGTTAACCGGCCGGATCGCTCTCGTCACCGGCGCGAGCCGGGGAATTGGCCGCGCCGTCGCGCTCGCTCTGGCAAAAGCCGGCGCCGACGTTGCCGTCAACTATCGCGCCAGCGCCGAGGCGGCCGCTGACGTCGAGTCGCAGATCGCCGCCCTCGGACGCCGCGCTTTCGCGGTTCAGGCCGATGTCGCACTGGCCACCGATGTCGCCCGCCTCGTCCGCACCGTGGAAGAGCGTCTCGGCGGCATCGACATCCTGGTCAATAACGCCGGAATCGCCCGCCCTCAGCCGCTCGCCGACATCACGGAACAGGACTGGGACGAGCTGATCGC
>Ga0335078_10016981_pt1 | contig 10812 bp, 7 predicted proteins | sample Lox_Sample_32_FD_206711 | JGI IMG/M metagenome (GOLD analysis project Ga0335078, IMG submission 206711) | Soil microbial communities from Loxahatchee National Wildlife Refuge, Florida, United States - Lox_Sample_3.2 | ecosystem: Environmental > Terrestrial > Soil > Wetlands | place: USA: Florida... | reverse complement strand
CTGTAAACCGCCGTCGAATAGCGACCAATCAATGAGGACTCGGTGCTCGCCGATTCAACGACTCGCGGCGCCGGTCGGCCTCCTACCAGCACGCCGTTTCACACGTTAGTCTTCGCAGACGGTTTTGGCTCTTGCCATCACTACGTTGGCTGCGGCGCGCAACGCTTGGATCGCAATGAGTCTGAAGCCAGCCGTTGCGCTGCAGTCCTGACACTCCGTGATTGGGACGAGGCGAAAAATCTACCGTACTGTTACCGTAGAGTCTGCTTTTACCGTATTTCGACTGCATAGACCTTGATTTATAATGGAAAGGGAGGGACTTGTTTCCCCTGTTACCCTTCCCGTAAGCCCTTGAATCAGGTCGGTCGCAGAGCGGCACCCGAGATGACATTAGCAGTTTTGGGGAACAGTTGTGTACCACGCTGGCGAGACCGGTATCGGCCGGCACCTGACGGATTGCCTTGGACCGGTCTTGACACTTGCCGCCGGTCGCGAGTGTCTGCTTCCGGGAAGCCCTTTTCAGGCTTTTGCCTTACGCCGCCGGCGCGCGCGCTTCCTGAATTGGATTCACAATTGCCTCCAATTGCACACTGTGTCACCGTGCGCGCCGTCGTGGCAGGCTACCAGCGAACACCGACGCTAGCGGCCGAAGAGAGTCCGGTAGGCGAATTTGCGTAAATCAATACCAGCGTATTGCCGTCGCTGCTGACACCTCCAGTAAACACAACCGACAAAGGGTGAACGTACGGTTTAATTAACGTTACCGTCAGTGTGCCGTCCGCCGCAACGTCGTATGTTCCCGTTACCGAAGAATTGGCAATTGTCCCGGCATCGTTGAGGTTCGAGGTACCGTTGAGGTTTCCTGCGCCGTCGAAGTCTAAGGTCGTCAATTCAGCGGAATTACCCGTGTAATTGACGATATTGTAAGTACCCACGACGTCGGCGTTCGTGAAATTAGTCTGCCCCTGCTTTATGCCGACAGCAAACGCCGAAGGCTGCCCGGCTGTGAGCTGGGACAGCACCAGCGTCTTGCCGTCCGCGCTGATTCCACCGCTAAGCGGACTGCCCGAAGCCGGGGTAATGGTCAACGAGCCGTCGGCCGCAACACTGTACGTACCACTTACGGCACTACTAGTGATTACGCCGGCATTGTTCTGAACCAGATTACCGCTGTAGCTGCCCGCGCCATCGGCGGTGAGAGTCAGCGAACTGCTCGAATCGCCAGCACTAGTAATTGAGACCACCTGATAGATGCCACTGAAATCAGCATTGGTAAAATTGGTCTGGCCTAGTTTGATTTCAACATCAACAGACGGGGCATTGCCGGCTTGCAGGTTTGCGGACACGATCGTATTGCCATCGGCGCTCACTCCACCCGTGTAGCCATTTACAGTCACCGCGCCGTCGACGGCAGCCGTGTAGGGGCCCGAAATCGCACCGGAAGAAATGACTCCGGAAGTGTCTAAGACATAGCTACCACTGTAGCCACCTACGCCGTCGAAAACCACGGGTCCGGAACTGGCGCCAGTGCTTGAGATGTCGGTGTAATAGTACGGTCCACTGACGAAACCAGTGAAACGATTTAATGTGCAGGACACCGCCACATTGGTGACATCGGTACTACCCATCGTGCCGCTGCCGTTGGTGACCGCGCAGGTCTGGGCGGGGTTGGTCGGCTGGGTGAACACCGTGACGCTATAGGTGGCACCGCTGGCGATCTTGGTTGGAAACACTATCGCTCCGTCCGCGGCTACGGGAAGATCATCGCCGCCGTTGTCGCGCAGTACCAGTCCGGCGCCGGCAAAACCCGAAACCATTCCGGTAACCTTAAACGCTGGGGGCGGTCCGCCGCTGCCGCCACCACAGGCGCCGAGCGATAGCGCGGCGAACAATGCCCAAAATGTCAGGAGATGCACGCGATGAAGTTCTAAAGTCTTAGGCATGAGCCCGCCTATCGTTGTTCGTAACGACGACCGGCCTTGTCCGTGCAGCCGCCGGCTGTATTAGAGCGCCGTCTAATAGGTATAAGAGTCCGCGGCGGGTGATTTGGTAACCACAATTTTGTGAGCCAGGTGAACGGCACCTTTCGGGCAGGCATTTCGACCGAGCGTATGACCGTAGTTGGCGGGGAGACGACTATCTACGCCATCACTGAACGCAACAGCCTAATCATGCTGAGTTAGGATCGATGGGAGACCCTGAGTCGGTAGTCGAAATGGTTGTTCTCAAGCGGATGCTTCAGCGGAGATTCACCGAGCGATCGCCGACGGGACGGGTACGATGCCGGAGTCCGAGCGGAACCGTCACCATCTGGCCTGGACCAAGCTCTGCCGTTCCATCCTCGAACTCAATGTTGAGACGCCGCCCCTCGATCACAAGGAATGTCTCATCGGAATTCGGATGGAGGTGCCAAGGGTAAGGCTGTGTCATCACGCTGATCCGGACGACATGATCATTGACCTTGGCAATCGGATGATTGTCGTAGCTAGCCTCGGACGAGGACTCCGACGCTAAGGGGGTGATCTCCGGGAGTTCTCCTATCATCTCCCTCCTTACCATTCAAACTCACACGTTCATCGTCTCGACCGATCCGTCTTACCCTTCGATCGCCTGCGGCGTCTGCCCTCACGGTCAGAACCTAAATCCGATGAGGAAGGTGATCACGCGGGGACGCAGCGGGACTTCCGCCTTGATGAACTGGTCGGATGAAACTTTTGTCGGTCCGTAAGCGTTGGTCAGGTTGTTGCACTGGATCTGTGCCGTCCAGTTGTCCTTCGCGACGCCCAACCCGCCGTCATGCGTGGTGTACGCGGGAATCTGGTAACGCAGCAGCGGGGTGGTCGGCCATCCGGTCGGAGGACTCTCGCTCGGAGCGTTGCCGTCCGGGAAATTCGCCGGCTCGTTGCTCATTGCGGCGATGTGACTCGCACTGACCCAGGCGAACCGCTTGTATGCGCCGGCCGTCCAGGCATATCGCGCAAGCAGGTTGAACATCCACGGCGGCGAGAACGGCAGCCGACTCCCGAGCTGTCCGAACGGATTCGTGTAGGGCGCACCGTTGACCTGCGTGATGCAACGACCTGGGGGGGTTGGGTTGTTCCCGGTTCCCGTGGGGTTTTCCGGGTGGGCGCCGACTGAGGTCAGGCAGGGCGTGCTCGACTGGCTCGGGGTGTTGACAGAACTCGATCCCTGCAGGGTAAGCCGATCGGTGATCCGCGCGACGAACTGCACCTCGAAGCCTTTGACCGTATAGCTCGAGCCGTTGACGTTAAAGATCTGGTTATCCAAATGCACCGGGTCGAACAACGCCTGCTGGCTGTTTTCCCATTTCATGTAGTACGCGGACAGATTGAACAGCACGTGGTGGTCCAGGAATTCACTCTTGAAGCCGACCTCGTTGTTGATCAGGTTGTCGGAGTTATAGCCGACGGGCCTGGCGTATTGATTGGTGTTCGGACCCGAGTACGGAGCCAAGCCCCGCAGCACAGGCGGTTGACCAGGATGTGATTCCGTACGGTTGAAGCCGCCCGGACGGAAGCCTTCCGAATACGTGTAATACGCCATGATGTCGGAGGTGACCAGCCAGGTCAGGCTGCCGCGCCAGCTGTGCCCACTCTCGCTCCTGCTGAGATTGATCGGGAAGCCGCACAGACCGGCTGCCGTGCACTGGCCGTTGAGGTGATTTACCACCAGGCCCTGGCCGCTCGGAGAGAAGCTGCCGCTGGTGCTCGCGCTGTAGTACTCCGAGCCCTCCTCGAACTCATCGTAGTGGTAGAAGCGGATGCCACCGGTCGCGGTGAGGACCTTCGGAATGACGTCCACGTCGATGGAGGTGAAGAACGCTTTCTGCTTATAGCCGCGCTGCACGTCCTCGCCGAAGGCCGTGTCCGCATTGGTGCGCAGGCTCGGGTCCGTGGCGAAGGCACCCGGAACCGGACCGACCGCCGATAGACAATCCGCGTCAGAAGATGTGAGGGCTTTGCTGAGATTGGCCTGGTCGCACTGCGGGATCCCCAGGTAGTTGAAGTTCATGTTGTCGTCGATGACGAACTTCTCCCAGTAGAAGCCTGCAAGCCCACGGATGCGGCTGTCGGCTTTGGTGGTGAAGCGCAACTCATGAGTCTGGCGCGTGTTGCGCACCTGATCGCGCCAGTTGCCCACTGACGTGGAGCACTGCAATTTGTGCCCGGCCAGCTGGTAAGGAAAGTGCGCCTCGTTGAGATATCCGGCTCCGGTGCCGATACAGGCGTAGTAAAAGCCGGGGGCACTGCGCAGGTAGTTGGAATAGTCCTGCTGCCCGTCGATGTGGCGGTCCATGTAGCTGCCGCTGTACACCATGCTCAGCAGGTCCGGCGTGATCTTGCCGTGCAGCATCCAGGCCGTGCTTTCGTAGTCGTCCTTACTGTAAGCCGGCGCGAAGGCGTTGATCTGATAGCGTGCCAGGGGTTGCCCATTGGGGCCCGTCGGATAGGCGTAGAAGTAACCGTCGGCTTCCATGTTCTGGTAGTTCTGCTGCAGCAGCGCATCCCAGTTGTCATTGATCTGCCAGAGCGCTGACAGGCGCGCGCCGGTGTAGGTCACCTTGTTGAGGTTGTTACCCTGTAGCGGACCGTTGCTGGCGGTCGGATTTCCGCCCAAGTCGTAGGGTGGTGTACCGGGGTGGTAACCGATGGTGCCGGGCACGTTGTCGATGTAGCCGCCGCGGGTGTCGCTGAAGATCACCCCCCGCAGCCCGAACACGTTGTCGATCAGCGGCACGTTAAGCACCGCGTTCAGACTGGTATTCCGATCGCCGCCGGCGGTGGCGCCGTAACCCGCATTGACCTCGCCCGAAGCCGCCTCCAGCTGCGGCTTGTTGGTGATGTAGCGAATGGCGCCGGCCTGAGCACCGCCACCAAAGAGTGTGCCCTGCGGACCTTCGAGGACCTCGACGCGCCCCATGTCCACCAGGTACACGTCGTTGTTACGTGCCGGGAACTGCATCGACTGGTCGTCGAGGTAGAGTGCGACGTTCGGGAATGGCGCCGCCGTCGACTGCGACTGGTTGCCCGAACCGTAACCTCCCAGTCCGCGCATGAAGATGTTGCCGGTGCCCGGGCCGTTGCCGCTGTAAGTCACGTTCGTCGTGTATTTCAGCAGGTCATTTGTGGTGGTCACGTTGAGCTGGTTGAGCTGATCGCCGGTAATGGACTGAATCGTAATCGGCACGTCCTGAAGCGTCTCCGCGCGGCGGCTGGCGGTGATGAGCACCTCGTCGCGCACCTCTCCCGTGAGCACTCGCGGTGTTGTCTCCCGCGGCGCAACCACGCCGGCAAATATGCGGATGCTGCGCGGGCTGAGGTGCTCGAAGCGCAGTCCGGTGCCTTCGAGCAAGCGACCGAGCGCCTCATCGGCGTTCAATCCCGCGGCGACCGCCTGGGATCTTTGGTTGCTGATAACACTAGAGACGTAAATGAGCTGCAGGCCGGTCTGGCGGCGGAACGCTTCCAGTGCTTGGGCGAGAGGCTGCGCGGGGATGTCGGCGGCGAGCGCGTCGAATTCAGAGGCCTGGGTGAGGGTCGCTGGAACTCCAAGGAGCGCAACGGGCGCGCAGAGCGAGGCGGCGTGGAGCGCCCGGGACACTACCGTCGCGATGTTTGCTGAGCGGTGACGCGAGTCCCGCATGCATTCCCCATTCAGGCATCTGGGCGTGCCCTCACCTGCAGCTTAGCGTAATGCGCGGGCGCATCGTAAGGTGTGGCGCGGCAACGCCTACTGCTGTGACACCCGAATCCGTGTCGCGGTCACTTCAACCCGTACTCCTTTGAGGGTGCGCAGGAAAGCAATAAACGCGTCAGTGTCGTCGGTGGCAAAGGCCCCACTGATTTGCAAATTCTGTAGGGCCGGGGTGACGATCTCGATCGGCTTCGGGGCGTAGCGGTTGAATTCGGCAGCGACGCGCTGCAGCGGTTCGTGGTCAAATACAATCTCGCGATGCAGCCATCCCGTGGCGCGCTGCGCGTCCACCGATATGGGCATGGCCGGCCATTCTGCCTCGGTTACCCGGATCTGCTGGTTGGCGCCCACGTGGACATACTGTGGCGCGTCGTGCGCGTTCGTACCCGGTTTCCCCAACATCGGGGACGGCCCGACGGCGACCCGGCCTTCGATCACGGTTACCACGGTTGAGTCTTCCTCCAGGCGCACATCGAATTGAGTCCCGAGCGCAATAACCTCAGCCGATCCGGTGCGCACCCGAAATGGACGCGCGGCCTCATGGGCGACTTCGAATTCTGCCTGGCCGGAGGTGAGCGTGACGAGCCGTTCCATTTTGCTGAAGCGGATGGTGACGGCACTGTCGGTATTCAGGTGCAGCATGGAACTGTCCGCCAAGCGACGACTCAACTGTTCGCCGTGACCTGTCTCAAAGTGCAGCGCCGTCGTGCCGACGCCGACCGGTACGGGTGCGACGGGGCGGACTCTCCACAACGAGGGCAAGCCAAGACTCAAACCAACGACCGCTGCCATGGCCACCGCGGCCGTCAGCCAGCGGCGTGAGGGCATGCCGCCTACCGGGGCGACAACGCGCCGCCAGAGTGGACGGACCGGAGTGTCATCTTCAGACCGCGCCTGCGCGAGTACAGTCTCGAGCGAATACTCAGGATCGGTGCGGGCATCCCGCAGATCGCGCGCTATCACCGAAGCGCGGAGGAACTCCTCGACGTGGACCGGCGAGGCTCTCAGCCACGCGGCGAGGGCGGCGGCTTGCGGCGCATCCAACGGGCCCTCGTCATTCGCGACGAGCCAGACGGCAGCCTGTTCGGCGATCGCGGCACGGACCTGCTCTTCGTTGGAGATCATGGACTCAAACCAGCCGCGCCATGCGGCGTTGACAGTGACTCAGTCCCTGCGCCACGTACTTCTTGGCCATTTGTGGGGACACCCCGAGGTGGACTGCGATTTCCCGGTAGGACAGTTCATGCGTGAAGCGCAGGACCACAGCGGCACGGCATTTCGGACGAAGCTGCTTCAGCACGACGTCGAGCCGCGCGACCCGCTGCTTCGCATCGAGCTCGCCGTCGAACGCGGGCAGCGTCTGGAGCTGCTCCTGCGCCGGAGCCTCGTCGATGTCAACGCTGCTCGCTTGGCGACGCTCGAGCACCGCATGCTCCTTCACGAGATTGTTGGCGACCGTGTAGAGGTAGTGGGCGGGATTGCGAATCGCCTCCTGGTGGCTGATGCGCAGCATCCGTACATATACCTCCTGCGACAAGTCCGCTGCATCGGCCTTGCTGCGGATGCGCCGCCGGAAGAACGTCTGTAAACCCGCTCGGTGCTCGGTAAACAGCCGCTCGACCAGGGATGGCTTCGGGTCAGCCACGGCCACCGCAACACATGAAAATTCCCCCTTCTTTGTATATGAGCCCCCCGGCCCGAAATTAGCAACCAAAACTTACGTCGCAACGGCGCCACCCGCCCGCGACCGCGGTCATACCAAGTTAGAGGTGTCCAATTCGTCGCCCGAGGGCTCGTTATCAATGAACCGAGCGATCAACGCGGTTTCATGAGGAGATTCGGCCCAGGGCCACAACGTCACCGTCGCCATTCACGTGAGCACACGGGGCTCGATCTGCATCATTCTGCCGGTGCGCAGGAGTTCTATGCGCGCCTTAAGCATGCTGCAGACGTGGCGTGCACGCATGGCAACCGGGTCGACCTGAAACCCTCCGGCGATCCCGTAGGTTGCTCTGAGAAGGCGCTGGGAGAGGCCATCCGTTCTGCCAATTTGCCGCTGCTCACGCAGGTCTATCTCGGAACGCATACGCTTCGGCAAGCCGCGGCGTACGGGATCGAGCCGCCCGAGCTGAGCGCGTCGCAGTTGTCGGCCGATCCATTTCATCAACCTACCCCGAGCTTCCGTGCGTGCGCGGGGACTCAGGCCTCGACGCTGGACTTGCGAAACCCACTGGTACGCCGATTCTTAGGCACAAGTGAGCATGCATTGGCCCGTGAGGCCCCGCTCAATGCCCACATCACGGCGCTGATCCTGATCAGCTCAATTCCCTTGCGGCAGGTTAAAGTTTGAAATGGGCCGTTGCAATTCCTATCCTTAAGCTGCGGGTGCTTCGACTATTTTCGCCAGCGCACGGGATTGCCCGGCGCCAGCAGCTCTCAGTGTTCGACGTGCAGCGCGGTAATCTGCGTGGCCCAGTGGCTCGTATCGACGGCGATCGCCTGGATGGTCCAGAACGTCTTATCGTCCTCGGGGTCGAGCGTCGTGCTGCTTTCGTCGCCCCAGTTCTCGGTGTCGGTGGTGAGCTGATAGCTGGCGAGCCCATGCTGGAGAAGCATCGGGGCTCCGAAGACCGTTTTCCTGCCGGTCTTGCCGACCACCGCGTAGCTGCTTACGAACTGAGTTGGGCCGGGGCCGACGGCGTTGAATCCAATCACGATGTCGCCGGATTGGTTGACCGCCATCGAGGGAACCAGGAAGCTCTGCGTGGCATCTCCGATGAATCCTTCTTCGATGATGGTGGTGCTCGCCGCGTCGATACGAAGCCAATGGATGGTCCCACGCCCGGTCCCGGGATCGACGGTGTTCGTCGCCATCCAGATCTGGCCATTCACCTTGACCGGCGCCGTGTTGGCGGCGGTAAGGTAGTTAGGGCCCAGCGGCAGAGCGTTTGGGTCGGGCTGTGGCGCAGCAATATAGGTGTTGAAGTCGTCCCGACCAAAGAAATAGTCATTCGGATAACCGCTGCCGAGATCGAGGTGTGGCGCAAAAATGTTGCCGCGGACGTCATTGCGCTTGTACGTGCCAAAGGTGTATTGAATGTTGCCATTCGTCGCCAGGACGATCTCGTCCTGCTCGCTGCCGTCGAGATCGATGGTCGGCACGAGGTACTCTCCCGCATTGGCAGCGGAAAGGTTCCGAAAGATGGTCCCGCGATCGACTCGAGGCCTGCGGGCCAGGAGGTCACTCTTGGGCAGTACGACGAGGGTAAAGCCTGTCGGGTTAAAGTCCGCATCGAAGTCAAACGACGTAAGGAACAAGCCCGAGCCGTTGTAGCCCATCACAGGCTGGTCACCGTTCGCGACATATAGATCGTGGAGGTGAATCTTGAAGCCGATGAAGCCTTCGGTCGGATCGTCTCCCCGGGAGACGGCGACTCGCAGGTCGGTCCCTTGCGCGAGGCCATCGGCGGTGGTGTTGATGGCAGATACATACCATCTACCCTCGGTGGAATCGAAGGCGACGTACGGACCGAGTGGAGCTTCATCGAGCCCGAACGGGACGCCGCTCCGCCGCCAAAATTCTCGCATGGTCATCCGCTGAACAGGGACGCCCGTCCTCGTATATACGGCGTAATTGCTGTTGACCATTTCGACGAAGTGATCTGGGCCAATCGCTCCGTTCGTATCCGGCTTGTCGCAATAGGAGCCGCCGGGAGGAAATTGGTACCCATCACTCCCGCAGTCGCGGGTTGAGCCGCGAAAGTTATGCCGGATGGTCGCCCACGGTTTGCGCACGGCATCGCTCCCGCCCGGGAGCGCCGTTCCAGCCAGGTCCGCTGTGATACCACTGACCCCCACGTCTGGCGCTTGAGCGCCGTATGCCATTCCCGCGATTGCGGCGAATGCAGCGGCGCGAAGCAACGAGACACTCTTGGACGTTTGCATGGCAAATTACTCCGCTTGTAAGAAGCTTCAGTGAAGCTGGGTACGCGCAATTTCCCCTTATCTACTGTAAGAGTCCCGTAGGTCTGAATTGGTAACCACAATCGTGCCGTGGAGTTTTGAATGGCCGCTTTGTGGTGGGCAATCAGAGGGTCTGACAAGCGGGTTTTGGCCGTGTGTACCACCGCTCAGGACGGGCCGAATGTAAGGGCTTGAGAGAACAGGCCTTTAGGCCGATGTTGGTGGAAAGGGAGGGACTCGAACCCTCGACCCCGGCATTATGAGTGCGATTTGGCCAGTTTCCCGATCAAGCGCTTACCTGTCTCATCAATAACTTAGCGTCCCGTTCTGTCCCGATTCGTCCCATTTACGTTGACTTCCCGCTGTTACGGTGCTGTTATCGCGGTACTTCGCAGTCGGGAAGTCCCTCATGAACGTGGCCGCCGGTTCGCATCGCATCAAGCTCACACAGAAATTCATCGAACGCCTCGCGCCCGCGGAGGTTCCGGCGCGCTTCTGGGACTCAGAAGTTCCCGGACTCTTCCTGCGGCTGCAGCCCTCGGGCGTCAAAAGTTGGAACGTCCAGGTGGGGCGCCTGAGCTCTCACGCGCTCGGCAAGTGGCCGGCTCTCAGCGACAAGGCCGCGCGGCTCCAGGCCAAGGCGTTCCTCGGTGCGCTCGCCGAGGGCAAGGTGCCCGAGACTCTCGCGCGAAGACGGGCACGGCGCACGGCGAAGATCGAAGGGCGACCTTCGACTTTGCGCGAGCTCGTGAAGCTCTATCGCGAGCATGTGACCGTCAAGACCCGCACGGGAGCTGAGGCGGCCGATCGTATCGAGCGGGTGCTCGCTCGTCTCCTCGACACACCGATCGAGAAGGTGACCCACGCCCGCGTGGACGATGTGCTCGTGAAGCGCCGGGCGGCGGGTGCAGCTCCTGGCACGATCGCGAAGGACTTGGCGGTCGTCAAAGCGTGCTTCGCGTGGGCCCTCGAGCGCGGCGACCTCGAGAGCCATCCGCTGAAGAAGCTGAAGCCGCCGCGCTTCGATAACAAGCGTGTCCGCTACTTGGAACCGCAGGAGCGCGAGCGGTTGCTCGAGGCTCTCGCCGCCCGTGATCGTGAGAAGAAGGCGGCACGAGCCCGAGTGATCGCGGG
>Ga0335078_10016980_pt1 | contig 10813 bp, 11 predicted proteins | sample Lox_Sample_32_FD_206711 | JGI IMG/M metagenome (GOLD analysis project Ga0335078, IMG submission 206711) | Soil microbial communities from Loxahatchee National Wildlife Refuge, Florida, United States - Lox_Sample_3.2 | ecosystem: Environmental > Terrestrial > Soil > Wetlands | place: USA... | reverse complement strand
CGAGCGCGGGTACGGCCGGATCCTCACCGAGGGCGGCCCGCGGCTGCTAGGCGAGCTCTCGGCCGCCGGGATGCTGGACGAACTCTGCCTGACGGTCAGCCCGGTGCTCGAGGGCGGCCGGTCGCCGACGCGAGCGCTCGCCGCACCGCCGGGGCCGGCTGGCCCGGCGGGTCCGGTCCGGCTGCGGCTCGGGACGCTGCTCGAGGACGACGGCTACCTGTTCGCCCGCTACGTCCGGGATCAGCCGCCCTGACGCAGCCGCTGCAGTGCCTCGGCCAGGATCGCCGCGCCGTCGCCCGCCGAGCGGCGCTCCTTCACGTAGGCAAGGTGCGTCTTGTACGGCTCGGTCTGCGGCGGCGACGGGGGGCTCGCCGCGTCCCGGCCGGCGGGAACGCCGCAGCGCGGGCAGTCCCAGGTGTCGGGGACCGGAGCGTCGTTCGCGAAGGCGGGCACCGTCTCGTGGCCGTTGCAGCAATAGAACGACACCCGCACGCGCGGGGCGGCCTCGCCCCGCTCGGCTTCGCCCATGGGTCCGGCGCCGACACGGCTGCCGCGAATGGCGTTACCACTACTCAATGCTGCCCTCTTTCCACGAGGTGCGCTGGGCCCGGTCCGGGCACTGGCCGGCTACTTGAGCAGCAGCCCGAGCGCGACGATGCAGACGAACCACAGGATCCCAGTGAAGATCGTGATGCGGTCCAGATTCCGCTCGACGACCGACGACGACCCGAGAGAGGACGACATGCCGCCGCCGAAGAGGTCGGAGAGGCCGCCGCCCTTGCCCTTGTGCAGCAGCACGAGCAGCACCATGAGCAGGCTCGTGAGAATCAGGACGATGGAAAACGCGATTACCACGGCTGTTGCGATCCCCTCCGGCGATGCTGATCAGGCGCTCGTCTCACGATAACGGCAGATCCGCACGAATCCGTCCGCATCGAGGCTGGCGCCGCCGACCAGCGCGCCGTCGATGTCTGACTGCGCCATGATGGCGGGCATGTTGTCGGGTTTCACTGATCCCCCGTAAAGGATACGCACAGCGGACGCCACTTCGGGACCATGGCTGGCCGAAATCCGGTCCCTGATCGCCCCGCAGGTCTCCTGCGCGTCCTCCGGGCTCGCCACTTCGCCGGTTCCGATCGCCCAGACCGGCTCGTACGCGACGACCAGCTTCGCCACGTCCTCCGCTGCCAGGCCGGCCAGCCCGCCGTCGAGCTGCCCGATCGTGTGCTCGAGGTGGTTTCCGGCCTGGCGGACGGCCAATGGCTCCCCGATGCACAGCACCGGGGTGATGACGCTGCCGAGCGCCGCCTTGACCTTCGCGTTCACCAGCGCGTCGTCCTCGCCGTGGTACTGGCGCCGCTCGGAGTGGCCGGCGAGGACGTAACCGCAGCCGAGCTTGGCCAGCATCCGGCCGCTGACCTCGCCGGTGTAGGCACCGTCGGAGTGCGACGAGATGTCCTGCGCGCCGTACTGCAGCTTGAGCTTGTCGCCCTGCACCAGCGTCTGCACGCTGCGCAGTGCGGTGAACGGCGGAAGCACGGCGATGTCGGCGGCCGCGAAGTCCTTGTCGTTCAGCCGGAACGCCAGTTTCTGGGTCAGCGCGAGCGCCTCGAAGTGGTTGTTGTGCATCTTCCAGTTGCCCGCCACCAGCGGCTTGCGCGCGGTCACCGTGCTTCCCCGCTCGCCTCCGGGAGACCCGGCCGGCTCGCTGACCCGACATCGCTCAGCGCTGCGAGGCCGGGCAGGCTCTTGCCTTCGAGGTACTCCAGGCTGGCCCCGCCGCCCGTGGAGATGTGGCCGAAGGCGCTGTCAGGGAAATGCAGCTTCCTAACGGCAGCAGCGGAGTCACCGCCGCCCACCACGGTCAGCCCGCGCACGTGGCTGATCGCCTCGGCCAGGGCACGGGTGCCTTCCGCGAACGCCGGGAACTCGAAAACCCCGGCGGGACCGTTCCAGAAGACGGTCCTGGCGTCGGCCAGCTTGGTGGCGAACAAGGCCCTGGTCTGCGGTCCCATGTCCAGGCTCTCGCGGTCGGCGGGGAACGCGGCCACCGGGAAGACCTCGTGCTCGGCGTCGGCGGCGTAGCCGGTCGCGCCGACCAGGTCGACCGGCAGCACGATCTCCACGCCGCGGCTGGCGGCCTCCGCGAGCACGCCGCGCACGTTGTCGATCTGATCGGCCTCGAGCAGGGACTTGCCCACCTCGTAGCCGTTGGCGGCGAGGAAGGTGTAGGACATGCCGCCGCAGAAGATCAGCCGGTCCGCCTTGTCGAGCAGGCTCGCGATGACGGCGAGCTTGTCCGAGGGTTTCGCGCCGCCCAGCACCACGACGTAGGGCCGGTCGGGGTGCTCGGTCAGCCGGCGCAGCACGCCGATCTCGGCGAGCACGAGCTGGCCGGCCGCGTGCGGCAGCAGGCCGGGCACGTCGTAGACGCTGGCGTGCTTGCGATGCAGCGCGCCGAAGCCGTCGCCCACGTAGAGCGTGGCCAGCCCGGCCAGCGCCCCGGCCAGCTCACCGCGCTGTGCGTCGTCCTTGCTGGTCTCGGCGGGCTCGAACCTGACGTTCTCGAGCAGGCCGACCTGGCCGTCGGCAAGCCCGGCAGCCACCTGCGCCGCCGACGGGCCGGCCACGTCCGCGGCGAACGCGACCTGCTGGCCGAGCAGCTCGCCGAGCCGGGCGGCCACCGGCCGCAGCGACGGGCCACCCGCCTCCCGGGCGGCGAAGTCATCGCCCTTGGGCCGGCCGAGGTGCGCGCAGATCAGCACCCGCGCGCCGCGGCCGGCCAGCGCGGTGATCGTCGGCAGGCTGGCCCTGATCCGGCCGTCGTCGGTGATCGTGTCGCCGTCCAGCGGCACGTTCAGGTCGCAGCGGAGCAGCACGGTCTGCCCGCCGACCTCCAGGTCGGCGATACCCCTCATCGCTCAGCCCTGGCCCGCCAGGTGGCCGGCTACGAGCGCGGTGAGGTCCACCAGGCGGCAGGTGTAGCCCCACTCGTTGTCGTACCAGCCGATGACCTTGACCTGGTCGCCCTTGGCCATCGTGAGCAGCGAGTCGAACGTGCACGACCACGGCGTCCCGACGATGTCGGAGGAGACGATCGGGTCGGCCGTGTAGTGCAGGTAGCCCTTCAGCGGCCCGCTGTCGGCCGCCGCGCGGTAGGCCGCGTTGACCTCGTCCACGCTGGCCTCGCGCTCGAGCTGCACGACCAGGTCGGTGACCGAGCCATCCATCACCGGCACCCGCATCGAGATCCCGTCCAGCTTGCCCTTGAGCTCGGGCAGCACCAGCGAGGTGGCCTTGGCCGCGCCCGTGGTGGTCGGGATGATGTTCTGCGCGGCGGCCCTGGCCCGGCGCAGGTCCTTGTGCGCGAAGTCGAGCACGACCTGGTCGTTGGTGTACGCGTGGATCGTGGTCATCAGGCCCTTGACAATGCCGAAGCTGTCGAGCAGCACCTTGGCGAGCGGCGCGACGCAGTTCGTCGTGCAGGACGCGTTCGAGACGATGGCGTGCGCGGCCGGGTCGTACGCGTTGTCGTTCACGCCCATCACGATCGTGATGTCTTCGCCCTTGGCCGGCGCGGAGATGATCACCTTCTTGGCTCCGGCCTCGATGTGCTTGGCGGCCCCCGCGGCGTCGGTGAAGTGGCCCGTCGACTCGATCACCACGTCGACGCCGAGGTCGGCCCACGGCAGCGCGGCGGGGTCGCGCTCGGCGAACCAGGCGAGCTTCTGGTCGGCGGCCACGATGCTGCCGTCGGTCACCGAGACGTCCGCGTCGAGCGTGCCGAGCAATGTGTCGTACTTCAGCAGGTGCGCGAAGGTGCGGATGTCGCCAAGGTCGTTGGCGGCGACGATCTCTATTCCCGCCGGCTTCGTCGCGTGGACCGCACGCCAGAAGTTCCGCCCGATCCGGCCGAACCCGTTGATCCCCACTCTGACGGCCACAGAAAGCTCCCCTTGCCTCGTCGCGGTCGGCGGCGCGGTGGCGCCGCCAGGACGCGCTCCCCGGTGATCACGCGCCACGCGCACGATAACACCGTGCCGCGGCCGCGGGGCAGGGCCGGTCAGCCCGGCGCGGCGGGCCCTATGACCCTGGCAGCCGGCGGTGCCAGCTAGGCAGCTCGCCGGGGGCCGGTCAGGGTGCGAGCATTTCCGGGGTCAGCTGGGCCTCGGTGGTCGGGATGCCCAGCTCGGCGGCCCGCTTGTCGGCAAGAGCGAGCAGCCGCCTGATCCGTCCGGCGATCGCGTCCTTGGTCAGCGGCGGGTCGGCGGCCTGGCCGAGTTCCTCCAGGCTCGCCTGCCGGTGCTTGAGCCGCAGCTGGCCGGCCGCGATCAGGTGCTCGGGCGCGTCGACGCCAAGGATCTCCAGCGCCCGCTCGACCCTGGCGCCGGCCGCGACGGCGGCGCGAGCGCTGCGGCGCAGGTTCGCGTCGTCGAAGTTCGCCAGCCGGTTGGCGGTGCCGCGGACCGCCCGCCTGATCCTGCGCTCCTCCCAGGCAAGGACGCTGTCATGAGCGCCGAGCCTGGTCAGGATCGCGCTGATCGCGTCGCCGTCGCGCACCACCACCCGGTCCACGCCGCGCACGTCGCGGGCCTTCGCCTGGATCCGCAGCCGACGGGCGGCGCCGACCATCGCCAGTGCCGCTTCCGGTCCCGGGCAGGTGAGCTCGAGTGACATCGACCGGCCAGGCTCGGTCAGCGAGCCGTGCGCGAGGAACGCGCCGCGCCAGGCGGCCTCGCAGTCGCAGGTGCTCCCCGCCACGACCTGCTTGGGCAGGCCGCGCACCGGCCGGCCGCGCCCGTCGATCAGGCCGGTCTGCCTGGCCAGGCTGTCGCCGTCCTTGCTGACCCGCACGACGTACCTGTTGCCTTTGCGCAGCCCGCTGGGCGCGAGCACGATCAGCTCGGAGGAATGGCCGAAGATCTCCATGATGTCCTTGCGCAGCCTGCGCGCGGCCGCGCCGGTGTCGAGCTCCGCTTCGACCATGATGTGACCGTTGCTCAGGTGCAGTCCGCCGGCGAACCGCAGCAGCGTCGAGACCTCAGCCTTGCGGCAGCACGGCTTCAGCACGCTGACGCGGCTGAGCTCGTCCTTGACCAGGCTGGTGAGCGCCACCAATCTCACTCCCCCTCGAATAGTCGGGCAAAGGCACCGGCCAGCAGCAGCGGGTCATGGCGATGCGGGCCAAGCGCCAGATCGGCGAGCACGAGGCGCGCTCCGAGCGCGTCGGCCGCCTCGCGCAGTTCGTCCACGGCGTCGCTGGTCGCGACCCGGTCGGCTAGTACGACATCGATGGCCAGGTCCGGTGCATGCCGAGCCAGTACCTCCAGGTGCGCGCGCGGCGAGAACCCCTCGGTCTCTCCGGGCTGCGGTGCCAGGTTCAGCGTGACCAGCCTCCGGGCCGCGGTGGCGACCAGCGCATCCGCGAGGTCGGGTACCAGCAGGTGCGGGAGCACGCTGGTGAACCACGACCCGGGGCCGAGCACCACCCAGTCTGCTTCGTCGACCGCCTGCACCGCCTCCGCGCACGCCGGTGGGTCGGCAGGGATCAACGACATCGACCGTACCCGGCCCGTCGTCATCGCGCAGGCTACCTGGCCCCGAACGGTGCTGATCTGAAACGGAAAGCTGGGGTCAACCCCTTCCACCTCCGCCGCAAGTTCCAGCGGGACGGAGGTCATCGGCAGCACCCGGCCGTGCGCGCCGAGCAGCCGGCCGACCCAGTCGAGCCCGCTGACGGTGTCGCCGAGCAATTCCCAGAGTGCGACGATCAGCAGGTTGCCTACCGCGTGGCCGCCGAGTTCACCGGTGCCGGAGAACCTGTGCTGCACGACCCGGCTCCAGGTCGTCCCCCACGAGTCGTCGCCGCACAGCGCGGCGAGCGCCATCCGGAGGTCACCCGGCGGCAGCACCCCGTACTCCCGCCGCAGCCGGCCACTAGACCCGCCGTCGTCAGCGACGGTCACGATGGCCACCAGGTCGCGGGTTACCCGCCGCAGCGCGGACAAGGACGCGTACAGGCCGTGCCCGCCGCCGAGCGCCACGACCCGGCGCCTGGCCGGCCGCCCGTGGCCGGCTGTGGCAACCCCCGGGCCAGGGCTACTCACGCCCGAGATCGCGGTGCGCGACCTGGACGCCCGGGAAGGCGCGGGCCAGCCTGGCCGCGATTTCCTCGGCGATCACGACGCTGCGGTGCTTTCCGCCCGTGCAGCCGACCGCGAGCGTGACGAAGTGCTTGCCGCTGCGCTCGAAGCCGCGCAGCACGACCTCGATCGCCTCGATGTAGGCGCCGAGGAATTCCTCGGTACCTTGCTGCTTCATCACGTAGTCACGGACGGTCTGGTCGCGGCCGGTCATCGCGGAGAGCTCGGGGATCCAGTGCGGGTTCGGCAGGAACCGGCAGTCGGCGACCATGTCCGCGTCGACCGGCAGGCCGTACTTGAATCCGAACGACAGCACCGTGACCCGGACCGCGGTGTCGCGCTCGTTGCCGAAGGCGTCCCGCACCCGGGCCCGGAGCTCGTGGATGTTCAGGCTGGTCGTGTCCAGGATCAGGTCGGCCTCGTCCCTGACCGCCCTGAGCTGGTCGCGCTCGGCGTGGATGCCGTCGATGACCCGCCCGTTCTCCTGCAGCGGATGCGGGCGCCTGACGTTCTCGAACCTCCGGACCAGCGTCTCGTCGCTGGCCTCGAGGAACACCACGTACGGGTGCGCGCCGATCGCGTCGAGGTCGGCGAGCGCGGACTTCAGGTCAGTCGAGAACGCGCGGCTGCGGACGTCGACCACCGCGGCAACCTTGGGCACCGCCGCACGAGCACGCCTGGCCAGGTCGAGCATGGTCACGAGCATGCCGGGGGGAAGGTTGTCGGCCACGAACCAGTCCAGGTCCTCCAGGGCCTTGGCCGCGGTGGACCGGCCCGCGCCGGACATGCCGGTGATGATCACCATCTCAGGCGCGCCGCCGTGCTGGCTCATCGGACTCCCCCGCTATCTCTCGCTCCGCTCGGTGCCCCCGGCGACGCTGACCGGGCCTCGCCATCCCTAACCCCAGTGTCCCGCACCCCAGTGTCCCGCACCCCAGTGTCCCGCGCCCCAGTGTCCCGCACTGCCAGTGCGGCCGCGACCGACTCGGCTAGCCGCGGACCGAACCCGGCCACCTCCGCGATCTGGTCCGGCGTCGCCTGGCGCAGCCTGCGCACCGAGCCGAAGTGCCTGAGCAGGGCGGCTCGCCTGGCCGGGCCAAGCCCGGGCAGGCCGTCGAGCTCGCTGACCGTCTGGGCGGCCGATCGCTTGGCCCGGTGGTACGTGATGGCAAACCGGTGCGCCTCGTCCCGCACTCGCTGCAGCAGGTACAGTCCCTCGCTGGTGCGCGGCATGATCACCGGGGTGTCCTCACCAGGCAGCCAGACCTCTTCGAGCCGCTTGGCCAGCCCGCAGACGGCGACGTCCGTGATGCCGAGCTCGTCCAGCGCCCGGACCGCCGCATCCACCTGGCCGGCCCCGCCGTCGATCACGAGCAGGCTCGGCGGGTAGGCGAACTTGCGCCTGCCGCCGTCATCCAGGTCACCGGCGTCACCATCTGCGGCCTGCCCGTCCGGCCCGGCCTGGGCCGCGCGGTCGGCCAGGTACCGGCGGAACCTGCGGGTGACCACCTCGCGGATCGCGGCGAGGTCGTCGATCCCGTCGGCGCCCTTGACCGAGAACTTGCGGTACTCGGACTTGCGTGCCAGCCCGTCCTCGAACACCACCATCGAGGCGACCACGTTCGTGCCCTGCAGGTTCGAGACGTCAAAGCACTCGATCCTCAGCGGCGCGGTGTCGAGTCCGAGCGCCTCCTGGATCTCCCGCATGGCCTCGCTGCGGGTGGTCAGGTCGCTGGCGCGCTTGGTCTTGTGCAGCGCGAGAGCCTCGGTAGCGTTCCTGGTCACGGTGTCGATGAGCGCCTTCTTGTCGCCGCGCTGCGGGACCCGGATCGTCACCCGCCCGCCCCGGCGCGCCGCCAGCCAGTCCTGGACCGCGGCCGCGTCGGGCGGCAGCACGGGCACGAGCACCTCGCGCGGCACGGCCTGCCGGCCGGGCTCGGCCCGCCAGTCGGCACTCCGCCGCGCGGCGTCGCCCCGCCGGCCATGCTCGCCGTGCTGGCCGGCCGCGTCCTGCTCGGTGGCCGGGTCGTCGCGGTAGACCTGACCGAGGAAGTGCTCGACGAGCTCGGCCGTTCCGACGTCCTCGACCTTGTCCACCACCCAGCCGCGCTGCCCGCGCACCCTGCCGCCGCGCACGTAGAACACCTGGACAGCCGCCTCGAGCTGGTCCTCGACCAGTCCGATCACGTCGCAGTCGGTGCCGTCGGGCAGCACCACGGCCTGCTTCTCCAGGGCGCGCTGCAGCGCCTGCAGGTCGTCACGCAGCCTCGCCGCGAGCTCGTACTCCTCGGCGCGCGCCGCCTCCTTCATCTCGGCCTCGAGCCGACGGGTGAACTTGCCCGTTTGGCCAGCCATGAAGTCGCAGAACTCCTCGGCAAGCCGTCGGTGCTCGGCCGCGTCGACCCGGCCCACGCACGGCGCCGAGCACTTGCCGATGTAGCCGAGCAGGCAGGGCCGCCCGATCTGCCCGGCCCGCTTGAACACCCCGGCCGAGCAGGTCCGGACCGGGAACACTCGCAGCAGCGTGTCGACCGTGTCCCTGATCGCCCAGGCGTGCGAGTACGGCCCGAAGTACCTGACGCCACGCCGCTTGGTGCCGCGCAGCACCGTGACCCGCGGGTATTCCTCGTCCATCGTCACGGCCAGGTACGGGTAACTCTTGTCGTCCCGGTACCTGATGTTCCACCGGGGATCGAACTCCTTGATCCAGGAGTACTCCAGCTGGAGCGCCTCGACCTCGGTGCCCACCACGGTCCACTCCACGCCGGCCGCGTCGAGCAGCATCCACTGAGTCCTCGGGTGCAGGCTGGCGAAGTCGGCGAAGTACGAGTTCAGCCGGGCACGCAGGTTCTTCGCCTTGCCGACGTAGACCACGCGTCCGTGCTTGTCGCGGAACCGGTAGACCCCTGGCGACTCGGGTACTGAGCCAGGCGCTGGCCGGTACGTTGCCGGATCTGCCACGCAGCAACTCTAGCCGGGCGTTCTGCCACTCAGCCGAACGTGACCGTCACGGCGCTTACCCGGTCGCCGGTCATGGCCAGCCGCATGGTGCCGGGCGAGCCCTCGCGGCGCCAGGCGAACGGGATCACCACGAGCCCGCCCTCGGCGGCAGGCTCGCCGGTCACCTCGATCTGGTCGTCGGGCGGGTTCTGCGCATACGCGGCCGCGCACGCCTCGCGGCCCGCGAACTCCAGTGACCGGCCGGCCGGCGGCACGTTCTCGAACCGCATCACGACATCGTCGGTGAACCTGGCGATCAAGCCGGAAAAATCGCCGCTGGCCACGGCGTGGTTAAAGCCGGCGACGTAGTCCTCGGCGAAGGCGGCGACCGACACGGGTCACCCGCCCGCCGCGGCTCGCGCCCCCTCGGCCGGGGCGAACAGCACGATGGTGGCCAGATCCTCGGTGATATCGGCGAACCTGTGCACCTCCCCGGCGGGGACGTAGATGACGGACCCGGGCCCGACCTCGACGCGGTCCGGCCCGCCGACGAACGTGGCACGGCCGCTGGTCACCACGTAGATCTCGTCCTCGGTGTGCGGCTCCTGGTCGTCGGTGCCGCCCGCCGGGATCGAGTAGCTGCCGACGCTGAGGTCGGGCACCCGGAACTGCTCCGCCCAGTGCGTGCCGTCCGTCCCGTCCGGCGCGGTGAAGGCCCCGGCGCCGTCGATCAGTTGCATGCTGGCCTCATTCTTGCCTCCGCTGGGTGTGCAGCCTGGTGGAAAGGTTCGCTCGCGACCGAACGATATCCCGTATGCGAGGCTGTGCGGATGTTGCCCGCCATCGCCGCAGCCATCGCCGCCGCCGCGGCCTGGATCTACCTCCTCGCCGGGCACGGCGGTTTCTGGCGCACCGATCAGCGGCTGCCGGAGGCTGTTCCGCCCGGGCCGCGGGCTGCTCCGCCGGGGCCTGGCTGGCCGGACATCGTCGCGGTCGTGCCGGCCAGGGACGAGGCGGCGGTGCTGCCGGGCTCGCTGCCGTCACTGCTCTCCCAGGAATATCCGGGGAACCTGCGGGTCGTGCTGGTCGATGACCAGAGCACCGACGGCACCGCCCGGGTCGCGGCGGAACTCGGCGACGCGGCGTGCGCCGCCGGCTTCGGTGACCGGCTCACGATCGTGGCCGGCGAACCGCTCCCGGCCGGCTGGGCGGGCAAGGTCTGGGCGATGCACCAGGGCCTGCGGGCCGCCGGAGACGCCGGCTACGTGCTGTTCACCGACGCCGACATCGGCTACCGGCCGGGCACCGTCGAGGCGCTGGTCCGTGCCGCCCATGGCAGCGGCCGGGTGCTCGTCTCGCAGATGGCGCTGCTGCGCACCGACACGGCCGTCGAGCGGCTGCTGATCCCCGCCTTCGTCTACTTCTTCGCCATGCTCTACCCATTCCGCCGGGTGAACCGGCCAGGCGGGCGCACTGCCGCCGCGGCGGGAGGTTGCATGCTGGTGGATCGCTCCGCCCTGCAAGCGGCGGGCGGCCTCGAGCCGATCAAGGGCGCACGGATCGACGACGTGGCGCTCGGCGGGCTGCTGAAGCGAGGCGGCGGCGCGTGCTGGCTCGGGTTCACCACCGATGTGGTCAGCAACCGCGAGTACGGCAGCGTCGCCGAGATCTGGGACATGGTGGCCAGGAGCGCCTATACCCAGTTGCGCTACTCCCCCGTCGCGCTGGTC
>Ga0335078_10016979_pt1 | contig 10813 bp, 9 predicted proteins | sample Lox_Sample_32_FD_206711 | JGI IMG/M metagenome (GOLD analysis project Ga0335078, IMG submission 206711) | Soil microbial communities from Loxahatchee National Wildlife Refuge, Florida, United States - Lox_Sample_3.2 | ecosystem: Environmental > Terrestrial > Soil > Wetlands | place: USA: Florida... | reverse complement strand
GCCGACGGCGGGGAAGAAGGAGATCGCGCAGGTCGGCGCCATCTCGGCGAACAACGACAAGGCGATCGGCGACATCATCGCCGAGGCGATGGAGAAGGTGGGCAAGGACGGCGTGATCACGGTCGAGGAGGCGAAGGGCCTCGAGACCACGCTGGAGACGGTGGACGGGATGCAGTTCGACCGCGGCTACCTGTCGCCGTACTTCGTGACCGACGCCGAGAAGATGGAGGCCGTGCTGGAGGACGGCGTGGTGCTGATCCACGACAAGAAGATCAGCTCCATGAAGGACCTGCTCCCGGTGCTGGAGAAGGTCGCCCAGATGGGCAAGCCGCTGCTGATCATCGCGGAGGACATCGAGGGCGAGGCGCTGGCGACGCTGGTGGTGAACAAGCTGCGCGGCACGTTGAAGGTGTGCGGCGTGAAGGCGCCGGGCTTCGGCGACCGTCGCAAGGAGATGCTGCGGGACATCAGCATCCTGACCGGCGGCAAGGTCATCAGCGACGAACTGGGCTTCAAGCTCGAGAACACGGTGCTGAGCGACCTGGGCAAGGCCAAGCGGATCGTGGTGGACAAGGACAACACCACGCTCGTGGACGGTGCGGGGAAGCGCGCGGACATCGAGGGCCGCATCGGCGAGATCCGCGCGGCGATCGACAAGTCCACGTCGGACTACGACAAGGAGAAGCTGCAGGAGCGGCTGGCCAAGCTGGCGGGCGGCGTGGCGGTGATCAACGTCGGCGCGGCGACCGAGACCGAGATGAAGGAGAAGAAGGCCCGCGTGGAGGACGCGCTGCACGCGACGCGCGCGGCGGTGGAGGAGGGCATCGTGCCGGGCGGCGGCGTGGCGCTGCTGCGGGCGCAGCCGGCCGTCGGCCGGCTGAAGCTCGACGAGGACGAGAAGATCGGCGCGGAGATCGTGCGCCGCTCGCTCGAGGAGCCGATCCGCATGATCGCGCAGAACGCGGGCGCGGAGGGCTCGATCGTCGTCGAGCGGGTGCGCGAGTCGAAGGAGAAGAACTTCGGCTACAACGCGCAGAGCGATACCTACGAGGACCTGGTCTCGGCCGGCGTGATCGACCCGACCAAGGTGACGCGCACGGCGCTGCAGAACGCCGCGTCCATCGCCGGCCTGCTGCTGACGACCGAGGCGGTCGTGGTCGAGAAGAAGGAGGAGAAGCCGGCGCCCGCGATGCCGCCGGGCGGGGGCATGGGCGGGATGTACTGAGACCGGGCACGTTGCGAGACGCCGAGTCGCGCGGGGTGGCTCACCCGCGGACCCCGGCGTCTCGGGCCTCGCCTGGACAGGGCCCCGGGGGCGACCCCGGGGCCTGTTTTTGTGCCCCCCTCGGGGCCGGCCTCCCGCTGGTGCGCGGCGTGCCGATTTGGCCTATCTTCCGGGCGCAATGACCGAACCGGTCGCGCCCTCCCAGCCAGCCGCCGGCCCACGGCCGTCCACCGTACAGCGCGCCGCGCTGTCGCGGGAGCTGTCCGACTTTCTCATCGAGTTCTCGATCGCCCTGCACAAGCACGCGATGTACCCGGACGGGCACCCCACGCTTGCGCCGTCGTCGGAGGGGGTGGCGCGCCGCCTGGTCTCGCTGCTGGTGGACCGCGGGACGCTGTCGCTGGGCGTGGCGCGCGACCAGCTCGTGATCGAGGGCGTGGCGACGGATCCGAGGCACCCGGTGCTGCGTGATCTGGCCGAGCGGCTGCACCGGCACCACCTCGGGGCGATCTCGTTCGCGCGGGGCGTGAGCGGGCCGGAGATCGACGAGGCGCTGAAGCGGCTCGCGGAGGACGCGGCCCGCGCCGCGGAGCCGCTCGGCATGCGCCCGGTGGCGCAGATCCCGGCGTGGCCGCACGTGCGGCTGTACCCGCTGACCTTCGACCGCCTGCAGCTGCTCGACCTGCCGGACGCGCCGCCCGGCGAGGAGGAGGGGCGGACCGACACGTCGGCGTCGGGCGTCCAGGCGGCGCAGCTGTGGGTCGGGCTGGCGCGGGCCGCGCTGGCGTCGGAGGCGCCGGCGGCCGGCGCGACGGTCGAGGCGAAGCCCCCGTCGCCCCCGCCCGCCGGGGCCCCGGCGGCGGCCGAGCCCCCGGCGCCGGTTGAGCCCGGAAGCCCGAGCACGGTCGTGGTCGCACCGCCGGAGGCGGCGGTCAGCGCGCCGCTCTCCGACGACGAGATCGACGCGGCGCTGGACGTCGTGGAGGCGGCGGCGCCCATCGAGGCGGCGGCGGTCGAGCCGGCCGTGGTGGCCCAGGCGATCGAGAGCCACGAGCGGGGCACGGCGTACGACCAGGTGATCGTGGGGTACATGCTCCAGATCGCCGACGAGCTGAAGGTCGCCGGCGGCGCGGGAGCCGTGGCGCTCAAGAAGCGCATGAGCAAGCTGATCGGCGCGCTCGACGAGACGACCCTGAGCCGCCTGCTGGAGATGGGCGGCGACCTGGCGCAGCGGCGGCAGTTCATTCTCGACGCGTCGCAGGGCATGGCGGTGGACGCGGTCGTGGACCTGGTGCGCGCGGCGTCGGGCACGGGGGCGCCGGTCTCGCGCTCAATGCTGCGGATGCTGACCAAGCTCGGGCATCACGCCGAGCGCGGGCCGCAGGCCTCGCGGGCCATCGCGGAGTCGAACCTCCGCGATCAGGTGGCGGAGCTGGTGCAGGGCTGGGCGCTGGCCGACCCCAACCCCGACGGCTACGCGGCCGCGCTGGAGAAGATGTCGGCCGTCTCGCCGGCGCTGATGGCGCCGGGAGAGGCCCAGTTCGCGCCCGAGCCGGTGCGGCTGCTGCAGATGGCCTGCGAGGCGGGCGCGACCGGCGACACCTTGGGCCGCGCGACGGAGCAGCTGCTGCTGGACGGGCGGGTGGGCGACGTGCTCGACGTGCTGGAGCGTGCGCCCACGGCCACCGCCGCCACGGAGGCCATCGCGGCGCGGATCGCCACGCCCGACGGGGTGCGCCTGGTGCTGTCGGGGCAGCCGGTGGACTTCGCCCTGCTGGACCGCGTGGTCGAGCGCACGGGCGTGGAGGCCGTGGAGCCGATGCTGGACGTGCTGGCGGACTCGGAGTCGCGCCAGGTCCGGCGCGCGCTGATCGACCGGCTGGTGCGGTTCGGCGAGCCGCTCGGCCCGCGGCTGCTGCCGCGGCTCGGCGACGAGCGCTGGTATGTGGTGCGCAACCTGCTCTACCTCGCGGCCGAGCTGCCGGCGCCACCCCCGGGACTCAACGCCGCGCAATTCGCGCAGCACGAGGATTTCCGGGTGCGCCGCGAAGCGCTGCGGGTGCTGTTCCGCGATCCGGCGGTGCGCGCGCGGGCCATCGTGACCGCGCTGTCCGACGCGGATGCCCGCGTGACGCGCCTGGCGCTCGCGGCGGTGGCCGACGGCGGCTGCCCCGAGGCCGCGGTGCCGGCGATCGTCACGATCGCGACGGGAGGCGAGGACAGCGATCTGCGGGTGGCGGCGGTGCGCGCCCTGGCGGCGGAGGGCGGCCGGCTGGCGCTCGAGGCGCTGCTGCGCCTGACCAGCCTGCGCCGCAGCTTCCTCGGCAACGTGAAGCACGTGTCGGCCGAGCCCGAGTTCCTGGCCGCGCTGGCCGCGCTGGGCGGCTTCCCCGGCGACCGGCGCGCGCGCGAGCGGCTGGAGCAGGCCGCCGCCTCGCGGGACCAGGCCATGGCGCGCGTGGCCGCCGAAGCCCTGAAGGGAGTTTCATGAGCGACGCCCCCCGGTTCCTCACCGCCCTCGCGCAGGCCCTGTCCACGATGGCGCTCTACCCCGAGGGGCACCCCTCGCGGGAGGGCGTCGTGGACGCCGCCTACGCCGGGCTCGTGGCGCTGCAGCGCGCGGACCGGCGCGTCTCCTTCTCCTTCCTCGGCGACGACGTGGTCTACGGCGACCGGCCGCTGCGTCAGCTCCGGGGCTGGGACTGGAGCAACCGGCTGGCCGAGGCCGGGATCCAGCGCATCGAGTTCGAGACCGAGGTCACGCGCGAGGAGTTCGACAGTTTCCTCTCGCAGCTGCTGGCCAAGCTCACGCTGTTCGCGGTGCAGCAGAGCGGGCAGGCGCGGGGCGGCGGGCCGATCCGCTTCGGGCAGGTCGGCATCCGCGAGATGGAGGCCGGACCCGAGCTGCAGACCGCGACGATCGCCCTGTCGCTGCACGAGGAGGCGGAGACCGTGCAGTGGCTGCACGAGGAGATGCAGGGCGGGCACAACCTGCCGCTGGCGGAGGCGGAGGCCGTGGTGCGCTCGCTGGCGGCCGCGATGCACGGCGACCAGGCGGTGGTGCTGCCGCTCCTCGAGCTGCGGCGCTACGACGAGTACACCACCACGCACTCCCTCAACGTCTGCGTGCTCGCCATGGGGCTGGCCGAGTGGGTGGGCCTCGGGGCGCGCGACGTGCGCGCGTTCGGCGTGGCCGGCCTGCTGCACGACATCGGCAAGGTGAAGATTCCGACCGACATCCTGAACAAAGCGGGCCGCCTGACGCCGGAGGAGCGGGACATCATGAACCGGCACCCGATCGAGGGCGCGCGCATCATCATGGCGTCGGAGGAGAACCTCGACCTGGCGGCCGTCGTCGCGTACGAGCACCACATCATGCAGAACGGGGGCGGTTACCCGAAGCTCGACTACCCGCGCGAGTGCCACCAGGCGTCGAAGCTGGTGCACGTGTGCGACGTGTACGACGCGCTGCGGACCAACCGGCCCTACCGGTCGGCGTGGCCGTCCGGCAAGGTGCTCGACTATGTGGAGGAGCGCGCGGGAACCGAGTTCGAGCCGGACATCGCGCGGCGGTTCGTGAAGATGATGGCGGAGTGGGAGCCGCGGCAGGCGGCGCTCGCCGACGCCGAGATCGTGGACCTGCACGCCCCGCCGGGCGCCACGGCGCCGGCGGCCGCGCCGGCCCCGGGGGCGGCAACGGCCGCGCCGGCCCCGGCCTCAGCTCCGCCCGCGCAGGGGTAGCGCGAGCTGCTCGAGGCCGGCCCCCACGTCCAGGGGAGCGGTGGGCCGGTCCTGCGCGGCGACGACGAGGCGGCCGCGGAAGGCGGTGCCGCGGAGCGCGGCGGCCACGGTCGCCCGGGCGAGGTCGGGCGTGTTGCAGCGTTCCGAGAGATGGGCGAGGACCAGCACGCCGAGACGGGGGTGGGCGACCTCGGCGGCGAGCTGTCCCGCCTCGCGGTTCGAGAGGTGCCCGCCCGTGCCCGCAATGCGGGCCCGCACCGCGGCGGGGTAGGCGCTCGAGCGCAGCAGCACCTCGTCGTGGTTGGCCTCGAGCACGAGCGCGTCGAGGGCGCGGCAGGCGTGCCGGAGCGCCGCGGTCGGCGTCCCGACGTCGTACGCGATGCCGGCGCGCCGCCCCTCGCCGTCCTCCACCACCACCATCACCGCATCGGCGGCGTCGTGGGCCGTCGGCACGGCGTGCACCGCGAACGCGCCGCAGCGCAGCGCGCGCCCGCCCGGGACGGCCCGGGTCTCCGTGCCCGCCTTGAGCTTCGGCGCGAGCGCCGCCAGGGTTCCCTGGCTGGCGAGCAGCGGCACGCCCCACGCGGCGGCGGCGCCGGGCGCGCCGCGTGCGTGATCGCCGTGCTCGTGCGTCAGGACGATGCCGCGGAGGCGGGCGGGATCGGCGCCGGCGGCGGCCAACCGCCGCGCGAGGTCGCGCAGCGAGAAGCCCGCATCCACCAGCAAGGCGTCGGCTCCGGACTCCACCAGCACCGCGTTGCCGCGGCTCCCGGAGCCGAGCACCGTCAGCCGCACGGCGTGGCGCCGGTGGCGGCCCCCCAGACGGCGGCGAGGTACCGGCGGGTCCGCTCGTCCACGGCCACGTCGCGGCGCGGCATCACGCGCTCGGCGACCTCGACGAACCGGCCCCCCTCCAGCACGCGGCCGGGCTCGTCCAGCCCCCAGGCGAACGGCGGCACCTCGGCCCCGGCGCGCGCTGCCCCGAACAGGTTGGCGCCGACGCCGATCACGCACCCCGTCGGGAGCAGCGTCCCGATCGCCGTCTTCACGTGGTCGCCGATGAGCGACCCGAGGAACTGCAGCCCGGTCTCGTAGCGCACGCCGCCCATCGTGAGGCGGACCGGCCCGTAGGTGTTCTTCAGGTTGGAGTTCGTCGTGCCCGCGCCGAGGTTGACCCAGCGGCCCACCACAGCGTGGCCGATGAAGCCGTCGTGCGACTTGTTGGCGTAGCCGAGGAACAGCGAGGCGGAGACCTCGCCGCGCACGACGCACCGCGGGCCGATGGCGCTGCCCGAGATGTGGCCGCCCAGGAGGCGCGTATCGCGCGCGACCGCGAGCGGCCCCACGAGCCGCGAGAAGGCGCGCACCTCGACGCCCGGCGCCAGCATGACGGGTCCTTCGCGCACGTCGAACACCACCTGGGGCTCCACCGCCGCCTCGCCCGTGAGGACCAGGGACGGGTCGCCGAGCACCGTGGCCCCGCGCGGGATCGCCGCGGGCCCGGCCTCGGCGCGGAGCCGCTCGAGGTCGCCCCGCAGGGCCGCCCCGAGGTCGGCCACCAGGTCCCACACACCGGCCAGGCGCTTGCCGGCCAGCGCCGCCGCGGGCCAGGCGGCCGCGGCCTCGAACCCCGGCCACGTCGTCCGGCGCGGCACGGCGAAGCCCACCGTCGCGCCCGCCGCGTCCACGAACCGCACCCGGTCGCCCGCGTCTGGCGGCGCGAGGTCCGCCGCGGGCACGAACGTCGAGCGCAGGATCAGACGCGGCTCGCTCGGCTCCCCCGCCTCCGACACGACGGGCGGCGCCCCCGCCTCCGCGAAGTCGGCCAGGTGCCGGTGCGGCGAGAGGCAGCCCGCCACCGGCAGGTCCAGCTGCGCCGACCAGCGCTCGCGCAGCAGGGACACGCCGTACCGCAGCTCGCCCAGCGGGCGGGAGAGCGAGAAGGGCAGGAAGGGGCCGAGGTCCTCCGGGGCGTCGTAGAGCAGCAGCCGGGCGGTCATCCGGCCCCCGGCGCGTCGCCGGCCACGTCGCCGGGAAGGCGGGCGAGCATCGCCTTGAGCCGTGGGGCCCGCTCGCGCGTCGTGACCAGGGTGACGCCGCGCGTCCGCACCACGACCAGCCCCTGCACGCCGTCCACGACGGTCGCGCCGTCCTCGCTCCACACCACGCAGTCCGCCGCGTCCACGACGTAGCCGCGGCCGGCCACGACATTGCCCGCCGCGTCGGCGGCCCGCACGCGCGGCAGGGCTGCCCACGACCCGACGTCGTCCCAGCCGAAGTCCCCGGCCACCACGGCGCCCCGCTCGGTGCGCTCGAACAGGCCGACGTCCACGCTGACCGGGGCCACCGCGCGGTAGAAGGCCTCCACGTCGCCGCGACCCAGGGCCGGGAGGCCGGGCGCCAGCTCGCGGGCGTGGCGCACGCACTCCTCGCCGAAGCGGTCGGCCGTCCACGCGAACATGCCGGTGTTCCACAGTGCGCCGGCGGCGATCAGCGCCTCCGCCTCCTCGCTGCGCGGCTTCTCGACGAAGCGCGCGATGCGGCGTGCGGCGCCGCGCCCGATCGGGGGGCCGGGCACGATGTACCCGTATCCGATCTCGGGGCGGGTGGCCCGCGCGCCCACGGTGACCAGCGCGCCCTCGGCCTCGGCGACGTCGAGCGCGGCGGCCGCCGCGGCGCGGAACGCCGCCGGGTCCGCCACGGTCCAGTCGGCGTGCACGCTGAGGACCGCCGCCGCGGGGTCGGCCGCGCGGGCGCGGGCCGTGGCCCACGCGAGCGCCGGCGCCGTCGAGGCGGCGAGCGGCTCGGCCAGCACGTTGGCGTCGGGCAGGTCGGGCAGCGCGCGCGCGACCCTCTCGCGGAGCGCGCGCGAGGTGACGACCAGGACGCGCGCTGGCCGCACCAGTGGCAGCAGCCGCGCGACCGCCTCCACCAGGAGCGGCCGCTCGCCCGCCAGCGGCAGCAGCTGCTTGGGCCGCTCGGCCGTGGAGACCGGCCAGAACCGGGACCCGACCCCGCCCGCGAGCACCACGCCCCAGCGCATCAGTCCTCCTCGGCGTCGTCGGCGTCGCCGTTCGCGGGCTCGCCGAGCATCCTGTCCACGCGCTGGGCCAGCTTGCGCGGCGAGAAGGGCTTGGTGAGGAAGGCGCGCGCGCCGAGCGCCGCGGCGCGCTGCGCGGTGGTGCGCTGGCCCGCCGCCGTCAGCACGATGAAGGGCACCTCGCGCAGGCGCGGGTCGCCGCGGACCTCCTCGAGCACCTCGAGGCCCGACTTGCCGGGCAGGTTCACGTCGAGCAGCACGAGATCCACGTCCGGGTGCGCGCGCAGGTACGCGAGGCCCGCCTCGCCGTCGAGCGCGACGGCCACGTCGTAGGGACGGCGCTCGAACTCCAGTCGCACGATGCGCCCGATGAACGGCTCGTCGTCGATGACCAGCAGGTGGTGCGGCGTCGCCACCGGGCTAGAGGAGCCCGGCGATCTGGGCGCGGTGGCGGGTCAGGTCGTAGAGCAGCGGGCCGAGCGCGGCGCGCGGGCGCAGCAGCACGAGCAGCTTGGCGTCGTGCGAGAGGTTCGCGACGACCGCGTAGCCCGTCTCGAACTCGAGCACGCCGGTGGCGAGGGCCCCGCGCCCGCCGTGCTGTCCCAGCTCGTCGCAGGCCTGCAGCACCGCGGGGAGGTGCGCGGCCACCACCTCCGGGTCCACCGCGGCGACGCCCTGGCTGTCGATCGGGAGGCCGTCGTTGCCGAGGACCACGACGGCATCCACCCCCTCGCGTCGCGCGAGCGCCCGGACGACGTCGCGGATGGTCGGCATCGCTCTCCCCGATCGGTGGACGGCGGTCCAACGTAGGCCGCAGGGGGGATGGTGTCAAGCGTACCGCGCCGTTGACACTGGGCGCGCAACTCACCTATTCTTCGCCGGTTAGCCGATGTCCACCGCCCACGGTTTCCTCCGCCTGGTCGCGCTCGCCGCGCTCGCCTCCGCCGCCGGGATGGCGGCGTGCAACGCGACGTACACGCTGCCGCCCGCGACCGAGGCCCCGGATTCCGGCACGGTGACGCTGTGGGCGCTCACAGGTACCTCGCTCATCAACCCGTCGGCCTACAGCCTGCTGGACAACCCGCCCACGGTGGTGCGCACGGACCGGTCGTCGGACTTCGACTTCGCGTTCGACATCGAAGCGGATTCGACGCACGACACGAGCGCCGTCTTCCTGCCGCGCGGCGCGGTGGGGCTGAGCATGGACGGCGGGCTGCAGCTCAGCGCGGGCCCGTTCGACGCCATCACGCTCGCGCCGACGGGCGGTTACCAGGACTCGCTGCCGGTCAAGCTGAGCGTGGGGACGGTGGTGATCGCGGCGTCGCGCTCGGAGACGTGCAATTTCGGATACATCTACCCCATCTACGGGAAGATGCAGATCACGGCCATCGACTGGGTGGACCGGTCGGTCACGTTCCAGATCGTCGTGGATCCGAACTGCGGCTACCGCAGTCTCAAGTCGGACACGCTCCCCCCCAGCCAATAGCCATGCTCGACCCGCGCTCGTTCCGGGACGCGGAGGCTTTCACGGCGCTGCGCGCCCGCCTGGCGGCGCGCGGCGCGGGCCCCGACCTCGACGCGCTGCTGGAGCGGCTGCGCGAGCTGGCGGAGCGGCGGCGCGCGGCCGTGGGCGAGGCCGACGGCGTCAAGGGCGAGCTGAACGCGAAGAGCCGCGAGGTGGGCGAGCGGAAGCGCCGCGGCGAGGACGCGGCCGACCTGCTGGCGACGCTGGGCGCGCTGTCGGCGCGCGCGGAGGCGGCCGGGGCCGCCGCGGCGGCGGCCGACGCGGCGTTCGCGGAGGCGCTGGCCTACGTGCCCAACGTCCCGGCCGAGGACGTGCCGCCGGGCGACGCGACGCACAACGTGGTGGTGCGTACGTGGGGCGAGCCGCTGGAGCCGCAGTCGTGGCACCGGCCGCACTGGGACGTGGGCAAGGACCTGGGGCTGCTGGCGCTGGAGCGCGGCGCGGCGCTGGCCGGCTCGGGCTTCCCGCTGCTGGTCGGCCTGGGGGCGCGGCTGGAGCGCGCGCTCATCGGCTTCATGCTCGACCTGCACACGCGCGAGCACGGGTACACCGAGGTGTCGCCGCCCTTCCTCGTCAACCGCGAGACGATGACCGGCACGGGGCAGCTTCCCAAGTTCGAGGACGACCTGTACCGCACGACGGACGACCTGTTCCTGGTGCCGACCGCCGAGGTGCCGGTCACCAACCTGCACCGGGGCGAGGTGCTGGCGGCCGAGGACCTGCCGCGGCGCTACGTGGCCTACACGCCGTGCTTCCGGCGGGAGGCGGGCGCGCACGGGGCCGACACGCGGGGCCTGACGCGCGTGCACCAGTTCGACAAGGTGGAGCTGGTACGGCTGGAGCGGCCCGAGGCGAGCGCGGCGGCGCACGAGGAGCTGACGGGCCACGCCGAGGCGGTGCTGCAGCGGCTGGGGCTGGCCTACCGCGTGGTGCGGATCGCGGCCGGCGACATGGGATTCGCCAACCACCGCCAGTACGACCTGGAGGTATGGGCGCCCGGCGTGCGGAAGTGGCTCGAGGTGTCGAGCTGCAGCACCTATCTCGACTTCCAGGCGCGGCGGATGAACACCCGCTTCCGGCCGGCGCGGGGCGCGAAGCCGGAGTACGTGCACACGCTCAACGGCTCGGCGCTGGCGCTGCCGCGGACCGTCATCGCGCTGCTCGAGACGGGGCAGCAGCCGGACGGGAGCGTCCGCCTGCCGCCGGTGCTGGCGACGGCGCTGGGAGTGGACCGGCTTGCCGCGCGCGGGGGCTGAGGCGCCGGGACGCGCGTGGCTGCGGC
>Ga0335078_10016978_pt1 | contig 10813 bp, 6 predicted proteins | sample Lox_Sample_32_FD_206711 | JGI IMG/M metagenome (GOLD analysis project Ga0335078, IMG submission 206711) | Soil microbial communities from Loxahatchee National Wildlife Refuge, Florida, United States - Lox_Sample_3.2 | ecosystem: Environmental > Terrestrial > Soil > Wetlands | place: USA: Florida... | reverse complement strand
TCGGCGAAGAACCCATCGAAGAGAACATGCCCGAGATCGTTGTTGTCATTTGCCCGCGTGTCTGTGGCGCCTGGCATATCAACCGGCGTGGGCTGCTGGCCGTTCAGAATGTATCCGTGCAGGTGTCCGCTGCCATCGAGGAATTGTCCTGCGCGCTGGCCCCAGTCGTTGATGCATATGGTGCCTGTCCAGTTGGCGCTTATTCCCGGCAAAACGGGAACGAAGAAATAGGACGTTCCGTTCCATATCCAACTGACGCAGTTGACCGACACTGCCCAGTTGCCCTCGCAAGCCTGACCCACGGCGAATCCGGTTTGGTTCATTCTGAATCCGTAGTTCATAGGCTTTTGTGGCACATCCGGGAGTAGCGTCCAGGTCAAAGTCGAGACTTGAAACAGAGCGGCGTGCGTAGCTTCGGCGGAGCCGACCGTTCCAAAAACGAAACCGACATTATTGATGTCGAACATATACACAATTTCGGCTTCGTACACCAACGGCTCCAGTTTGCCCTGGCGCCACAGAAAGCTCTGCATGCCATTGCAGTCGACATCTGTGCAGTAATTACCGACGGCCAGGCGGCCGTTGGTGATCGCCGAGATGGTGGTGTAGATCCCTCCGGGTACATCAACGGTGAGGAGCTCATACGTGTTCCGGTCGGCGGCCATTCTCTCAATTGCTTGCGACGGGGGTGGGGCCGCTTTGACCGCGTATGGCGTCGATGCCCAAGCGGGCGTAAGCAACAGAACAATACCGGCAAAACCGCTTCGTCTTGACGCGATTGGATGGTTCATGTCGTTTTCTCTCCTGCCATGCTATAGAAGCAGAGACCCCGAAAGGTCATGCAGGAGTCTTTCAGGAACTTTTTCAAGTCGCCGCTTCTTACCTCATCAAGCGTTCACCTCAAAGTGAGCTGCGGCGGCTACTTCCGTCCGCCCAGCAGCGCCTCCGCCTCGGCGATTAGCGCCGCGCCATCGTGCCGGGCAGCCGAATCTGCGTCCTTGAGCAGGAGTTGGGCGCGAGCGAGGCTTTCGCGCGCTTTTCCCGTCTGCCCCAGGCGGAACAGCGTCATCGCCAGGAAGGCGTCGGGCCGGGGATCGTCGCACGCGGCGGCGCCGGCCCGCGCGAGACTGCGGGCGGCCTCTTCATGCATTCCGTTCCGGTATTGTGCCGCGCCGAGAATCGTCCACGCCTCCACGCTCCAGCGTCGCGCCGCATAAACGTCCATCGCGCGCCGCAAGAGCAGCTTGCGTTCCCCGGCAGAGGGCGGTGGATAGACCGCCGGCGCCCAGACATACCTCCGCAAGGCCAGGAACCAGTCCGTACGCCATGAGCACATCCGCAGAGCCGCCGCGCGCCGCGTTTCGTCCAGCGTAGAGTCGTCCTCGATCTGGCGCCAGACATCCGCGGTTAACGGGTGTTCGCGTTTGAGGTGTGCAACCAACTCACCGATCTCAGCCGGATAAGCCGTCGCCGTGCTCCATACGCGGATTGGGCCGGGATTGTAGCCGGCGTACAGCTTGCTTCCGTCCGGGCTGAACGCAAGTTTTGCAATGTTCGTTGAGGCTCGGCGCAGCGTAAACACCAGCTCTCCGCGGTGGGCATCCCAGAGGCGAATCGCATCGTCGTTGCCCCCGGACGCCAGCAGCCGCCCGTCCGGGCTGAATGCCAGGGAAAAGACCGCCGCGCTCGTGGGGCCCCCCAGCTCGGCGATTATCCGGCCACTGGAAGTCTCGGCGATGCGCACTGGTCCCGCGAAATCCCCGCCCAACGCGAGATGATCGCCGTGCGGACTGAAAGCAACTGCCATGATCCTCTCACCTATGCCGGGTGGCGGAAGCAGACTACGTACGGCCCTGCCGGAAGGCACTTCCCAAAGCCGTGCCGCGCCATCGAAGGCTGGCTCGAGACTCGGGCTCAGAGCCCCGGTCGCGAGTAACTTGCCATCGGGGCTGAACGCTATCGTCCAAGCGCGCCCCGCCAGATCGATCGTGGCCAGCTTGCCTCCCGTCGCGGTGTCCCAGATACTGGTCGTCTGGTCCTCGGAGCCTGACGCGAGGTATCGCCCATCCGGGCTGAACGCGACCGAACACACTCTGCCCCTGTGGCCGGCCAGCGACAGAACCACGGACCCCGACGGGATTTCGAGTACCCGCAACGAGCCTTCTTGGCCACCGGTAGCTAGGCGGTCCCCGGCCGTGCTGAAAGCGAGTGCCGAGACGCCCGCCAGCAACGCCCGCACCAGCCGGCTTCCAGACGCGGCATCCAGAATCGTCACGTCCTCTCCATCGCTCGCCGCGATGTGGGCGCCGTCGGGGCTGACGGCCATCGCCGCCTTCGCGCGGCTCAGCAGCGAACCGCCATAGGTGGGCGCGTCCCAGATCCAAACCTCACCCGCGTCGGAGCCCGCCAAAATCCAGTGGCCGTCTGGGCTGAATCCAACCGCCTCCACGCCTCCAACCGGGCCGGTAAGGTCGGCAATAACGGCGCCCGAAGAAGCGTCCCACACGCGCACCTCGCCATGCTGCGTGGCGGTGATGATCGTGCTGCCGTCCGGACTGTAGGCGGCAGCCAACAACATATTCACTTCAGTCCAGGCACGTTCGCATTTGCCGGATGCGACGCCCCAGATGCGAACGGCTCCCCTTGCGTCCGCTGTGGCGATGTGTCGGCTATCGGGACTGAATGGCAATCCGTAAATCGTGCTTTGGCATCGCATGCTGTGCAGCAGTTTGCCATCGCGCGCATCCAGAAGCCGCAGTAAACGGCCCTCGGATGTTGCCGCGACATACCGGCCGTCCGGGCTAAAGGAGATTCTTGGGTAGACGTAGGGCTCTCCGGCTGGGCCGGTGGAAGCCAGCAACTTACCCGATCCGGTTTCCCAGATCCGCACACTGCCATCGAGAGATATGGTCGCGACCCGGTCCAGCCCGGTACTGAAGGCCGCCGCGAGAGCCGCCGGATGACCGCGCAGAGCCGTGAGCCGCCTGCCTGACGAGGGTTTCAGAATGAGTAGTTCCGGGTCGTCCTTGCGTAGCGCGCGCGTCACGATTCTCGATCCGTCCCGCGACATGCCCAGGACCGGGCCGAACACACCGTAGTCCGCCACGGGTTTCCAGGAGGCGGCGTCCCAGGCGTGGACCGTCCTGTACATTGGGAAATACAGCCGGCTTTGGTCTGGGCTCCAGGCAAAGCTCGGGGCGCCTATCTGCACCGCGGGAGCCGGATCGCCCGTGCCGCGCAGCGTGGCCACGCTGGTATCGGAGAGCGCGTACAACAGCCGCCATTCCCAGCCGCGTAGACGGGGCGGGCATTGGAAGAGCCGATCTCGGGCAGTCTCCTCCTCCCCGCCTTCAATCAACGCATCGGCGTTCGCCAGGTTCGCCTGGTAGGCCTGCCGCTCGGCAACGTCCCGCTGCCGTTCTGCCCGGAAGTACAAGGCCGTGCTGGTCACGGCTCCGGCGAGCAGGCAAACCAGGATCGCCGCCGCGGCGCCCACTCCCAGGCGGTGCTTCCGCACGAACTTGCCCATCCGGTACACGCGCGTGGGAGGACCCGCCAGCACCGGCTCATCATTGAGATGCCGTGCGATGTCCGCTGCCAACTCCGATGCCGAGGCGTACCGCCGCCTGCGGTCTTTCTCGAGCGCCCGCATGGTGATCCATTGCAGATCGCCGCGTACCGCGCGCTCCAGCGAGTGTGCGTCCGTCCGCCGCCGTTTCGCGATGTCTTCCGCCGCTGGGCCCAACGCCCGCAGCCGGGCTGTAGGCGAAGGAGGCTCCTGCTGGCAAATCGCGCGCTGGATCTCGAAGTAACCCCCGCGCCGCAGCGCCCGCACGTCGAACGGCAGCACCCCCACCATCAGTTCGTAGAGCAGCACGCCCAGCGAGTAAATGTCCGTGGAGGCGTCCACGTCGTGCTCCGTCATCGCCGCCTGCTCCGGGCTCATGTACTCCGGCGTGCCGATCAGCACGCCCGCCTCCGTGAATACCGTGCGCTCGGTGAGCTGCTGGTGCAGGGCTTTCGCGATCCCGAAATCGATCACCTTCGGCGCCGCCTTGCCGTCCTGCACCTCCACCAGCACGTTGGACGGCTTCAGGTCCCGGTGCACGATCCCTTTTTGGTGCGCATGGTGGATGGCCAGGCAGATCTCGCGAAACAACTCCAGCCGCCGCCGGTTCGTCAATCGGTTCGCATCGCAGTACTCCAGCAGCGGAACCCCGGGCACGTACTCCATGGCAAAGTACGGCCGGCCATCCTCGGTGGCGCCCGCATCGAAAACCCGCGCGATGTTGGAGTGGTCCATCAGCGCCAGCGCCTGCCGTTCCGACTCGAAGCGGGCGATCACCTGGCGGGAGTCCATGCCGGGCTTGATCAGTTTCAGCGCCACGGTGCGGTGGATGGGCTGCTCCTGGCGGGCCAGGTACACGATCCCCATGCCGCCTTCGCCCAGGATCCTGACGGTTGTATACGGGCCGCACCGCTGGCCGTCTTCTTCGGGACTCTCCTCCGCCGCGGCCACCGCTTCGCCCGCCAGCACTTCCTTGAGCAGACACGCCGGGCACAGCCCCTCGGTCGGCTGGTGGGGAAGTTCAGCCCCGCATTGCGGGCACTGCTGCGCACCGGCTACCGGCATGGTTCCTCCACGGCCGCATCAGGAAGAAACCACCGAGAACAGGTAACGGAGTTCATCATCCACCTCGGCGGGATCGGCTACGGTCTGCGCAACCTCGGCGCGAAGCGCCTGGCCAAAGCGCCGGCGCATCCTGTGGACGGCCGATTTCACTGCCGCCGCGCTCATGCCCAGCCCGGCGCCAAGTTCGCGGTAATGCTCCTCCTGGCCGTTGCCGGTGAGGCATGTTTTCAAACCGTCGAACTGACGGGTTTTTCCAGCCGCTGCGAACTCTTGCCGCAGCGTATGCAGCGCCCGGTCGAGCATCAGCGTGGCCCAGTGCTTCTCGAACACTTTTTCAGGCGTCAGCGTGTCGATTGGTTCCCACGAAAGCCGGTTCCCCGCATCGGCGAAATTCAGAGGAAACGGAGGATGGCCCCCGCCTCGTTTTTGAGCGCGGGCCCGGTCTCTTTCATTGCTCAGGAAGTGCTTGACCGAAGCCAGCAGAAAATACCGGAAACGGCCGTGCTCCGGTTCGGATGGCCGCAGATCGTGCTTCTCCAGCAGCCGGGTGAAGAATGCCTGGGTCAGGTCCTTGGCCTGCTCCTCGCCGCCTGCCTGTCTCCTGACGAAGGCATAAACCGGCGCCCAGTAGCTGGCGCACAGATCCTCCAGCGCCGAACGGCGCGCGTCCGGGCCTGACGCCCGAAGAACCAGTGTCCACGAGGTTGTGGGAAACATCGCCGGTCCCACTATCGTAGATTGTAGCCGAAAGAAATCGATAATGGAACCCTAATCTATGCAACAACTTCACGCGATAGTTGGCCACAGCCATGACCCACCCCGGCTCACGGTGCAAAAGTTGCAACGACGCCCACGTGATCGGACCCATACGGCGGCGAGAACCCGGACGGCGCTGGCGAGATCGCCTGCTCCGCCGTGAGCGCCGGCATGCCCAGTGTAAAGAATAGGTCGATGCGCTCGACCGGAGTTTGGGCCGGGAAGGATATCGGAATCAGATCGTCCAGGTAAAGCGGCCAGGTATCCCCGGTGTCGCCGTTGTGAAGCAGGTTCCACGCTTCCGTGTAGCCGGCCTCCTGGATAATGTCGGCCGTTGGAGTATAGTCCGGCGCGTTGGGATTGTCGTTCGCGTCGGAGTTGAAGTCGCCGCATATGACGACAGGCAGTTTGGCGCCGCTCAACGTCTGGATCAACTCCTGAGCCTGCGCCACCTGCACATCGGTAGCCGGTGGGTAGCCCGGCACCGTGCTCTCCAGGTGCACCGCGGCTAAAAGAAATTTCTTGTTCCCCACATGGACAATGGCCGAAATCCAGCCCGCGGGAACCTGCAATCCCCCAATCTCCAGGACTGAGCTGAAGATGTGCGATTCGACGCCGGTGAAGTAAACGGGAGGCCAACGATACGCGGCGCGGGCCAATAAGACGTTCCGATCGGTGAGCCGGAGTGCACCGAGCTTGTTGCCGGCCAGCGTGACGTCGTCCACTGTGTTGGTGCCGGCGACCACATACGGGGCCCGGAGCTTGGCCAGATCCGCGAGAAGATACTGAAGCTGGTCGTAAATGGGGATAACCGCGTGTTGCGTATCGGACCCGATCCGCCAGAGCGTCACTTCCTGCAGCGCGACAATGTCCGGCTGCTGTGCGGCGATCTGTGCCGCAATCAGGCTGGCCCGCTCTTTAAGGTGGCTCGCCCGCAGCTCGGCATATGTCAGATCCACAGCGTCAGACAAAGGCAACGCGCCGAATAGCGCTTCCACAATATAGCCCTCGCCGGTGCCTTGATCCACGTTTTGGGTCATGATCTTTACGGTCGGACCGGCGCTCGCGGCGGCTGTCCAACCGAGCACGGCGAGGACCAGTAGCACAACACTTGAGAACTTGCGATGCATGGAACCTCCTGAGAAGACTTGCGATCCGCCGTCAGCTAGACAACTGACGCAACGGCGACTCCAGCCGGGCGATTCAGGCCTGGAGACACTGTTCGTTCAAAGATCAAAGAAGCAAGACTTCCGAAAGGTTGCAACAGTTGAAACGGGATCCAGCCTTGAGGTACGAATATGGAGGTGGGGGCCTGGCCGTAGGCATCCCGGTGATGGCCTCGCCGCTGCTCCCCGGCCGCATGGCATGCGGCGGCTGCCGGTGCCCGCAAGCAGCCGCGTTTGTCAATCCTGAGCAGAGGCCGTCTTTTCCGGCTCTTCCCGCTCGTAGAGTGGCGATCCAACCGGTAGCAAGCAGCCGACCAGAGCGCCGACACCCAGGCCAAGCATGCCCATCTCGCCGGCTCCCTGGGCATTGCCGGTGTCCTTGTCGAAGTGGCGCTCGGTACTGGGGCCGATGGCCGCACCCACGCCGGCGCCGACTCCCATCGCGATAAGGACGTGGCGCCTCCGCACGCCGGCCTTCCTCACTCGAAGCACGTCCCTTCGCTGAATCACTTGCAATTGCCCTTTCGACTCTACCGTAATCGAATCGGCGCCGATCTGGACCAGCTTGCCCTCCACCTTCACCGAGTCCAGCCGCGTCAACACTATCTTCTTGACCGAGGGCGCGGACCGAACCAGAACATCCCAAGACCGGTTCACCTGCCCGACTGCCGCCGAAGCAGGCATCAGTAGGGCGACCATCCACCCGGCAATCGTTTTTAACGGCATGGTTTCCATCTACTCGTTGCTCCTTTCCTTCAGAAATACGGCCAAGGCGACGACAACGACGCCGATCAGCGCACCCGCCACAATCCAGGCGGCCGCCTTAGCCCGCGTACTCTGGACCGGTCTAACAGATCTGACATCGGCGAACCTGACGCGACGTTCCGATGCGGCAGCGCCCTGGATCTGAAGTGTGAATCCATCAGCGTCGCTCTCGCCAAGCCGCGCCCGCTCCTTCTCCTTGCCGATGAATCGGACCTCGATCAGAGTGCCAGGCCGCAATCGAGCGACCTGGGCGCGGATCTGGCTAATGTCGTTAGCTTGGCTCTTGGGCCCGTGCCCAAACGGTTTCGCAAATGCGGAGTCCGCCACCAGCGATACGCTCAAAACCAGCGCCAGGAGACAAGCCAGGACCTTCCTCATCTCGAAAATCGACTTCAACACTGTTCCTCCTTCCGGCTTCTTCCTCAGCTCTATCTATCTTTATGTGAAGAAAAGCGCCGAAATAGTTTCGCCTCGATCGGCCATTCGACGAACCAGGAAGCAAAAAGATTAAAAAGGTCGCGCCCCGGGCGGAATCGTCGCGTGAGGCCGCGCGGCACGCATCCCCATGCGCAGGCCGGCAGTCGCGCCGGCGGTGACGATCACGGCCGCCTGGGCGGAGCCGCTCCAGGATAGTGGGCGTCGCCGGGACAGAAGGGTTGCCGTGCTCGATGTAGTTGAATCGCCCCGCGGTTAAGACGCCTTACCGCCCGTGACCCTCGAGATAGGTCAGCACGGTCTCGGTCAAATCCTCTTCCACCCGATCGGTGAACGGATTCGTTTCGGTCTCGTAGCCACCCTCGGAAAAAGCCTGTCGCGTGGCCAGATAACCGAGCCAGCCGTTCGCATAGCCGAAATAGAACGTATGGGGGTAGGGCGAGCGGCTCCGCACCTTCATCGAGATCTCGCAGAATAACTCGACCGGCGCCGACCACAGCGCCAGGTCCTCGTTGATGATCGCAAACCGTATCGGGAAACGGATGGTGCCTGGCTCGCCCTTGTCGGTCTTCAGATAGTTGCCCAGCGAATCGTCCCAGCCGAAGCCCTTGCGCCGGGGCGTCTCGACGAACCGCTCTCCCTCCCTGATGCTGACTTCACCGCTGGCCGGCGTGAGCCACCGGTTGGCGGCCAGAATGCGGTCTCCGAGCAGCACGTTGAACTCCGTGATGTGCGCGGCGCGGAAGTCTTCCTGAACGGTGTAGATCGGCGCCAGGTTCCCGGCCGCGCCGTTGATGTACAGCATGGGCGCGCCCAGCTTCTCTTCCACGTAGGTCTCGACAGTGCCGGGTGCATCGCCGCTGATCAGCGTGTTGTGCGGGCCCAGCGCCGTGCCGTGCATCGCGTAATTGGCGATCAGGGCAATGATGGAACCGTCCGCGCGCTCCAGCCGGATCAGCCCGATCTGCCGGTCGGTTGGTCCGTCCGGATTCAGGCCCAGCGATATGCGGCCGTCTACGTCGCGCGCGCGGCGGTTGATGTTGGCGGCCGAGTAGCCGGTGCCGAAGGCCAGCCGCGCCGGCGCCAGTTCGCCTCGGGCTTTCTTAATGCCGTCGATCAGGGCTCTCTCCACCGCGGCCGTGTACTCCCGGTCCGGTTCGTGCGTGTACCGCTCGGGCATCATCAGCTTCAACAGGCCGTGCGGGCCGACCTCCGGCGCGGAGTGTGTGTGGGTCACGGTCCACCACACCTCGATCGGCTCGATTCCCGTTTCCTTCTTCAACTGCGCGGTAGCTCCGTCGTACACCGACGGCGCGAACAGGCACAGGTCCGAGGAAACCAGGAAGAACTGTGTATGTCCATCGTCCATAGCTACGATGCGGTGGTAGAGGCGGTCGTGCACTCCGGTGGACTGCCGGGCCGGATAGCCCGCCAGCCACTTGCTGGCCGATGGGGTGATGTCCACCTTCACGGCCGAGGCGCGGAATTCCGCACCCGGCGCCAGCCGGGCGCAAACCACTATAGTCCCCAACATGAGGAGCGGTCGAAATCCGAACATGCCCAAGCCTAGCACGCAGCCGGCGGGTATATTAAGGTTGGTGACTGCCTTGTCTTATCGGCGTTCATCGGCGTTCATCGGCGGCCAACCCGGTTTTCTGCTTTTCGCTAAGGTTGCTCTGGTTGCCTGCGGGAGGTGTCGAGTGTTGACGAGAAATTCGTTCTTGTCGATCGCTGCGGCGGTCGGAGCGGCGTTATTCTATGCGCCCGCGCTTGCTGCGCAACCCTACCTGGACCCCGGCCGGCCGATCGCGGAACGTATCGACGACCTGATGAGCCGCATGACCCTCGCCGAGAAAGTCGGGCAGCTCAATCTGCCGTGCGTTTATGTGAATCAGTTGGGCAAGGACATCCCTTCCAAGATGGCGGCGTGCCGGAGATTCGCCGCCGGCGCCTACACTCGGGAGATTGGTCCTGGCTGCGGCTTTTTCACACTCGCAAATGAGATTCTGCACCAGGGCGCCCGCCAGCAGGCTGAGTACTTCAACGAGCTCCAGAAAATCGCGCTCACTCAAACGCGCCTCAAAATACCTCTTCTCGAGGACGAAGAGGGCACGCATGGTGCGATGTTTCCCGGCGCGACGGTCTTCCCGGAAGGCCTTGCCATCGGCAGCACCTTCGACCTCGACTTGGTGAGATCTGTTTACGCCGCCGCGGCGGCCGAGGCCAGAGCCGTCGGCATCCACATGCTCTCCACTTTGGTGTTGGAGCTGGATCGCGACCCGCGCATGGGCCGAAACGAAGAAGCCTACACGGAGGATCCTTACCTTTACGCGCGGATCGCCGAAAGCATTGTCCAGGGCACGCAGGGGACCAACATCGCGGCCCCGGACAAAGTAATCGCAGTGCTCACCGATTTCCCAACTCAAAGCGAACCCTCCAGCGGCCTGGAACGTGGCGCCATCGAGTTATCGGAGCGCGCATTGCGGGAGAACTTTCTCCTTCCCTGGATGGCGGCAATCACCAAAGCCGGTGGTCTGGGCGTGATGGCTGGGTATCCGGAAATCGAGGACGTGCCCGCGCACGCTTCCGAAAAGTGGATGAACGATATTCTCCGGCAGGAGTTGGGCTTCCGGGGAGTCGTCGAAAGCGAAGGCGGCGGATTCGGAACTCTGATTTACGAACACATTGTTCGCACCCAAAAAGAAGCCGGCGCCCTGGCCTTGAAAGCCGGCGTCGATCTGGACATCACCTACGAGCCTGCCTATATGGGCCCTTTGATTGAGAACGTGGAGGAGGGACGCGTGCCCATCGCGTTGGTGGACCGCGCCGTGCGCAGAGTCCTGGAGTTGAAGTTTCGCCTGGGTCTTTTCGAGCATCCCTATGTCGATGTGGATCGCGCCATCCGCACGGTTCACTCCCAACCCTACCAGGACCTCGCTCTGCGGGCTGGCCGCGAAGGAATCGTGCTGCTGAAGAATGAACGGAACCTCCTGCCGCTGCGAACGGGCCTCAAATCCATTGCGGTCATTGGCCCGGACGCGGAGAACCTGATGAACCA
>Ga0335078_10016977_pt1 | contig 10813 bp, 11 predicted proteins | sample Lox_Sample_32_FD_206711 | JGI IMG/M metagenome (GOLD analysis project Ga0335078, IMG submission 206711) | Soil microbial communities from Loxahatchee National Wildlife Refuge, Florida, United States - Lox_Sample_3.2 | ecosystem: Environmental > Terrestrial > Soil > Wetlands | place: USA... | reverse complement strand
CGGCGTTGATTCTAGCGTTTTGGTTCCTTCCGCCCCTTGGCACCATGATGATCAGAAGCTCGAGCGACCGGCTGGCTTTGGCGCTGTTCCTTCTCATCGCCACTCTTGGAAGCCGTTTGATCGGGCGGCAACAAAAGACTGCCTCTTAGTTATTCCGTTGCCGTTCGCATTCTCATTCCATTGCACGATTGCCTTTATTGCCGCGGGAATTGCTCACAGCCCGGTCCAAGGCAGCTTTTTCCACCGTCGTGAGAATCCGGTATTGGCCTTTAGTAAGTTGCCCAAGGACTAGCGGCCCGATTGCGACGCGAATCAGGCGAAGCACTTCGATCCCCAGGCTTTCAAACATGCGTCGGATGTGGCGATTTTTGCCTTCGTCGAGCACGATTTCCAGCCATGTGTTTTTCTCCCCGGCGCGCAACACGCGAGCTTGCTTGGCTCGCAGCAGTTCTCCACCGTCGATTACGCCCCGGACGAGCTTTTCCTCCAGAGTATTCGCGGCTACTGCGCGGATCTGGACGTGATAGGTTTTGTCAAGATGCGAATTGGGATCGGAAATGCGTGCGGCCCATTCCGAATCGTTCGTGAAGAGCAGGAGCCCCTCGCTCGCTTTGTCCAGTCTGCCTACCGGTCCGACCCACGGCAATGTTTTTCCTAGAAATTCATAAACCGTCCCGCGGCCTTTCTCATCGGACGCCGTGGTGACCGCACCGCGCGGTTTGTTTAACATCAGATAAATCCTTGATCCGGCTATGACGGCATTCCCGTCGATCTCAATGCGATCGCGCTCCAAATGTACGGGCGTCTCGGGATCGCGCCGCGTCGCGCCGTTCAGCTGGACGCGGCCCGCGCGAATCAGCTTTTCCGCTTGGGAGCGGGAGCAAAATCCCAATTTCGATAGCGCCCTCGCCAATCCTACTTGCCGCGACTCCCTCACTCGTTCCATTGTCCAACCTTTCTGCAAGTCCTCTCGAAATCAAGCTTTCGCCTTGGTCCAGATCCCATAGATTTCTATTATTTGGTAAATCCCTGCCGGAACCCCGTTGCTAGTGGAGCGCCGAAGAGTATAATCTCCGCCAAGCAAAGGCCGCTTTCCCTGGGCCGGGAAAATCTAATCGCCGGGAGGTAAGATTTGTTCAACTCCTGCCAGGTGCTGATTGTATCTTCCGATCCCCAGCAGCGTGAAAATACCGAAAAAATCGTTAGCCGGCTGGGGCTGTCATCTGTGGGTTGCGCATCTCTGACGGACGCACGGGCTCGCATCGTGGAACAAACATTTCAATTTGTGCTTTGCAGCGATGATTTGCCGGATTGCGCTCTCCGCACGGCAGTGCGCGTTTTGACTTCGTCCACGGGGGGCGTTCCAGTGATTGTGTTGTCCCATTTGGCCGATTGGGACGCTTACATGCGAGCTCTCGCCGCCGGCGCATTTGACTATATCGCCTGCCCTCCGGAGCCGATAGAGGCGGAACGCATTCTGCGGCTCGCGCTCGCGCAAAATTCTCCGCCAAGAAGCGCGTCCCGCTCCGCTGCCTGATTCTCCGATCGCGAGATCGCCGGCACACTTGCCGGGTTCAGGTTCCCGAGCGACATAGCCGGTTTTCCATCACTCCGTCTTTTCTTGGCCTGGGTCTCCGCCCTTGATTCGCTTCTTGCGCAACAGAGCGAAAACGTGCTTCCATTTCCCACTGTGATTTCCTTTTATCTTCCCTGGGATTTTATTCTGATTCTCCTGTTCCTCGCCGTGATTGTTCCCTGGCGCGGCAACGCTCGCATGAAGCGGCTTCTGAGCAAACCGGACTTAACCACCGCGGATCGCCTGTCCCTTTACGGATCCACAATTTTCTTTCAGTGGCTTATCGCAGGAATTGTTGCCTGGCGATCTCTGGCGCGGGGACTGAGCCCGTCGGAATTGGGCCTCGCGGTTAGTGACCCATGGCAGGTTGTTTGGGCGAGCATCGCTTTGACGGGGCTCCTTTGCTTGAACCAATTGATAGGCTTGCGAAGAATTGTGAGAATGCCGGAGGGCAAGCGTGGCGCCTTGTTTGCGATCACGGAAAAGATCATGCCTCGGAACCGGATGGAAACATTCGTCTACGCTGCGCTTTCCTGCACGGCGGGAATATCCGAAGAGTTCTTATACCGGGGATTTGTATTCACGGCCTTTGTCCGGATCATCGGGAATATTGCCTCGCCCAATGCGGGTGCGGCAGTTCTCTCGTCGGTTTGGTTTGCGCTGGCGCACTTATATCAGGGGCGAAGAGGTCTAATAACTACACTCGTAGTAGGAATTATATTTGTCTCAGTTCGGATTTGGACAGGCAGTCTTGTCCCCGTCATGGTGGCACATTTCGGAATTGATCTAGTTATTGGTGTTTGCACATTCAGATTTCTCCGGAGGACCTGAAGCACCGATGCAAGCCTCTGGGCACATCGAAATTACGGATCAGCAGATTCGCGAAGCTTTATCTCCCTTTGCCATAACCCCAAGCCAGGACCAGCTTGCCAAGATCCGCGAGTATGTGCATTTATTGCTCAAATGGAATCGCTCAATTAGTCTGACGTCGATTACCGATCCGTCCGAAATCGTGGCGCGTCACTTTGGCGAATCCATGTACGCTCAAAAATTATTGCCTGTGGAAAACTGTCGACTGGTCGACATTGGAACAGGTGCCGGTTTTCCAGGCCTCGCATTAAAAATTGCCTGCCCGAGCATGAGAGCGATCCTGATCGAGCCGAATAAGAAGAAATGTGCATTCCTATCCGAGGTGACAAGAGTTCTAGGGTTCGCTGATGTCGAGATTTGGCCGCAACGGTTTGAGCAAATTCGCCCGGACACGGTTGCAGCAAACATTGTTGCGTCTCGTGCCGTCGGAGATTCTAAGCAGATCCTTCGTTGGTCAGCGAATGCGCTCACCAGGCGGGGGCACCTGATGCTTTGGGTGGGTGCCGAGGATTCTACCCGAATCGCCTCGGATGCGCGATGGACATGGCAGCCGGCGGTGCGAATTCCAGATTCGCAGCGCCGATTTATCCTCATAGGTCGTCCAGTCGAGGATGCTTCACCGCACTGACTGGACTGATGTGAGACGCTGGAACTTTCGTTCCACGTGGAACATTTCGTCCAGATTCCGAATCAGTTGGCTCGGCGTGAGTCAGGTGCCTGCCTCCTGCAAATTTAAAAAGTACATTAAGAATTGAACTGAGGGCAGGCGCGACTATTGTTCCACGTGGAACATTCCGTCAAAGGACAAACTGTAGGAGGCTGAAATGCCAAGATCTACCTTGATTTGACGTGAGAATTTTGTTTCAGGTGAAACAATTTGCATACTCTGTGCTTGATATGGTAGATTCCCCGCTTTGGGGGATCTTAATTGGGCCGCGTCATCGCCATTGCTAACCAAAAGGGTGGAGTTGGCAAGACAACCACTGCCATCAATTTGGCCGCCTCCATTGCGCTTTCCGAACAACGCACCCTCCTCATGGATTGCGATCCACAAGGCAACACGACGGCCGGAATTGGCTTTCCGAAAGATCCCACCAGGCATACCCTATATCACGCACTCATGCTCAACGAGCCACTTGAGTCCATAATCCTGAAAACGCAAATTGAAGGATTGGACCTCGTCCCGGCCGACAAGAATCTTGTCGGCGCCGCTGTCGAGCTAGTTTCAGTTGATAACCGGGAGCATCAACTGAAGAACGTAATCCAACAGGTAAAAGACAAGTACGAATACATTGTAATGGATTGCCCTCCCTCACTTGACCTCCTCACGTTGAATGCTCTCACTGCGGCCGATTCGATTCTGGTTCCAATACAATGTGAATATCTCGCACTCGAGGGCGTATCCGAGCTTCTGGACAGTCTTGCCAGGATCCGCAAATCGCTGAATCCCAACCTCGCCGTCGAGGGCGTTCTCCTTACCATGTATGACGAACGCACCACATTGTCAAAACAAGTGGCTTCGGACCTTCGAGGCTTCTTCGGCGATCAAGTCTTTGAATCCGTGATACCGCGAAATGTCCGCTTGGCGGAAGCGCCGAGTCATGGCAAGCCAATTCACTTCTACGACATTCATAGTAGAGGGGCAGAAGCCTACATCAACCTTGCAAAGGAGGTCATCTCGAATGGCCAGAAACGCATTGGGAAGGGGGCTGGGGGCGCTAATTCGTGAATCTGAAGCTACCCCACAAGTTCCACCGCCAACTAGTTTCACAGGAACAGCGGCAGCCGTCGCCCCGGCGCAAAGTGTTGCCGGAGGGCCCGTGCAGATCGACATTGACCTGATTGACCCGAGCCCGTATCAGCCTCGAACGCGATTCGCCGAATCCGGACTCGAGGAATTGGCGCAATCGATTCGCTCGAGCGGGATCATCCAGCCTCTCGTGGTCCGAAGGATTGGCTCGCGATACCAGCTGATCGCCGGAGAGCGGCGATGGCGCGCCTCGCAACGCGCGCAGCTTTTGCGCGTCCCGGTCGTATTGCGAGAAGTAAGCGACGAGCAAGCCCTCGAACTTACGCTCGTGGAAAACATTCAGCGTGAGGATCTAAATCCCATCGAGCAAGCCCGCGCATTTGACCGCCTGATGGAGCAATTTCACCTCACCCAAGACGAGGTAGCCACCAGGACGGGCAAGGATCGAGCCACCGTTGCAAATTCCATCCGTCTGCTTTCCCTCGAGGAGCAGTTCCTACAATGGATCGAAGAAGGCAAGATTACCGCCGGGCACGGGCGCGCTCTGCTCGCCGTCGAAGATCGAAAACTTCGCAGCGATCTGGCGCTGAAGGCTTCCCGCGGCAAGCTAACCGTCAGGCAGCTTGAACGCATGGCGACGCGCCGATCTCGCGGACCCGAACAGCAAGCACAAGCGGAAGCGCAAGACCCGAATCGCCAGGCCGCGCTGGACGAATTGCAGAAGCATATCGGCACTCGCGTCACGCTGCACATGCCGACAAAAGGGCATGCCGGCCAGTTGATCCTGGAGTTCTACGACGAGGAACAATTGAACGGATTATACGATCGGCTGATGAATTGATATTACAATTGTAGTATCTGTTGCTCATCGAGCCATTTCTATTCGGCAAGTCTTGCGTTCTTGCTACGTCACCGATCCATGATTTCGCGTTTCAATCTTTCGCTGCTCGGGTAAGATGGAATTGCCGCAATTCGTTCACCGGGAGGCAGATCATGCAGTGGCGGTCCAAAGGGCGCGGCAAGGACGCACCGCAGCACGAATTTACAGGTTTCCTCGACAAAGGCGTAAAGTTTGAGGGAACACTCGAAGCTTCTGGCGTATTTCGCATTGACGCGCACGTGAAGGGAAACGTGATTTCCAACCACAGCCTCATCCTGGGTGAAGGGGCACGCGTGGAGGGGCAGATCGAGGGAAACCACGTGGTGATTGCCGGGAAATTCGACGGCGTCATCTTTGCAAAAGGGCGGGTCGAGATCCAAGCGAAGGGCGTGGTCACAGGCGAGATCCATTCGCCGTGCCTGGCGATTGAGCCGGGCGGAATCTTCGACGGGCAATGCCATATGCTGGCTGCCTCGGAGTCCACCAAGCCGCTGACGATACCAATTCGCGTGGGCCAGTAGCGAAGCCTCCCACACTGGCGCGCATCAAAGCTCTATTCACGCAACCGCAAACGAATCTGGCACAATCTGGCACATGGATACGATCACACACGGAATTGTGGGCGCTCTGGCCGGAAAGGCGCTTTTCGCGGGCCGTGATGTTCCTGCCGGAGCCGCTGAAGGCGGCGTGGCCCGTGCGGTAAGTTCTCCCACCGCGCGCGCGGCGATCGTCGCTTGCACTGTGGGCGCGATGTTCCCCGATATCGATATTTTTGCGGGGCCGCTGGCGCACAACCCGCTAGCGATCATGGAATGGCACCGCAACATCACGCATTCCGCTGTCCTGCTGCCCGTATGGGCGCTTCTATTAACTGCATTATCCATACCGTTAGCTAAATTACTGAAATGGAAATATCCGCCTTTTTGGAACCTTTTCGCCATTTACGCGGCAGGAATCGCCACGCACATTTTCCTCGATCTCGTCACCAATTTTGGAACCATGGTCTGGAGCCCGCTGCGGTATTCCCGTCCGGCTTGGGACTGGATTTTCATTCTTGACCTGACGCTGACCTCGATCGCTCTCGTCCCGCAGCTTGCCGCGTGGTGTTACCGGGAGCCGGGGCAATTTCGGTCCCGCGCCCTTGGAGTTTGGGCCGCGCTTACAGCGGGAGCCTTCGGAGCGTATTTTCTTGCGGGCGCGGCGGGATACGGTTTTCCGATCGCGTCCGTAGGCGTCGTGAGCGCCATCTTTGCGGCGCTAATTTTCATGCCGGCCATTCATGGCGCCGGGTTCCGATGGACGCGGGCCGCGTGGTGCCGTGCGGGGCTTGCGGTCTTGTGCGTCTATATCGGTTTGGCGGCTGTGGCGCACCACAAAGCTTTCGAGGACGTGGAACAATTCGCGGCCACGCAACACTTGCAAGCCGAAACCCTGGCAGCGCTTCCGCTGCCGCCCTCGCTGACGCATTGGGTAGGGTTGATCGGCACTCCGGATGGAGTGTGGCGCACGACTTTTCAAGAGCCGGGCGGCGCGATCGAAAACACGCAGCTCTTTCTCGACGCGCAGTCCCTGCCATTGGTTGAGGAAGCGATGAAACTGCGCGATGTCCAGATCTATCTTTGGTTCGCCCGGTTTCCGGTGTGGCGCCTCGTGCGCCTCGGAGGTAATGAGACCGCAATTGAAATCACGGATGCACGTTTCTTCCGCGAAGGGAATTCTTTCGCTGCAGCCGGTCCTCAAAGATCAAGAGGAATTTCGACCAGAAGGATCGGGCGGGGAGAATTTATCTTTCAAGTTGTGTTCGACGCCCAACGCCGCATCATTTCCCACGGCTTCCGGCAACCGGAATAGCGGCATCGGCACGGCCCGAATTTTTGGGGTTTCCTAACTCGTGGGATAAACGACAACCTGGCGATCTTCGCCGGTGCCTTCGCTCTCGCTACGCACGCCAGGCTCTTCTTTCAACACCAAGTGCAAGATGCGCCGTTCGCGTGACGACATAGCGTTGAAGCGGAAAGGCGCGTGCGTTTCGCGGACGCGTCCGGCGGCAACGCGCGCGGAAAGCTTCAATTCTTCAATCCGTATTCTGCGGTAGCCCGCGGCATCGAATCGTATGCGCCCATAGAATTGAGGATCGAGCCAAAGCCAGCGCAGGGCAATATGTTCGAGCGCCAGCAGCAATTCCGCATTATGTTCCAGCAGCAAATCCTGGTCGCGGCCCTTGAATTCGACGACGATTTCCGGATTTTCAAATTCCTTCGACGCGGCAGGCCCCATCGCTCGAATTTCATAGGAGAGCTGGAAGCGACCCTTTTGCAGCAGGGTGTCGAGGCAGCGGTGCAGTTCCGCCGTAATGGCCGCATGATCCAGCTTTCCGTCCACGATCAAATTCGCGCGGGTGACAGGCGTCAAAATCAGCCCCCTCAGGCTATTTTGCTCCAAACGCTACTTCTTCTTTCCGGGACCCCGCGACGGTTTCGGCGGGGGCGGCGCCGTTCGATAGAGATACCACTGCTGTCCGATTCCGACGACATTGCTTGTCAGTATATACACCGACAGGCCGCTGGGATAAAGCGCAAACATTCCTCCAAAAATCAGGGGCGTCACGGCCATCATCTTGGCCTGGGCAGGGTCCATTCCCGGCGTGGGCGTCATTTTTTGCATGAAATACATGGAAATGGCCATCACCACGGGCAAGATGAAGTACGGATCGTGCGCCGAAAGATCGTGGATCCAGCCGAACCAAGGCGTGTGGCGCAGCTCGATGGTGTTGGCCAACATGCGGTAAAGTCCGAACCAGATCGGCATCTGGATCAGCGTGGGCCAGCAGCTTCCCAACGGATTGATGCCCTCGCGCGAATATACGGCCATGACTTCCTTGTTCATCTCGGCCTTGCGGGGATCGCGCATCGAGTATTTCTTGTATCGTTCCTGAATCGCTTTCACTTCCGGCGCGACCTTTTGCATTTTCTGCATGGCGCGCATGCTTTTCACTTTCAGCGGGAACATCACCATGTTGATTCCGATGGTGATCAAAACAATGTCCCAGCCAAAGTTGTGAACATACTGGTGCAGCCACACCAGCGAGTAGAACATGGGCTCGGCGATGAATCCCCACCATCCGAATTGCACCAGGCTGTTGAGCGGCGGACGAGTGGCCTTCAGCCCGTCAATGCTTTTGGGGCCGGCATATAGGCGGACGTCCAGCGGTCCGGCCGTCGCTAGTCCCACAGCCACCTGAGGGACGATTTCCGTTTCGGTCTTCCCATCGGCGGTAGTTTGGTGCGGATAGGTCCAGCCCGTCACCGTCAGCGGAATATCGGCGAGGTCGCCGCGCGCCGTGAAAGGCGGCAAAAACGCGGCAGCGAAATAGAGATCCTCGATGCCCGCAAAATCGAAAGTGCCCGCAACCGGCGCGCGCGTTGTGGTCTGGCCAGGCTTGCCGAGATTTTTCGCTGAAAGCGTGTTGAGTTTTCCGGCCGCGCTCGTGAAAATCTGCGTCTGCGCCGCTGCCCGGTACGCCGTAATGTCGCCAAATCCGCCGGACCAAATGATGTCGGCTCGCAGCGGCATTCCGTCGAAAGTCGCGGCGGTTTTCACGTCGACGATGTAAGTAGGATTGAATTTGAGCTGCTTGGTGATTTCGAGGTGGCCGTCGCTCCAGGACAGCGTCACCTCCGCGGGAGCATGCAAAACGGCGCCGGCATCGGGAACCTTGCCCGCCGAGGTGATTTCAAACAGCGCGTTGCTCGCGGCCATTTCCTGCTGCGGATCGTCAAGGGCCAGAGAGAATGGCCAACTCCCGGAGGCCTGCGCCGCCTCGGCGTGAACCAGATCGAGCGTGCGCGGCGGCTTGTGATCGTCGGTGAATTGCTTGAGCTGCCAGCTTCGCACCACGCCGCCGCGATTGGAAATCTCGACGTGATACAGATCGCTTTCGATGACCACGGATGTTTCCGCGTTTGCGCCGCGCAAAGTCACAGGCGCGGCAGGAGCCGCGTGTTTTTCCGTTCGGGCGGGAGGTGGCGTATGAGGAGAGCCCGGCGCCGGTGAAACAGGACTTGAGGTTACAGCGGCAGGTTTTTCCGGAGGCGGCGCGGGCGGCTTATAAAGCAGCGACCAGCCGGCGATCACAATCAAACACAACACAGCCGCCAGCAGCGAGCGCATCTCCGTCGACAGTTCTTTGCGCTCGCTCACGAATGGACCTCATGTGTAGGGCGGGCTTCAGCCTGCCGGTTTTCGGACCCATGAGCAATAGAACCAGACAGGCTGAAGCCTGTCCCACAATCCGAAAATTCCGCAGCGTCAGGGACAAGGTCCACGCCGCCCTTCGTGAACGGATGGCAGCGCGAAAGCCGCTGCAGCGCCAGCCACGAGCCGCGCCGCGCGCCGTGAATCCGCAAAGCCTCGGCCGCATAGTGCGAGCAGGAAGGATAAAACTTGCAGGCGCTCGGCATCAGCGCCGAAAAAAAAGCCTGATACACGCGCACGCAAAACAGCAGCGTGCGCGCCGGGAGGCTCATGCCTTCGGCCCCATGCTTCGCCCCGTGTTTTGGATCGAGCGCAGCAGGCGCAACAGTTCCGCTTCCAGCGGCGCGAACGCCGCCTGCGCCACTGTGCCCCGCGGATGAATCACGATGTCCCATCCCGTAGGAATCTCCATCCTGTTGCGCCGCAAAATTTCGCGAATGCGGCGTTTGATGCGGTTCCGCACCACCGCGCCGCCCAGGGCTTTCTTCACGCTGATCCCGAAACGGCTGGCGCGGCCGGCTGCAAACCTTTTTGCGGAAGAAGAAAAGCCTTCGCGGGGACTTTCCCGCCCGACGGCCTCACTCGGAAGCGCTGCATGAGCGCGGAAGAAAACGGAAAACTGAGGGCTCGAGCGGCGCTGACCGGCGCCGTATACGGCTTCGTATTCCACGCGCTTCAGCAATCGTATGCCGCGCGGAAAACCCTGCCGCGGCCCGTCCGCCGCCGCGGACAAGTCCGAATCTCTAGATGGGTGTAAGACGATGGCGTCCCTTTTTGCGTCGGGCCGCCAGCACTTTGCGGCCCCCTTTAGTCTTCATGCGCGCGCGAAACCCATGTGTCTTGTGGCGACGGCGCACTTTCGGTTGAAACGTGCGTTTCGGCAAAGAACTCTCCCCCTCGGTGCCGACATTTGGACCGATTCAAAACGTCTAGTGTAGTCGAGGCCTTGAAGACGGTCAAGGATGGTTCTGATCGCGGGAGCATGGTCTTGGTCTCATCCCGGCGCATAAGAATAGGGGTTCTTGGGTCGATTTCGGTATCGGCGGTATCCAAGCGTAATGTCTATACTTTTAAAAGCCGTATGCGAAATATACATTTATGGTAATATTTCCTCAAATCGAAAGGAGAGCAGCCGTTTGTCGAATTCAATTCAAAATCTTCGCACAATTGTTCAAGAAAGCCTGCGAGTCCAGCGTGACAGTCCTGAGCCCGTCGATTATATCGATGCAGCTAACGCAGTTAGCGACGCTGTGGCTCGACAGAACCACGTTATTTTTGGCAGGCGTGGTTGTGGGAAGACACTTCTAATGCATTTCTCCGCGAAAAAGGTCCGCCAAGATACACGCGTTGTCTATATTAACTGTGAAGACTATAAGCAGCATTCTTTTCCCGACGTCCTTATTGAGATACTCGATGAGTTATTTCGTGAGCTTGAACAGAATCTCTCTGGGTGGTTTGGAAAGAAAAGGCAATCGAGAGAACT
>Ga0335078_10016976_pt1 | contig 10813 bp, 11 predicted proteins | sample Lox_Sample_32_FD_206711 | JGI IMG/M metagenome (GOLD analysis project Ga0335078, IMG submission 206711) | Soil microbial communities from Loxahatchee National Wildlife Refuge, Florida, United States - Lox_Sample_3.2 | ecosystem: Environmental > Terrestrial > Soil > Wetlands | place: USA... | reverse complement strand
TGTGCGTTGGCTCAGACGGGGGACGCCAGCGCCCGCTGATCAGCGCGAACAGCAACCACCGGCCCATAGGCGGTCTCGTAGCCGTGTGCGACAACGTCGATGTCGCAACGCTCCGCTACTCAACCACGACAGAGCTTCGGGTCGATGTGATCGCCTCGACCGATGGCCTTGACGATCGGCGGTTCATCATTGACGTCCCGGCTCATGGTGCGCCTATCTACACGGCGGAAACGACCACGCAGGCTGCCGATGACGACGCGGCGGGTTGCGTGGGAGTTGCTCGGCATCGTCTCGGCTCTGCGCTCCGAGCTTGTCGAGCGCGACGCGTGTCGCGAGCAGCGCGTCGATGGCGTCAGGCACACCGTGGGGTTACCGGAGAACGGCGACCGAGAGCCACGGACGACCAACGTCGCCGACGACGGACACGACCTCAACCGCGCCCCGATCGGCGGGCTGCTGGCCCCGTTTGCTGAGGAGAAGTCAGCGTCGCGCGGGTGCCGGCAGGCTGTGCAACGAGCCGATGATCCAGTAGGAGCCGCGCGATGGCTGGGCGGGTGGGCTGGTATGGTCGTTCGGTCAGGTTGGGCAGCTTGCCCGACGCATGCAGTGCCGGCGCTCGTAGCCTTTGCTTTGTGCAAATCTCGGCGTTCGCAGCACGTAACGACGCGAGAGGGGACACAATGGCTACTGGAACGGTGAAGTGGTTTAGCGACGAGAAGGGCTTCGGGTTTATCACTCCCGACGATCAGTCCAAGGATCTGTTCGTTCACCACTCGGCGATCGTCGGCGGGGGCTATCGCTCGCTCGCGGAGGGCGCGAAGGTGTCCTTCGAGGCTGAGGCCGGGGAGAAGGGCCCCAAGGCCGTCAACGTCCAGCTGGTCTAGCGACCCCGCTCGCCTGCCGAGCGTCACGGGTGGGCAGGCCCGAGCGCTGATCGACGACAGAACACGCCTCGCGCGACGTCCGCCGACAGGTCGGGCGGTGCCCGGAGGAACTCGCCGAGAGGAGGTGTGTAGATGGGGACGAGGGGGTCGGCGCGGGATGGCGCGCGGGAGCGGTTCGTCGTGACGGAGGCTGAGCGGCAGGTGGCTGACCTGCTGGCGATCGAGGTCGACCCGATCCTCGCTCGCGCGACGCTCGACGCGGTGCCGTTCTGGTTTCACACGTTCGCGCTGAACAGCGCTGAGGGCATCTACACGCCCGGCGCCGCGCGCGACCATCGCTACCGCGTCTGCGCGCTACCCGAGGACTTCGCCGGGATGAGCGTGCTCGATGTCGGCTGCTTCGACGGCTTCTATGCCTTCCTCGCCGAGCGGCGGGGGGCCGAGCGGGTCGTGGCGGTGGACAACGAGCAGTATCGGCTCTGGGTTGCCTCCCGGTGGGGCGTTGAGCTGGAGGGCGGGGAGGGCTTCCGTGCCGTGCATCGCCTGCTCGGCTCGGCGGTTGAGTACCGGCGGATGGACGCGTTCGCGCTCGACGGGCTCAAGGAGCGCTTCGATCTCGTCTACTGCTTCGGCATCCTGCACAGGGTCGAGAACCCACTCGGGCTGCTGCGCGTGCTGCGTGGGCAAACGGTGGATGGCGGGACGGTGCTGGTCGAGACCTACGGCGTAGGCCCGGAAGATCGAAACGGCCCCGCGATCCGCGTCTCCGAGCCCGGGGAGGTCTACGCGCGCGACGACTTCGTTTATTGGGGATTCGGGGACGCCGGCCTGGAGCGGCTTGCCCGGATTGCCGGCTTCTCGCGCGTCGAGTCGCTCGTCGACGTGGAAGTCGACGGCCACCCGCGGCTCATGGCCCGGCTGGTCGCCTAGACCACGCCTAGACCTCCCCACGCCTAGACCACTGCCGGACGGCTTCTGCACAACCTGTTCACAAGACGGTTGCAGGCTCGTAACGAGAAAGCGCGCCTCTCTCGCGAGAGTTGTTGGAGTGCTCCCGGCGCTATACGCCCACCGCCTCGGCCGTGCGTACGGCCCCGACTCGTCGCTCGCGGCGCTCCACCGCGCAATCCAGCAGCCACTCGACGGCCTCGAGACGGACTGCTGCCTGACCGCCGACGGCGAGCTCGTGCTGCTGCACGATCCGCTGCTCGACCTCAGCACCACCGTGTCCGGCTGGGCGCATCAGCGCACCGCGGCGGAGATCCGCGCGGGGCGGCTGCGCAACCGCGACGGCACTGTAAGCGACGAGCGCCCGCTGCTGCTCGACGAGCTGCTCGACCTCGCGCCGCCCGGCGCGACGCTCCAGCTCGAGGTCAAAGCGCACGCCGACCCAGCCCTCGCACGCCGCACCGCGCTAGCCGTGTGCGAATGTCTTCGCGACCACCCAGCTCGGGGGCGGACCGAGGTCATCAGCTTCTGGTCCGGTGCTTGCGAGCTTGCCGCCGAGCTCGGCTTCCGGGCGCGGCTGGTGATCATCGCCGACTACCGCATACCCGCGCTCGCCGCTTGGGGACGCCACGTCGGCCTGCACGGCGTATGCGTCGAGCACTTCCTCCTCTCCCGCGCGCTGGTTGCAAACCTCCGAGCCTCCGGGCTCAGCGTCACGACCGGCACGATCAACCACGCCGCGATCCTTGCACCGCTGCTGCCGCTTGGCCTCGACGCCATCACAAGCGACTCCCCACACGAGCTGCGCCAAGACCTCAGCCGCTCACTCCAAACGCCGCCACTCGCCGCCTGAGCCGCCCCCACACGCTGACGCCCAGCCGCTCCTACTGACATTTCGGAGTAGGCGCAAGGCGAGGGTCGTCGTGCGGCCGACCTGGGGGAATCTGATCCCGGATCTCCTGGTCATCCCCCGCGTCAAATGCGCCGAAGCCAGATCGCGCGCGAGGCGGTCGATCAGCACCTCCACGCCGCAGGCGACCTCGCGGCGGCGCGCCCCGGCGCTCGGCCCACGCGAGGACAGACCGGACGCCCGCGTGCGCCCAGACTCGCAGGTTCGTGTGGCGCCCGTTGACATCCACCTCCTGATGGAGGGTGCCCTTGACCGAGTGCGGGATCGCCGTAATGCTCATGGTAGGTGCCGTTATCTCACGCCTGTCCCAGAGGACCATCCGGAAGAACCCGGTCAGCCAAGCGTGGGAAACCCCCGCCGGCCTCGGGGTCGTCACATGCCGGTCGCCTCGGCGACGACGGCGCGTGAGTGGCTCAGAGCGCGGTCGGGTACGTCTCGGGTGGCTCGGCAAGCTCCCAGGCGGGGGTGCGCTCGAGTGGCTCGACGGCGCGTGTGAGATCGAGGTGAACGAGCGCGTCGTATTGCTGGGCGAGGCTGGCGGCGAACCAGTGGCTCTGGCGCTCTGTCTCGGGCCTGTAGATCACCCCGATCGCGCGGTGCAGGCGCGGCTCGCGCAGCGCCCGCCCGCTGTCGCCCGCGGCGAGCGGGCAGAGCAAGAAGGCCGGGAGGTGGGTGGCGTGAAAGAGGGCCTCGTAGCTGTCGCGCAGCGCCGCGCGGATGCGTTTGCGCTCGGCGGGAGCTCCCCATTCCGACGCGGCGGTGACGGTGCCCGTGTAGGTGCTGAAGCCGACGTTGATCGTGTCGCGGCCGTGGCGCTCGCGCATCAGCTGGCCGATGTTCAGCTCCCCCCGTCCGGCCATCTCGGTCGCGCGAGCGTCGCCGACGTGCGAGTTGTGCGCCCAGACCACGACCCGTGAGGTGGCGCCGTGGCGATCGAGGTGTGCGACCAGCTGGTCGAGCGTGTCGGCCATGTGGCGGTCGCGCAAGTTCCAGGAGCCGGCGCGGTCTCCGAACATCGTGCGGTAGTACTCCTCGGCGTTCGCGACGACGGCCGCGTTCTGCTCGGCGAAGAAGTACTCGTCCTCGGCGGCCACCCCGTCGCGCAGCAGATACTCGCCCGCGCGACGTCGCAGCTCGACCAGCTGTTCGATCACGCGCCGCCGGCACGGCTCGCCGACCCCGAGCAGCACGGCCTGCCCGTAGCCGGCGCTCTCACCGGCATAGGGCTGCAGACACTCGTAACGGTCCCGGGCGCGGGCGGCCGCCGGCGGGTCCTGGTGATCGAGGTAGGCGATCACCGATTCCATCGAGGCGCCGAGGCTGTACAGGTCGAGCCCGTAGAACCCGACCTTGGGCACCGCGTGATGGCGGCGCTCGTTGTGAGCGCGCAACCAGCCCACGAAATCGAGCACATCGGCGTTGCGCCACATCCAGGTCGGGAAGCGACGAAACCCCCCCAGTGCCGCCTCGGCATCCGCGTCGCCCGCAGCGCCCGCAGCGCCCTGGACGTAGCGGTTGACGCGGTAGGCATCGGGCCAGTCGCCCTCGATCGCGACACCCGTAAACCCATGCTCTGTGATCAGGTGCTTGGTGATCTTGGCGCGCTCGCGATAGAACTCGTGCGTGCCGTGGCTGGCCTCGCCGAGCAGCACGATCCGCGCGTCGCCGACCAGAGCGAGGAGCGCGTCGTAGTCACGGTGATCGCCGGTCAGAGGATGCGCCTCGCGCCGAAGCGCCTCGAGTAGTGCGCGCTCTCCCAGCGGCAGCGCCAATGTCGCAGACATGGCCTCAACCCCCGGCTGCCGCGCGACGCGGCGCGGAGCTTCTCAGATAGATCCCGAACCACTCCGCGGCCAGCTGCGCCACCCGCTCGAGGGTGCCCGGCTCGGAGAACAGGTGCCCCGCGCCCTCGATCACCTCGAGACGATGCGGACAGCGGAGCATCGCCGCAGCGCGGCGGTTGAGACCCAACACTTCGCGGTCGCGGCCACCCACCAGCAGCAGCGTCGCCGCCGTGACGTACGGAAGCCGGTCCGCCGCCAAATCGGGACGGCCACCACGCGACACGACAGCCTGGACGACATCGCGTGCGGCGGCGGCCGCGCGCAGCGCCGCGGCAGCACCGGTGGAGGCGCCGAAGTAACCGATCGGCAGCCCGCGCGTGTCGGGCTCCGCGATCGCCCAGCGTGTCGCCCCCTCGAGTCGCCGCGCCAGCAGGGGTATGTCGAACACGAGCTCACGCCGATCGCCCTCATCGTCGGTGAGCAGGTCAATCAGCAGGGTGGCCAGCCCGGCGTCATTGAGCGTCGCTGCGACCTCGCGGTTGCGGGGGCTCAATCGGCTTGACCCGCTGCCATGCGCAAAGATCACCAGCCCACTCGGGTGGGCGGGAACGGCGAGGTCTCCCGCGAGCACCACGCCGCCGATGTCAAGCAGCAGCTCGTGCTCGGCAAGCCACGGTGTAGGTGGATGCCCGGGTTCGGGCGGTGGCATCTGTCCGGGCGTGGACAGGCGATCACGCCCCGCGGCGCCGAGCAGCGCGATCACCTCGGCATCCGAGACAGGCGAGAAGTCCTGATAGAACCGGCCGACCCCGAGCAGCTCCTGCGGAATCGTGAGACACACCACCTCGTCTGCCTCCTCACCCACCAGCGCCACCGACTCGCGAACGCCCACGGGAACCGCGACCACGATCCGCGCGGCACCGCGAGCGCGCAGCGCCCGCACTGCCACCAGGTCGGTCAGCCCTGTCGCGAGCCCGTCATCGACCACGACGACCGTGCGCCCGCGCACATCGCTCTGCCGACGACCGTCCCGATAGCGCTCGACCCGCCGGCGCAGCTCGCGGATCTCCCGCTCGAGCGTCGCATCCAGCAACTCTTGCGTCATGCGGACACGCCTAGCGGTGTCGGGATTCAGGACGGTAGTGCCGTCCTCGGCGATCGCCCCCACCCCGAACTCGGGATTGCCAGGCGCCCCCAGCTTGCGCACCGCCAGCACGTCAAGCGGAGCCTTGAGCGCATGCGCAACCTCATACGCAACTGGAACCCCGCCGCGCGGCAACGCGATGACCACCGGCCGCTCCCGCGCCAACGGCTCAAGTTGCGCGGCCAGCTGGCGCCCAGCATCGCGACGATCCAAGAACACCATGCCTGAATCGTCGCGCTGGCCGGCAGCTAAGACATCCGCAGCCCCCCACAAACACAATCCGCGCTTTTCACCAGGGATTGTGGGTCACGATCCTCGCTCCTCGGGCCGGATGACCAGGACCGAACAGCGGGCCCGGTGCGCAACGCGCTCGCTCACGCTGCTGAGGGCGCGCACGCCGCCGATCCGGCGGCTTCCCATGATGATCAGCGAGGTCTGCCGCTCACGCGCAACGGCAAGGATCGCCTCGGCGGGGCGCTTGGCCTCGATCACCATCTCGGGTGCGACGCCGAGCAGCCCAGCCAGGCCGTCACGCTGGGCTTCGAGGTGGTGGGGCTGCGAGCGGCTCTCCACGCCCACCGCATGGACCACGACCACGCCGCGCTTCAGGCGCCGAGCCGCATACGCAGCGATCATCGACAACCCGGGGGCATCGTCGGTCCCGTCGAGCGAGAGCAGGATGTGCGCCCCGGCCGCGAGCGGCCGTTCGCGCGCGATCAGGAGCGAGCTCGGCAAGTGATGCACGGCGTGCAATGCGACGCCGCCGACCCACAACCCCGCTCCGCGTGGCATGACCGGCGCCCCCAGCGCCAGCAGCGGGTGGCTCGCCGCGCGCTCGAGCACCCTGTCTATCGGCGGCCCGTCAGGATCGAGCACCGTCTCAGCCCGCAAGCCAGCTTTGCGCGCCATCTCAGCAGCGCGGGTCAGAGCCCGCCGCGCGCGAGCACTGCTGACAGCCGCGCTTGCCCACGCGCCGGCTCCCGTCTCTTGCGTACAAACCAGGACCGTCATGCGCGCGTCGGGGGCTAGCAGCTCGCACGCCCGGCTGACCGCACGCAACGAGGTACGGGAGGCGTCGATCGCGCACAGCACGTCGCTGAATACGGCCGGTGAGTTAGCGTAACCAGGCAAACCGTGGGAAGCCTCAGGCGAACCTGGCAGGATCACGCCGGCTCATCGCGCGGAGGAGCAGCACGCGCATATCTGCCACACGCAAAACAGTTGGCCCGCTGACCGGGGCCAAGCACACAGCCGAGCCCGGGCTTATTGCCCCGCAGCGCCCGCTCGCACCAATCGCAGCCCCATCCCGTAGAGCTCATCCGGTGCGAAGGGCCTGACCTCGAGCGTGTGGCAATCCTCAAGCAGGGCGAACGGTGAGTCGTGGCGCGGCGGCAACTGGGTCACGACCCGAAACAGGCGCTGACCGTCGGTGAGATAGCTGCCTCGGGCAGGCGACGACGCGGGCTGAGGCGAGCGATGAATCGTCTTGCTGAAGGGAAGCGGCATCGGCCATAGCCTCGCCAGCACCGGGTCCGGGCGCATCCGCAGCTGCAACGGCTCCGCAACGCGGAGAACTACTGAGTTGTCATGCACCAGCCCTGGAGGCGTGCGCTGAGGCGGGCGCTCCGTGCAACCCAGCGAGGCATTCCGGCTTGACGGTACGCGAAACCGGGGCTGCTGGAGCGGGAAATCACCGATGCCAAACGCGCCGGCAGGCGGCACGCTCAAGGCATACTAGGTCGCAGCTTCAAAGTCGCTCGGATCGCGGGCATTCCAGTAGGGATCAGCCCCTGGTGGCTTGTGATCGTCGCGCTGATCACCTGGTCGCTGGGCGCCGGCTATTACCCGGTGGAGGTGAATGGGATCGCGCCGCTGGCCTCCTGCGGGCTGGGACTCGCGAGCGTGCTGTTGCTGTTCGCGAGCATCCTCGCGCACGAGTTCGGGCACGCGCTGGTCGCCCGCCGGAGAGGTGTCGAGATCGAGGAGATCGACCTCTGGCTGCTGGGCGGCGTATCCCGGATGAGGGGTCAGCCGAGAACACCGGGCGACGAGCTGGCCTTCGCGCTTGCCGGCCCAGCCGTGACCGCCGTCGTCGCGGTGGTGTTCGCCGCGGTATGGCTCCTGCTGCCACGCTCGGCGCCGTCATGGCTGCGGGCGCTGATCGTGTATGAGGCCGAGGTCAACGCCGTGATCCTGGCCTTCAACCTGATCCCCGCGTTCCCGCTCGACGGTGGCCGAGTCGCCCGGGCCCTGCTTTGGCGGCGCAGCGGCGACATCTCGCGAGCCACCGAGCGCGCGGCCGGCCTCGGGCGCGTGTTCGGCTATTTGATGATCGCCTTCGGCCTGGTGCTCACGTTCGAGGGAGCGTTCGGGGGCCTGTGGATCGCTCTAATCGGCATGTTCGTGGTTGCCGCCGCCAACGTCGAGCGGCTCCAGCAGGAGGTCCTCACCGCGTTCACGGGGATCCTCGCGCGGGACCTCATGTCCCATCCGGCGGTCAGCATCTTCGAGGACGCGCCGCTCGTTGAGGCGCAGGAGCAGTTCGCCCGGTACCGCTACACCGCGTTCCCGGTGATCGATCGCGAGGGGCGCGCGGTCGGGGTCCTGAGCAGCGAGCGGCTCAAGCGAGCCCCGCAGTCTCGCTGGCAGGTCGCGACGGTCGGGGAGCTCGCCGATCGAGACCCGGCGCTGCTGGTGGGCGAGCAGGAGGACGTCGCCCACCTCCTCGGGGAGCCTGCGTTCGCGCGCGTCGGTCGCGCAGCCGTGATCGACAGCGCCGGACGCCCCGTCGGGGTCGTCTCGATCACCGACGTGCAGCGCTCGGTTCGAGCGAGGCACCTTGGCGACCGGACGAGCCGTGGGGACGGCCGCGCGGCGCGAGCGCGATCAGCGGACGGATGAGTGAGCTGCCGGTACAGCTCGACGGCCAGCCAATCGCCTCCGCGACGGTCCGCTTGGCTCGGCCCCGAACTGCCCGCCGGATGTCTGCCAACTTCGACCGCGGACATCGCGGGCGATTACTGCGATGGAGCCTCGCTTGGCTGCGTTCCGAGCTTTACGGTGAGCGGGATGCGGCTCGAGCCCCGCTGCACGGTCAGCCGGACTCGCTCGCCCGGACGCGCGGTCGCGAGCGCGTCGATCAGATCGCCCTCGCTGAGGATCGCGGCGCCTTTGAAGGCGAGGATCACATCCCCAGCTCGCAGCCCCGCCGCGGAGCAGGGGTGCCCGACTGGACGCTCGCGACAAGTCCTCCCGGCGAGCGAGGTCTGCGGTGCGAACGCGGATGACGTAATCGGGAAGGCCGAATATACGGCAGACCTCGACGACCTCATCCAGGGCGCTGACGACCGCCTCGAAGGTTGCGCTTCGCAGGCCGATCCCGCTGCCGGCGACGAATGTTTCCGTCCGGGTCGCCCGCGCCGTCGGCGCGACCGCGCAGCTCGTAGCCGGGCGCTCGAATTTCCATCCTTTGCGGCCCATCAGGTGACCGCCCAGGCGGATGGCGGTCCGTGCGGTTGAAAGTGAGCCGGGCTTAGGCCAGGATTGGGCCATATCGTGGGCGGTCAGCGGCTCTGTCGGTCCGCCGCGTACTCGGCGAGATAGTGGAGCCCCGGAATCGCCCGGCTGCCGTACCAAGAGGTCATCTCGCCATCGATCAGCGCCACCTCCACCCCCGGCAGGGCAGCCTCGACCTCGGCAAGATGGCGCTCCTTGAAGCGATAGGGCTCGCTGCTGAGCAACACCAAGTCGACCCGACCGGCGAACTTCTCCAGCTCGACGACCGGGTATCGGTCCGACGCGTGATGTGGGTGCGTGTGCCAGCCGACCAGTCCGAGCGTTCGCGCAATGTAGGTGTCAGGGGCTACGGTCATCCACGGGTCACGCCAGATCAGGTACAGGACGTCCCGAGGCGACCACCCGTGGCGCTCGATGGCGGCCAAGGCAGCCTCGAGCTGTTCGCACAGCCGCTCAGCCCCGACTTCACGCCCGAAGATCCCGCCGAGTAACCGATACAACTCAGAATTGTCGCGCGGGCCCAGCGGGTGGGTCACGATCAGGTTCGGGACGAACGAGGCCAACGCTTCAGCCGTCTCCCGTGTGTTCTCGTCGACGTTGAGTATCGCGCGGCTTGGCTCGAGCGCCCGGATGCGATCCAGCTTCACGTCCTTCGTACCGCCGACCTTCGGGACCGTGCGCAGCGTCTGCCACGGATGGATACAGAACCCTGTCCGCCCGACAGGCTGGCCCGACAGGCCGATGTCACAGATCAGTTCGGTGATGCTCGGCACCAAACACACGATCCGCGCCTCATCGCCCACCGGGATGTGGACGGTGCCAGCGGCATCGCGCAGAGAAGCCTGTGCGGCTGTCCGACCGGCGATCACGAGCTTCGAGCTTACGACCCTGACTGGCCGATCCCACCACTCGCCAGGACGTGTCGGACTCGGCGCTAGCTGAACGTCGCGAAGCTGAGCACCGAAGCGGCCACAACGCCGTCGATGTAGCGCTGCCGCCATAGGCGTGATGCAGCAGCGCGGTCAGCCACCCTGGAAGGCCCGTGATTGGTCGAGAGAGCCTTGCTCCACGGCCGTCACAAGCATCTCTCCTCCATGATGTCGACTCCCCTGCGGTTCGCGCGGACGGCGGGACCGGTGAGTGTCGGTCCATCACGGTCCGCGCTATCGCTTTGATCCGCTGGTCGCCTCGCGCGCCCGCTATCGCATTGGCGACCGATCGCAATGCCCGAGTCCGGCGGTTGCTAGCAAGCAATGAGCAAGCACCGAAGGCCTGCGCGAGATGTGTTCGGTCGCCAAAGGTGGGGACGAGTCCCTCAACGACGCCTGGTACTTGCTCGGAGATCCAGCGCGGCCATGCCTGCGCTGATCGGCGCAGGGCGACCTGGGCGGCCGGGAACGGGACGATGATCGCGTCGATCGTCGTCCAGAGAAGGACGTCATGGAATCCTACCGTTGCTGGATTGCGCCGGGCGGCGCCGCTCGCCCGCGACCACCTCCAGCTTCCACCAAGGTCTCCCGCCGCGCAACAAAGGCTCATGCCGACGTCGGCATGACCCCTTTTATGCCGATCGGGCTGGCATGCCGACCTCAGGTCGGATCATTTGAAATTGCTGCGGGACAGGTCG
>Ga0335078_10016975_pt1 | contig 10814 bp, 9 predicted proteins | sample Lox_Sample_32_FD_206711 | JGI IMG/M metagenome (GOLD analysis project Ga0335078, IMG submission 206711) | Soil microbial communities from Loxahatchee National Wildlife Refuge, Florida, United States - Lox_Sample_3.2 | ecosystem: Environmental > Terrestrial > Soil > Wetlands | place: USA: Florida... | reverse complement strand
AGCGCATCGCATACATCATCGCCAATTGTTCAATGGCCGCGCTGGTTTGCACTCCGGAGCAGCTGGCGAACCTGCCGGAGTCGCAAGTCGAGTGTCTGAACTTCGCCGTAACGCCGAATGAGTCTTCGTTGCCGAGCGAGAAGCCTCGCATTGCCTGGAGTGAACTTTCGAAATATCCCGCGGCGCAGGCGCCCGATTGCCCGCGCGTCACCACCGATCTCGCTTATATCCTGTACACGTCCGGTTCCACGGGTGCGCCAAAAGGCGTGATGATTTCGCACCAGAATGCGCTGACCTTTGTCCACTGGTGCGCGGAAACGTTGAAGGTGCGAAGCGACGACCGGCTTTCGAATCACGCGCCGCTGCATTTCGATCTTTCCGTCTTCGATATCTACAACGCGATTGAAGCGGGCGCCACCGTCTTCATGATCACGAACGAGATTGCGACTTTTCCCAAGAGCCTCGCGAAGTTCATCGAGACGAACGGCATCACGGTCTGGTATTCGGTGCCTTCGGCGCTGATTCTGTTGATGCTGCACGTCGACTTGAAGGCGCACGATTTCACGAAGCTCCGCACGGTGCTCTTTGCCGGCGAAGTTTTTCCGATCAAGTATGTGCGCCAACTCGCGGAATTGCTCCCGGACGCCGGCCTCTGGAATCTTTACGGCCCCACGGAGACGAACGTCTGCACGTATTACTTCGTAGAGCGCGACAAGCTGGCGACGATGGACCGGCTTCCGATCGGCAGAGCCTGCGCGAATACGGAAGTATTCGCGGTGGACGAACAGCATCAATTGGCTACGGAAGGTCAGCCCGGCGAACTTTTCGTCCGCGGGCCGGGAGTCACGCCCGGCTACTGGGGCGATTCGGAAAAGACGAAGCGCAGCTGCGTGATGAATCGCTTCCAGCCTCACTTCGAAGAGAAGGCCTACCGCACGGGCGACATCGTGACGCTGATGCCGGATGGGAACTACGATTTCATGGGGCGCCGCGACAGCATGGTGAAGAGCCGCGGCTATCGCATCGAGCTGGGCGAGATCGAGGCCGCCATGCTGAGCCATTCGGCGGTGCGCGAGGCTGCGGCGATCGCGATCCCGGACGACGAAGTGGGAGCACGCATCAAGGCTTTTATCTCAACGCACGAAGGCAATTCACTGTCAGCAGAAGATCTCCAGCAGTACTGCGCGACCCGAATCCCCAAGTACATGATTCCCGAACAGATTGAGTTGCGGGAGAACCTCCCGAAGACATCGACCGGAAAAGTGGACCGCGTGTCGCTGGCTTCGGGGGTCGCACGGGTTTCATAGCTGGCGATTCGGAGGAAGGGGAGATCCCCTTGGGGATCATTCCAGCATGGGCGGTAACGCACACCAACACTACCAATCAGGGGGCCCAATTATGGAACGGCAGCAATCGGAAATTAGAGAGCAAGTTCGCACTTTCATCATGGACGAACTCGCGCGGCGCAAGGGCATCACGGTGTTTACGGATGACGAATCGCTCACCGAAAACGGCGTGGTAGACTCCCTGGGCACGTTTCGCCTCGTCACGTTCCTTGAAAACAATTTCAACGTCCGCATCGCGGATGAAGACATCGTTCACGAGAATTTTCGCAGCGTGAGCGAGATCGAACGATTCGTGAACGGCAAGCTGAACGCCAAGGCCGCAAGAGCGTAGGCGCGCTTGAAAGCGCTGAACATTCGGAAGGAGTCTGGAATGAAATTGCAAAACAGGCAATCGTGGATCAGATTCGCGCTGCTGGCGCTGGCGGTTTCCGCCATGGCCTGCATCGCGACGGCGGCGCAGAACCGCGCCGCCAGCGCGCAGAAAGCCACCAAGGTGATGGTTCCGGCTGCTGGCAATACCGCGGCGCCGATGACTGCACCCGCCTCACCCTCCGACGCAGTGGACCCGAGTTTCATCATCGGCCCTTCGGACGTTTTGAACGTCAGCGTGTGGAAGGAACCCGATATCTCCCGCACCGTTCCGGTACGCCTCGACGGCAAGATCACGCTGCCGCTCGCGGGCGACATTATGGCCAGCGGCCTCACGACGGATCAGCTGCAGCTCTCGATCAAGGAAAAGCTCGAGCCCTTCCTGAACGATCCGGAAGTCACCGTGATCGTGCAGGAAGCCAAAAGCAAAAAGGTGAATATCTTCGGACGCGTTTCGAAGCCAGGTTCCTACGAGCTGACAAAGCCGACGACGGTACTCGATGGAATCGCGATGGCCGGTGGGCTCGGAGATTTCGCCAAGGCTTCGAAGATCTACGTGCTGCGCACGGACGCCAACGGGCAAACGCAGCGGCTCAAGTTCAACTACAAAGATGTGTTGAAAGGCAAAAATCCCGCCCAGAATATCCAACTCCTGCCTCACGACACGATCGTGGTGCCGTAATCTGACAACTCCGCGCAACCAGTCCTCAAAGGGAAACGAATGAGCATACGTCGCATTATTCTTAGGGCGATGATGGGTGTAGTGCTGCTAGTCCCGATAGCGGCAGCCCAAACGGGATCACCGACAATTACCGCCGGCGAATTGATTCCGCTGACTTTGAAATCGGAAGTGCCGGTGGAAAATATCCTGTCGGGTTCCTTCGATGTCGGCACCACATACGACGACAACGTGTTGTTCGGAAGCGCGAATCGAGTCGGCGACTGGAGCTACACGTTCCGGCCCCGCCTTCGCATCGCTCTCTCCACGAGCCGGCAGTCGTTTGAGTTTCACGTGAGTCCCTGGCTGGTGAAATTCCAGACAGTGAACGCGCGCGACGAATTCACCACCGATTCGGGCTTCGACTGGAACTACAAATTTACGCCGCACGTCTCGCTGCGGCTCCGCGAAGCTTTCGTTTACACCGATCACGTAGATTGGGGCTCGCAGGACACCGAGTCTTCCGCAGCCTCAGGAACAGGCACTCCGAATCTGCTTGACCCCGGCGAAGGCGTCATCTTTGTTCCTTTCGCGCGGCGCATCTCGAGCCTCTCGGACTTGGCACTCACAGACCAGCTGAGCCCGCAGAGCGAAATCCAGGTGTCGGGCGATTATTACTACCTGAAGCTCAACAGCATCGCCAGCGTCACCACATTTCCCTTCGTCAACACGGAGGCCTCCGGCGCTCGCGCGCTTTATTTCTATCACCTCTCGCCGCGGCAATCGCTCGGCCTGATGTACGACTTCCAGGATTATTCGTTCGAGCAGGATCACGCTTCGCGCAACCTGGTGCACACGCTCTTTTACGTTCACAACATTCAATTCTCCGAACGCCAATCCATCGAGGGCTTCGTCGGCCCGCAGTATTCGGACTCGACCAACGGCGGAACGGAAGGAGTCGGCGGCGGCGGTCCTTTCCCGCCGGGCACGTCCACTGAAGTCACGTGGGCGGGCGGCCTCTCTTACGGGTGGCAGGGCACCAATACGAAAATCCGCGCGTCGGTGTTGCGCGATATCGGCGCCGGCGAAGGAGTTCTCGGCGCCGTCGAACGCGAGGAAGGCACGATCGAAGGCCGGCGTCAGTTGTCGCCGAAGTGGATTGGAAGTCTCGGCATCGGATACGAAAGAAGCGAATCACTGTTCAACTCCGCCGCCATCGGCACGCTCGATTCGCTTTTCGGAACGGCGAGTTTGACGTACAAGATCACTCCGTCGTGGCGCATTGAAGGGCGTTATCAACGGAATCAGCAGACCAGAACTGGGACGATCAACACGTTGCTGGGAGGCGATCGCGACGTGGTCGAAATTACTGTGGGATACCAATTCCGGCATCCCCTTGGGAGGTAGTCATGTTGGATTCATTCGAAGAGAAATCATCCGGTAGCTTTCAAGAGTACTGGGAAATGGTGAAGCGGCGGCGGTGGTGGTTCATGCTGCCGTTTTTCCTGGCGTGGCTCGTCACGTGGGGTGTGACGAAGTTCGTGCCGCGCATGTACGAATCGCAGGCCATCATCCTGGTCTCGCGGCAAACGGTGCCGGACGGCTTCGTTGCGTCCAACGTCCAGATCGACTTTCCGGAGCGCCTGCAGAGCTTGACGCAGCAAATCCTCATGCGGGACAAGCTGCTGCAAGTGGCGCACGCGCAAACGATCTACAAAGACCAGGCAAAGATGACGCCGGACCAGCTCGTCAATCGCATGAAGCGCGACCTGCAGATCTCGCCCGTGCCGATTGACGACCTCGCCGCCACGTCGTCGCCCGAAGACCCCGCGATCGCGACGAAGCGCGCGTTGAACCAGCCGAACGGCAGAATGCCCGAAGCGATGGCGTTCAAGATTTCGTTCATGGCCTCCACTCCGCAGCTCGCGCAGCGCGTGGACCAGGAACTCGCGCAACTCTTCATCGAGGGCAATCACCAGGAACGCGAGCAGATCTCGCAGAACACCACCACGTTCCTCCAAGCGCAGCTTCAGGATCAGTCGCAGAGCCTCGACGACCAGGAAATGCGCATCCAGCAGTTCAAGAGCCAGTACCTCAACGAGTTGCCGGAATCGCGCGAAGGCAATATGCAGACGCTTTCCGTGCTCCAGGGCCGCTTGCAGAGCACCAACGATGCGATCAACAAAGCCGAGCAACAGAAGCTCTACCTTGAGACGCAGGCGGCGCAGTATAAGCCTCTCGAGCAGGCTCTCAGCGAGGGGAAGGACGTTTCCACCACCGCCCTAATCGCCGCGATCGATAAAAACCTCGGCCAGCTGCAAAGCCAGCTCTCCGACCTGAAAGGCACCTACACCGACAAGTATCCCGATGTGAAGCGTGTGAGGGAACAGATCGCGCAGGATGAAGTCCAGAAGAAGAAGCTGGAAGAACAGCGCGATGCGGCGGCGAAGAATCCGTCCGACGCAGGCCCGGCTTCGATTCAGGTGAGCAGCCTGCAGGAACTTCAGCAGATGTCGCCCATCCTTCAAATTCAGAGCCAGATGGCTTCGAACACGAAGGAAATCGAAGATCTGCAGAATGAAAAGCAAGACGTCGAACAGCGCATGGATCAGATCCAGGCGCTGCTCAGCCGTATTCCTCTGCGCGAGCAGCAGCTCGCCGAGCTGACGCGCAATTACGATCAGTCGAAGACGATTTATCAGGGCCTTCTCGCGAAGGCCGGTGAATCGGAGATGGCCACGGATCTGGAAAGCCACGGCCAGAGCGGGCAGTTCGTGGTGTTGAATTCGCCGGATCTTCCGGCGCGGCCGGCTCAGCCGAACTGGTTCACGTTCAGCCTGATCGGGCTGGGCGTGGGCGCAGCGCTCGGACTGGCGCTTGCCGCCATGAGCGAACTCTCCGACGACCGCATCCACGACATGAAGGAAGTGAAAGAGCTGATTCCTGCGGCGACGCTGGCAAAGATTCCGCCGGTGACCACGGGAGCGAAGGAAGGTTTCCATTTCACGCCAGCGGTGGAAGGTGCGATCGCGGCACTCATGATTCTCGCAATGGCAGCGGGCAATTTCCTCGCCTTTTACAAGTAAGCGAGCCGCTCCGGCCAATCAAACGCACTCGAGCACTCGAGATACGAAATTTGGGGAGCAAAAGACGATGAGTTCACCAAGACTTGCGTACGACAATGCATTTGAAAAAGTCGCCCAGCTGAAGCCGAAGCCATCGGCCGAGGCCCGGCTGGCGGCTTTGACGGACACGCGGGGGCTTGCCGCAGACAAATTCAGCAGCCTCGCGGCTCGCCTGCGCCACTTGCAGACGCAACGGCCGCTCAAAACGATCGTGGTCACCAGCAGCGGGCCGGGCGAAGGCAAGAGCTTCGTCGCGGCTAATCTCGCCGTCACGCTCGCTCGCGACGGCAAGCAGAAAGTCGCGCTCGTCGAAGGCGACCTGCGCCAGCCTTCTTTCGGGAAAATGTTCGGTTTCAACGGGCTAAAGGGGCTCAGCGACTACGTCGCGGGCTCGGGTCTTGTCACGGATTACTTTTACAAGCTCCCGACGCTGCCTCTCTGGGTGATTCCGGCGGGAACCTCGACGGGAAGCCCGGCCGAACTCCTGCAGACGGATAAGCTCGGCGAGCTCGTCTCCAACGACGTGAGCTACTTCGACTGGGCCGTGATCGATTCGCCGCCGCTCATGCCGTGGTCGGACACCAACCTGTGGACGTCGCGCACGGACGGAACTCTTCTCGTGATCCGCAAGGAAGTCACGTCGAAGAAAATGCTACAGAGCTCCGTCGAGAACATCCATCCCGGAAAGCTTCTGGGCGTAGTGCTCAACGACGTGATCGAAAACGGCTACTCGCGCTACTACGGCATGAACGGCAACGCGCTCAAACCGAGGCTCTAAGCAGATTCACGGTGGTTCGCACAACGTAAGAAGGGCCCCGACGGTTTTTCCCTGGCGGCCCTGGGTTCTGGTGCAAAAATGACCTATCGGACGAAAGACCGAAGAAGCATGCGCACGGGAGTTGAGTCCGGAGGACCAAGCCGTAGAAGCGCGCAGGTGCCGCCGTCGGCGGCTCTGCTGATTTCCGTACTGGCGGTGGTGATCTGCCTGATACCCTCGCTGCCCGCGAACGCCTCTGCTCCCGGAGGCGGGCACCGGACGGTGGCGGCGTCGGCGCAGGTAGTGAAAGCGTTGCAGCCGGGCGCACGATCGCCCGGCGTACTCACCGGGCTGGCGGCTTGGTTCGGAGAAGGAGGCAATCCGATCCACTTTCCGCGGCCCCGCATTATGGCTCTCATCGGCATCGGGCTGCTTGCGGTGGGAGTGCTCTTGCGGCGCCGTGAAGGGAATGGGATTTAGCAAATCATCCGCGCGGACCCGGCTTCGCGCCGTTCGTTCAATTCACATTCATCACCACGACAATTTCGCGGCGGGGGAATTTGCGGGCGGCAAGTATCCGCGAAATCGCGTGGACCTCACACTTTCTCACTTTCGTGGCAGCCATTTGCTCAACGTGGGACGAGGCCTCAATGAAGCAGGAGACTTCCAGCGGTCCAGCCGCAACCGGAATTTTCATTCTGATCGATGCGCTGGGCTGGAGTTATCTGAAAGACAGCAGTTTTCTCGCAGATCTGCTGCCCTACCGCACGTCCGTCCAGACGATCCTGGGATTCAGCTCCGGCGCCATACCGGTGCTTCTTAGCGGACGCCCTCCTAAAGATTCCGGCCATTGGAATCTTTTCTACTACGACCCGAAACGTTCGCCCTTCCGTTGGATTCGCTGGGTGAGTTTCCTTCCGAAGTCGCTGCTCAATAGTCGCATCGTGCGCCGGGGTGTGCGCGAAGTGACGCATCTGCTCAATAAGTTCGGCGGATATTTTCAGATTTACGGAGTTCCGGTCGAGCTGCTTCCCTATTTCGACATTTGCGAAAAGAAAGATATCTACCGGCCGGGCGGATTGCCCGGCTCGCTCTTTGACCGGCTGGAAGAGTCGAAGACGCGGTATCGGACGTATTCCTATCACGACTTTTCCGACCGCCAGATTTTTGACCAGGCGGCCCGCGACCTGAAGGCGCAAAAGTTCGATTTCTACTTTTTGTACCTCGCGGAATTCGACGCGTTCCTGCACGACCGCTGCAAGTTTGAAGGCGAGGTGCAGGAGAAGATCCGGCAGTACGACAAGTGGATCCGCGATCTCTACGCGCAGGCGTCCACTGCGAACGGCCCGATCGACCTTTTCGTTTTCTCCGATCACGGTATGACGCCAAAGCGCGGTGGCTACGACCTGCTCGCCGAAATTCGGCCGTTGGATCTCAAGATGCCCGGCGACTACATCGCGATCTACGATTCCACCATGGCGCGCTTCTGGTTTTTCAACGAGCGCGCGCGCAGCCGCGTCCTCGGCAAACTTGCCGGCCTCGCTTGCGGACGCATCCTCACGGCGGACGAAATCAAGAAGTTCGGACTCGACTTTTCCGACAATCGCTTCGGCGATTCGATTTTCCTGATGAATCCCGGGACGCTGATCGAGCCGAGCTTCATGGGCACGCTGGGACCTGAAGGCATGCACGGCTTCGATCCGGAGCGCGATCCGCATTCTTCGGCGGTGTTTCTCACGAATCGCGCGCCGGAGCGGCCGGTGCGTACTCTGACGGACGTCAACGCGATCATGCAGCGCTGGATCGACGGGCTGCGGGCGGGAGCGAGTGGCGCAGAACGGCAAAATTCGAGTATTGCAATTTCTCAATGAGTCGGTCCGTGCCGGCGCGGAGGAAGTCGCGTTCGAACTGTTCCGGCGGCTCGATCCCGGGAAATACAAGAGTTACCTCGTCTGCCCGCCGGCGCTGGTGCAGGCCTTCAGCGGCGATTGGCTGGGCAGCGGCACGGTGATGCACGAGCTGAAGCTCGACGACCCGTGGCAATGGCCCCAGGCCAGGAACTTTGTTCGGTTCCTGCGCGATGAAAAAATTGACGTCGTGCACGCGCACATGATTCGCGGTGCACTCGCGGCGGTCCCGCTGGCGCGTCTTGCCGGCGTGCCCGTGGTGGTGCACACTTGCCACGGCCGCGAAGTCTGGCGCAAGAGCTGGATCAAGCGGCAGTTCTGGATCGACCGGCGGATCACGAACTGGTCCGACGCCACGATCGCCGTTTCCGAAGCCACCGCGTTGCATCTGCTCCACGATAAGAAACTGAATCCGAAGAAAGTGAGAGTGATTCGCAACGGGCGCACGCTCCGTGACTTTATGCCCGGTCGAGCGGCGCAGCAGCATTTGGCGGAGAGTTTGGGGATTCTGCCGGGAACGAGTGTCGTCGGCGTATTTGCGCGGCTCGAGCCGCAAAAGGCACATAGATATCTCGTTGAAGCCCTGCCGGCGATCCGGCAGAAGGTGCCGCAACTGAAAATTCTGTTCGTAGGTGATGGAGCGCTCCGCAAGGAGCTCGAAGAGCAGGTCGCGCGGCTCGGCCTCAACGACGTGGTCGCATTCACGGGCTACCGGCACGACGCGATGGAGCTGATGTCGCTTTGCGACGTTGTGGCCCTGCCTTCGATTCATGAGGGCATGCCGCTCGTCCCGATCGAAGCCGCGGCGCTCGGCGTGCCCGTGGTTGCCACCGGCGTGGACGGAACGCAAGAGGTGGTCGTGGATGGCATAACGGGTATCCTTGTGCCGCCGCAACAGCCTCAACCTCTTGCTGACGCAATCAGCCGGCTTCTCCTGAATTCCGCGGAGCGGACGCGCATGGGTGAAAAGGCCCGGGCGCGAGCAAAAGAAGAGTTCACGCTCGAACGCCAGATCCAAGTAACCGCCGATTTCTACGACGCGCTTCTGGCCACGAGCGGCCATCGCGCAGGCTGACAAAACCGCAGGACAATAACCTTGGTTCGCGTATTTAATACGCATTTTCCATTGCGCGTTCTGGTGCTCGGCGCCACCGAAGCACTTCTGGTGTGCTTCGCGTTCGTGGCTGCTTGTGCGCTGCATCTGCGGACGATCGGCGCCCTGGTGCTGGCTCGCGAAGGGCGCTGGGGCAAGATGGCGCTCGTCGTCGCGATTCTGTTCATTTGCATGTATTACGTGGACCTCTACGAACCCCAGCTCCTGCGTAGCCGCACCGGCGCGCTGATCCGGCTCTTGCAAGCCGTCGGCGCGCTGAATATCGTACTGGCCGTCGTCTACCACGCCTATCCCGCGGCTGAGCTCGACCGCGACATCCTGATCATTGGACTGATTCTCGTTCTGATGTTCCTTTTGACCTGGCGTCAGCTGTTTTTCTGGATGATCGGTTCGCTCAACATCGTTCAGCGCGTGGTCGTTTTTGACGAAGGCCCGCTCGCGGCGGCTCTCAGTAAGGAGCTCGGCCGGCGTCCCGGCCTCGGCCTGAAGCTTGTCGGCTACGTTTGCAAGAGCGCGGAAGGCGGCGGCGAGCTGCCGTATCTCGGCACGCCCGAATCGCTGCAGGAAGTCGTGCAGCAGCAGTCGGTGGGCCGCATCGTGGTGGGATTGCGCGACCGGCGCGGCAATCTCCCCTCGGAAGAGCTGCTGTATCTGAAGTCGCGCGGCATCATCGTGCAGGACGCAGTGGACTTCTACGAATTGATCACAGACAAAATTTATCTCGATTCGCCGCGCGTAAGTTCGCTTCTCTTTTCAAGCGGCTTCCGCGTGTCGCGCGCGAAGATGTTCTATAAGCGCATCGTTTCGATTTTCTTCTCGCTCATCCTCCTGGTCTTGACGGCTCCCATCATGCTCGTGGCCGCGATCCTGATTCGTCTCGATTCGCCCGGCCCCGCGCTCCTTCGCCAGCCGCGCGTCGGCAAAGATGGGAAGATTTTCACGATGTACAAATTCCGGACGATGCGCAAAGACGCGGACCGCCCCGGCTATCAAGTGCCCGCAACCCAGAAAGACGCACGCATCACGCGCATCGGCTACTGGCTGCGGCGCTCGCGGATTGACGAATTCCCGCAGCTCTACAACATTTTGATCGGCGATATGTCGTTCATCGGTCCGCGCCCATTCGTTCCGACGCAGGAAGAGCGGCTAGCCGAAGAGATCCCGCTCTACCGCCGCCGCTGGCTTGTGAAACCCGGCGCGACCGGTTGGGCGCAAATTAAGCGCGGCTATTGCGTTTCACTGGAAGACAACGTCGAAAAGCTCGCGTACGATCTCTACTACATCAAGAATCTCTCCATCGGACTGGACCTGGTGATACTCGCCGAATCCATCAAGACGGTGTTGTTTGGGCGGGGCTCGCAGTGAGAACTACCGTGGCTCTCTGGATTTTCTGGATGAGCGTCGCGTGGCTCGGATATGTCTACGTGGGATATCCGATGGTGCTCTGGCTGTTGGGTCTCTTCCGGCAATTTCAGCCGGCGACGCGCGACGGCGAATTCCCTTCGGTCACGGTTTTGATCTCGGCACGCAATGAAGAG
>Ga0335078_10016974_pt1 | contig 10814 bp, 8 predicted proteins | sample Lox_Sample_32_FD_206711 | JGI IMG/M metagenome (GOLD analysis project Ga0335078, IMG submission 206711) | Soil microbial communities from Loxahatchee National Wildlife Refuge, Florida, United States - Lox_Sample_3.2 | ecosystem: Environmental > Terrestrial > Soil > Wetlands | place: USA: Florida... | reverse complement strand
GCCGACACCCTTGACCCCATCGGGCATCAAGGACACCGGCACGCTCCGACCCGCCAAACTGCGAAACACGAGGCCCTAGCACGGCGAGGAATTCCCCGGGCCGCAAGATCAGGTCGACCCCGGACCACAGCGGCGCCCCTCCCGCCCGTGCCGCCGCGCCCGCGAGTTCGACCACCGGGGCAGCTTCGCCGTCGGCGGCAGCGTGCACGGCAGCCGATCCCGGTGCCGGTGTCCCGGCAGCCTCGCTTACCACGTCGCCTCGTTCCCGTTTGCCGCTGCGCTGCCGCTCGCGCGTCACCGCCGCCTGCCCTCGGCCAGGGCGCGCTCGATGCGCCGCAGTTGCGCCACCTGCCAGGCCTGGAAGGTCACGTTCGCGGGCGTCAGGGTCTCCGTGACGGTGACGACCGGGATTCCCGCCGCTTCGGCCTCACCGGCCTGCGACGTCACATCTGGCGTGGCGTTCTGGTTGTTGTATACATATATCTTTATCTGCCTGGCCCTGATCTGCTGGTCGATCAGCGCCTTGTCGCGCGCGGTCGGCTCGGTGCCCTCGCTGATCGCGTCGAGGAAAGAGACGGGTGTGAGTATCCGCAGGCCGAGTCCGTGTGCGAGCGGCAAGACGATGCTCTCCGAGGCGCCGATCGGCGTGCCAGCGTACTTCGACCTGATCTTGCTGATCAACGCATAGTACGGGGCGAGGCCGACGGTCTCGAAGCTGTCCTCGCGCCGCTTGTAGTAGGAGGCGCCTGCCGGGTCGAGCCGCGAGTAATCGGCTATGATCTGCGAGATCACAGAACGCACATCGGCTGGCGAGTACCAGCGGTGCGGGTTGCCACCAGGCTGGACTCCCACCAGCTCACCCACGTTCAGCAGCAGGCGGCCCGAGACCGGGTTCGCGGCAACGAGCTTCGATGCCCACGGGTCGTAGCCGATTCCGTTTATGATCATTAAGTGCGCTCCCGCTATGGTGCGGGCGTCCGCGGCAGTCGGCTCGTAGTCGTGCGGATCGGTGGCCGGATTGACGATAATACTTGTCACCTTCGCCCGGTCACCGCCGAGCTGTGCGGCGATGCTGCCCCAGAAGTTCTCTGCCGCGACCACCTGAAGGGGCTCGTCCCGGCCGGCCCTGCTTCCCGCCGCGTAAGGTGCGGCCGTCGCGCAGCCGGCGGCCAACATGACGAGGCAGGTGACCGCCGCGACGGCAAGCGCGCTGCGCGAGGGGGGGGGGCCCGTAGCGCGCCGCGGCAAGCTGCGCGCGCGGCCGGGCGGTGTGCGGTCCACGCGCATGGCAACGCGCATGGCGATGACCTCCTCGGAGCGCATGCGCAGCGGCACCGGGCGCCCGCTGCCAGGTGAGCAGCCGTAATCAGGCGCACCGGTTTCTGGCCGCGTCATTGACCGGATATTGAAAATGGTTATCACATTCATGTGCAGGATGCCAAACCTGCACGCCGCGCGGTCGCGCTTCACGGTCTCGGGCTTAGCCGACCGGTAGCCTGACCGCGGAGAGGGGGTGCTGATGGCAGACGGTGACCGCCCCGACGGCGACGGCTCCGGGCAGTTCTTCCGTGCCCAGACGCCAGCTCCAGGCGGAAATGACATGCCCGCCCCCCGGCCCGGACATTACCCGCCGCCTGCCACGCCGCCGCGCCCGCCCGGCCGGCGGTCCGCGCCATCACCCGCCCAACAGCGGCTGATGACCCGGATCCAATCGGCACGGAGCGCGCGCAGGCAGCGGGCGGCGCTCGTGGCCTGCGGCCTGGTCTCCGCGCTCGTGCTCGTCCTCTCCGGCGGCGCGTGGGCGCTGACTGGGTTCGTCAACGGCATCGTGAGCCGGGTCGACGCGGGTACCGCGGGAACGCCGTCGAACGGACCGCTGAACATCCTGGTCGCCGGGGTGGACCGCCGCGCCGGGCTGACCCCGGCGCAGCAAGCGGCACTGCACGTGGGGCATGACGTGAGCTCCAACTCGGACACGATGATGCTGGTCCACGTGTCCGCTGATCACAGCAGTGTCACGGTGGTGAGCCTGCCACGGGACTCCTGGGTCAACATCCCAGGCTTTGGCATGAACAAGATCAACTCTGCTTACGGCCTCGGTGGGCCACGGCTGATGGTGCAGACCATGGAGCAGGCTACCGGCGTGACCATCGACAACTACATTGAGGTCAACTTCCTCGGCTTCGTGAAGGTCATCAACGCCCTCGGCGGTGTCGACATCTGCATCCCGCAGGCGGTGAGCGACCCGGACAGCGGGCTGTCCCTCACGGCCGGCAAGCATCACGTAGACGGCATTACGGCACTCGAGTACGCACGCGACAGGCACTCGTTCGCCAACGAGGACCTAGCCCGGATCGACGACCAGCAGCAATTGCTCGCCTCCATGCTCAATGAGGCGATCAGCCGCGGCGTGCTGGCAAACCCGGTGCGCCTCTCCGGCTTCTTGAGCGCCGCACTAGCCGCTGTCAAGGTCGACCGCGGGCTGAACGTGGCCGCCCTGGCCGACCGGATGCGCAGCATCTCACCGGGCGACGTGGCGTTCACTACCGTACCGATTGCCAACGCGGCTTACCTGACGTCTACCGGCCAGTCCGCGATCGAGTGGGACACCCAGGCAGCGGATCAGCTGTTCACCGCGATCAACAGCGACCAGCCCATCGTGAAGCCAGCGCGGAAGGCGAGGGTCAAGCGCCAGACGCAGCTGGACGTCTACAACGGAACCCTCATCGGCGGCCTGTCCGCGTATACCGGCAGCCAGCTCACCCAGCTGGGCTTCCAGGTGCGCTCCGGCCTGACCTGGCCCCGGCAGGACATTGACCAAACCGCCATCTATTACCCGCCCGGGCAGCAGGCAGCGGCTCGGCAGGTCCAACGTGCGATGCCCGCCGCCGTCATGACACAGCGGGCCGGACTGCGGTCCGTCGAGTTGGTACTCGGCGTGAACGGCCACGAGATCGCCGCACCGTCGTCCCCCAGTCCATCCGGTTCGGGCCAGCTACCGGCAAAAACTGCGGCCCAGAACGCCTGCCGGTGACCGCGGCGCGACCGCTATGAGCAGTTCGCCTTAGCGGCTGATGCGGTCACGTGATAGATGTCGCCCCGAAACGCGGGTGCGTCGATGAGCTGGACGGACAGTGTGCTTCGCACCTGCCAGCTGCCCTCCTGGACCCATTGGCCCTTCGCCGCGGCCTGGTTTATCTCGAACCGGCCGATGCGCGCGCCAGGGGCGAGCGAATCGTCGTAGACGTCATATTGGGCCGAGCCGGAAGACGGGTTGGCATCGGCGATGAAGATCTGCGCCGTGCAGGTGGCTGGATGACCGACATTAAATGTCCACGTGAACGTGTCCTGCACGACTCCCAGAGCACCGGTCTTCCTCGTCGCGATCGCCTGCCCGCCGCAAGCGGGCAAGCCGCCACGGACGCCCGCCCAGCCGTCTCCGCCTTGGCTGCGGGTGCCGGTGACGGCGCTTGTCCCGAGGCTTGGGGCACAGCCCACCCCGGCGAGCGCCGGGAATACGGCGACCCGAGGCGTGGCGGCACCGGGCGTCGAACCCGCCGGCGGCCTCGCATGCCCCGGATGTTGCGACATGGCAGCCGGCGCAGTCGAGCCAACTGGGGGCGTCGCATGCCCCGGATGTTGCGACGCCGCAGCCGGCGCAGCCGGGCCGACCGGGGGCATCGCGTGCGGTAGAGGTCGCGATACCGCATGCGCTGACGGCGCGGCCCGGGCGCGCCCGGAGTGCAAGGACATGAGGTAGCCGAAGCCGACCCCGGCCGCGACGATGGTAATGAGCGCGCTTGCGAGCAGGGGCCATGCGGGACGCCAGCCGGCCTGGACATGCCGAGGGCCCGCGTGGGCATGTCGCGGGCCTAGGGGGGGCTCCGGTTCTTCAGGCTCCGCGCCTGACCCGGGTGGCCACGGCGGCGGTTCGTTCGGCCAGAAACGCCGATTGGGTGGTGGTCCCTGGTCCCCGGCGTACCGCATTGGCAACCGCGCGAAGTCCTCGTCGTCAGGCGAGCGCAGCGGCGGCGGCCCATGGGTTCGCGCGGACGACCGTACATAGTGCGGCGCGACGGACGGCACGTGGGGCGGCGGCGCCGACGGCACGTAATGCGGTGCCGCCGACCGGCTGAAGGACGGCCCCCCGGGCGGTGTCAGCGGCGGCAGCGCGGACGGCGACGTGGCGGGCGGCGGCAGCGGCGACCCTGCGGCGGGCGGGAGGTATGGCGGCCCCGCGTTCGGCGACATGGCCGACGGCAGCGGCGACCCTGCGGCCGACGGCGGAATGGCGGACCCGACGTCCCAGGGCGCGGCCGGCGGTTCGGACCGTGGTGTGACGGGATCAGCGGTAGGGTCGGCCTCCAGCCCACCGCCATCAGGCGGTTCGCCCGGCCGCACGAAGAGTCCTGTCACCGGCTCCGCGAAGGGCTCCGCAGCAGGCCCCATGACGGTCACGCCGGGTGGAGCGGGCCGGCCAGGCCATTCCCCCGCAACCGGCTTCCACAACTCAGGCGCCGGCGGGGCAGGCCACGGGGGCGGCCCCGTAGCTCCCGCCACCATGGGCGGCTCCAAGCCTCCCCCCACCACCGGCGGCCCCAAGCCTCCCCCCACCACGGGTGGCTCCAAGGCTCGCTCCCCTATCGGCGCGGGGTCGGGCTCGGCCGCAAACCCCGCCGCGGGCGGCGCACCCGGCTCGGCCACCAACTCCGCGGCAGCCTCACCAGTAAGCTCGGCGGCTGGCTCAACGATGGGCTGGGCAGCCGGCTCCATGAAGCGCCGCGCGTCGGGCCCGGCCACGGATCCGCCCAGATAAGGCTGCGGATGGGACCATACCCGCATCGCCGGGTCATTCAGTGCAGGCTGCGGGCCGGCGGGCTGCGTCGGCGCATCGGGCGGGCGCCACTGGGCCGGGGGAGGCAGTTCGCCGCGTATCAGCGGTTCATCCGGCGGCAGGGGCTCGCCGGACGGCAGCGAACTCGCCATGGCCAGCCACTCATCGGCGGGCGGCACATTGTGCCAGTCGGCTTCCTCCCCCGCGACCTGCTCCGCCGCAGCCCGTTCGGCCTCCGCACCGAGCCGCTCTTGCATGGCGTGCCATCGCAACGCCCACTCGTCCTCATCGCCGTGGCACGCGTGTACGAAGGCCAGGGTGACAGCGAATGACGGCACGATCCGCCCGCTCACCGCTGCCGCAAGCTCGGTGGAGGGTTGCTCCGACCGGCGGCCTAGCTCGTCGAACGGGGGATTGCCTGCGGCCAGCCTTAACCCTTGCAGGCTCACGGCGAACTCAGCCAGCGGACCGACCAGCGGCTCAGATGGCTCCTCGGAGCGTCCCATTCACGCGACCTTCCTGAGGATTCCCAGGGGACTAAAGGTAATCAAAACGGACCTGAGCCGAAGGGACAACCCATCCTGCTACCCCGTGCCGATAAAGACTCACCACCTGTTATGGGGGGCCGAGTCACGCCTCTGCCCTTCCGCGGGGCACATGCGCGGGGCCTTCGCCGACGTCAGAGGCCCGCGGCCCGCATCCGCTCCCGCCGGGGCGCACCGGGAAACCGGCCTACGGGACCGGACACGGGCCTACCGGAAACGGGCGCACGCGAACGGGGCGTACCGTGAAACGGGTGCTACGAATGACGGCATGGTAGCGGGCGCAGCCGACGAAGCCCTACGGGACCAGGCGCAGCGGTGCCTTCGCGCCCTCGCCGGTGCGCAGGCGCGGCTCCGCGATGACCAGTGGACGGCCATCCGGGCGCTGGTCATCGAGCGCCGCCGCGCACTCGTCGTGCAGCGCACGGGATGGGGCAAGTCGGCCGTCTATTTCGTCTCGGCCTCTTTGCTGAGAGGGCGCGGCCGCCGGTCCCACCGTGATCGTGTCGCCGCTGCTCGCGCTGATGCGCAACCAGATCGCCGCCGCGCAGCGGGCCGGCATCCACGCTCGCACGATCAACTCGGCCAACACTGGCGAATGGGAGCAGATCTACCCGGAAGTGAAGTCCGGTGCGGCCGACCTTGTGCTTGTGAGCCCGGAGCGGCTGGGTAACCCGGACTTCCGCGACCTGGTGCTGCCGAAGCTCACCGCATCCGCCGGGCTGCTCGTCATCGATGAGGCACACTGCATCTCAGACTGGGGCCACGGCTTCCGGCCCGACTACCGCCGCCTGCGCGCCTTCATCGGCGACCTACCGCCCGGCGTACCGGTGCTCGCCACCACTGCCACCGCGAATGCCCGCGTCAGCCGCGACGTCGCCGAGCAGCTCAGCTCCGGCTGGCGCGGATCAGGCGGGCCACCAGGCACGCTGGTGCTGCGCGGGCCGCTGGACCGTGACAGCCTGCGCCTGGCCGTCGTCAGCCTGCCGGTTCCCGCCCAGCGGCTGGCCTGGCTTGCCGACCATCTCGGTGACCTGCCGGGCTCGGGGATCGTCTATACGCTGACCGTGGCCGCAGCGCACGACGTCGCAGGTTTCCTGCGCGCGCGGGGACACGACGCCGCGTCTTACAGCGGCCAGACCGACGAAGCGCAGCGGCTGCGCGTGGAAAACGACCTCATCGGCGGCAGGCTCAAAACGGTCGTGGCGACAAGCGCGCTTGGCATGGGTTTCGACAAGCCTGACCTCGGATTCATCGTCCACCTGGGCGCGCCGCAGTCACCGGTCGCGTACTACCAGCAGATCGGCCAGGCCGGACGCGCCGTGACGCACGCCGACGTCATCCTGCTCCCTGGCGCGGAGGACCGGGATATCTGGGCCTATTTCGCCAGCCTCGCCTTCCCGCCAGAACGTGTGGTCCGCGCCACGCTCGGGGCGCTGGCCAGCGTGGATGCCCCGCAATCGGTGGCGGCGCTTGAGACGAGGGTGGATCTTACGCGCAGCCGTTTGGAAATGATGTTGAAGGTGCTCGACGTGGACGGCGCCGTACGGCGCGTGCGGGGTGGCTGGGAGGCGACCGGGCGGCCCTTCGCCTACGACGCCGAGCGGTACACCCGCGTTGCTGCCGAACGCGCACGTGAGCAGGAAGCGATGCTCGGGTACGCGGCGACCTCGGGCTGCCGGATGGAGTACCTACGCCGCGAACTCGACGACTCGCAGGCGGCACCGTGCGGCCGCTGCGACAACTGCACCGGGCGGTCCCGGCCGACCGAGATCGGCGCCGCCTCGGCCGCCGCGGCAACTGCCCGGCTTCGGCGCGCGGGGTCGAGGTCACGCCGCGCCGCATGTGGCCGGCCGGGATGAAGCCGCTCGGCGTCATGCTTTCTGGGCGCATCCCCGCGGAGGTCGCCGCCGATCCCGGCCGGGTTGTCGGCCGCCTAACCGACATCGGCTGGGGCAGCCGGCTGCGGCGGATGCTCGTCGGCAGCGCGCCCGATGCGCCCTTGCCCGACGAGGTGTTCGACGCGGTCGTGCAGGTGCTCGCGGCTTGGGACTGGCCCAGGCGCCCCGCGGGGGTGGTGACCCTGCCTTCGCATACCCGTCCCGAGCTCATAACTGGGCTTGGCGAGCGGATCGCGCGAACCGGTCGGCTCCCCTACCTGGGCGGGCTTGGCTACGCGAGCCTACCTGGGCGGGCTTGGCTACGCGAGCGATACCCCCGTCGGCCACCAGCACAACAGCGCACAGCGGCTGCGCGCGTTGTGGCAAGCGATGACGGTCCCGGGACCGCTGCGGGCGTCAGTCGCGGAGGTTAGCGGTCCCCTGCTCGCAGTGGACGACCGGATCGAGACCGGCTGGACAATGACGGTTGCCGCGAAACTGCTGCGGGAGGCTGGCGCGCCAGCGGTGCTCCCTTTCGCACTTGCCCTCACGATGTGATCATTGACGCTGCCAAATTGCATGATTCCGGTAATTTGCCGCCCTATTCGCCAAAATGTTGCCTGGATCTGGTCCGCGCGGGGCCACCGCGGCTAGGGCGTGTCCCGTGGATCCTGGTGGATGCGGGCGGTGATCCAGGCGGCGACCGGCACGGCGGAGGAGGAGCCGATAGTGGAGCTATCGGCGGCAGCGACAACGCCGCCGGTCGGCGTTCTGGGCACCGATCCGCGCCGCCAAAGATCCACGGGACACGCCCTAATGGCAGCTGCCGAGATCCAAGAGACCAGGGCCGCGCATCCACCAGGTCATGGGCTCCAGGTCGAGCACGGCGAAGTTCCGCCTTCTGCCGTTGGGGCTGAGCCCGGTAATCTCCACGGGCCCATAGCCGAAGTCACAGGTGCGCTGGTACGCACGGTGGAGGTGGCCGTGCATGAGATGCGATGGCTGCACAGCATCGACGATGCGCCGAAGCCGTTCTCTGTGCCTGTTGTTGCGCTCGAGGTCTGCGGGCGCCCACCAGGACGGCGGGCGGGGGAAAATGTGGACGACGCCGGAAGGGCAGTCATGGCAGACCATCACGTCCGCGTGACCGTCCGCGCCAACGGCGGCTGCCTGCTCGTCGCTGATCTCTTCCTGCGGCCACCAGTCCTGGCCCTCCGTGCGGGCGGCCCTGTCCAGGCTCACCCCACCGCCGCACGCGAGCCATTCGCGACCGTGCCAATTCCAGCGATGACCGCGCGGGAGGTGGAAAATGTTCGGCCGCACAATCACGCGTCCATCCGGCGTTGTGTCATCGGCCATCCGGGTTAGCTGCGAGAAGTCCTCGTGATTCCCGTCAACAAACCACAACTGCGCGCCGACCTGCCGCAGCGCTCCGCTCAGGCTCGTCAGGTAATGCTTTCCGGTGGTATCTGGCCAGATCCCGAAGTCCCCGAGGTGGAGGATCATCAGGTTGTTCTCGTCGCTGAGCAGTCCGGGGACGTGACCGATGACGTGCAGTGCCCAGTCCTGGTCGCCGTGCCAGTCACCTGCGACTACGATGCGCCGCGGCGGTGTGGCCATAACGTGACCCGGCCCGGGTTGTGTAGCCATGTCTGATTTGCAGCTCCCTGACGATCCGCTCCCTGACGATCCGCTCCCTGACGATCCGCTCCCTGACGATCCGCTCCCTGACGATCCGCTCCCTGACGATCCGCTCCCTGACGCTGGATCAGCCTGCGGCCGCATTCAGCAGGATGCGGCGTTTCAGCGTAACGAGAGTGGCTATCGGGACGAGCATCAGCCGGGCGAGCGCTCAGGCCAGTCCGAACCGCCCGGCGAGGAATCCGACGGCGAGGGACCCGAGGCCGCCGACCAGGCTCGCGGCACATCAGGCCGGGCTAACGCCTGGTCAGGTGTTCCTTCAGCGCTCCGACGGTAAGAAACCGCTCCGCCGGCCACCGCTGGGCTTTGGCTGGCGTGCCCGGCAGACGGTCGGGATCCTCACCCACCAGCCGAGCCGCATTGCGGAGGGTCGCCTCGGCTAGCGACGTCAGCTGCTGGCCGCCGGCCCGGCGCCATTCCGAGAGCAGCAGCTTCGCATCTGGGCTCCGGCTGCTCGCGCGCTCGCTTTCATGCGTGAGATTGGCGCTACCCTCGTGCCGGATATGCCACCGTTCCCGATCAAATGCGCGATCTTTATGCCAGGCACGCCAGCCACGTCCTGTCCTGACATCGCCCGCCTCAGCGGACGCCGCCTCACCGGACGCCTCCTCACCGCTATTTGGTCCGGCGTGCACCAGGCGGTCCACATACCGTTCAGGATCACCCGCGAAGCAGGGTTACGGGGGCAACTCCGCGACACCTTGCGCCACCGCACATGGTGCACACAGCGCTACGTCCACATCACCGTCGTGGTTCGTAGTGAGCCGACGCGTGATCACCGCGTGTTTGTCACATACCCCCATGTCGTCCGGGTGCGACCTGGCGCAGGAGCAGCCGCAGTCACGCTGGGCCCAGACAGGCGCGATGCGCCAGCCCGCCAGCGCCGCGCGGATAGCCGGGTCGCTGGCGAGCTTATGCAAGGCCTCGGTAGTCACTGCCGCCGTCCGCTCCGCCCACTCGGCCACCACAGCCGCGGCGGCCTCCCAGGCAGCGACGAACTGCCGTACCGGGTTGTCCCCATCGCCGCTCACAACCACATCCTCTCACCCGTGGTCGGGAGTGACCACACTCTCTTGCGGCTGTTCAAGTGGCCGCTGGCGGCCGCGGAGCCAGGACGGTGCACACACGAGGCCGCAGGCACAGTTCCTCTGGCAAAGCAGCGACCGTAGGCCCGTCACCGTCGCCCTCGCTGAAGCGACGCCGCGGCGGCCGCATTCGCGGCGGACGAACCCGCTCACCACCGCTGCGGTCAGGCCACCGGCGCCAGCGCACTCGCCGGCGGCCGCGTCGGCCAGGAACCGGCGCGCCACCCCCAGGTAGCTGCGTATACCCCCGTGGGCCCGGTCTGCTCGGCTCTGCCCGGACCGATGGTGGGCAGGATGATCAGGCCCCCATCTCAGCCACGTACGAACCGTCGCTTATTCGGATCGTTAGATCCATCCCGGAGTCGAAGCGCCCCCGCCGGAGGCGCTGCGATCAGTCATCGCTGGGTTATGAGCAGTACTGCGTGCGTCTCTGCCGTCCCCGGGAGTCTCCGGTCACCGTATTGACCTTGGCAGGCTGGTGGCGCGAGGTTGCGTCAGACCCTTTGCGTCTCCGCCGTCTCGACCCGTCCTGCCGCGTCTCGTGCATAAATCCGTGCACCGAACGGTTCCTGACCTGGGTTTCCGCTCTTCCAACAGGCGCGACGCGCGCACTCCAGCCTGTTGGTTCATCCCGTCGCCGTGGGCCCGCCCTCCCGGGCCTGGTCTGCTCGGTTTTGTCTGGGCCGACGGTGACGGGATGAACCGGTTCCAATCTCAGCCACACAAGGAACTCGGTGGGCCGGAACTGCGGGACGCGGTGACCTGGCTGTTG
>Ga0335078_10016973_pt1 | contig 10815 bp, 11 predicted proteins | sample Lox_Sample_32_FD_206711 | JGI IMG/M metagenome (GOLD analysis project Ga0335078, IMG submission 206711) | Soil microbial communities from Loxahatchee National Wildlife Refuge, Florida, United States - Lox_Sample_3.2 | ecosystem: Environmental > Terrestrial > Soil > Wetlands | place: USA... | reverse complement strand
GCGCTGTCCAGCACGCCCGCCATGCCGACGACGTGGCTCTTGGGCGCGCCGACGACGCGCCGGTACTCGTAGACCATCGCGTCGAGCGGGTTCGAGATGACGATGACGAACGCGTTCGGGCACACCTTCTTCGCGTTGTTCGCCACGTCGCGGATGATCGGCAGGTTGGTCGCGACGAGGTCGTCGCGCGACTGGCCGGGCTTGCGCGGGATGCCCGCCGTGATGATGAGCACGTCGGCGCCCTCGAGGTCCGCCCAGCTGCCCGTGCCGCGGATGTTCGAGTCGTACCCGAGCACGGCGCCGTTCTGCTCGAGGTCGAGCGCCTTGCCCTTGGCGAAGTTCTCCTTCGCGGGGATGTCGTAGAGAAAGACGTCGCCGAGCTCTTCGTTCGCGCAGAGGCGCGCGAGCTCGCCGCCGATGTTGCCGGCTCCGATGAGACCAATCTTCTTGCGCATGGGGCTGGGGACTCCTTGGCGGGTGGGTTTAGTCGGTGGGGCCGGGGCACGCCAAGGACAAGCGTCATGGCCCGCCACCGGTCAGCGAGGCACAAACGTCTCTTTCGGCCCACCGGACGCGTCCATGCCGCCCGCCCCTGCAGATGGGGCGGTAACGTTCCAGCCTCAGGGGTGACTGGGATGAAGCACGCGGGGGTGATCGCGGGGTTGTGCTGGGCCGTGGCGTGCGGCTCGTCGAACCGGAGCACCTACGGCACGCCGGACGGCAGCACGGGCGCCGACTCCAGCGTGGACGGGGCGATGCCACCGTCCGACGGCAGCACCGACGGCACGATCGGCTTCGGCGACGGGACCGGCGGCGACGGCGGCTCCTGCACGGCGCCGGACATGCTCGTCGTGCTCGACCACACCGACAGCATGTCGGACGAGCCCAACGGCGCGAAGCCGGCGAACACGATGGCCGGCCAGATGCTGACCAAGTGGTGGCTCGCGACCGACGCGGTCAAGGCCGCCGTCGCGCCACCGCTGGACCAGAAGGTCGCCTACGGCCTCGAGCTCTTCCCCCTGGACCCCGCCACCTTCATGGACGCGGGCGGCACCGGGAAGTGCGAGACGCTCTCGGCGCTCCTCGGCGGCACGGCCTCGACCAACACGTCCTGCCAGCCCGCCGAGGTCCTGGTGCCCCCGGGCGTGGGGACCGGCGCGACCATCACGGGCATCCTGGACCCGACGACGCTGCGCCTGTGCGTGTCGACCCCCATCGCGCTCGCGCTGCAGACGGCGCGCAGCGAGCTGCTGTCGATCCAGCAGCCGGGGGTGAAGCAGTACGTGCTGCTCGTGACGGACGGGGGCGAGACGTGCAGCGGCGACGTGACCGGCGCGGCGCAGACGCTCGCGCAGGAGGGGATCAAGACGTTCGTCGTCGGCTTCGGCAGCGCCGACGCGGGGGCGGCCGGGGTGAACGTCAAGACGCTGAACGACGCGGCCTGCGCGGGACAGACCGCCATCGGCTTCCCTGGGCCCTGCACGATGAACGACGCCGGGACCGGCTACGTGGCCACCAAGCCGAACGGAGCGCCGGTCTTCTACCTGGCGCAGGACGGCGCGTCGCTGCAGGCGGCGCTGCAGATGATCACTTCGGGCATCTGCTGCGGCTGCGCGCAGTGAGCGTGGAAGGTTATCCTTCCCCGCATGGCCCACTGGGAGCACCGCGCCGAGCCTCGCTGGAAGGACTTCCGATTCAACCAGCCGTACGCCAAGGGCCTCAGGCGCCTGAAGGAGGACGTCCTCGCCAGGACGGACTTCGACCCCGCCACGCTCTGGCAGTGGGGCACGATGCAGGCGATGGCCCTCATCCAGATCCTCGAGGCGTGCGAGGCGCGCTTCGGCGAGGAGGGACAGAAGCTCGTCTACGACGCGCTCCACCGCGTGGGCTACGACGTGGGCCGGCAGATCCTCGAGAACGTGACGATCCCCGAGGGCCTCACGGAGGCCGAGTTCGTTTCGTTCTTCGCCACAGTCGTCAACCGCATCGCCTACGCCTCGCTCGAGGACCCGCGCATCGACGCCGAGGACAAGGTGACGTTCGACATCGTCTGGTGCCCCCACCAGGACCACTACGGCGCCTTCGACTGCCGCGTGCAGCGCTACTTCGTGCAGGGGATGGTGGACGCCGCCCGCGAGATCACCGGCAAGATGGGCTTCGAGGTCCGCTTCGACACGACCATCCCGAGCGGCGCGCCCACGTGCCACTTCACGCTGTGGAAGGCGAGCGACGACGAGAAGAGGCAGTGGGAGGGGATGACGAAGATGATCGAGGCCAAGGCGCTCGCGAGGGCGAGGCGATAGCGCACGGTCCGCCCCCCCGCCAGCATCGTGAGTCGTCCTCCGCCAACGCGGACGTGAACGCACGGTCACGCCCGCGCGCTTGCCTTGCGCGGCCAGGTGCCGAGCAGCGCGAGCACGAGCAACACCAGGTCCGCGATGGGTAGAAAGCCGACGACGTCGCGCCAGGACCGGAGGGAGTGAAAGGCGTCGACGAAGCCGCCGTGCGCGATGGACCTTCAGGAACGCCGCCGCCTGGATGGCGGCCCAGCCCGTCACAGGATCTTGTTGGCCAGGCGCACTTCGCCGGCCCTCCTTGTGGGTGCTGCTCGTCTACGCCGAGCCGCGAGCGCGGGGAGGCTGGGCTCAATACGTGGTGACGACGCGGTCCGGCGCGCTCGCGGCGACCGCGGTCATGCGATCGACGAGCGTCTGCCACGGGACGTCGCTGGTCGACACCAGGCCGAAGTTCGAGTTCTCGCCGTCGAAGCGGCCGCCACTCGGCTCGTCGGTGAACTCGAACCAGTGCTGCCCGACCACGTACGGAGCGGCGAACGAGCTCCGCGTGTAGCTCTCGTAGGCGTCCGCGCGATCGCTCTGCGTCGCGAGGACCGGAAACACCGGGGGGTACGTGTTGGGCAGGCCGCTGTCCTGCGCACGATACGAGAACTCGCTGAAGAGCAGCGGCCGGTTGCACGCGGCGTAGAAATCCGCGAGCGAGTTGTCCGTGGACAGGACCGGCCCGAACAACTTTTCGAGCTCGTCGGGAAGACCGGCGTTGTACTCGTAGTTGTTCACGCTCATGACGTCGACCCAGGCGCCGGCGGCGGTGACCACCTCGATCGGTGCCAGCACGCTGATGATGCGGATGCCCAGGATCATGTGATTGGGGTCGGCGGCGCGGACGGCGCTCGTCGTCACCTGGAAATACTGCTCCGCCAGCGCAGACAGGAACCCCGAAGGATCTCCGGCGTGGGCGTCCGCGACGAGGCGACCTGGCGATCCGGCGGGCAGCTGCTCGTAGGTGTCGAGCATCGTGTCGCCGTTGCGCCAGTCCGGCCCCCAGTGCAGCTCGTTGTCCAGGAACCAGCCGAGCAGGTTCGGATCGGTCTTGCGCGCCGCCACGGTGTTGGTCGCCACGGTCGTGCAGGAGGCCTCGAACTCGGGGGAGAAATAGTCGGCGGCCCCGGATCCGATGTCGAGCAGCACGGTGTACGGCATCTGCTGGCCGAGCAGATCGTCGTCGGACCACGCTCCGATCGTGTTGAAGCCCCAGCCCTGGAGGCGCTGCACGGCCGCGTCCCCCCAGGCCTGCGTGCTCGGATAATCTGCCGCCACGGCTTCGCAGTAGGGACACTGGCCCGTCTGCTGGTCCGTGTCGCTGCTGGCCGTCACGTGATTGACCCCCAGGGAGAAGAACGGTTGCCCGTCGGGTGTCACGAGCCACCACCGGCCGCCCGCCTGCTCCGTGTGGAAGAAGCCCGTCGCCTCGAGGTGGACGGGGGGCGGCGTCACCGTCCCGTCGCTCGAGCAGCCGACACACACGACGACGGCCAGCGCCATCCAGTGCAACAGCCGCGTCGTCGAGATGAGCACGCCTACCGCCTCAGGCTATCGCCGGTCCCAGGGCAGGTCGAGGAGCGCACCGCTCACCCGCCCATGTGCGCGATGATGTTGTCCCCGAACTCCGAGCACTTGAGCTCCGTCGCCCCCTCCATCAGCCGCGCGAAGTCGTACGTCACGCGCTTGCTGGCGATGGCGCCGTCCACACCCTCGATGATGCGGTCGGCCGCTTCCTTCCAGCCCATGTAGCGGAGCATCATCTCGCCGCTGAGAATGACGCTGCCCGGGTTGACCTTGTCCAGGTCCGCGTACTTCGGCGCCGTGCCGTGCGTCGCCTCGAAGACGGCGTGTCCCGTGACGTAGTTGATGTTGCCGCCCGGGGCGATCCCGATGCCGCCGACCTGCGCCGCCAGCGCGTCGCTCAGGTAGTCGCCGTTCAGGTTGAGCGTCGCGATGACGTCGAACTCCTTGGCGCGCGTCAGCACCTGCTGCAGCGTGATGTCCGCGATCGCGTCCTTGACCAGGACCCGCCCCGCCCCGAGCGCCGCCTTCTGCTCGGCGTTCGCGGCCTCCTCGCCCTTGGCCGCCTTGGTCTTCTCCCACTGGTCCCACGTGTAGACGCGCTCGCCGAACTCGCGCTGCGCCAGGGCGTAGCCCCACCGCATGAACGCGCCCTCGGTGTACTTCATGATGTTGCCTTTGTGGACGATCGTGACGCTCTTGCGCTTGTTGACGAGCGCGTACTCGATGGCGGCGCGCACGAGGCGCTCGGTGCCCTCCTGGCTCACGGCCTTGATGCCGACGCCGGAGGTGCCCGGGAACCGGATCTTCTTGAAGTCCTTCGGGAAGTCCTTCTCGAGGAACGCGAGCAGCTTCTTGGCCGAGTCGCTCCCTGCCTCGAACTCGACGCCGGCGTAGATGTCCTCCGTGTTCTCGCGGAAGATCACCATGTCGACGTCCTGCGGGCGCTTGACGGGGCTGGGGACGCCCTGGAACCACCGGACCGGCCGCAGGCACACGTACAGGTCGAGCATCTGCCGCAGCGCGACGTTGAGCGACCGGATGCCGCCGCCGATGGGCGTCGTCAGCGGGCCCTTGATGCCGACGAGGTACGTCCGGAACGCCTCGACGGTCTGGTCGGGCAGCCAGCTGTTGAACTGGTGGTACGCCTTCTCGCCGGCGAAGACCTCGTACCAGGCGATCTTGCGCTTGCCCTGGTAGGCCTTCTCCACGGCCGCGTCGAGCACGCGCACGCTCGCCCGCCAGATGTCGCGGCCCGTCCCGTCGCCCTCGATGAACGGGACGATGGGCTGATCGGGGACGACGAGCTGGCGGTCGGCACCCATCGTGATGGGCTTGCCCTGGGCGGGAGGCGTGAACGGGGTGGCCATGCGCGCGGCGTAGCACCTCCCGCCCGCCGGCTCCAGCGAGAGAGCTTCACAGAAAGATCAGAAGGTCAGGAAGGGGTGACGCAAGTCATCCTCTGATCTTCCCGATCTCTCTGTTTCCCTCCTAATTGCCCCAGATCTCGACGGCGTACTTGCCGTTGCCGCTGCCGGCGGCCACGTTGACGCTCACGTCGTCCGTCGCGGTGAAGCAGACCTCGCCGTCCTCGAGCACGACGGAGTCCGGGCTGTCGCTGCCGTCCTCGGCGACGAACTTGCCGGCCGAGTCCATGATGGCGATGTCGAGGTCCTGCAGGGCGTCCTCCGACAGGCCGTAGGCGCGGTAGCAGTGGCCCGCCTCGGCGTGCAGCGGGATGGGATGCGCCTTGTCGAGGTTGGCGAAGCTGTCCTGCACCGTCTGGCCGATCTGGTGCATCTTCGTGAGGCTCGCGCAGGCCTGCGCCATCGCCGTCACGCCCGCGACCAGGTCCTTGCCGGTCTTCACGTCGTTGTGACACTTCGCGAACGACGGATCCTGCTTCCACGTGACCTTGTCCGAGTCCGGGTGGGTCGCGGCGGGCGGGTTGATGTTCTGGTCGATGTTGCCCGCTTTCGGAGTGGTCGGCCCGGCGCCTGTGTCCGAGCCACCGCCACCGCAGGCGGCGAAGGAGACGACGAGGGCGAGGGCGGCGAGCGGCTGGAGGGTCTTTCGCATGGCGGAAGCGAGGTTACGACACCTGCACCCGCGCAGGCCAGAGCCTCACTTCGCTTCCGCGGGAGCCTTGTCCTCGCCCTTGTCCGCGGGCTTGTCGCCGCCCGCCAGCTCGCCGCCCAGGCACTTCCAGAACGGATCGCCATCGTCCGGCCCGCCCGTGACGCGCGGTTTCTGCTCCGGCGGGTACACGTACACGGCCGTCATGTCCTTGGCCTTGGTGGCGCTCACCACCATCGCTCCGCCGGAGTAGCTGCCGACCGGGTCCACCTTCCAGCCTTGCTTGGCGAGGCACGAACGCACCGCCGCCTCGACGTCGGACGATCCGGAGGTCGCCAGCCGCTCGCGCAGCGGGCTTCGCATCGCGGGGGCCGTCGCGCAGGCAGCGGCGAAGAGGACGGGCAGCACGGCGAGGCATCGGAGCATGCCCGCCATACTACCCGCCCCTTCCGTCGCCGCGTCTACCGCCGGCGGTAGCCGCGGTACCGGTACCCGTAATGTCCGTACCACCGGTGGTACGCCGGTCCGTAAGCGTGCCAGTGATTGACCAGGCCGACGTAGAAAGGCGAGGTCGCCGGCACCCAGAAGACGGCGCCGTTGACGTAGTAGTAAGGGCGGCCGACGTCGTCGTAGTAGACGACGTAGCCATCGTAGAACTGCGGCTCATAGCCCTCCGCGACGACCGGGGGCGGGACATCGGCCTCCGCGTAGCAAGCCGAGCCGAGCGGTACGAACCCGGCCGTGAGTGCGACGAGAGCGAGGCCCCGTAGGTTGAAGTGGATCATGGTCGAGCTGGGTGCATCGGTCGTGCCACGGCGCCTCGGTCGCTATCCCTGCGAGAGACAAGGCGCCGCGGTCGATGCCGTCGGGTCGCATGCGCACGTCTTGCAGCAGCAACGCGCGCGGACCTGTCCCGTCGTCGATTCGTGGGACACGGCCGGCGTTCAGCTGCTCGCGTACTTCACCCCGCAGCCGTACGCCTTGGTCTCCGGGGTCTTGACGGGCTCGTGCGCCCTGAGCGCCGTCAGGGCGGCGTCGACGTAGTTCACGAGCGTGCCGTCCGTGGGCGACTGGCCCTCGCCGTCGGGCGAGTTGTCGATGGCTCCCCGGTAGACGAGCGTGCCCTGAGGATCGACGACGTACATGTGTGGCGTGTTGGTCGCCCCGTAGGCGTGGCCGACCGCGCCGCCCTCGTCGAGCAGGACGGGGTAGCTCATGCCGTATTCGGCGGCGGTCTTGCGGTTCGCCTCGACTCCGTAGCCCTGCTTGCCCGGAGCGCCCGAGTTGACGGCGAGCCAGACGACACCCGCGGCGAGGGCGCGCGAGGGCGTGTCCTTCAGCGAGCCGACGGTGTGGGCCTTTCGCACGAAGGGGCAGCCCGGGTTGAACCACTCGAGGACCACCGTCTTGCCCTTGAAGCTCGAGAGCGTCACGGAGCGGCCGTCGAGGTCCGTCAGCGTGAAGTCCGGCGCCGGAGAGCCGACGGCGGCCTTGCCGGTCGGGGACTTCGCCGCCGGGGCGGCCGGTGTCGTCCCGCTGGACGCCGCCGGCTCGACGGACGACGGCCGGCTGCACGCGGTCGCCGCCAGCGCGGCGACAGCGAGCGCGAGCCTCACGGAGCGAAGGCGCCGTCCTGCCGGGATTCTCATCACGTCACCGCCTTTCCCATCGCATGGTAGCCCTTGTCCACGTGGATCACCGTCCCGGTGATCCCGCTCGCCATCGGCGAGCAGAGGAACGCGGCGACGTCCCCCACCTCGCGCGCCCTCAGCGCCTCGGGCAGCGGGGAGTTCACCTTCGTGTAGTCGATCATCTGCTCGATGAAGGGCTTGCCCTGGACGGTGCCGGGCACGTCCCCCGGTGCGTCGCGCCCGATGGCGCTCGCGGCGCGAGACGCCAGCGGTCCGGCGCTCACGCAGTTGACCCGGTGCCCCCACCGGCGCCCGGCTTCCCACGCGAGGACGCGCGTGTCGCTCTCGAGCGCCGCCTTGGCGCTCGACATGCCGCCGCCGTAGCCCGGGATGACGCGCTCGGCGGCGAGGTACGAGAGGCTCAGGAACGCGCCGCCGGGCCGGACCAGGGGGCCGAAGCGCTGCACGAGCGAGACCATCGAGTACGCGCTGACGCCGACGGCGCCCAGGTAGCCGCGGCGGCTGGTGGCGAGCAGGTCGTGCGCCACCTCGGACCCGTTCGCGAGCGAGTGCACGACGACGTCGAGGCACGGCTCGCCGAAGTCGGCCTTCAGGCGCCCGGCGCACCCCTGCAGCGTGAAGTCGCCGTGGTCGCGGTACCGCTTGCTCTCGCGCACGTCGGCCGGGACGTCGTCCAGCAGGTCGTACTCGGCGTCCAGCGCGTAGATGCGCTCGAGCTCCATCTTGCGCCCGTCCGCCAGCGTCAGCGACTCGTCGAGCTTGCCCCGCCGCAGCAGGGTCTGGAAGATCCCCAGCGCGGGAGGCCAGGTCCCCACACACACCGTGGCGCCGGCCTCCGCGAGCGCCTTGGCGATGGCGAACCCGAACCCGCCGTCGTCCGCGACGCCTGCGACGAAGGCCCTCTTGCCCGACAGGTCGATGGTGAGCATGCGGGCCCACGATCGACCAACGGCAAACGCGGATCAAGGGGCTACGGGGGAATCAGCTTGCGGCCCCCGAGGGGCGCACTAATCATCGCCGCCATGCTTCGACGACGAACCGGCGCGGGGAGCGCCTCCGTCGTCTTCTTCCTCATCGCCCTGACCGCGCGAGGCGCGCGCGCGGACGAACCCGTCGCGGAAGACACGCCGGTCGACTCCACGGAGGACGAGTCGGCGGTCTACAACGAGCCGATCCCCGCGCCGATGCGCGCACCCGAGGGGCCGCACCGCGCCTTTCACCCCAAGCAGCGAGACACGACCGACTACGTCACGCGGCGCTTCGAGCCCGCGGGGTTCCCGCTGCTCGGCGGCGACAGCGACATCGGCTTCGAGTTCGGCGTCGTGGGGACGCTCTCCTACTTCAGCGACGGCGTGAAGCCCTACCAATGGAACATGGATCTCATCGCCGCCGCGAGCATCAAGTCGGGCCCGAACGGCGCCGAGATCGCGCAGCAGAACTACCTCTGGCAGATCGACGTGCCCGGCCTCTTCGGCGGCCGCGTGCGGCTCAACCCCGAGGTGTCTTACACGCACACGATCAACTACGGCTACTTCGGCCTGGGCAACGCCTCGAGCGGCGCTCCCCCGCCGACGTCGAACCCGAACCCGGACCGGTACTACGAGTGGATCGACTCGGTGACGCAGGTGCGCTCCGGGATGCGCGTCGCCGTCCGGGGCCCGCTGTCGGCGCTCTTCGCGGCGCAGTACCTCTACGTCGCGCCCACCATCTACCAGGGGAGCGTTCTGCAGAGAGACAGCATGGCGCAAGCCGCCGGCGGCGGACCGCTCGTGTTCGGCACGCAGCCGGTCAGCCTGCCGTCGCTCGCCGCCGGCGTCCTCTGGGACTCGCGAGACAGCGAGATCTTCCCCCGGTCCGGGATGCTCCACGAGATCGGCGTGCGCGGCGAGCGGGGCGTGCCCTTCGACTCGGGCGTGAAGTACCTCGAGTTCGGCGGGATCTTCCGCGGGTACGTGCCCCTCGGCCCCGCGGTCCTGGCCGGTCGGCTGGTCACCAACTTCCAGGTGGGCAACGTGCCCTTCTTCGATCTGTTCCAGGCGGGACCGTTCGACCAGAAGGAGATGCCGGGAGGGTCGGCGGGTATCCGCGGCGTCCCCGTCGGGCGGTACCTGGGGCCCATCAAGATCCTCGGCAACATCGAGCTCCGCTCGATGCTCGTGTCGTTCCGGGTCCTCAAGCAGAGGTTCACGCTCGGCGGCGACGTCTTCTTCGACACCGGGCGCGTCTGGAGCGACTACTCGTTCCACTCGGCGCTCGACGGCACGGGGCTCGGGCTCAAGTACGGCGTGGGCGGCGGCGTCTACGTGCTCTGGGGACAGGCGGCGATGCTGCGGATCGAGGCGGCGTACTCACCCGACGCGGTCTCGGAGAACCCGACGCTGCCCATTGGCCTCTACGTGAACGACGGCGTCATGTTTTGAGCGCGACGCGACCCGTGAGAGGATCCGGCATCGAAAAAGGGCAAGGACGTTCCATGACCGCTCCCATCCCCATCTCCGGGATCGCCCACATCGGCATCCGCGTGCACGACCTCGACCGCTCCGTGCGCTTCTACGAGAAGCTCGGGTTCCGGAAGACGGCCGGACCGGTGGGGCCCGAGCCCGTCGCCATCCTGCACAACGACGCCGGCGTCGAGCTCAACCTGATCCTCAACGCGCCGTCGGCGAGCGAGCCGAACGTCCTGATGGACGTCCCCGAGAAGCATCCCGGCATCACCCACGTCGCGCTGCTCTGCGACGACATCCTCGCGGCGAAGGCTTCCCTCGAGGCGGACGGCATCCCGCTGAGCGGAGGGCCGATCCGCTTCGGGCCGAAGGCGCAGGGCATCTTCGTCCGGGATCCGGACCGGAACGTCATCGAGCTTCATCAGCGGGGCTGACGCGTGCGGGTGGCGCGGCTGGCTGCCGGAGTCCTCGTGCTCTGCGCGTGCCGCGCGAGGAGCGTCCCCGCCGGACCCGTGGCCTCGAACGCGGATGCGGCGACGGAGGTCTCGTGCGCGGACGCGCGCCCGATGACGGTCCACTTCTACGACGTGGGACAGGGGCTCGCCGTGCTGCTCGAGCTGCCCGACGGGCGACACGTGCTCGTCGACGCGGGCGACGCGCCCCGGCGTACCGGATGCGGCGACGAGTGCGAGGTCTCCAGCCGTCACCTGCTCTCGTCGCTGGAGGCCGACCTGCGGGGCGCGCCCATCGATCTGCTCTGGATCACGCACCCGCACTCCG
>Ga0335078_10016972_pt1 | contig 10815 bp, 12 predicted proteins | sample Lox_Sample_32_FD_206711 | JGI IMG/M metagenome (GOLD analysis project Ga0335078, IMG submission 206711) | Soil microbial communities from Loxahatchee National Wildlife Refuge, Florida, United States - Lox_Sample_3.2 | ecosystem: Environmental > Terrestrial > Soil > Wetlands | place: USA... | reverse complement strand
TGGATCTCGTCGCGCCGGGCGATGGCCGCCGGTACGGGAACGCGGAAATGCCAGTCGCCGCCGGGCTGGATCTCGACGCGGGCCGGCGGGTCTGCCGGCAGGCACACGCGGAACACCAATTCGGTAGAGGAGCGCAGGATCCCGAGCAGTGGTGTGAGGAGCAACGTCCACCACAATGCCAGCAGAACCGCCAGTAAGAGAAGAACGCGCAGCAGGTACCGGAGATGGGGGCCGTACCGCATTCACACCGCATAGTAGCGGAATCGCTTCACGGCGGGCAAGGGCGGCAACGGCATCACAACGAATCCAGTTCCTGCAAGCGCCGGTACACGAGGGCCACCGGCAGGCCCATCACGTTGAAATAGCAGCCCTCGATGCGGGTGACGAACTTCGAGGCCAGACCCTGAATGGCGTAGGCGCCGGCTTTATCCATGGGCTCGCCGCTGGCCACGTAGCCGTCGATTTGCCGATCGCTAAGCGGCGCGAACCAGACGGCTGTGGAAGCGGAATCCCGCAGCAGGCGGCCATCATGGCGCAGGCAGATGCCGGTGAGCACTTCGTGACGCCGGCCCGCCAGCAGGCGCAGCATGCGGCGCGCGTCGCCGTCGTCCGCCGGTTTGCCGAGGATCTCGCCATCGATCACCACCGTGGTGTCGGCGCCCAGTACGGTCTCACCGTCCTCGCGGGGCGCGGCCAGCGCTTTCGCTTCCGCCAACCGGCGCACGTAATCGTCGGGCTTCTCTCCGGCGAGCGGCGTTTCGTCCACCTCCGCCGTGCGCACCGTGAAAGCGATTCCCGCCTGCCGCAGAATCTCCTGGCGGCGCGGCGACCGCGAAGCGAGCACGAGCATGATTCCAGTGTAGAATGCCGGAATGAAACATCTGGCGCATCAACTCAAGGTTTCGCCTGGCGGGAAGTTCAAGCTCGCCGATATCGACCCCGCCGCCACCCATGGAGTTACCAAGGCCGCAGCTCTCAATCGCCTCGCCAGGAACCTGGGGCGTCTGTCGGTTTTGCAATACCTGCTCTACGCCGATGCGCGGCGCTCGCTGCTGGTGGTGCTGCAAGGCATCGATGCCGGGGGTAAGGACGGCACGATCGGCCACGTGATGAGCGGTCTCAATCCGCAAGGGGTGGACGTCACCTCCTTCAAAGTGCCCGAGGGAGCGGAAAAGCGGCACGACTATCTCTGGCGGGTGCACCGGGCCGTGCCGGAACATGGCAAGATCGGCATTTTCAACCGCTCGCACTACGAAGACGTGCTGGTAGTGCGCGTGCATAACCTGGTGCCCAAATCGGTTTGGTCGAAACGCTTCGACCAGATCAACGAATTCGAGCGCATGCTTCACGAAAACGGCGTCACAATTCTCAAGTTTATGCTCTACATCGGCAAGGACGAGCAGGCGCGGCGCTTTCGCGAGCGGCTCGACGACAAGACCAAGAACTGGAAGTTCTCTTCGGCCGACGTGCGCGAGCGCGAATACTGGGATCAGTACATGGAGGCATACCAAGACATGCTGCGCAAATGCAGCACCGATCACGCTCCCTGGTATGTGGTACCGGCCAACCGGAAATGGCTTCGCAACCTGGCCGTTTCGGAAATCGTGGTGCGGACGCTGGAGGGAATGGGCTTGCAGTATCCCAAACCCACGATGGACCCGTCGACGATTCATTTTGAGTGAGACCGCAAGCGTTTGGCGATGGCCGTGATAAAATGACTTATCCGCATCCAATGGAACGCGCCAGCAAGCTCATCCGAGGATTGAGACTGCCCAGCGACACGATGAGCGCCGAAGAGCTCGCTTGTTCCGCGTGGCCCGAGGCGGTTGGCACGAAGATCGCCGGTCACACGCGCGCGGTCCGCACGGTGCGCACGCGCCTGGTGGTGGAAGTGGAAGATAAAACCTGGCAGCGGCAGCTCTTCGCGCTGACGCCGTTTATTCTCTGCAACCTGCAAAAGCAACTGGGCAGCGGTGTGGTGGACGAGCTGGATTTCCGTATTGTGCCGCGCCGCCGCGATCCGCAGCGTGCCGTCGTGGCCTTCCGCGCGCCGCTCGAAACCGACGATGCCGATGCCATCGCCGACCCGGTATTGCGCGGCCTCTACAAAGCATCGCGAAAAAAGGCGCTGGCGTGAAAATCACCGAACCGGAAGTGCGCTACGTGGCCGGCCTGGCCAACCTGAACCTTACAGACGCCGAAGTGGCGAAGTTTCAGGCCGACCTGAACGACATTCTGCAACACATCGATAAGCTGAACGAAATCGACACCAGCACCGTGGAACCGATGGCGCAGGTGCTGTTCGATGCCGAAGAGACCGCCACCCTGCGCGCCGACGAGCCCGTCACGCCGCTGGGCAACCAGGCGGCCCTCGCCAGCGCTCCGCAACCGGGCGCGGGATATTTCAAAGTTCCCAAAGTAATCGAACGATGAGCCGCGCGGCACTCCGGCTCGCACGATGGGCAGGCAAGGGAACTGCCCGACAAAAACCATGGACATCTCCACACTGACTATTGACGCCGTCCGGGAGGGTCTCCGGGCGCGCCGCTGGAGCGCCGCCGAGCTGGCCACCGAGGCGCTGCGCTTCGCCGAATCCGAAAACTCGAGGACCAACGCCTACCTCCACTTCTCTCCGGAGCGGGCGCTGGCCGCGGCACGTGGCGTGGACGAGCGCATCGCGCGCGGCGAAGATCCGGGACCGCTCGGCGGTGTGCCGGTGGCGGTGAAAGACGTGATTGTGACACGCGGCCTACGCACCACTTGCGGCTCGCGGCTGCTGGCGGATTACATTCCGCCTTACGATGCCACCGCCGTAGTGCGCGTGGAAGCCGCCGGCGGTGTAATTCTCGGCAAGACCAATTGCGACGAATTCGCCATGGGGTCGTCGAACGAGAATTCGGCCTTCGGCCCGGTGCGCAATCCGGTGGCGCCGGACCGCGTTCCGGGCGGGTCGAGCGGCGGATCGGCGGCCGCGGTGGCGCAGGGCACGTCCGTGGTGGCTCTGGGTTCCGATACCGGCGGCTCCGTGCGCCAGCCCGCCTCGTTTTGCGGCGTGGTGGGTGTCACGCCCACTTATGGCCGCGTTTCACGCTACGGCCTGACGGCGTTTGCCAGTTCGCTCGATCACATCGGGACGTTCGGCCGCACGGTGAAAGATGCCGCGACACTACTGGGGGTGATCGCGGGCCGCGACGGCTGTGACGCGACTTCCGCCTTTGCGCCGGTGCCCGATTACACGGCGGTCCTGGACCGCAATGTAAAAGGGTTGAAGCTTGGACTGCCGCGCGAGTATCTAAAGGACTTGACGAGCGAATCGGGGGACCTGATCCACGCCGGTGTGGAAACACTCGGCCGGCTGGGATGCGAAGTACGCGAAATCAGTCTTCCCCACACCGATTACGCCGTGGCCTGTTATTACATTATTGCTACGGCCGAAGCCAGCTCCAACCTGGCGCGGTATGATGGCGTGCGGTATACGCTTCGTTCCGGCCGTTCGGAAACACTGGCGGACATGTACCGGAACACACGCGGCGAGGGGTTCGGCGCCGAATGCAAGCGGCGGATCATGCTGGGTACGTACGTGCTGAGCGCGGGTTATTACGACGCCTATTACCTGAAGGCGCAAAAAGTACGCGCCCTGGTGGCGGACGATTTCGCCAGGGCGTTCCGGCAGGTGGATGCCATTGTGGCTCCCGTCTCGCCGTTTCCGGCGTTCAAACTCGGGGAAAAGGTAGACGATCCGCTGGCCATGTACCTGTCGGATATCTATACGATCACCGGCGACCTGGCGGGCATTCCGTGCATGAGCGTACCCTGCGGAAAAACCGCTGCCGGCCTGCCGGTGGGGATGCAAATTTTGACCAGGCATTTCGACGAAGGGACCATGTTCCGTCTTGCGGATGCCTATGAACAAGCACACTGAGCCGCGACCGGAGCACCCTTGGGGTCCGGCGCGGAGGAGGGATAGAGGAGAGAGATGCCGTTTACACTGCCACCATTGCCCTATGCGCCTGAGGCGCTGGAGCCCTACATCGATAAAACGACCATGGAAATCCACCATGGCAAACACCACGGGGCCTATGTCACCAACGTGAACAAGGCCCTGGAATCGGCGCCCGACCTGGCCAATAAGACCGTCGAGGAGTTGCTGGCCAACAACTGCGCGATCGTGCCGGAGGCCATCCGCACGGCCGTCCGCAACAACGGCGGCGGCCACATCAACCATTCCATGTTCTGGAAGATCATGAAGCCGGGCGGGGGCGGGCAACCGGCCGGCAACGTCGCCCAGGCGATTATCGGCGCCTTTGGCAGCTTCGATACATTTAAAGAGAAGTTCAACCAGGCTGCCGCCACGCGCTTCGGCTCCGGCTGGGCGTGGCTGGTGAAATCCGCCGGCAAGCTCGACATTTATTCCACCGCCAACCAGGACAGCCCGGTCATGGAGGGCAAATACCCGGTGATGGGCCTGGATGTGTGGGAGCATGCTTATTATCTGAAGTACCAGAACCGGCGGCCGGAGTACGTCGGCGCGTGGTGGAACGTGGTCAACTGGGAAGAGGTCGAAAACCGGTTCAACGCTGGAAAATAGACCGAAGCTATCAGCGGTCAGCTTTGGGCCAAGAGCTGAAGGCTGATCGCTGACGGCGATCTATGCAGCAATTCGACATCATCGTCATCGGTTCCGGCCCGGCAGGTCAGCGCGCCGCCATTCAAGGAGCGAAGTGCGGCCGCCGGGTTGTGGTTGTGGAGCAACGCGAAATCGTGGGCGGTGCCTGCATCAACACCGGCACGATTCCTTCGAAAACCATGCGCGAAGCCGTGCTGCACCTTTCCGGCTTCCAATTCCAGGGGATCTACGGCGTCAATTACAAGGTGAAGGATAAGATCACCATGGCCGACCTGGGATTTCGCGTAAACCAGGTGATCAAAACGGAAGTGGACGTCACGCAGGCGCAGCTTTCGCGCAACGGCGTATCGGTGATCAACGCGCGCGCCAGTTTCCTCGACGCCACACACGTTCGCATCGAAAATTCCAGGGGCCAGGCCGATCTGGAAGCGCCCGTCATCATCATCGCCAGCGGCACCAAGCCGGCGGTTTCGCCCACCGTGCCGCTCAACGGCCGCACCATTATCAATAGCGACCAGATTCTGAGCGTGGCGGATATTCCGCGGACGTTGATCGTGGTGGGCGGCGGCGTCATCGGAGTGGAATACGCTTGCATGTTCGCGATCTTGGGATCGCGCGTGATCCTGGTGGAAAAGCGCCCGCGCCTGCTGGAATTTGCGGACAACGAAATGGTGGAGGCGCTTTCGTACCACCTGCGCGACCACCGCGTCACCATGCGGCTCAACGAAGAGGTTGCCAGCGTGGAGGAGACTTCCGACGGAGGCGTGGCCGCCAACCTGAAAAGCAACAAGCGCATTCTCGGCGACGCGCTGCTTTATGCCGTGGGCCGGCAGGGTAACGTGGACGAACTCAACCTGGCGGCGGCGGGCCTGGAGGCGGACCACCGCGGCCGCATCGTGGTGGACCAGGATTACCGGACCAAGGTCCCCAATATCTACGCAGCGGGCGATGTGATCGGATTTCCCAGCCTGGCCTCGGTTTCCATGGAGCAGGGCCGGATTGCCGCGGCGCGCGCGCTGGGCGTGAAAATCCAGTCCAACCCCGCTACTTATCCTTACGGCATTTACACCATTCCGGAAATTTCCTTTATCGGCAAGACCGAAGAACAGTTGACCGATGAAGACGTGCCCTACGAAGTGGGCGTGTCCTATTACCGGGAAACCGCCCGCGGGCAGATTCGCGGCGATACCACCGGGCGCCTGAAACTGATTTTTCACCGCGAGACGCGGGAATTGCTGGGCGTGCACATCATCGGCGAAGGAGCGGCCGAGCTGCTGCACATCGGGCAGGCGGTGATGATCCTGAAGGGCGGCGTAGATTATTTCGTGGATACGGTTTTCAATTACCCTACGCTGGCTGAATGTTATAAACAGGCGGCGTTCAATGGCATCAATAAGCTGATGCGTTTCTAAGGAGTGTTCCCATGCCCATTGGCATCGGCGCGGTGGTCGGAGGTTCGATCTGGGTAGGCGCCGTGGAGGATGGCCGGCTCGGAAACGTGCTCATGTATCCGGCGCCCGGCCAGGCGCCAGTCAATTTGAAATCCATGCGGGGGGACGAAATCCTGGCGGAGATTCGCCGCATGGTGGGTGAGTTGCGCGAAGGGGTCGAAATTGCCGCCGTAGGCGCGGCGTTGCCCGGCATTGTCCGCAACGGCGTAATCGAAGATTCTCCTAACTTGGGGCAGCTCAAGGGACTGCCCATTGCCGAGCAGCTTTCCGCCTTGCTGCAGGCCGATGGCATCGGCGCGCCGGTGACCGCGGTGAACGACGCCGACGCCTTGGCCGCGGGCATCGCCGCGACGCACGGCACGGCCGAGTTGCCGGTGCGCGTCTGGTACCTGGCGGACGGCATCGGCTTCGGCCACTATCCGCGCGGCGAAGGCGTCTGGGAAGCGGGCCACCTGGTGGTCTCGCTCGACCCCAAAGAGCGCTTCTGCGGCTGCGGCGGGGTGGGCCACCTGGAAGGCGTCTGCGGCAATCGCGCCATGCGGCTGCGCTTCCTCGATATGGAGCCGGAAGAGGTATTCGCCGCCGCCCGGCAAGGCGAAGCGCGCGCCGCCGATTTCGTCAAGCTGTGGCATCGCGCGCTAGCCGCCGCTACCGCGACCAGCATCCACATGGAGGGTCCGGGGCTGTTTTACCTGGCCGGACCGAACGCCGGTTTCGTGGACGCCAAGTTGCTCGATCTCTACCTGCACGACATGGTCAAGATGAGTCCACTCGAAGGCAGCCATTTCGAAATCGTGCCCACCAGCCACGACCTGGCCCTGATCGGCGCGGCTTCCGGCAGATGAAACCGGCATTGGCGGCGGTGCTGATTCCGGTGACTCTATTGGCGCAGAATGCTTCGCAGCGTCCGCGGGCGCCCGAAATCGGCCTGCGCGTGGGGACGCTTCCGCCCGGCCCGCTCGACGCCATCACCGACGTGGCGGGCGTGCGGGTGGGCCAGGTAACGCTGATCCGCGGCGATTCCATACGTACCGGCGTCACTATTGTGATGCCGCCGGGCGAAAACGTCTTCCACGAGAAGGTCCCCGGGGCGGTCTTCGTGGGCAATGCCTTCGGCAAGCTGATGGGCTCCACGCAGGTGGAGGAACTGGGCGAAATCGAAACGCCCATCGCCCTCACCTCCACGCTGAATGTACCGCGCGTGGCCGACGCGCTGCTGGACTACGTGCTGGCGCTGCCGGGCAATGGACAGGTTCGCTCCGTCAATCCCCTGGTGGCGGAGACCAACGACGGTCAACTGAACGATATCCGCGGCCGCCACGTGGGCCGCGAGGAAGTGCTTGAGGCCATCCGCAACGCGCGCGGCGGCCCGGTGGAAGAAGGCGCCGTGGGCGCGGGAACGGGCACGGTGGCGTTCGGTTGGAAGGGCGGCATCGGCACGGCCTCACGCCAAGCCGGAGCGTATACGGTGGGCGCGCTGGTGCAGACCAATTTCGGCGGAAGCCTCTCCATGAACGGAGCGCCGGTGGGCCGCGAGCTGCGCCGCAGCGGGCCGAACAGCGGTAACGGCTCCTGCGTGATGCTGGTGGCGACGGACGCTCCCGTGGATGCGCGCAACTTGCGGCGAATGGCGGCTCGAACCATGTTCGGGCTGGCGCGCACCGGATCGTCGGGCGCCAACGGCAGCGGCGACTACGGCATCGCTTTCACCACCGCGCGCAATCCCGCGCGCCTGCTCACCAACGACGAAATGTCGCCGCTCTTCCTGGCGGTGATCGAGGCAACCGAAGAGGCGATCTACAATTCGCTGCTGCGCGCCGTCACCACGACCGGTAACGGCCACACCATTGAAGCGCTGCCCATCGACCGCACGCTGGAGATTCTGCGGCGGTACGGGGCCTTGCACCCACCAGTTCTCACTCGCTGACGGCTTGTAAAAGATCTGTTGGCAGGCGAAAGCGCCCGCCGCGCTCCGCCTGCCACGGATTCTTCCCTCAGTGTTGTAGCGGCTCACCGCCAAGCAAGGCGGTCAGCGGCATGAGGGGACCTACTGGAATGTACTCATGGTCCATCAGGTTCTCTTTCGACAACGGCAGCGTGTCGATTATGGAGCGAGCCTGGTCAACAGTCTTTGCGTCGATGAGGAATATCACGCCTTTGCCGTCGCCCCGCGAGTACCACTGGCGAATCTTACCGTCGAGATAGAGTCTCACCGTGGCCCGCACCTCGGCCGGCATGACGTTCATGATCTGCCGATGAGTCACTCCTTCTTTCACGGTCATCATGACCATCACTTCCGTAGTCTTGGGCGAAGACACAGCCGGAGGCGCCTGGGGCGAAAGCGGCTGCGCTTGCGCCATAGATGCGATGGGGAGAGCGGCCATAAGCATAGGGACAAGTAGTTTCATGCTTTACCTCGATTCGATTGGATCAGGTTGTGTTGTTTGGGTCTCGTCGCGGGCAAATGTTTCCACATAGAACGACCGCGCCGCGGCCAGCAGGCGTGCACGGCCTGGCGAGTCAGCAATCGCCCGGACCGCGGCGAGTACGCCGGCCATGCCTGAAAGCAAAATGAAACCGCGGGCCCGCTTCTCTTCAATCGTGCGGCCGGGAATGTACGGAAGTATGGGGTCGAGACAAGCCCGCAGGGATTGGTTGATTCGCCTTCGGACCTCCAACGGCTGCCGAGCGATCTCCGGCGCCAGGGCTGCAAGTGGGCAGCCGGTTCCGGGACTGTCCAGGTGTTTTGGGCTCAGGTATTGCTCGATGACAGCACGCAACCCGGCGCCCTTCGGAGCAGCTTGCGCGACTGCCGCCAATCGGCTGCCCTGCTCCTCGAAAGCCCGAGCGACCGCGCTTTCGTAAAGGTCGCCCTTGCTCTTGAAATGGCGATAGAAGCCGCCCTTGGTCAAGCCCAGTTCCTTCATGACCCGCCCAATGCCGTTCATTTCAGACCCGTGCTCCCGGAAGGACCAGGATGCGGCGCCGAGGATCTTCTCGTGGGTCTCGGCCTTTTGTTCCGCCCGGTATCTCACGATAGTGAGATTACGGTAGTAATCTGATGGATGCAACTATTTTTGAATCCCCGACTGTCCCGCCCGGCGGCGTTCGGAAACCCGGCCCTAGGGCTCTGTCTCTTACACTGAGAAGGGAGGATCCATGTCCGACGGGCGTGAGGAACGCGAGGAGCTTGAGAAACGCCGTGAGCAGGAAAAGCGGGAGAACCGCGAGGACCGGATTGACCGGGGCGACGTCGACGAGTGGGAGCCGGAGCGGGTAGACTCCTAACCTGCCGCCCGCAACTGCCGTCGGCGGGATTTTGCGAACTGCTAGAGTATTCCCTATATGGGAACTTGGCTGGGATGCTTTTTCGCAATTTCTTGCCTGGGCGCGCAGCAACTGACGGTGAAATCGGCAACCGCGCGGAGCGTCGAATTGGTCTGGACCGGCTCCGCGACCCAGTGGCAAGTTGAGCGCCGCTCCGGTTCCGGGCAGTTTGAGAAACTCGCGGTATCGCAGGCTGCGAGCTACCGCGATGACACAATCGCGGCATCCGCCACCTATCGCTATCGCGTGCGCAACCAGGCGGGGACGGTATCGAATGAGGTGGTCGTGGGACCGCCGCCGGCCGGCGTGAACGTGCCCTCACGGCTGCCCGCCGGAGTGGAACCCGGCAAGTACGGCACCAGCACCGCGCTCACCTTCGACGAAAACGGCGATCCGGCTTTGGCCCTCATCTGGACTGACGTCAACGGCGACAGCGACAACAGTGACAACACCCTCTACTTCGTCCATTGGAATCGGACCACGTATTCCTGGAGACCTCCGGTGAAGGTGGCGGTGACGGGCGACATTCCGGCGCAAAATGTCAACCCGGTCTCGCTGGCCTGCGATCGCGCCTCGGGCACGTTCGCGCTCTCCTTTCCGGTGGCCGGGGCGCAGGGTATTCAGGTAGCCCTCTCCCAGGATGGCGGGGCGTCCTGGCGGGCGGTGCCGATCGCCGCCGATTTGGAAGGAAGCGTTTCTTCGACGGCCGTGCTCGCGGCCGGGGGCCGTTGGATGCTGGCCCTGTCCAGCGATCAGGGCGGCATCCGCTATTTCGCCGGCCCTGTCGCTTCCGCGCCCGCGGACTGGAAGGCCCAACGCGCGCCTGCGCCCGCCAAGGGCCGATTCGTTCCGAACGTCAACGTTTCACTTTCCGCCGACCCCGCGGGCCGCCCCCAGGTGGCGTACTGGGTGCAGCCCGAGGAAGGCCAGAATTATCAGGTGGCGATCTGGAATCCGGATTCCGGCCAGGTAACCGCCGCTGCCGACTCCAATAACCAGGTACCCGACGGTCCAAATCTAAGGCTGGTTGCCACCAACGGCAAAACGCACCTTCTTTTCAATTCGCTGCGTGAGGACAAGGACGCCGATCATGCCGTGTGGTACGCGGCGTCTTCGGGCGGGGCCTGGAGCGCTCCGGTCAAACTGCCCATTGACGGTCCGCGCTCGACCAACTCCCCCTTCGCGCTCGCCGTCGACTCCCGCGGCCGGATTGCCGCCGTTTTCGACGCCAACAGCGGCGGTGGCGACACGACTTGCGGATACCCCGTGGTCTCGCTCTCGAACGACGGCGCTCACTGGAGCACCTGCGGGCTTGGCAAGCGGACCGGAGGCACATTCGATCCGCAGTCCAGCGCGATCGACGCTCAGTACGGGCCGGATGACCGCCTCAATGTCGTCTGGCACCAGGAG
>Ga0335078_10016971_pt1 | contig 10816 bp, 11 predicted proteins | sample Lox_Sample_32_FD_206711 | JGI IMG/M metagenome (GOLD analysis project Ga0335078, IMG submission 206711) | Soil microbial communities from Loxahatchee National Wildlife Refuge, Florida, United States - Lox_Sample_3.2 | ecosystem: Environmental > Terrestrial > Soil > Wetlands | place: USA... | reverse complement strand
GCCTGCAGAGGCTTGAGAAGATCAGTACCGAGTAGGGCTGCTGCCGGAGCGTATGTTCTCGTTCCATTAAGCCGACTAATGCCGATCTGGTCCGGTCCGGAACTGCGACGGTCAGGCTGAACGGGCGCAGCGGCCGCCGCACCGTGTCCCCGACCCGCACGATCCCCTGGGTGACGCCATCCCGGCCAGCAACTCATCTTCGCCCATACCGCAGCAGACCATAGGCGCTAGGCCAGGTACAACCGGAGTCATGCGGGATATATGCGGGATGAAGTTCATGCCTCGTCGACGACGGCCAGGTCACGCTGGTACCAGGTGCCTGGCCGACCACCGGGCTCTGCCGGGCCAGCCGGGACGAACCCGGCTTTGGCCAGCACCTTCTGGGACGCGACGTTGTCATGGGTAGTCGCTGCTTTGAGCGTGCGCAGCCCGTACTGCGCAGCTGCGAGCTGGCACAGTTCTTGCACGGCCGCGGTCGCCACGCCGCGGCCCGCGACATGCTGGGCAACCCGGTACCCGAGTTCGGCCGCGCCGTCTTCAAGGTTGTAGAGGTTGAACCGGCCGAGCACCGTGCCATCCTCGCTGACGAGCACGTGAAAGACACAGGTGCCAGCCTCCTGCTCGGCTAGCAGGGTGTTGTACTGCTCGGTGAACCGGTCGAAGAACGCATCGCCACGGTCGGAGATGAAGGTGGCAAAGTAGGCGCGGTTGGCCAGTTCGAAGGCCAACACCGCCGGGGCGTGATCGGCGCGCAGGCGCTGCAACTCGGGCACCGGCCAACCCTACTCAGCAGCGAGTCAGCCGTCGCTGCAGTCAGGCAATCAGAGCCGGGCAGCGAACGGCACAGATCTTGCGGTCAGCTACCCGTGCCGCAAGCGTGCCAGGCCAGACGCGAAATCGAGAGCACTGACAGCGGACTCATGACGCCCGTAGACCGAACGCCAGGAGGTAGCCCGCCGGATAGCCGAGGCTGTCCCGTGCCATTAACCCTGGTACACAGCGGCGCCTCACGGACACTTCCCCATGCGCCAGCGCCCAGGTCCGTCCCGACCGCGCAGGTCGAGACGGCGATCTGCGAGCAGATACTCACCCCTTCCGAGCCATAACACCCCCCCGGGGGATGGTCGCCACGGCGTGAAAATCCCCACGACACTGGCCGCCTCGTGAGGGTCGCGGTTCGCTGCCGCGCGCCCAGATAAGTCCTATTTTCGGGCTAGCTGGTCATCTGGCGGGCGGCCGGGTATCGATCCTGCGCGGCGCCGTGTTGCCAACCACTAACGGCACCGACCTGGGGTGAGGAGTGCGAGATGAGCACGACCGCAGAGATCAGCGAGCCCGCCAGCGAGCTGGAACGCCTGATCGCCGACCTGTCGGGGTCTGGGCTGCTGGCCTTTGTCTTCGGCGTCGGCTGGTGGGTCGCGCACCTCAAGGGCGTGACAACGCCGTTGTTCCGCGGACCGGCCGACCGGCGCTGGTGGCACGTCGAGCTCGGCGACGACGCGGCGAGTTGGACGATGGACGTGCGAGTCGATGAGATCACCGGCGTCCGTTTCGTGCGTGGGCCCTACCCGTTCCCCTCGTTCCCCGGGCGGGAGGTCTTGACCGTGGAATTCCTGGGGCCCGGCGGGGAGAGTGCGCTGGGCTGCTTCGTGCACGACCTGTATGACAGTCGGCAGCAGATGCGGCCGGAGAAGCTGCAGGCCTGGCAGGCGGTGCGCGAGCGCTACGGCAACCGCGACGAGTCCAGGGTCGATCGGGGCAGACTCCTGGCCCCGGCTGCCTGAACCATCGAGGCCACTGGGACACGCGAGCTGACAGTGACAGCGACAGCCAACGGCTGGCATCGGCAGGCGGCAGCACCGCACAACGCCTGCACAGCTCGTGCAGGCGAGCGACCCGGAAACGCCGCACTCGGCATCGCGTCTCTCGGGAGATAAGGCGCTAGACCCAGGTGCGGACTCTGGACGGTCCGCCCATGAGCGTGCGGATACCGGCCCTTGGTCAGGGCCGACCCCGCCAGGTTGGTGCCGGGTGTTCGCGACCTACGACCGGGCGCCCAGCGCGTCGTGCAGCAGGGCCCGCTGGACTCGCGAGTGGCTGGGTCGCGGTGGCGGAACGTCGCCGTAAACCCGGCGGACCTCGACGAGGGTGAACACGAGGCCGACGAGGTAGATGCCGATGCCGACGGCCAGGATCGCTTTCCCGGTAGCCGTCGACCACAGGAGGGCGACGAGGCCAGCAATGACCACAGCAAGGCCCGAGCCCATCACCCTGAGTCCCCAGACGGCCAGTCTCCACGGTGCGCTGTGGCGGAGATTCGCTTCGTCCATGCAGGCGATTGTGCGCGGCAATCGACGGCGGGGCCAGAGCCCATGGTCCCCCTGTTCGGCATGGCCGAACGTGGGCGGCGGCGTCAGCCAGGACTTCCCGCTGGCCCACCCGTGGGCCAGCGGGCGCACGGTCAGGTTCGCCGACGGCCCGGACGAGGTGCACAAGAGGTCCCTGGCCCGCCGCGAGATCCGCAATGCCACGAGTTCAGGGACTCAGGAATAAACCTGGTAGGACCAAAGCCACTGTTCGGCGAAAAGCCATGGGCATAAAAAGTTCACGGACTGAACAAAAATCGTGGGCTCAGGAGGCCTCCCGACCTGAGCACTAGGGCCTGTTCCCGGATAGAAGGAGAGATCCAATGACTGAGAGAATCGCGATCGTGACCGGCTCGGCCCGCGGCATCGGTGCCGCCACGGCGCGCAGGCTGGCTGAGGATGGGATGGCCGTGGCGGTCCTGGACCTGGACGAGGCCGCGTGCGCCGGGACCGTGAAGGAGATCACCGACGACGGCGGGCACGCGCTGGCGGTGGCCGCCGACGTGAGCAACCTCGCCCAGGTCGAGGCCGCAGTCGGTCGGGTGGCCGCGGAACTGGGCGAACCGACCGTGCTGGTCAACAACGCCGGCGTGATCCGCGACAACATGCTGTACAAGATGACCGACGAGGACTGGGACACGGTCATGGACGTGCACCTGCGCGGTGCGTTCCATATGACCAGGGCCGTGCAGAAGTACATGGTCAGGCAGCAGTACGGGCGCATCGTCAACATGTCCTCCTCCTCCGCGCTCGGCAACCGCGGCCAGCTCAACTACTCCACGGCCAAGGCCGGCCTGCAGGGCTTCACCAAGACCGTGGCCATCGAGCTCGGCCCGTTCGGCATCACCGCGAACGCGGTCGCGCCCGGCTTCATCGCCACCGACATGACCGCGGCCACCGCGGACCGCATGGGCATCTCGTTCGAGGTCTTCCAGAATGCGGCCGCGGAGCACATACCCATGCGCCGGGTCGGGCATCCCGATGATGTGGCCCATACCGTCTCGTTCCTCGTGAGCGAAGGCGCGGGCTTCGTCTCCGGCCAGGTCATCTACGTAGCAGGCGGTCCCCTCTGCTAGGAAAAGGAGCACGGTGCTGACTGAAGCAGAGGCTCATGATCGCGACATGGTTGTCTGCTCCTGCGCAGGCGCCTGTGCCTTTGGAAAGCTTGTCCATCGCTTCCGCTCTGGTCGTTAGAACCGGCCGCAGCTCACTTCGGTAGACAACGTCAGTCGTCACCCGGCCTAGCCGCAGAACGCATCCGGATCCGGTGGCCGCCTGCAACGGCGCATGCCAGCATGGGCCGCATGCCTAAGGACCACGATCCTCCCGGCGGGGTCTCCGCCAGGCTCGTCTCGCTGTCCGCCGCGTCTGCAGATCCGCGGAGGCTCAACGACTATGACAGCTTCGCCGAGGCGTACACGGCCGAGACCGAGGCCAACCTCATCGATGCCTATTACGCGCGGCCCGCGATCCTGGACCTGGCCGGGGACGTGGCCGGGCGGCGGATTCTCCGTCCTGCACGCCAGCTAACCGCCGTGCCCGCGACTCGCTCGGGCAGCACCCTGACGATCTTGGCCAAGGCGCCGCCCGGTAGCCGCCACAGGGGACCGCTGACCGACTCGATCGGCAGGTCGGCCTCCCGCAGGGTCGCGACGTACCGCCGGGCGGCGCGTTCGGTTACGCCGAGCCTGTCAGCCAGGCCGTTGGGCCGTGATGCCGGGGTTGTTCTGGATGAGCTCGAGGGCGACAAGCGCCCGCGCGGCCGGGCTGATGTCACGCGTCATCCCGTCTCCATCCCGGAAGGAAAACGTCCGGAACCGACGGTACCGTCCCTTGCCATGGACAGTGACATTGACAAGGAAGCGATCCCGGCTGAGCCGCCGGTCGCGGGAAACGAACTCGACACGCTCCTCGGCGAGCTGGAACGAGTGCGCGGCTACATCGCGTGGAAGTGCGGCGGCCTGGACTCGGCGGGGCTGCGGGCGACCCTCGGACCCTCCACGATGACGCTGGGTGGCCTGCTCAAGCACCTCTCCGTGTGCGAGGACCACACGTTCTCAGTCAAGCTGTACGGCCGGGCCCCGCACCCGCCGTGGAACACGGTCGACTGGGACGCCGACCCGGACTGGGAGTGGCACTCGGCGGCCGCGGACAGCCCCGAGCAGCTCATGTCGCTGTGGCAGGACACGGTGAGCCGCTCCCGCGAACTGGTGGCCAAGGCGCTTGCCGACGGCGGACTGGACCACGCTGCCGCCTCCGCCTCGCGCGACGGCCGCACTCTCAGCCTGCGGCGGCTGCTCATCGACATGATCGAGGAGTACGCGCGCCATGTGGGGCACGCCGACCTCATCAGGGAGTCGGTGGACGGGCTTGTCGGTGAGGACCCTCCGGGTGACCACCAGTAGCACCGCGTCGCCCACCGCCGCGCCGGGCCCGGTCACCCTCGGATAGCTAGCCAGCGCGCCGGCCGGCGCCACCGTCGGGTATGCCAGGGAGCGCGGCGCACGCGTCCTCGAGGCGTACCCGATGGTGGTTCGGCGGGCAAGGACGTCCGCGGGTCATCGGTCACTGTGGCGGGTCTGGTCTGTTATCAGGCGTCCCGCTTGCGGAACAGGATGCCGCCCACGACCAGCAGGACCGCGGTGTAGACGGCGAACACGGCGAACTGGCCCCACGGGAGGAACAGGTGCGAGTTCTGCGGCCCCGCATTCCATACCGTGGCCGAGATGGCCCGGGCCGCCGAGCTCGGCAGCCACCGCACCAGGTCGTTGCGCCACGGCAGCAGGTTCACCAGCACCGGGAGCACGAACAGCAGGCCGATGATCGCGGTGATGGTGGCCGCGGTGTTCCTGATGATCGCTGCGGCGGCGAACGCGAACAGGCCGCACAGGGTGATGTACAGCGCGCTGCCGATCACGGCGCGCAGCACGTCGGGCCCGGCCAGGGTGGCGCTCTGGTGCGTGCTGGCCAGCAGCGCCTGGCCGAGGAAGAACGCGGTGAACGCCGTTGCCAGCGAGACCGCCAGGGCGACGGCGGCGAAGGCTACCGCCTTGGCGACGTAGAGGACGATCCGCCGTGGCATCGCGATCAGCGAGGTCCGGATCATCCCGGTGGAGTACTCGGCCGTGAGCACCAGCGTGCCGGGCACCACGATGACGAGCTGGCCGAGGATCAACATCCCGGCGAGGCTGAGCTGGGTGGCGTCGAGGGGGGTGCGGTCGGCCGGCGGGGTGTTCGACCAGCCGGACGCGGAGAGCGCGCTAATCCCGGCGCCGATCCCGGCGCTGACCGCGAACAGCGCGAGCAGCGTCCAGTAGGTCGAGCGGACCGAGCCGATCTTGGTGAACTCCGAACGCAGCGTGCCGCCGAACCCGGCCCGGCCGGACGGCGCTGGCAGGACCGGCGCTTGCCGGGTGGTGGTGGCCATGGTCAGCTCCTCCCGTCGTCGCCGGGCTGCCCGTGCGCGGCCAGCCGCCGGGGCGGCTGCCCCGGCTCTCCTGGATCCGCGGGCTGGCCGTGAGCCCCTTCGACCCCGGCCCGGTACTCCACGCTGTCCGCGGTCAGCTCCAGGAAGGCCGCCTCGAGCGAGGCCCGGACCACGGTCAGCTCGTGCAACTGCACGCCGTGGTCGAACGCGAGGTCACCGACCTGGGCCGCGACCAGCCCGGACACGATCAGCGTCCCGTTGCCGCCGCTGACCGCGCTGCCGCCCGCCTCGGCCACCACCTTGGCCAGCAGGTCAGCCTGCGGGGTGGCCACCCGGACGGTCTGGCCGGAGGCGCGGGCGATGAACTCCTCCATCGTGCAGTCGGCGAGCAGCTGGCCGCGGCCGATCACGATCAGGTGATCCGCGGTGTTCTGCATCTCCGACATCAGGTGGCTGGACACGAAGATCGTGCGGCCCTCGGCCGCCAGCGCCTTCATCAGGTTGCGGATCCACAAGATGCCCTCCGGGTCCAGCCCGTTGACCGGCTCGTCGAACATCAGGATCTTCGGGTCGCCGAGCAGGGTGCCGGCGATGCCGAGCCGCTGGAACATGCCCAGGGAGAACCCCCTGGTGCGCTTGCGCGCCACCTCGGCCAGGCCGACCCGCTCGAGCACCTCGCGCACCCGGCGCTTGGGCAGGTTGTTGGTCTGGGCCAGGCAGAGCAGGTGATCATAGGCCGAACGACCGCCGTGCACCGCCTTGGCGTCGAGCAGCGCGCCCACCTCGCGCATCGGGTAGGCCAGGCTCGCGTACTCATTGCCGTCGATCCTGGCCGTGCCGGCGTTGGGGTAGTCCAGGCCCAGGATCAGCCGCATGGTGGTGGTCTTGCCCGCCCCGTTCGGCCCGAGAAAGCCCGTTACCTTGCCCGGCATCACGTCGAACGACAGGCCGTTGACGGCGGTCACCTCGCCGTACCGCTTGGTTAGCCCCCGTACCTCGATCATCGGATGCCTCCTCTCCGGCGGCACGCCCCGGAAGGTGATTCCGTGCGGTCAGCAGCCGAAATCCGGAATGCCGTCGTTGCTTACCGGCGCTGTCCCTTCCTCCTTTCCACTGCGTGCAGGTGGAGCAGGACTGCCACCTGCCGGCGCAGAGACACGCCAGGCATCCATGGAGATTGATCCTCCATGTCGGCGATCACTCCACAAGCTCAGGCTCGACGGACCCCGTTGACCGCACCAGGGCCTGACGGCCGCTGAGAGAAGGACCTTGTTCCAGAAAGTCAGCCAACGTCTTCCCCGCCCAGCCGAAGGCCGACGAGCCGTCCTGCGTACCGTACTTGCGTGCTGACAGGCGCACTGTGACCGGCGGCCATGGTGCAGCGGGGACGGCGCGGGCGCGCCGGCGCCACTTGATCCAGATATGGCTCAACTCGGCAACGGGTCAGGGCTCAGTCAGGGCTCAGTTATCGCTGCTGAATCGCTGCTCGGTGGCGGTCGGACAATGCTGAGCCTCCGGATGCAAACTATCGGCGCGGCCATACTCGGCGGCTTCGGCTTCGACTATCTGGCGGGCCACAAGCGCTGATCTCTGGCTGCACATTTCAAGAAATCCTGCACAACATTCCACAGTCTCTCGCCTGAGCGGAGCATGTCGTTATGGCCGACACCAGGAAGGCTGACCAGCCGAGCGTGGCCCTCCATGGCCTTGGTCATCTTGTTTGCCATCCAAGGCCGTGTGAGTGCATCTTCTGACCCGCTTATGATCAGAGTCGGGCAGTCGACGCTCCTGGCCCTGGAAAGAGCATCGAATGGGCCGATGGCGAATGAGGTCTTGCCGATGCGTGCCAGATCTATCGCGCAGGCGAGCAGGCTAGTCATCGGGCTTAGCAGGACTTGCGCTCTTACGTCGCGGCGACAGGCAAGATCGATCGCAACTGCGCTTCCGAGGGACCAGCCGATAAGCGTAACCTGGTCAAGAGGTATCGATGCCTGCCGTTGCAGGTATGTAATGGCCGCATCCGCTGAGCGGTAGCAACCGTGTTCTGAAGGCGACCCGGAGCTGACGCCGAAGCCAGCGTACTCGACACAGGCGACGCCGTATCCTGCACTGCCAAGCCACCGTCGAACAGGCCAGGTCCCGGCAACGGTCATGCCGATTCCGTAAAAGAATACGATCCATCGCTGCTTGTCGGCCGGTGGACGGATGACCAACCCGATACGTTCGCCGCAGGTGGTCTCCTGCCACACAAGTTCTTCTCCGGGTTGCAGGGTTCGCTCGACTCGCCCGACACCCTCGCCCACGCACCCGCCGCGCGTCCCCCGCAAGGCCCGCGAGGGCCGCAAGGCCTGGAAGGCGCCGATAGTGAGCCGGGAGACCAGGTCTCCATCGGCTCGTCGCAGGGTGGCGGCGTCCGCGGTGGCAGCATCGGCCCGGCCACGGTCGAGGGAGAGGTGCGGGTTAGGCGACAGCACCCGCTTAGATCCCCGTCCCATGGGGATACATGGTAGACGCCATTCGTCTGCTCTGTTTCCTTCCGCCGATCTGCCGGTCGGCACCGGACTGCATTGCCGAGGTTCACGGCTTGAAGTGGATGGGCACGGAACGCCTTCGGGCAGTCAGCATAAGCCCTCGTCCGGGCTGGCAGTAGGGGCATAAGCCCCGAGGATGCACACAGGGCCTCCGACCATGTGCGCCGTAACGCCCACCGCCGGGATGTCTACGACACTTGAACAGCCGTGCAGGTCACACTTTGCTGACCGGAGGTGTCCTAGGCGTGGCCCCGGCTCGCCTGCACCCAGCCAGCCATGTCGGCTGGTTTGGGTCCCGTCGGCCGATCCGGCCGCGCGAGCTGGCTCGCAAGGGCCGGGTTGGCCAGCAACTGGCCGGCCACGGGCGTGCCCAGCTGCAAGACTAGCCAGATCCGCTCCGGATCGGACAGCAGGTGCGGCTCGGCCAGCGGGTCGCCATCGATGATCGTCAGGTCGGCCAGCTTGCCCTCGGTCACGGTGCCGATGTGCTCGTCTAGCCCGAGCGCCTCGGCGGCTGACCTGGTCGCGGCGACCAGGGCCTCGCCCGGCGTGAGGCCGTGGTGGACCATCCGCTGGATCTCGAGCCCGACAGCCAGGATTGTGTCGCTGCCGAGCGCGATCTTGACGCCCGCCTGCCGCGCAGCTCGCATGCTGGCCGCGCCCTCCTCGATGTTCCGTTGCGCCAGTTCCACCAGCACCGGCGGCATGTCCGGCGCCGTCTCGGCATGGGCGGGGTCGATGACCTCCTCGCTCAACCCAGCCATCCAGTAGTATCCCGACAGCGTAGGCACCAGCACCTGGCCCGCGGCGGCCATGGCGTCGAGCAGATCCGGCCGCCGGTGCAGGTACATGCCGTGCTCGATGGTGTCGACGCCATGCCTGATCGCTGCGGCGCAGCCGTCCAGGCCCTCGGCGTGGGCGGAGACCCGGAAGCCCAAGCGGCGGGCCTCGTCCACCACCGCGGCCAGCTCCGGGTCGGTGAGCTGGAGCGGCTCGGGATCTTCCAGCTCGTTGGAGCGGGCGCCGGTCGTCATCACCTTGACGAAGTCCGCTCCGGCCCTGACCTGTTCCCTGACCGCCCGCCTGATGTCATCGGGGCCGTCGGCCTCGCGGTACATGTCACCGTAGAAGCGCCCGCCCGGCGCCGTGGCCGAGATGATCTTCCCGCAGGTCAGCAGCCGGGGACCGCGGAACGCGCCGTAGCGCATGGCCTGCCGGGCCTGCTGCGGCATCAGCCCCTGCGACCCGCAGACCCGGATGGTGGTGACGCCGAAGCGCAGGTAGTCGCGGAGTTCGGCTTGCAGGAAGTGAGCTGCGATGCCGGGCAACGGTTCCTCAGCGCCCTTCGCCACCTGAGGGACGGTGCCCGACGCGTGGGTGTGGGCGTCGGTCAGCCCGGGCATGAGGACACGCTGACCTACATCCAGTGGCCGGGCGCCGTCGGGGCACGGCTCGCCGGTGTCGGCGACCCGCCGGATGATTCCGTCCTCGATCAGGATCGCCGTGTTCTCGCGCAGCGGCGATCCGGTGCCGTCAAAGAGGCGCGCTCCGGTCAGCCAGATCCGCTCCTGGGCCGCGGCGGGCGCCGCGATCAGTGCCGGGAACCTGTGTGCCACGTATCTGCCGCCTTCGGCTGCGAGCGATAAGCGTCCCTGATCTTCTCACATCGTGTCCCTGGCGTCGTCTGCTGATTTCTCACCTTGCTTACCGGTTTCGCTCGGTGCGTTTACGGGTTTCCCTAGGCTGCGGTGTCAGCCAGCTCGGTAGGCAATTCTGCCGCTGACGTGCGGTTTTACTTGCGGACGCGGAAGCGAAGGATGGTGACGGCTTCCGACTGCGTGCTGCCGAGCGGTTCCAGGTCTATCCTCGCGAGACCCGGGGAGGAGTAGAACCGGATGCCGTCGCCCAGCAGCACCGGCAGGACATACACCAGGATCTCATCCACGAGTCCCCGCCGCAGGCACTGACCGGCCACGTCGGCGCCGAGGATCTCCAGGTTCTTGCCGCCCGCAGCCTCCAGTGCCGTGGCGACCGCTTCCCCGATGTCACCGGTGAGGTACGTGACATCCGGGTCCGGCGGGTCCGGCGGCCTATGGGTGAGGATGAACATGGGTCCGGAAAAGGGGTAGCCTTCGCCCCTCGATGCTGACCCCCGCTCCTGGTCGGCTTCCATCCTGGTACCTACCTCATCGGTCCGTCGGCCGATGAGCATGGCGCCGGTGGCCGCCGCGGTCTCCTTCAGCCAGGCCGCGTCCGGCGGCACGAAGTCGAAGATCCAGTCCATCGCGTCACCGGGACCGGCGATGAAGCCGTCAAGCGACATCGACCTGTTTACGACGACCTTGCCTCTCATCTCACGACCGCCCAGCCGTCGAACTTGATTGCCACAGCCGCGTCTCCTTCCTCTGTCGCGGGCTTGTCCCGCGGTCCGCAGTGATGACGATACGAGCGCCCGGATCTCATCAGCCCGGCAGGGAACCGGCACGGCGCGG
>Ga0335078_10016970_pt1 | contig 10816 bp, 10 predicted proteins | sample Lox_Sample_32_FD_206711 | JGI IMG/M metagenome (GOLD analysis project Ga0335078, IMG submission 206711) | Soil microbial communities from Loxahatchee National Wildlife Refuge, Florida, United States - Lox_Sample_3.2 | ecosystem: Environmental > Terrestrial > Soil > Wetlands | place: USA... | reverse complement strand
TCAGCCACGGATTATGGACTTCGTTGGCGACTTTCAAGAATGACCTTGACGGATCATCGTGCAGGTCCACACCGGTGAAGCGCATCGTGTAGGTGTGCCACGCGATGTAGACGAAAGCGATGCCGCCTGTCCAGCGCTGCATCGTGTACATCCAGTTGCCGGACCATGGATATGACGCCGTGTTCCCATCTCCGCGGTACCAGATATAGAAGCCGTAGAGCGCGTGATAAGCGATCGGAATCCAGATCCCGAACAACTCGAGAAAGAACACAAGCGGAAGATGGGCGAGAAAGCTAACCTGGTTTTTGTATGCCTCAGGCCCACTGATCGCGGTCGAGTTCGAGATCAGAATGTGTTCAAACAGAAATGCGCCGACCGGGATGATTCCAGTCAGGGAGTGCAAACGCCGGAACACAAACGACATCCCCTGACCGGCGCGCAACGGCGCGATCCCTTGCCTTAAAGCGGGAGCAGAAGAACTGGCTGACGCCACGAAAGCTCCTTATGAACCCCAGCGATGAGAAAATAACTTTTGATTATCTTGCGTGAGAAGAAGGGAAGTCAAGGAAAGCAGCCGCCCGTTGTCGGTGATCAGTGGCTAGTAGGTACCAAGGAGGCATGTGGAGACAGCCACCATAGGCTCCCCGTCGGGCGACGATCGCCACATTCTTCAGTCCTTACGCGGCGGCGATCCGGCCCCAAGTTCTTTCAAGTCTGCTTCCGCATCGCTGACTAATTTCTGCGGTAAGCAGATGTTGGCGCTATAGTACCCTCGGTTGTTCCGCGCACCGAACACTAGCATTTTGCTGCCAACCTGCAAGAGCTTGGGCCAGAATCCGTCGCAATCGCCGTGCGATCCGTCTCTCCACTCAAACTCAACCGAGCTTCCAAGATTTCCTTTCCGCCATTCATCCACCCGAAAAACAGCCCGGTTGCCTCGGTGTTCGACTAACTCGCCACGAAATGCGATGTCCGCATATTTCAAGGATTCTTTTGTGTTCGGCCTGAGGCACGTGCACGCGTTAACTGTAATAGGTGCGACCAGAGACGACACGATCAGAAGGTAAAAGCAAAGGATTTTCATGTTTGACTCTCCCTGTCACACCACCCCAGAAACTGCAGAAACGCTGCACCGCGATGGCTGTACTTAGCCTTCTCCTCGGCAGTCATCTCCGCAAACGTCTTGTGAATCTGTGGAAAGTAAAACAACGGATCGTATCCGAATCCATTCGTCCCGCGAGGAGCGTCGAGAATGACGCCCTCTGCCACACCTCGAAACGTGGCTAGCGTTTTGCCATCGCGCGCTGCAGCGAGTACACAGACGAACCGTCCGGTCCGCTTCGCTGCGGGAACATCCTTCAACTCGCGCAGAACGCGCGCATTGTTCTGTTCGTCGTCGGTATTGGCATCCGCAAGATGCGGCTGATCGGCCGCATAGCGCGCAGAATGCACACCCGGAGCCCCGTTCAACGCATCCACTTCCAGCCCCGAGTCATCCGCGACCACGATTTCGCCGGGAGCATAGATGCTGTACTCCTCCGCCTTCTTACGCGCATTCTCTTCAAAAGTGACCCCGTCCTCGACTACAGTCGGTAGCGAAGAGAAGTTTGGAATGCCTGCGATCTCGATCCCATGCGGACGTGCCGCTCCGGCAAAATCCCGCAGCTTCCCCGGATTCGATGTCGCAATCAAAACTCGCCGCAAGTAATAAAGCCTTTCGAGCTGGGATGCTGGGGATGCCCCACGTCTCGCCGCATTTGCGAGACGTGGGAATCCCTGGAGCTAAGTTGCTGAATACTTCACCCGTCGCCTCCAGAGAAACCAGCAAATCACTGCCGTCACCGAGCAAAGGGAAATCCATCCTCCAACTGTTCGATCCCAAGTCCGCACAAACGTCAGCCGCACGCGATTCATGCCCGCTCCAACCGGCACCAACATTTGTCCCGTGCCCGGACGCGCGCTCGTCTCGACCTCGTGCCCATTCACTTCAACCTTCCATGCCGGATAGCGAAACAGCCGCAGCGCCACCTGATCGGGAGCCGACATCTCGACGGCAAGCTCCTTCGATTCCGCATCCCAGCGCAATACATCGATGTTGGCCCGCGCCGGCCCGTCGACCGTCACCTTGCGTGCATCCTTATCGATCGCGATTGAATCCGCACCAAGCGGCAAGTACTCATCCACTCCTTCATAGCCTGCGCCGGTCGCTATGTTGTCCTGCATCTCGCGCAGATCGCCCGCATTGTCCCACCAAGGCGCCTGAAGTCGAGTCCAGCCCATCAGAATCACCGCGATCGATAGCGCGCACACCGCGCCACGTTGCCACCACCTCGGCAACGCAACCGTGACGAAAAGGCTGAAGATCAGGCTCAAGCACAGCAGCCATCTCCACGGAAACTGCATGTACTGCATCTTCGGCAGAATGTTCCACAGAAATAGCGTAAAGGGAAACATCAAAAGGCTCGCGGCTCCGGCCCAGCCCAACAGTGCGACGAAGGAATCCCGCTGCGCCTTCCGCCACAACTTCGACATCCACGCTGTCACCGCGATCACGAGCATTTCCAGTACAGCTACCCACGAGATAATGTGGTTGAATGCGTCGTGATCCGGGTCCGTGGTATGAATGAACAAGAAACTGTCCTGCGGCCGCGATCCCGGCGACACGGCCTGCGTGATATCAATCCACCGCTGCTCGTAAATCGCGGGAAGGAGATAGAACGCCGCGAGGCAAGCCCCAAGCGCAACCGCCGCTCCGGCCACCAGCAACAAGCGATAAGACTTCTTCTTCCAAACGAAATAGACAATCAGCAGTGCGAGCGAATAGTGAATCATCACCGCGGCAGGAGCATTCGTCAGCCACGCGGCGGCCAGAATCAGTCCTAGCGGTACGATGACTCGCCATGTTTCGTCGACGGCCCGCAACACCAGCAGCAACAGCAGAGGCACCAGACAACTCGCCAGCAGTTCGGCGAACGCGCTGCGCCAATAAATGATCACGAGATGGTATGGATTCAGCGCGTACAGGACTGCGGCAAACAGCGCGTTGCGATCATCGAGCCAGCGTCTCGCCAGGGAGAACATCGACAAACCCGCAAGCACCAGCGCGACCCAAATGTAAATCGGAGAGGCTAGCGTCCAAGGAAACACCGCGCTCAGCGCGGCTCCCAGCGTCCACGAAGCGGGTGGGTAGAACAAGAATCGCGGCTCGCCATATCCGAAATGCGCCAGTGCGGCCCAGCGTGGAAAAAGAATTCCGTGCCGCCACTGCGCCAGAACTTCCAGCCACGAGTACAGGTGAAATTCAACGTCGTGTCCCGACGGAGTACCGAAGAAGAAAAATGGAATCTCGATCGCGAACGCTGCGGTTCCAAGCGCGACCAGCCTCAGCCAGGGCTTTTGCGCGAGTTCGTTCGACGAGCGAAATGACTCTGACTTCGTGCCGGGTGTGCGCAGGATTTCCTCGTGACGTACGGATTGCAGCGCGCGGATAATAATCTCAGCTCTCTTAATTTAACCCAGAATTAACACTGCTGAAACCGGCGCGCAACGCGGCTTCGCTACCGTAGTCGCATTGGGGTGGAACAGACCACGAAGAGTTGAGGGATCCGCACCAGAGACGGGGTCGGGTCCTTCAAATCTTCGGAAATCACTCCAAAGCCTCTCGCTCCCACTCGGTTCCCGCCACTCTGCCCATCTAAGGTGACCTACCCAATATCTTCTTCAGCACGATCCCCGTCCACGGGAGGCTTTTGAAATCGTCGTTGGTCGATCGTCGTTGGCCGTTCACCAAAGCACTCCTGGAAGCTGGACGAAACCACTCACGATCAGCCGGCGAACGATTCCACGCTGGTGACCTTCAAGGATTGGAAAAAGAATTAGCCGGAAGTCGTCTTCAGTTGCGCTGATTCTGAAGTTCGGAAAGGAATTGATCCTGCTGCAGAGAGGTTCCGCGGCGCAAGAGTTCTAACAACTGATCTTCCATATCTTCCGCTGCGTCCGCGGCAGCTTTGTCGCCAGGCTCGAATTGCGTGAGATCAGCGACCAGGGCCTTCGGAGAGATGCTCAGCTCAGGTTTCGCGTCTGCGTTGTTTTGCAAAAAAGTGATCACATTGCCGACCTGCGCCCGCTGTTCCGGCGTACGGGAAGGGAACTCGACACCCATGCCGTGTCCGGGGTGTGCCACGCGAACCATCCCTTCGGTGTGGACTTCCAGTTCCTTGGTCTTGAGGCAGAAATCAATCAGAGCGCGCTCCGGAAACGGAGCGTCGGTCTGGACATAGCAACCGCCCAGACTAAGGTCGGTCAATTTGCAATGCGGAACGGTCTCATCATCCCCTGCACCAGCAGCCGTGGCCGCAGCTTTAAGCCACGCCTTGAGTTCGGCTTTGGTGGCATCCGACAAATCGAGGAAATGAACTCCTGTCTGTCCATTCGCATTCGCCCATGCCACCTGCCCGCGTGCGTCAATCTTCATTCCGCCGTCCGGTAGCTGGAACGAAAAGGAGATCAGGGCACTGTTGGTCTGTTGCTCGGCCGTGAGGACGTCCATCCCGGTTTCCGAGAGATCCAACAGTATGCCGTCCACCTTGCGAGTATCGGGCAACGTGATCTCAACCGCGGCCTGCACTGGAATCCGGATCGCCCGGCGCCGCTCGCGCGTTAACAATGCGGCGACAGCCCGCAATCCAGCCTTGGCAGCTTCTTCGGAAACAGGTTTGTAGAGCACGAAATGTGCTCCACCAGAGAGAATCCCTCGCACCTTCGCAGTGTCGGCCACCAGCGCAACCGTGAGCGGCTCGGTGCCAAGTTTCTTGGCCTGCAGCAGAACCTCCTCAGCCGCTTTCGAATCGTCGAAATCCACGAGAAGCGCATCGAACTTTTGTTGCTGAATGCGCGTCATCGTAGTTTCGAGGTCGCTCGAGCGGTCCAGCGCAATGCTGAAGCCGGACAGAACCCGGCCCAGCACGTCCGCTGCAGCGTCGTCACTGGAGACCAATAGTGCTTGCAGATTCATAAAATCGATCGGATTGCCGCCTGGGGGCGGGTTGGGATTACGGCCAACGTGGCGCTGCCGGCCGCGATGCTTTTGAACTGGAACTGCCGCTGCTGCTACCGGAGCCGCTCGCTCCCGCTTTGGCCGCCAAAGCCTCAGCAGTCAGGTCGTCGCCTTCCGCCAGCACGACGTTGTCTTCCTCCTCGCTCTCGGCGAGTAACGGAGCGACTTCACGCAGCTTTTCGGCTGCCTGCTGGAGCATCTCAATCTGTTTGCCAAGTTGAGCGTACTTCGCCTGCTTTTGCCGCAGGACCTCATGAATGTCCTTCATACATCCCCCTGTTGGCAATTTAAGAAGGGCGGGGCGGATGGGTCAACGGTAATCCCAGTGCGCCGATTACCGCGGTAACGACTGCAGATTTGAGATTCATTAGGCAGCAAAAAGCCCCGCCTTCCGGCGGGGCTGAGTTTCAGGAGTGGGATAACTTGTTTACGATTTCAGCTTGCGCCGCAGCAGGCCTGCGATACCCACTAGGCCAGTGCCCAGAAGGGTCAGTGAACCCGGCTCTGGAACCGCCGCCGTACTGATGCTCGTATCACCGCTGCCGATCAGAGTCGAGCCATTGAAGAAGCCCTTGCCAGTGTTGATCGTCAACTGGACAGTCGCGCCCGACACCTGCTGGCCGTTGTACCAGGTTCCCGTTAGAGTTCCGGAAAGTGTGTAATTGTGGGTGCCGTTTGCCAAAGTAACCAGGGTCCAAGTCACAGGTCCGCTGAAGCTGCCGTTGAACAGGACCGTATTCGGAACGCCATTGGTTCCGTTTCCAGTGATCACAAACGAGCCGCCCGCCCCAAAAGTACCGCCCTGCATCAGGTTCCCGCTCGTCAATGCACCCGTCGAGAAGGTCACGCCTCCAAGGTTGTTGCCGGTGATCAGACCCATGCCGTTCAGACCGTTGACCGCAATCAACGTCGATCCGCTCAGGCTCAGGCCTGCATTGGTCCCGCTCAATGTGCCGCCACTATTAGTGAAATCGACCGAACTATCCGCAAATGCCGCCACTGGCAGCGCAAGGGTCAGCAACAGCAACCAAAAGATTCGCTTCATAACTACTCCCTCCTGAAATCTCTATCTCTACAAGTCTGAACAGAACTGAGGCGTAACAACCCGTTCCTGCTATGTGCATCCCGAGTTCCAAAACGAGATCAGTCGGAAGTGATTGTAATCAAATAACTTGCGGACCCGCGATTTCCTCAGCCAAATACCACGAGTGCAAACTGCTGCACACTTGAAACATCCTTTTGCGACTTCGATCGCAGCCATTGGTTTTCCCAATTGCCGGAAAATTACAAAGGAGTGACGTTTCCAGTCGTTCGTAAACTTACAGAAGGTTTCGCGTCGCTGACAATCCAGCAAATACCTTACCCCGTCAACGACGGCAATTTCCCAGCAGAACCTACAAGAAAGATGGTCCCCACAACGATGCTGTAGGCAGAAGTCACCAGCGTCAGCGCCCTTAGCGCATTCGGCCGGGCAAACGACGCCGAGAATATGCCCGCCGCCGCCGCGCACATCAGCGTATTCATCACCACCAGCCCGACGATGAACGCCAACAGGCCCAGCAATCCGACCATACCTCCCAGACTCGCAGCCGCGAGGAATAAAGATACCTGGGTAAACGTCTCGGCCCCCAGACCGTGAATCACTCCGACCAGGAACGTCGATGTCGTCCCATACCCATCCTTGAAGATCTGCGGAGCCTCCACGCGCGTGCCCCCAAACACCCGGCTCAATCGCCAGTAAATCCAAAGGAGGCCGTTGACCAGCAAAGTGATCCGCGTGCGCGGTCCATGGCTATGGGTCGAAGGACGGAAAAACGTTCCCAGCACATAAAGCCCCAGGGCCAGCAATGTGATGCCCACCAGCCGCTCGGCCCAGCGATCGCTCGTCGGAGGAAGGGTCACGCGAAATCCGATGGCAGCTGCTCCCAGCACGGCTACAGTCGTTGCGTGACCGGCAACATAAAGCAAGCCGTAACGCATGGCGTCGCGGGCCCGCGATTGCACACTGCTGATGTCGGTAATCGCCGCGATGTGATCCCAATCAAGCCCATGCCAAAAGCCGAGTCCGGCGGCAGAAATCAGGGCCAATCGCAGACTGATGGGATCGATCATCGGGAAAGGTATTCGGCGCTTGTGCAGCAACCCTCTCGATCGCTGGACAACGCGCTACTGGACTTGTAGGCTAGCACACTCTCCGCGCCCAGTCCGTGACCTACTGCGAATCCTTTGCTGCCGAATGCGCCTGCTTGATCACTGCCGGGCTCACGATCACTTCCCGCAACCGGCGCGACAGAATTGCCGCCAGAGAGTGGTAGAAGCGGGAACCAAGATGCGGAAATAACTCAAAAAGCGAGTGCAAGGTCGGCCGATCGAGGTAGTATGCCTCCACCGCCTCATTCGCAACCACGTTGGCGGTTGCCGGCAGTTCATCGAGAAACGATATCTCCCCGCAAGCCTCGCCGGGGCCGATGTTCCGAGGTGTCTGGGCCGGAATCTCCACGGCAGCCGTTCCTTTCAACAGCAGATACACACCATGGGTTCGCCTGCCTTGCTGCACCACATGATCGCCCGCCTTAAACTGCATCCGCGTCGCCTTGTCGGCAACCAGCGCCCAGTCGTTCGCGGTGAGATATACCAACCCGTTCTTGCTGGAAGATAGTACCGACACATCTTGCTGGTGGGAGGCTTGGGACGCTTTCGACATGGCGCGCTTGCTCGGTGACCGGAGACGTCCGGCGGCGATTCGACTCAAACAACAGGGCTACCGACGAGCTTAGCAGAAAGCTTGTCGCAGCGGCACGGGCGTGAACCTGCGAAGTTATTTCTCCTGCTCGAATGACGAATGTCTCGTGTGATGTTCCCGGCTCACAGGCGTGCGGGAATCTTGTTCCTGGTTCCATGATCAGAAAACTGTTAAACCGGGATCCAAAAGCTAGCCCGGGATCTACCGTGTCGCTCACGCCTCCTAACCGACTCAAGTTTGGCTTGCTCCACAGGCACCTTCACTGCTAGACTCCGCAACAATTAAGTTCGGCGTGCCCCCCACGCCGGAACGTGCGACGCACGATGTTCGGCACATCGGGCGTGAAACATTCCAGGTCATCGGATCACTATTCCCCATTGGTCCCCGGATATCCATGCGGTCAGGAGGAGAATCATGGGTCAACAACTGTCTCTGCCCGAAGAGAATCACGATAAGGTGCGGCGCATCCTCGGTATGCACGACCATGGCGAGGACGTCATCAGCCTGCAACACGCCTTGAATCGGCAGCTATATCTGCGGCGCAAGTTTCGCCCCATCACTCTGACCTGGAAACTCCTCTCCAAGCGCCTGACGCCTACGCTCTGGGGCTACAGTTGGGCTCCGGGAGCGCTTCACGAACATCTGAAACATCATGTCAACCCGTTCAAGCACTGGAAGCCGAATCCGCACGTGCCCAAAGCCGCTCTGCTGAAAGAGGACGGGAAGTTTGGAAAAAAAACGCGAGAAGCGCTGATCAAGTATCAGCACAAGGTTGGCTTGCCCGACGACGGAATCGCGGGCCCGGAAGTGTGGGAGCATCTGTTTCCGTTCTGGGTGGTCAAAATCATTGTGGTCAAAGACACCAAGGGAACAGACGGCAGTGCGCAATCGCAGGTGTCGGGCCAGGGCCAGCAAGGGACGCAGCCGTCGCCTCCCTCCCCGCCCGACAAGAAACCTCCCCGCCCGTTTGTTGGATCTCCATTCGCCAAAACGACGATGGACAACATTGCCGAGCAGATGGGCGCACAGCTCGATAAGAACGGCCTGGCAACAATCTTCGTGATGCAGGCAACGTGGAAGACCGAGGAGGATCCCAATGAAATCGTTCCCGGCCACTGGGAACATACCGGCGGCTTTCAGGTGAACACTCCCGTGAGTGGACCGGGGCAGAACGTACAGGCGTACTACCAACTGACGCGAGCGGAGATCCTGCAAGTCAAACTCGCCGATGGCATCAACCTGGGTGCGGATGTGTGGGTGCAACCGACGGTGCAGGCACCACTGGATAAAGGGACGACGGCGAAACCGAATCTTCCACAGGCGGGAGTTACTGCCGGAGCGACTGTCTATGTCGAGTTTAAGGGCGATGAGAACAAGCCGACGGTTAAGGTTTTCGTGCAGGGCGCTGGCGCGGCCAACGTGGATAGCAAGGGTACCTTCGACGCCGGGGGACAAGCAGTGGTCGGAGTCTCCACAGAGTTCGATGTCGCGAATCTCTTCGGCGGAAGCAGCAGCTCCAAGCCTCAGCAGGGGCTCGGGATTGGCGCGGATCCGCCGGTGGTGATTCTCAAGCCCGGAGGCTCGGCTCAGACCAGGATTTCCGTGACGCAAGCGGCCCAGAGACAGGCAGATTTTAGGGTAGGGATGCTCCCGACCGGCGTGTCCGTAGGTTGGTCTGACGGTATTCCCAAGTGGACACAGAGCGGAGTGCTGCATTTGTCCGCCGCCCCGAATGCACCGGCAGCAGATACCTCCAATGTAATCGTCAGCACCGATCTGGCCGGCGACGGAGACCCGCCGCGGCCCGTGACCATGAAACTTCGGGTGATCGTAGCACCGTGACCGCGAAGCCTGGCGATCGAACGGATGTCTGTCTTTGACTCGACAACGTTTTCTTTCGGCTCATTCTGAAAAAGGAGAATGACGATGAGCACCCTGGTTATTTTTTTCGGCGGATATCAAGCCGATAAGACCGCTATGGCCCTCTGGCTGGCCAGCGCCAGAACGCAGCGCGGCGACGTGCAATTTGAGGCATTCCCATACCCGCAAGGCGTGAACTGGGAGGATGTCCACGCCGTCGAGGGCTTCAAGAAAAAGCCGGGTTTCGACGCAGTGATCGACATAATCAATAAATCCGGGGCTGATACGCTATTCATCGTCGGCCATTCCAGCGGCTGCGCGATTGCGAACGCACTGAATGCGCTTGTCGACGGGGACAAGTTTCAGGTCACGCTGATCGACCTCGATGGGTTTGCACCCCAGCCCGACCAAAAAAATAAGTCAACCGTTCAAGCCTGGTCTGCTGAGGGACCTGGCCCCAAGGACCGCTCCTTGCGCTGGTCCCCCCACCACAAGATGTTCCACTCAACCCAGGCCACGACGAGAATAGCGCTTCATTTCTTTTGCGTGAACAAAGCTGCGACCGACGACATCAAAAGCGACGATTACGGAAAGACGGGCTACGTCGGGTGCATCGCGAACCTGGATTGGCTGCCAGGGAAAAAACCGTGAAACTCGGATGGCCGCGGGTCTTTTTCTTTCGGTTATGACTCAGTTCACTTTGTGCACAATTCTGAAAAGGGAGTGAGACATGAGCATCTTGTATGTTTTCTTCGGAGGATTCCAAGCGGATAAGACCGCTATGGAGCTCTGGCTGGCCAGCGCCTGCATCTTGCGCGACGACATAAAGTTTCTGGCGTACCCCTACCCAAGCTCGCATGCCAGCGACACAGCTGCCGTCGCGGGCTTCAAAAAGAACGTCGGTTTCGATACTGTGATCCAGAAAATCAAAGACGTCGCCGCGGATACGTTATACATCGTGGGCCATTCCAGCGGCTGCGCGATTGCCAACGAACTGAACTCGCAGATCGAAGGGGACCACACCGGCATTACCCTGATCGACCTCGACGGGTTTGCGGCCACCCACGACCAAAGAAAGAAGTCAGCCTTTCAGATCTGGTCTGCTGAGGGCGGCAAGGGTGGTCAGTCCGTGAATTGGGACTCGTCCCACAAAATGT
>Ga0335078_10016967_pt1 | contig 10817 bp, 13 predicted proteins | sample Lox_Sample_32_FD_206711 | JGI IMG/M metagenome (GOLD analysis project Ga0335078, IMG submission 206711) | Soil microbial communities from Loxahatchee National Wildlife Refuge, Florida, United States - Lox_Sample_3.2 | ecosystem: Environmental > Terrestrial > Soil > Wetlands | place: USA... | reverse complement strand
CAGCTGGTAGAGCAGCCGATTCGTAATCGGCAGGTCGCCGGTTCAATCCCGGCCCTCGGCTCCAACCACGCGTAGGGCCTCACGGCCAAAGAAATCGATAGACCCCTTCGCAATATATGACTCCTGCCCGGCGAGGACCGTCGGTTCAAGTGTAATCTTGCCGAACTGCTCAGCCAACAGTGCTCTAGCCTCATGGACGTTTGCTGGTTTGGCAAGCAATAGCCTTAGGTCACTCAACTGCGCCATCGCGAAACTCCGTAACTCATTGACTTTCGTTCCAAGCGAGCTAGGCCGCAGCCCCAGCAGCTTGTCCGTGATGGCTTTCAATTCATCCTCACGTTCGCCGATTGCAGAAGTTATCGACACGGGTGCATGGCCAGCTGCAAGAGCTCGAACTAGCCGGGAAATCTCTATCTCTAGCTCAAGCTTCCGATCGCGAAGTGCCTCGAGTTCTCCGTCCAGTTCGCTGAAACTTCGTTCTATACCCTCTTGTAGCTGCCGCACAGCATGCTCAATTACTTCGTCGCGTAGGACGGCCTCTTGCAGACCGCTCAATAGCCGGTGTTCGAGATGATCGCGCCGAATTGTGAGACCGTTTTTGCAAATCGCCTCCCCCCGTTGAAAATGCATGCTGCACCCGTACTTATGTATCCCTTGCTTGTAGCGGCCCCCGACGAGTGTAATCGGACCGCCGCAAGAGCCACATCGGAGGAGCCCAGAGAAAAGATAGACACTCCGTTGTTGGCCGGTAGCAAGTCCGGGATGGCCACATTCTCTTCCCCAGAGTTGATGGACTGTGCTCATTCGCCGGCGCACCGCGTTCCAGAGTTCGGGCGCCACAATCTGAAGATGGGGCGCATCCACACAAACCCAATCGTCTTTCGGACGAGGGCGATGAACTGTTCGGCCTGTTCCTGGCACTCGCACCTTTCTCGACCTGTTCCAGATTACTCTTCCCGTGTATTTCTCGTTATACAAGACGCTTCGAACCGACGAAGACGCCCATGACCGAGAGGGCCTCCCTCTCTGTGGCTGGGGGGACGTGATTTTTTCCGAATTCAGTCTGTGAGCAATTCGTTTTAATCCGTAGCCATCCGCATACATCTGGAATATTCGTGTAACTGTGCTGGCTTCATCCAACTTTATTTCCAGCCTCGCGCTTCCATCTTGCTGCCGTACGCTGCGGTAACCGAAGCACCGACCGCCCGTTGCAAAGCCTAGGAGCGCCCGCCCCTCAAGGCCCCTATGCGTTTTTTGTCCAAGGTCCCTTGAATAGACAGCATCTATTAATCCGTGAACGCCAACAAGTAATTCTGCTTGCGGGCTATCGGTATCAACCCCTTGAGACACGGCAATGACCCGCACGCCGCAAAACGTCAGACGCTCGTAGAGACTGAGCGCGTCCGCCAATCGCCTCGTGAGTCGAGAAGAATCATCGATTAGTACGCAGTCGAACGACCGTGAACGGCCCGTTGCCGCCGCGAGAAGCTCTTGAAGCCCCCCTCGGTCAGTGCTAGTACCACTAACCGCCGCATCCGTGTAAACATGCTCTTCGAGAATCTGCCATCCTTGACGCAACGCGTATTCCCGGCACTTCCTGATTTGGTCCTCGATACTCGTGGGGCGCTGGCGGTCAGAACTGAAGCGAGCATAAATGGCACAGAGCTGTGACCTCACAGCGGACCTCCCAATTTCCTATCCGGCGGCGCGTATATTAGCTCGTCCTTGGCCTGCTCAAAAGCCCCGCGTTTATTCACTCTTTGCAACGCGAGATATTCCCTGAGTAGCGCCGGCATGATTACTCGGTCTAGCCATGCTTCCAAATCGAAGCGCGTTTCGACATGGCAGGAGACATTGTCGTGCTTCAGACGCATCGCGTTTCTCTTTGAGACCCCGTGCGCGTCAAAGTTGAACGCGCGTTTAAGTACACCGCCTACTGAGTGGGCTCTCTAATAAGAATGAAACGGCGTCTGATCGAAAACCTGCGGAAATTCGTGAAAATTCTTAGGCGAATATTTGGCGAAGATCGGAACGTGAATTTCGGCGTGGCTTGAGGATCCTTGCCGAGAACGGCGGCAACTGGCTATCGTCTGGCCCACGGCTAAAAAGTGGCTGTTCTGACAAGGAGATGGCTTGATGTGGAAAAATATCATCAGGCACGCAAAATCCCCAGTCTCTATGCGGAAATCCGAATCAACTGGGCTTCTGTATTTGCGGATCGGCAAAGGCAAGCGCTGCAGGATGGTGAAGCTCAGTCCAAGAGAAGTCCGATTGGTTGCATATGCGCTGCTTGGCCGGGCTGAGAAACGCGAGATCGAAATGTCTGAATGAAAATCGACTTCCCAGCGAGGCTAATCTGCCACGATGATAAGGGTTGCCGTCATTTTATCTCAGTGCTTGCGTCAGAAACCCCCTACGCTCTCGTGACAGCCGATTCCGATCGTGGCCCACAATCGCAGGATTTTCAGAAAAAAGTATGCATGTAGCGGGGCCGTCAACAAGGCGTTTGGAGTCCCGTCTCCTTCGCTAAAAACGGTAAGTAGATAAGCGCGGCCTCGGCGGAGAGTCGATACCGCCGTCCACTTTTTCAGCGCGTGTAAGGTACTAATTTTACGTAACACTATATACACTAAGAGCTCCCCATGCGTCGCGTGGGGTTGCGGAGAGGTATTCAGAAGGCTGCGCCTTCTCGGCTTCTCATCCGGAGCGTAGGCCATGAGTCAATTGCCGACGATCTTGAAACGGTGGGCACGCGAGGCTTCTAGCCAATCTTCTTAGCGTGAAGTAAGGACGGCCCAGGGTATCTCTGGCTTCACAACTTGGCTCCCGTAGAGCGGCGTTGATATGCCATATCGCGCCATATAAGCAAACATCGCTGATTCCCTGGATATCGTCTTTCAAATCGAGCGCCAGCTGTGGAGCCTTGTTTTTGTGCTTGTGTTTCCTTGTTTCGCGGATGGATGTTCTCAGATTTTGAGCGCTCCCTTAGGAGGCAGGATGAACTGAAAAATTTTATACCCGTTTGAAAAGATTTCAGTTTCGAAGTGCCACTCCTGAACCCTCATCTTGTGCTCGACGATATCATCGACACCCGACCAGCGCGACTTTCCGCAAAGTTCGGAACCCTTGATCGTGCCGCCGCCCTTAATCTCTAGCGCGGAAAAATATCTTTTGCGGAACGTCGGAGACGTAATCGTATAGTGGACTCGATATTCGGAATCTTCGAACTCTAATTCGTCCGAGTCCCGCCGGACCTTGTCGAGGATGACGACGGCGCAGGGGAGCACGTGGCGCTCCGTGTATCGACGGATGGCGGATTCGTATGAAGCGCCATACCTAGGAGCGAGATCGGTCACACTTCGGACGGAGGCAGGCAAACTCAGCGCCTCTTCGGTAAATCGGTTTCCCTGAAACAAAAGCTCGGCTGCGATCTCGTTCGCCTCGCGCTCGATTCGAGTTTTCGTCCACCAACTCAACGTGGCATCATCGTCGAGAAAAAGCTTGCTTCGGTGCTCGGGAAGTATGAAATGGCCAATTTCGTGGAATATGCCAAAGCGCTTTCGCTTGTCGCTCAACCCAGACTGTGTTGCAACCAGACGGTCGTTGAAGCTCAGGGCGGCTCGGAGATCCAACGTCTGCTTTTGCGTGTCTGGTAGAAAATCCAACTCGTGCATGAAATCGAAACTGAGTTGCTCGAGTTTGAGGTACCCGAGGAGCTTGCCCTCGTCTGTGGGCAAGTGATCCGCCGTCCCAGCTTCTACGAGCAACGCCTCCACGATTTCCTGCGCCGTAGGAGTCTGCGGTGTGTCACTTGTGGGCTGAAATTTTTGCATGTTGCCGTTTGATGCGTTCTGCGATTTTCTCCCGGTCCTTATCATCGAGGTGAATATTCGATTGTGTTGCGACCGTGTCTTTGCCGTGAGCGGCTTCTCGAAGTTGCTGTACCCAGGCAACGGCGGCGTCGCTTGCCCTGACGCCCGCCGAGTCGGACTTATAGAAATAACTAATTGATATCTTATAGTACTCTGCTAATTTTTGGAGAACCTCACCGCGTGGAATTGTGTCTTGGTTCTCCATGGACGATAGGGTTGTCACGGGCAGCCCGAGGTCGGCTGCAACATCTTTTTGGGAGCGATCACCACGAAGGCGTCGTAGTCGCTCTCCGAAGTTTTCCATGTGAGTCCTCTCTTTCCGTATGTGAGTCCTCTTTTCCGTAGGAGACAGGCAAGGCGAGTACCGCGAGGGAACAATCCATGGAGCGGAGGTCCGCTTCTATGTACATACGGCATAAGGACTTACGAGGACGATAGCGGTGCGGTTCGGGATGTACGAATTTGTCGTTGTACAAATACGGAAAAATAGGTACCATCCTTTCCCAGAACCGAGTCTGAGTTCCACCGTAACAATTAAGGATATCACGAAGATCACGCGAAAAGTCAAGGGTATCGCTGGAGCGCTGGAAGGTGCAACGGATGAAGAAGATTGACCTGGATGTTTCCAACGAATATGCCAGCAACGCGAGGCTCAAACCCGCGTTGCTGGCCGCTCTGCCCTTGGTGGCATTGGCTGTAGGTTTCGGCCTAAAGTCCTCGGTAATGATGGCGGCGTTATTTGGGCCCTTGGCGGCAGTGGGCTTTACGTACCTGCTCGCGCATTTGACGCGAGATCTTGGCGTGAGAAAACAAACTGAACTTTTTCGAAGCTGGGGCGGGAAACCGAGCATTACAAAATTGCGCCACCGAGACGTTTCATTAAATCCGCACACGCGCGCACGCTATCACGAAAAAGCGACGGCATTGCTGGGCAAACGAATGCCAACAGCGGCCGAGGAAGTAGCCGATCCTGTCGCCGCAGACTCGCTTTATGAGGCGTATTCGAACGTCCTCCTGGAGCGCACCAGGGACACAAAATCCTTTCGCTTGCTGTTTGAAGAACTGATGAGTTACGGATTTCGCCGCAATCTATTCGCCATGAAAACGCTGGGGATTTGGTTGTGTCTTGCTTGCGCACTCCTCCAGGGAGCACTCGTTGTGCGAGCGGTTCGAATCGCCGGACATATCGATACCGCAAATGCGGTCTTGGCCGGATTGGACTTGTTCCTTTTGCTTTGTTGGTGGTTTTTGATCACGCCGGATTGGGTTCGGCGAGCGGCTGAGGCATATGCGGAACGGCTATTGGCGGCTTCGGAGAACCTTCAAATGGGGACGCAATCCATCCCTGAAGCCGCCGTGAAAAGTCCGAGGCGAGATGCCACCAAAGGAGTGGCGAGGCATACGATGCGGCGCCCGGACGAAGGCAGCGGGTAGAGTTTTCGAGGTCCGAGGTTCAAACACACACGGAATCTCGAAGATGTTGCAGTTCAATCTAGGAACAAAGTGCAACACGGAGGGGGTATGAGCAAGGACCGCAAGTCGATCGTTACTTTATTTCCCGTTGGAAATGGCGATATGACGCTTATCGCGCTCGCCGACAATGCTGAAACCAAAATATTGGTCGATTGCAATATTCGAGAAGCCGCTGACGATCCGGAGGACGAGACCCGCGACGTGGCGAAGGATCTCCGGGATCGTCTCAAGCGTGACGGCAAAGGGCGGCCGTACGTGGATGTATTTCTAGCCGGCCATGGGGACCAGGACCACTGCCGCGGGATCAGTAAGCATTTCTATTTTGGTCCGCCGGATGCATATCCGGACGACAAAAAAAAGGACAGCGAAAAGCGCATTTTCATCCGAGAACTTTGGTCTTCGCCGATGGTCTTTCGGCGCGCGGGCAAGTTGAACAAACTTTGCGACGAGGCTCTCGCGTTCGCGGCGGAGGCCAAACGGCGCGTGAAGGTGAATCGGAACAAGAAGTTTGTTGGTGTTGCCGAGGGAGATCGAGTTTTGGTACTCGGCGAAGATGAGGATGGCAAGACCGACGATTTGGGTCCGATCCTGGTGAAAATTGATGACGTATTTTCGAAAATCAATGGTTCGCACAACTTCGTCTTTCAGGCTCAGCTTCTCGCGCCGCTGCCCAAGGCGGACGACGATGAAGAGGAAGAAGTGCTGAGCAGGAACCACTCAAGCGTGGTCGTGAATATCGGGTTACGAGCAAAGCCGCTGGCGAGCACGTTGAGACATTTCCTGACCGGAGGTGATGCGGAAGTCGCGATTTGGGAGCGACTCTGGCAAAGGCACAAGAAGTTTCCTTCCGTTTTGGAATACGACTTGATGCAAACTCCGCACCATTGCTCGTGGCACTCTCTGTCGTACGACAGCTGGTCCGAAAAACGCGAGAAGGCGGCCGTCTCGGCCGCAGCGCGTTCGGCGCTTTCGCAAATCCGGAGCGGTGGAAAAATCATCGCGAGCAGCTTGCCCATTGTGGATGACGATTGCGATCCCCCGTGCTACGGAGCAAAACGGGAGTATGAAAAGATCGCACGGGGGGCAAACGGAACGTTTTACTGCACAGGGGAATATCCGACGAGCGAGTCTCCGGCGCCGTTAGAATTTTACGTCTCCGAGGATGGTTTTGAGGAACTTGGCGCCAAGACTGTTAGTGGCGCACCCGCAATCCTGACTTCCGGAATCGTAGATGCAATCGGAGCTCGTGCTGCGGAAGCAGCTGCCGTGAAGAAACAAGGCAATCGACGCTATGCTTGATGTGCCGTCGCTCGAGCAACGTCGGCAGCAAGCGATTCTGCAACTTCATGATTTTCTCTGCCGGGAATGCGGAGCCGCCCGCATTCCCGACCCAGAGGCGGCACAAATTGTCGGCCGCAATTTCATTTCTGGCTGGCGTTTGGGGATCCAACCTCTGCAAAAGCAGCGGGAGATGAATGTCTGTGTAGATGGCCTGTTTCCGTTTGCGGCCCCACGATTTCAGTTGATCGGGGGTCCTGCCTTTTTGACGTGGCCACATGTTGAAAAGGATGGGGCACTGTGTTTGGGCGACGAAACGTTCACGGTCGATGCTTCGCAACCGGTCCTCATGGCGCGGCAGCTCTTGGTGGAAATGGCCTTTCCGTTGCTTCGTGCGTCGGAGAGTGGCAGCAATCGAGAAGACTTTCGGACGGAATTCTATTCCTATTGGAATGCCTCGATACCAGCGGGTGGCGTTGCCATTCGGAGCCTGCTCCTCCCGCAGGGACCGTCGAGAGCTGTGCGAATCTGGCGGGGGCAGCACTTCGCGGTCGTGGGCGAGACAGAACAAAGCATCCTGCAATGGCTCAAGAATCTTTATGGGGACCAAAAGCAGTTCGATACTACCGAAGCCTCCTGTCTATTGTGGCTGAATGAGCTGCCGCTTCCGGTTCAATATCCGCATCGGTCCTCTGACGTGCATGCGATGGCGCACGCTTCCGGGGGAGCAGAACTCCTTTTGGAGTTGGCGGCAAAAGAAAAGCGGTCGATACCGGTGATATTTGGTTCGGTGAGTGAAAATGGGCCCTGCCTGGGCGCGGTGATTGTGTCGAACACCAAGAGGATGGATGTCGTAGGCCGCCACATTAATTCAATCGAGGCCGGATTTCGTCCCGGTCTCACTCCTCGCAAACTGATCGCAAAGCGGCTGTTTAACGGTTCAACGCCAGTTACGCGAGCAGCCGTAGAACGCGCTGATGCGGCGTGGGTTCATGGCCGCGACCAAGATCCGCGGCAGGCTACTTTGGCGAGCCGCCGCGCGGTGATCATCGGTTGCGGGGCCATCGGAGCCCCAGTCGCAACGCAACTTGCGATGGCTGGAGTGGGATACATATTACTGGTCGACCCCGCAATCCTCTCCTGGGCGAACATTGGTCGCCACCCTCTCGGTGCTGATTCCGTAGGTTTTGGAAAGGCCCAGCAGCTTGCGAAGAAACTGGCCGTTAGCTTTCCTCACGCGCATTTCGAGAGTCGAGCCGAAGAATTTGGAGCCGTATTGCAAAAGGATCAAAGTCTCCTGGCGGATTCTGATCTCATCGTATGCGCGACAGGTATATGGTCCGTGGAGAGTGCCCTGAATGCATGGCATATCGGTGGGATGCGACCCGCGAATATACTGTATTCTTGGACTGAGCCGCACGCCTGTGCGGGACACGCAGTGGCGATCAAGCCAGATGATGCGTGCTTGCAATGTCAGTTCTCGCGGCTCGGCGACGCAAAGACGACCCTCACGGAATGGGGAAGCGTCGGTCCGAAACACGAACCAGCTTGCGGTGCTGTTTACCAGCCGTACGGGCCGGTCGAGCTTGCCTGGACGACGGCTCTTGCCTCGGCGCTAGCTCTGGACTGCTTGTTGAGCAAAATATCGAGTTCAACGCATCGCATCTGGGCCGGGCCGAAGGCGATGCTGGAGGCCGCGGGCGGTTCTTGGAACGCGGACTGGATTCGCGACCGCAAAGAACGAGAAGCCGGCGGATTCCTGGAACAGCGGGTTTGGGCGAAGGATCTTACTTGTCCAATATGCACCTAACGTTTCGTCGAAGAAGAGCTCTCGAATTCCAGGTTGGCCGCTCAAGTCAGCTGCTTACGATCAGCCCCGGCGTCCTGAAACACTTCGAGAAACATCAGCAAAAACGAACGGAGGCAGTCGAAGCGGGAGGGCAGTTGTTTGCGCGGCTATCGCTGAAAGAAGTTGTGGTCGAGAGTGCCACGGGACCACGGCTGTCGGATTTTCGAACTCGAACCTTGTACGTACCAGACCGCTCCGCTGAACAATCCGAGATCGACCACTGGCATAAAAAGCGATTGCACTATGTGGGCGATTGGCACACGCATCCCGAACGGAATCCACAACCCTCCCGCAACGATCGGGAAAGCATACGAGACTCATTTATCCGGTCCAAGCACAGTCTGCAAGGCTTTTTATTGATTATCGTTGGTACGGCCGGGTTCCCCCTTGGTTTGTATGTAGCGTTGAACAACGCGGAGAACGAACTGGTACTAGCTCCTCGTGTCTCTGTAGTTCCGGCTGAAAAAATGATGTGCTGAGCGATTGGCGGGCCTCCTGGATCGATTCGACAATAAGAGCCACTCATTCGAGAAAAGTCAGCAAGACGCGAACGATAAGGTTGACAAGCGCTCATTTGATTGTCCTCGAGTGCCAGCAGGAAAAACTTTCCGGGCAAGCGCTCAATTTCGACAGCCAAGTGGTCCGCACTCTGAGGGTGAAGTACCCGGAGATTCGAATTGCGTCGGTGCCAACGTCGGTTTATTGCGACCTGGGGGTTTCTCTGGCCAAAGAGCTGGTGGAGTACGGTCGCTTCCGTTCCGTTCCGGTTGTTCGGCACAGCAACGCTGTCGGCATTCAGTTGACCAACGATCAGTTCTGCACCTGGGGTAGTGCCGGTCTTCGGCTTGCCAACTTTGAACCACAGATTCTCTTCTTCGCTGCCTGCGACGCTGGCCGTTCGAACGCCGTCAGAACTCTGTTTGAAGCGGTTCCGACCCTTCGAGAAATCTATGCCTTTCCCGTTCGACTATACGCTCAACAATCGACTCATTTGGCGGCTTTGATCGCCTTGGCTCTAACAAACGGAAGAATCGATCCAGACGCATGCGCCGCGGTGGGGGACTGAATTTCGCGATAACGGGTGGTCAAGTCTTTCGATGGAGGGTCGGGAGATAGGTGAAGGCCAGGAGGTTACCAACAAGCTCTAAGATTTGATGGCATCCATTTGCAACAAGGCATCTGAAACCTGTCACTTTTGAAAGACCAATAGCCTTTCCTCTTTTGTGGGATTTCCATTCCGGGGGTGTAGGTAAGGAATCTTCGGGAATATCATCGAATGGCTCTGAACAAGCGTAAACCCAAGCTGTCGCGCTACGGATTGCACATCATGAGGTGTGGGTAGACGCCTCCCGCCGGTCACATTAAGGATAAGGTAGCCTTTTGTAGAAAGAATCCGGACGCTCTGCGTGATGATGGGCATCAAGAATTCTGACCTCCACCGCTCATAGTTATCGTAGCGCTTGTAACTCTGCTCGCGGGAGGTTGAGTAGCGCTCCCAGTCAAAGAAAGGCGGGCTGGAATAGACGAGATCTGCGGTGCGCGCTGGAATCGTGATTAGAGTTTCTTCGGCGCGACCTTGAACGAAGTGAGAGTTCGGCAGCGCGAATCCTGCGGCGATGATAGCGCGCCGCATGCGGCGATATCCGAGGACCTGGCCCTTGTTGACTTCTATTCCGACGTATTCGCGGTCAAGCGTCAGGGCTCCGAGTAGTCGGCCTCCGTAGCCAGCTGAGAAATCAACGACCACCGACTTGGCTCTGGAGTAATTGGAGATGATTGCCTTGGCGACAGCAGGTCGGTAATTGGAAACGCTCGCGGCACTGGTAAAGGTCTTTAGGATCCTCCGGAGACAACTGGCGTTCGCACCGAAACGGTTTGGCCAGATCGTCAGAGACCTAATGATCGCTTTGCGCAAGAGGGTGTCATCGTTGAAGATATCCATCGGACTCAGGTAGCGACTCACATGTGCGCGCCACATATGAGGTTGGTACGCGTTCGCTAGGCGCAAGCCCGCGTTAGGCGTGCGTATGTCTCCGCGAGAAAACATTCGCTCACAATCCAGATTCAAAACTCGCGAGAAGTCTAGTCGAACCTGCCGATTGGACAGCCGATAGTGTGGGAATCCCTCAGCCCTCCAGAATTGAAACGCCTTTTCAACACACCGTGCTCGTTCTTTCCTTGGCAATTTTGACCATTGAGCTCCTCTTAAGTGAATGGGGTCGCGAGGGTCTGTCGAAGCATATTGGGTGGCGGGAATCTTTGTCATTCGGCTGAGAATTGTGTGTGGGACGCGTCGAAGGATAGAGAGAGTAAAGCGCTGCGACGGCACCATGCATCTTCAAAAT
>Ga0335078_10016966_pt1 | contig 10818 bp, 7 predicted proteins | sample Lox_Sample_32_FD_206711 | JGI IMG/M metagenome (GOLD analysis project Ga0335078, IMG submission 206711) | Soil microbial communities from Loxahatchee National Wildlife Refuge, Florida, United States - Lox_Sample_3.2 | ecosystem: Environmental > Terrestrial > Soil > Wetlands | place: USA: Florida... | reverse complement strand
GTCCAAGGTAGTCCAGTAGCTCGCCCCAGAGAGAGCGCTTCCACAGCGGAAACCCTAGGATGGTGCCTATGTGAACCCGCTCAAGAAGGCTCGCCTCTGCCTCATTTCCTTCCCATCGGAGCAGCGCTGGTTCGTCGAGGAGGCGTCGATAGTTCGCGTCGAAATCGTCTGACCAAATCTCCATCCGGTTCGCGCCCTCCCCGTAGGCGAGGCAACTGCCAAGAATGCCAGGAACGACAACGGCAATTCGCGTGAAGGCCACTGACTGTTCCCTCAACCTAGAAAGGGTTCCTCACCATTAGGCTAGCGCGCGCTTGCCACCTTTGCCACTGTGACTGCTCATAGTCCGTGCGGAGCGCGGTCCGTACCTGAACAGGAGTGGTGCGCCTGACCCCTGATCGTAGGCCCGATCCTCAGCTGCTGACCCGAGCCGACTCAGGAGCCGGAACAGGGCGCAGGGAGTCGAGGCAACCGCGGGATGGCGCCGGGCGCTGGCGATCGTGGCGAGCACGATAGGACTGTAGCGGCCACCAGGCTTGCCAGTCCCCGACTGGTTGGGTCGATCATGGCAGCCGGGACGAGGCCGGGGGCCGCCAGTCTAGATGGGAGCCGTAGCGTTCTCGCCGAATGCGGTAAGCTGAGGCTTCATCTTGCGCGCGAGACGATGCCAACGCGTGGCGAGTAATGAGGTTCCGACCGGCCGACCCCCAATCACCTCACAGGCTATACCACGCAGCCCAAGGTCGCGGCTTGAACACCCGATCGCGACCGGGCCCAGCTCATCCATGGTCACGCTCGCCAGGCCCAGCGCGGTTCCGACAACCCCAACGAAAGGCAACTCCTCGCCGCTTCCATAACACTCGATCACGCCGGGCCGAACGGCCTTCAGCGGGCGCAACCTCCTTGGTCGCTACTTCAGCGTCCTCGCCTCGTGTAGGGCCCGCACCCATTGCGTCCGCGATGAATCATCTAGGTCTTTGGCAAAGCGCTCAAAGTACTGCACACTCCAGTGCTGCGGCGGGAAGGCGCAGGCAATCCGGAGACGACCAATCGAATCGCGGACGACTGAGAGTGTTGCAACCTCGCGTCGGACCTCGGCAATGAACCGGAAGTTCCTCGGCCCTGCAGAGCGGCGGTCCAACGAGTGCGCCTGGCCCAGGTCCAAGTACTCGATGACCACCTTTGCGGTGTCCGCGCCCACGGAGGATCTCAACACTCGGGTTCGGAAGACGGGCACGACCTCGTCCGCCACCGGCAACACATTGCAGCCGCAATACAGCGCCAACGCGGAATCGACTTGCCCGTCGCGTTCGGCCGCCAGAAAGCGCTCGACCACGCGCAACCCACGGACCGGCTGCTGGCTGGCAGGTCCCCACCGCCAGCCAAGCAGCAGGCCCATGGCAAGTACCATCACGACGCCGGGCAGAGTGAGGCGCACGGGCTACCTCCTTACGGGTTGATGGGCACTTGCCTTCTGTAGAACACAGGTCTCGCGTTCGGCATCCCGCTCTCTCCTTGGTACCAGGGGATTACGGCTGTACCACTGGCCCCGTTTTGCAGTCCTCGAGGGCGCCCATTCGCATCATACGTGCCCGATGCCAGCCCCTCATGGCCCCAAGCGCCGGCACGCTGCACTACTAGGTCCCCCTCGCGGGGCTGCTCGCCAGGTTTCAGCTCGCGGTAGTCGCCGTTCGCCGTGGGGTCACCGGTCCCGGGACGCGGGTTCAACGCTGGTGCGCCCTCCGCTTCCCAAGCTGACTCGACGTAGTCGGCGCAATCGCCCTTGTGGGCCGCGATGTTCTTCTTGTCGGGCTTCTCAACCTGCTTCCATTGGCCCGACTCAGCGGCCTTGTGATACGCCGCGCTGCCCTCGGATGCCGTGACGTCTCGACACTGGCTGGCCGGGAGGACATGGCCATTCGCATCGGTGCACAGTCCAAAGGGATCGGTGTAGGAAAGGGGGTTATTGCCCGCGTAACCGTAGACGTTCAGGCCGCCCGCAAGGCCGATGGGGTCTTCCTGTGTAAACCGACCCGTCATGGCATCCACCGACCGATTGCGCCGGTTGAGGGTACCAGCGGCGTCCTCTTTGTCGGCGAGCAGCGTGCCGAACCACCCATACGGCATGTACCAGCTGGCGACCTTGTTCCACGTCTCGCTCTCCATCCCCAGCGCGAACACCGCGCCGCGCCACTGCACTTCCACGCAGTGCGAGGCGTCGGCGCAGGTCTTCACACCCCCGTCTGAGAAGGTGCCGACATCGACCTCACCACGCCAGGTCCAATTCGGTTCCAACTCAATCGGGCTCCAGTACCGGTAGGCGCTGTCCGGATTCTGGCTGACCAGCTTGATCCGCGTCACGCTCACGGGCTGATCGACGCTTCCAGCGTAGGTGTAGGCTAGGCGACCGAAGTGCGGGTTCGGGTCGAACCACAGGCCGAGATAGCCGTGCTGCGCCGGCTTGGCCACCGTGGCCGTGTCGTTCTCCACCAGAACGCTGTCCTGTGGTCCCGCCGGCATCTGGATCTCCCACAACTCGCGCGCCCCATCCCACACGGTGCGACGCACGATGCTCTGGTGGCACAGGTGATACGCCGCTGCGCCCGGCCAGCAGTTCAGGCGATCCATCACCAGCACGCGCCGCCCCAAGGCGTCATAGCGATACTCCTCGAACACGTCCTGCCAGGTCAGCGTCGCGCCCCAGTCGCCCGGGGCATCGGTCTGGGCCTGCCGGGTCTCGGCCACCCGCAGCCGTCCATCGGCCCCGTACCACGACGACCGATCGCCGAGGGTCGTGCTGTACGGATGGATCTCGGTGGAGAACGCCGTGTTGCCCGCCGAGTCATAGCGGAACGCGTGCATCCCCCCCATATCGAACGTGGAGTCCACGCGGCCCGTCAGATGGTGGAAGTACGCGCCCCCGCTCCCTCCACTCGAGAAGAAGTCCCCGTATCCGAGGTTGCCCGCAGAGCCTTGCGCCGTACGGTAGGCGTTGCCTAGCGGGTCGAACGTCGAGACGGTTGAGGCTTGGCCCCACCACATCCAGTACAGTACCGAGTCGGCGGTATTCTGGGGGCGATCGAGGACGTAGCTGGTGAGGGCGCCCGCGCCCGAGTAACTGGCGGTGAGGGTGTCCTTCCAGCCGTGCGTATTGCCGACGAAGGACACGTTCACCGGCCCGACATACCGAAGGGTGTCGTACCGGAGGAAGGTGTCCCGGTCCTTGTAGGGTGATGTGCTCCCGTTGGCGATGCGGTCGAGCACCAGCCGCCCGATGCTGTCGTACGCCATGGAGTCCACGATGTTGCCTGGCAGGCTCGTCCGGACCAGGTCCCCGTCGAGGTCGAATAGCAAGCTGGACTGTTTCCCCAGCAGGCTATAGACGGACTGGATCAGGCCGGTGGTGTCATCGTAGACGTACATTACGCTATCCGACATGCCCGCGCCGGTGGCAAGCTGCGCGGGGTGATGGAGTGCCGTCGGCCGGCCGTTGAGATCGTAGGTGTAGCGCAGGCCATACGCGTGGCCGAACGTGGTGCCACTGTAGTTGCGGATGTACGCTGAATCCGACTGCACCTGCCCGGTCTTGAAGTAGGTGCGATGCACGCGGGCGTCGCCGTTATCCGCCTGCACCAGCCGTCCCCCGGAGTCATAGGCGAAGAGCGCCGTGTCCGCGTTGATCTGAAGCCCGGTCCCGTAGTTCGCGTACCACGGGTAGGGATGCGGACTGCTGGGATACAGCGAATCGGCGTAGAGCGTGAGCGTGAGCAGCCACCCGGGCCAGCTGGGGCTCGTCCGGGCCGGATAGGTCACGGCCGGTGTGACGCGCCGCCGCAGCCGATTCATCTTGTCGTACGCCATCGTGAGCACGCTGCCATTGCGCGTCTTGACGGTGATGGCGTTGCCGGCCGGATCGTACCACGTGCTGTCGCGGAAGCCGTCGGGTGCGATCTTCACGGTCGGCCGATCCGCGGCGTCGTAGGTCCATTGTGTGGTTATCGATCCGAGACCCGTGGAGTCCGGCAGCTGCGTTTGCTGTGTCTGCGTGCGGTCGTCTTCGTTGTCGTAAGTGTTGTTACTCGTCACCAACCCGGCCGGCGCCCCACTGAACGAGGGGAAGTAGGTTGCGGACCGTATCACCCGGTCGGCCAGGTCGTACGCGGTCGTGTCGGCGCGGTACGTCCCAGAATCGATCGGCGAGAGGACCACGCGGGTGCGGCCGAGCGAATCGTTCTGATAGGTGGTAATGTACCGGCCGGTCTGTACCGTGGCGACGTCGCCCCGCACGTCGTACGTGATGGTTGTGTGGGCTCCAAAGGGCGGGATCACGGTGCTCAGGAGTGCGGTGCCGCTGCCTGAGGTGTAGTACTGGTACGTCGAGCGACTCGGTGTGCCCCGGCGATCCTGCTCCCACAGACGGTTGCCGTCGGTCGCGTCCACACCAAACTGCGTGAGTTGTCCATTCGGCAGCGTGATCTGGGTGAGCTGATCCCATGTCTGATCCCACACATATTGCGTTGTCGGGTTGGTCCCCGTTCCGTACGGGTTGGAATCCGCAACGCTCGCCAGGTTGCCGCGGGCATCGTAGGTCGCGTTGATGATATTGCCCGTCGGCGACTGCACGCGGGTCGGCGACTCCGGCCAGCGCGCATCCGTTCTCTGCACGGCCGTCAGGTAGTTGTACGCGTCCCGGACCTGAGTCACCGCCCCCAGGCTGTCCAGCCAGTAGTCCATCACGTATACGCTGTCCGTCCGAGGGCCGGTGTACACCGTGTAGGTGCTCTCGGGTGCCGTCAACCCATTCCCGCACGCCCAGACCCGGATCTCCGCCGGGCAGAACGTCCGGCGGATCGTCTGGGCGCCCGTCACGGGCAGCGAGTCACCCACCAGCTTTAGGCCGGTCCCGAGCAGATACGTGGTCGTGTTGCCCCGCCGGTCGGTGCGCGCCGTGATCGCGGCCGGATAGGAGGCGTTACCGTAACTGAACTGCACGGCGGTCGTGATCCCTGGATCGGTGATGCTCGCGATGCGGGCCCCACCGGTGAGCGAGGTTCCGCTCACGCTCGTCACCCGGCCGCTGCTGCCCCCCAGCGTGTCCGGCGCCGCCACCGAGCTCAGCGTCCCGTTGGGCCCGCCGTAGGTGAAGGTGTACGTCCGCCCGGACCCCGACGTGGGCGGGAGGGTGATCGTGGACAGCCGGTTGCTTGTGTCCGGCGCGAACACCGTCGCGTATGCCAGCCGGTTGACGGTCTGGGTGTGGAAGCCGCTCGTGTTGAAGAGCACCCTCGTGCCCCCCTTCAGATAGCGGGTGTACGTGGTGCCGTCGTACGACAGGGTATCCGGGCCGTCCACCGGTCGGGCCACGTACCACGTCTTGCCGCTCCACGTCCCGGCCTTGACATAGCGGCGAACGCTGCCATCGCCACCTACCCACATGAGCGAGCTGTCCGCCGGAAAGCGGAGTTGCTCGAACCCTGCCAGCCACCAACCGGCCCCAAAGGGACTGCTGAACCGATTGACGATTGCGATTGTGCCCGTATCGGTTCGCATGGCCCGGCTCACCCCGCCCACCTGGCTGTCGATCTCCAGTTGGAAGGGATAGAACCCTGTTGCAAGGCCACTGGCCGCAAAATTGGTCATCACCCGCCGGGTCGCCGCCTGGCCCGTGGCGCCCCACTGTGAGCCCGCCCAGGCGCGGCGATCGTACTGGACGAAGCTCCCGCTCACCTTGAGCCGCGCCACCGCGATGATCGAGTCCGGACGGGAGTTGGCCGCCAGGGTCACATCGTCATTGAGCGACGGGAAGGGATACGCGTGCTGGCTGTTGTAGATGAGAGTCGGGGCGCTGACCTTCTCCAGCCTCCGTACCGCAGGAAGCGGGTGGATGATCCGCAGGTCCCCGCACTCGTAGGCCGCGCTCGGCCCGACGGCGATCGTCAGGCATAGATCGCGCGCCACCAGCGGCCCGGTTGGTCTAACGACGGCCCGGATGACGTAGTTGCCGACCCCGTTGTCGTTGAGCGTGTCGGCCGCCATCAGCGAGAGTTGCGCACTGTCCCGCGTCACCGGGCGATTGAACTTGAGCCAAACACTTGCCGATGCCCGGGGCGCCAGGGTCAGCGGGCCGGCCGGGTTCGGATTGTTCGCGGACGGACATGTGATGCTCGTCGGCGTGTTGTTGCAGTAGTAGGTCAGCGTGTACTTCTGCGAGTAGACCTTTCCAATGTTCGTTACCTGAAACAGGACTGAATCAAGCGTGCCGTTCGGCGGCACCGTGTCATAGGCCCAGGCCGGAGTGACGCTGACCGGGCTGCCCTGGTAGGGGGCTTGCACCGCGTAGTAGCCCGTGTAGGACGCGGGCGGATTGCCGAAAGAGCCGGTCGCTTTCAGTTCGATGTTCCCGTAGGTCGAACCGACGCTGTAAGTAACCGTGTCATTGAAGCTCCTGCCTGCAGCTAGGACCGTGTCCGTAATGGCAATCGCCGTGCATGCTATGCCACCGGTTACGGGACAGGTCAGGGTGTACTCGTCGCTGTTCGTGCCGATGTTGCTGACCGTGAAGACCACCTTGTTGCCTGAGCTGTTAAGGGTCCCCGTAATCACCGAATCAAAGGGAAAGACGGACACAGCGTACGGATGGCACCCGCTGGCGCACATGGGCTGTACGCCGTGCTGCTGGGCCGAAAGGACGGGGGCGATCGCGTAGATGGCCAGAGTGACGACGATGGTGACCAGCGCGAGACGTCGCATAGACCCTCCCTCAGACGCGGTTGCCACGAGCTTGCCGAGCCGCAAGCTGGCATCGGTCGTGCCAATGAGAGGAAGTCAGGATCTGGTTGGAGGAAGCAGAGTTACGGCCAGGACGTCACGACTGAGGCAGTGCGGATTCTCGCAGGCGGGAACTGCGCTCCCGCTGGCGATAATCGCCTCGTCAATGGCTCTCGCGCCGCAGAAGGCGGTACAGGTGACTCCGCGAGACACCAAGAAGACGGCCGCCCGGCGCGTGTCGCCAGCGCACGCCTCTACCAGCCGCCGGTCGTGCTGGAATTTCAAGCCCCTAAGCGACGCACGGTGCTGCGACGACTCAGAACCGATGGCCATCGCCGCGAGGACATCCGCCGCGCACACCGAGCCGTTGGTTACTCGGTGGGCGGCCCGCGTCAGGGTGCACTGGAGGTCCCGGACGTTGCCCGGCCAGTCGTGGGCCTGAAGGAGGTCCATGGCAGCCGGCTCCACAGAGTCGATGCTCAGCCATGTAGGCGTTCACCAGCACTGGAATATCTGACCGCCGTGCTGCCAGTGGCGGCACCCGCAACACACCGGTTACGCGATAGCAGAAGTCATCCCGCCAAGATTCCGACTTCACAAGGTCCGCTGGGTCATGTCGCACGGGTCGGCGACTCGAGCCATGCAGGGGAAGGCACCTCGCGTCTACGTAGGCCGGCCTTAGCTGGCAATCGAAGGTCGTAGGGACCAACGGCGCTCGGCTGGGTGAAGGTGCGCCGGTCGGGCGTCTGGGGTGGGATGGTGCGCGCCGAATCCTAATCCGTCGCCACGTTGCACCGAAAGAGCAGACCCAGCTCCGACGTTTATTCTCCAGCCGCTTCCGCCTGCGAATCGCGCTTGCGACTAGGACTGTCGCAGCCACGCCGCGCTACGAGGGCCCAGCCCGCTGAGTCGATACCGCCACCGACGGGGTCCCCGTCTCGGCCTCCATCCCCAGCGCGAACACCGCGCCGCGCCACTGCACTTCCACGCAGTGCGAGGCGTCGGGGCAAGTCTTCATGCCGCCATCCTGGAAGGTGCCGATATCAACTTCACCGCGCCAGTAGACACGTCCACAGCGGCGCCACGGGGGCGCTGGTGATGGGTTGAGAACGGGGGGCCAACGAGATATTGACCAATTACCGCGGCGCCAGTCTGCTTGACGCACCAAGGGAGCGCAGGCAGACTACCAAGGTCCTTCCCGTTACTGTGACGCTTTCGTTCGCGCTCGCGATCGAGGATGTCCGTCGAAGCGTAGTGAAATGCCAATTCCGCGTCACGCTGGCTGGCCGCATGGCGCACCCTCGCGTCTACGAGGTGGCCTCTGAGACGTTATCGCTGGTCCCGGTGACGGTTCCCTTTGACTCCGTCCTCGCGCGGATCCTGCTTCGTCGAGGATTCCTGCTCTGGATCGGAGCACGAGTCGTTCTTCTGTTGGTGAGCGGCGGCACGTTCACGCCGATCGTCCCACTGGTTTCAACATCGATCATCCTGGTGGCGGTCGTCGCGGCGCTTGGATGGGTAGATGTCCACCTATGGCGTGAAGGCACGCTATTCGAGAACCTCGGCATCAGCGTGAGTCTGGTTGTTGCGCTGTACGTTACGCCTGCCGCCGCCATCGAGACCCTACTGCTGGTGGCAGCAAGATGACGTATCTCCTCGAGCTGGATTGTATTGGCAAGCGCTTTGGCGACAATCAGGTACTTCATGCGGCCAGCCTGTGGTCGACGCCTGGCGCGGTGACCTATCTCGTCGGCCGTGGTGGTACCGGGAAGAGCACGATGCTGCGAATCGCGACTGGGGCCATTGCTGCTGATTCGGGCTATGTGCGCTTTGACGGCACGACCTATTTTCGCCCGCGTCTCCAGCGCCTCGCGCACCGGAGCCTCTTCTACTTGCCCGACAGAGATCTCCTGTCCCGTAGACTGGCAGTGCGACAGCAACTCGCGTTGACACGGCGGCTCCTAGGCCAGGCCAGCGGCGGCGTGTCAGAAAAGGAGGCCGCGAACCAGCTTGGCCTCACAGCCCTGGTGGACAGACGGCCCGGCGCGCTCTCAGTGGGAGAGCGGCGTCGCGCTGAGTTGGCGATGGCGCTGGTCCGCAACCCACGTTGCCTGCTTGCTGACGAGCCGTTCCGCAACCTTGCGCCAACCGATGCTGAGGCGGTCGGCCACGCACTGCGGTTCTTGGCTCGGCGGGGCTGCGGCATTGTCATCACCGGCCATGAGGTGACGTGGCTGTTCAACGTAGCCGACCGCGTCATGTGGTGCACGTCAGGCACGACTCAGGACCTAGGCACGGTTGCGGATGCGCGGCATCACTGGCGTTTCTGCCGTGACTACCTCGGAGTTCGGCCGCTCGAGGCGAACGAGCTCGAACTCCCCGCAGCTATCAATCCTCACCAGGCAGACAAGGATGTCCACCACGCGTGAGTCGACAGGTATCGACTGTCAGTGTTGCCGCGATGACTGACGTACGGCGTGGGCCGCTGGAGAGCGGATCCTGCGCGTGATCAGTGGGAGGATGCAGCCGCGACGAGAGGCACCACTCATTGCTCCACTCGCTGTATGAAGGACGGGGGCGCACCACCCAGGTGAGATGCGACGACGATGTGGTACAGGAAAGGCAGGCCGAGCATCAGCGCCGCAACGACAAAGATCCACGAGCGGCGCAAGCGATGGGTGGTCTGGACGCCAAGGCCCACGAGATACGCTCTCCACAAGCTGAACACACTCAGCCCCGCCAAGGCGGCGCTCAGTCCGGGACCGGTTCCTGAATCCTCAGGGAGCAGCAGGTCTAGCCCGAGCGAGGGATTCAAGTCGGCGCTCGAGGTGACGCTCTCTACCCCTCGTAGCACCAGCACGACAAGCACGGCAAGGCCGAAGACGACACGCACTGTCCCGGCATACGTCGCCACGATCAGCAGTGTCTTGAGGGAGGTCTCAATCCCTGAGAGAACGAGCGCGCCCCAGAGAACCACACCAGTGAACGCGACGAAGGCAGCGAGTCCGACTGCGGCGCGTAACAGGGCCACGATGACATAGCTGCTGGTGCTCGGTCCGCTGGTGGCGGAGGCTGGCTCGAAACGCGCTATCATGGCTGCTGTTGCTGCCCTCTCGAATGGCAAACGCAATACGCCGACCAAGAAGAGGGCGGCTGCGAGCGCCAGGAATGGTGTCAGTAGACGGGGGTTCTGCTTAGCCCGTTGATACACCGCTACCGGCTCGTATAGAACCCGCACGAGATCGGCGAGAGCACTCACTTATCCCCTCCGCAGAAAACACGTCTGGCGCCAGGTGAGCCGCCGTCTCACGGGGCGCCCAAGTGCTAGGTCACGCCGGTCGGCGGTGGCCAGCTCGATCCAGTAGCGGATTGTCTGGGCCGCGGGCTCGGATTCCCGGACCAGCTCGTCGGGGCTGCGCCCGGCCTGGACAAGGAAGAGCAGCTGATCACGAAACACCGGCGGACGTGACCTGTGCGTTGGGGGCATCGGGGACTATTACCACCCAAAGGGTGGAGTGTCCACGGAACCCGGTCAACTCCAGTGCGACCCGATTGGGAACCCACTACACGGCCTTCTAGCGCTAGACATCACGCGCTTCCCCAATCAGAGTCTCCGGTTGCTCTTCCCGACAGGACCTCGCCTTCAGCGTCGGGGAGGCAAGTGCTCCAGCACGGCGAGGAGTGAATCTTCCCGTACCACGAAGACCTGCGGGGTCGGGTTGTTTGCACTGAACAGAACGCCGAAGCCAGGTCTAGCGTCCCTGATCATGTACACTCCAGGCACTGTCACTGTGGTCCTCTTCGAACCGGACACCAGCGTGAAGGACGTCAACGCCTTGGCTTGTCCTCGGAATGGCACTTCGATGTTGGCCAGCAGCAGTCCGCCCTTGAGCACCGCCACCCCCGCACTCGCTCGCTCTCTAGCGCCAACTGCAAGGGCCACAAGGCGGCTGATTCCATGTGGCGGGGAGGGTCGCGACATGTCCTCGCCGGCCAGGACCTGACTGGCCACCTCGGGAACCGAAGGTCGGCAACTGACCCAAAGCACGC
>Ga0335078_10016965_pt1 | contig 10818 bp, 10 predicted proteins | sample Lox_Sample_32_FD_206711 | JGI IMG/M metagenome (GOLD analysis project Ga0335078, IMG submission 206711) | Soil microbial communities from Loxahatchee National Wildlife Refuge, Florida, United States - Lox_Sample_3.2 | ecosystem: Environmental > Terrestrial > Soil > Wetlands | place: USA... | reverse complement strand
GGTTCAGAGCCCACTTCATCGGGGTTTTGTGGGGCGGCCTCTCAGGCTGCGGCGGGCTCCCCAGCCCGCCTGTCGGGGTTCGTGCTATGTTACCGGGGTACCCATCGGCGGGAGCCAGTCCGGATGATCTTGGACTCTCATCCGCCACGGCAACTCAGGGAGGTTTCATGGACTCGAATCGTGAACGCGCCATTGCTGTTCTCAGGCGCTGGAAACTCAAAGCTCCGATTATCTGCGCGACCGCTCTCGTCTCTTTCCTTGCGGGGTCGCTCTGCACGGCGCGACTCATGCACCCGCCGACGGCGCACGCCGACAGCAACCGCGTCTTTCAACTGATGGTCTATCACACCCTTCCCGGCAAGGCGCCCGCGCTCGAATCCATCTTCCGCGACGTCTCCGTGCTGCAGGCCAAACACAACCTGAATGCCGTGGGATATTGGGTACCCAGCGACGATTCCGCCTGGAAAGACACGTTCGTCTACCTCATCGCCCATCCCAGCGTCGAAGAAGCGGCAAAGAACTGGAACGCGCTTCATGCCGACCCGGCATTTCCACCGTATTTCAAAGCCGCCGCACCCTTAATCGAGCAGAAAAACGGCCTCTACGACGTCGAGCAGATCTACATGCGCCCAACCGAGTTCTCGGCAATGAAGTAGCGATTCGTATGACCATGCGACTAAGTTGGCGTCTGGCCTGCGCGCTGTTCTTCCTTCTGCCGGCCCCGCATGTCGCCGCCGCTCAGCGCGACGCCTGGATCGCCACCTGGGCAACCAGCCCGGAACGCGCGGATCCCGGGCCCGGCACTCTCTTTCAGAACCTCGAAGACCAGACCGTGCGCGAGCGCGTCCGCCTCTCCATCGGCGGCGACCGGATTCGCATTCGCCTGTCCAACGAGTTCGGCTCATCACCGCTTCTTCTCGGCTCCGCCACGGCCGCCGTCGCGCTTCCTGGCGATGCCGCGAGCGTTCGACCCGGCTCCGTCCGAACGCTCACCTTTGGCGGCCACCGTTCGGTTACCATTCCGGCGGGAGCCCCGATGCTCAGCGACCCGTTGCCCTTCCCCGCAGCTTACGGAACCGAGATCAGCATCAGCCTGTATTTCCCTCAGCGCGTCGGTTCGCTCACGTGGCACCAGCTCGCGCTCAGGCGCGCCGTTGTTTCTCCGCCAGGCGATCACACCGGCGACCAGACGATAAAACGCGGCGCGGAATCTCCGCAGTCCCTGTTTCTCACCGGAGTGCTGGTTCCAGCTAAGCCCGGGCAGCGCCTGATTGTGGCATTTGGAGATTCCATTGTGGACGGCGATGGCTCAACCCTGGACGCGGATGCCGCCTGGCCCTCCGCTCTTGTTCGCCGGCTTGGAAAAACCACGGGCGGCTCGAAATGGGCGGTGGTGAACGAGGGCATTGCCGGCAACCGCCTGTTGCGCGACGGGCCGCTGGCCATCCTCGGTGTCGGCGCGCTGGCTCGCTTCGATCGCGACGTTCTGGCACAGCCCGGCCTCACCCACATTGTGCTCCTCGAAGGAATCAACGACGTCGGCTTCCCCGGTGCGAAACTCGGCGACTTTCTCCTGGCCGACCCGGCCGACGCGCGCACCGCCGAAGACCTGATCGATGCCTACCGCCAGTTGATTGCGCGAGCCCACGCACGCGGGGTCAGGCTGATCGGCGCGACGCTGACTCCCTGCGAAGGAGTGGCGTTTCCCGGGTACTACTCGGAAGCGAAGGAAGCCACGCGGCACGCCGTGAACAAATGGATCAGGACGAGCGGCGCATTCGACGGCGTGATCGACTTCGACGCGGTGCTGCGCGATCCGGATCATCCGGCCAGAATGCTTCCGCGCTTCGCGTCGCTGGATCGTCTCCACCCCAACGACACCGGTTACCAAGCGATGGCAAACGCCATCGATCTCGCGCTCTTCCGGTAACTGAACCGCGCCCCTCGCCGACTATTCCGTCATCCGCCGGTCGCACTCGGCAATATCCGCCTCCGCCTGCTCGCGCCGGCGCACCGTATCCGGCGTCTCCGGCACCCAGTGACGCCAGCGCGCGAGGTTCTTCTGGAAGGCCAGCCTGGCCCATCCGAAGTGCCGATTCGACATCAGCATCCGCCCGTAGAGCCGCTCCAGGTCGGACACCACCTCCTCGGCGGCCAGCGTCGGTCGCGACACGGACAGCAACCGCTTCTCCATCCCCTGCCCGCGCACAATGGCCGCCGCAGCATCGTCGCGTTTGCCCCCGGCGAGATCGGCCTCCGCCTCTCGATTCGCCGCAGCCAGCGCCTCCACCGTCTGCCCATACCAGGCCTCGGTCGTGGGATCCACAGCTTTCTTCGGCGCGGGCGGAGCCCCGCATCCGGCCAGCAGCAACACAGCCACAATCGCAGGCGAGCGCACTGATCCACAGGATATCGTTCCCTGATATTCTGAGAGCCTTGGAAATATCGGCGGGAACGACGCTCGGCCACTACTCCGTCCTCGAAAAACTGGGCGAGGGGGGATGGGCGTGGTGTACAGAGCCAGAGACTCGCGTCTCGACCGCCTCGTCGCCCTCAAGGTTCGTAGCTCGCGACACGATCGTATTTGCGCAGGCCGAACGGCTAGACAATATCTGGACCGGCAAGCTGGAACTCCATTGACGGCCCGAAGGAGAAAAGCTTGAACTATCGGACAAGCTCGTTCGTCGCGACGCTGATCGTCGCGTTGCTGACGCTGGCGCGTGCGAGCGCCGCGCCCGCATACCGCATCGACCTCAACGGCACATGGAACCTGGCCATCGACACCAGCGGCAAGGGAGAAACCCGCGGCTGGAATGCGCAGGTGCCGGCCGTCGCCGAGCCCGTCCGCGTCCCCGGCACGTGGAACATCGGCAAGTACGCCGACCACGAGGGCATCGCCTGGTATTACCGCCATTTCGCCGCGCCACCGGCGAGCACGGGTCAGCGCGTCGAACTGCACTTCGGCGCAACCTTCTACAAAGCCCGGGTCTGGCTGAACGGCGTGGAAGCCGGCGCGCACGAGGGTGGCCACACGGAATGGTGGATCGACGCCACGCCGCACCTTCGTGCCGACAACCTGGTCGCCGTTGAGATCGACAACCGGCCGGGCATCGCCACCATTCCCGGATACGCGATGTCGCTGCGTCAGGGCGACAACGTCTGGTACGACTGGTGGCATTACGGCGGCATCGTGCGCGATGTCTGGCTTTCGGTCACGGGTCAGGCGCTCATCCGCCGGCAACATGTACGCAGCACCCTGACGGGCCAAAGCGCGGCCGTCAGCGACGTCATCACTCTCGAAAATCACGCCAGCGCGCCCGTCACCGCGCACCTGCGGATTGAACTTCTGCCTCCGGACGGAAGCGTTCCCGCTCAAAGCGCCGAACAGGACCTGACCATTCCGCCCGGCGAATCGACCGCGCCTCTCTCGCTGCCGCCAACGCCGGTGAAGCTCTGGTACATCGACCTGCCCAACGTCTACCGCGTCCGCGCGAGTCTTCTCGACAAGGACGGCAACGCCGCCCAGACCATCGAAGACAACTACGGCTTCCGGCGGATCGAAATCCGCGACCGCCACCTCTTTCTGAACGGCGAGCGCGTGCGGCTTACCGGCATGGCCCGCCATGAAGACTCGCCCTGGGAAGGCCTTGCCGAATCGCCCGGCACCATGCTCCACGACTGGCGCGAGATGAAAGAACTGCAGGTTACCCTGACGCGGCCGGTGCACTATCCGCAGCACCCCTTCATTCTCGATTTCGCCGACCGCAACGGAATCCTGCTGATCCCGGAAATCCCCATGTGGCAGTTCAATGAAGCGCAGATGAAGGATCCGCGGGTCATCGCTTTGGCCAAACAAATGATGACGGAAATGATCGAGAGCGCGTGGAATCATCCGGCCATTCTCGGCTGGAGCGTGTGCAATGAGAGCGAGACGAACACGCCGGGCGGCCGCGCCTACTTCGACCTGATGTACAAGCTGGTGAAAGACCTCGACCCGGACCGCTACGTCAGCTACGCCGATAATCAGATCGCCCTCGGCGCGGACCCGAAGATCAACGCCGCATCCGTCGCGGATTTCGTGATGATGAACGAGTATTTCGGGACCTGGTCAGGACCGGAGGAAGGTCTGGCGGCGTCGCTCGAGCGGGCGGGCCGCGATTATCCAGATAAGATGTTCATCATCTCGGAATTCGGCGCGGCCAGCCTGTTTGCGCCCGACAGGAAGAGCGGCGACGTTTTGCGCCAGCACATCATCGCATCGCAAATGGCGTTGTTCCGGCAATACGACTTCATCTCCGGCGCGCTGTTCTGGTGCTATCAGGATTACAAATCGCACCGCAATCTCCGGCCCGGCATGACCACCGGCGAGGTGGAGATGGGACTGGTGGACGCGAACCGTCAGCGCAACCCGTCGTTCTTCACGTGGAAGAGAGAAAACTCGCCGGCTGTTGTGGATCTGCATTGGACCGAGCGGCCGTGGCAGCCGCCCACTGGCTTCACCGCCCGGGTCTTCCGTCAGCGAGAGCACTTCATTCCGTCATATGAGCTCCGCGGCTACCGGGCGGAATGGGAACTGCGAAGCGCCGATGGTACGTTGATCGGACAGGGGTCGTCGGAGCTTCCCGGCATCGGCCCTCCACAAAACGTCGCCGGAACATGGGACGCGAAGGGTCAGCGCGGGCTGAGACTGACATTTCGTCTACGCCGGCCCACCGGCTACGTGGCGTTCCAGACGACGATCGCGTGGTGGCAGGGAGAAAGCGGCGGTGTCACGGTGGAGGACATGGAAAAGGAAGGTTACGAGATTCCGGCGCGCTGAGGCCTCACGCCTGGAACTCGGCTACGTGATCGGTTGCCCACCGGAGGAACGAACGTGCCGGCTTGCCGGTAATTTCCCCGACCGTTGAGGTGACCAGGGCAGGCAGTCCGCCGGCCGCGGCCCAGGCGTTCAGGAGCATATCCACCACAGCGGGATGCATGGTGGCCGCGAGCTCACGCCGCGCCTCTTCGGGTGAGATTTCTTCAAGGGGGATCGGACGGCCGATCGCACGGCCGATGGTCGCCAACTGTTCCGCCTGGCTGAGGGATTCGGGCCCGGTGAGAACATATTCGGCTCCCGCGTGTCCGTTGTCGAGCAGCGCGCACGCGGCAACCGCTGCGATATCACGCTCGTCGGTTGGCGCGGTTTGAACGTCCGGATATGGCCAGCGAACCGTCTCGCCGGCGCGAATCTGCCCCGACCACCACCGCCGGGAGTTAGCCGCGAAAATCCCCGGGCGCAGGAACGTCCATTCCATTCCCGAACCCTGGATAGTCCTCTCGATTTGCCTGTGCAAAGCCGCGCCGGAATTGGGTTGCTGAAAAAACGGATGAGGGGTCCTGTGAGGCGAGGAGAGAAATACGATGCGCCGGGCCTGCATCGCGATCCGCTCAATGATGGGAGCGACCGTGTTGGGGGAGGCGGACCAAATCAGGAATACCGAATCGACGCCGTCGAGGCAGGAGTTCAGAGATTCCGGCAGGGTGAGATCGCCGCACACGACTTCAACCTGCGGGGGCAATCGCGCCGCCTCCGGATGGCGCGTCATAGCACGGACGGGAGCGCCTGCCGTTGTCAACTGCGATACAACTTCGCGGCCAATATTGCCGGTAGCGCCGAGGACCAGCGTTGGAGCCATAGAGAACATGCTACACGCCGCCTTTCTCGCTGCTAACGCTCCGTTGAAGCGCGGCGTCGGTACAATCGAAAACAATGGAAACGAAAAAACTCGGCAACAGCGACATGCAGCTTACGCGCATCGGTGTTGGCGCGTGGGCGATGGGCGGCGGCGGATGGAAGTTCGCGTGGGGGCCGCAGGACGACAACGAATCAATCGCGGCGATTCGCACGGCGCTGGACGCCGGCGTCAACTGGATCGACACGGCTGCGGTCTACGGGCTGGGGCACTCGGAAGAAGTGGTGGCGCGGGCGCTGGAGGGAGTCGCGCGCAAGCCATACTTGTTCACAAAATGCGAGCGCACGTGGAATGAGCGGCGCGAAATCAGCCCGAGTCTGAAAGCCGATTCGGTGCGCCGGGAGCTGGAGGCGAGCTTGCGGCGGCTCAGGCTCGACGTCATCGACCTCTATCAGATTCACTGGCCGGAGCCGGACGAGGATATCGAAGAGGGCTGGCAGACTCTGTCGAAGCTCAAAGAGGAAGGCAAGGTTCGCTGCATCGGCGTGTCGAATTTCAATGCGGCGCAGATGGAGCGCGCGCGTCGGATCGCGCCCATCACTTCACTGCAGCCGCCGTACAACTTGCTCACTCGCGCGGTGGAGGAGTCACATCTGCCGTACGTGCTCAGGAACGGCATTGGCGTGATTGTCTATTCGCCGATGAAATCGGGCCTGCTGACGGGCGCGATGACGCGTGAGCGTGTGGCGGCCATGCCCGACGACGATTTCCGCCGCAACGTCGGGGCCTTCAAAGAGCCGCAGCTTTCGCGCAATCTGGAATTCGCCGAGCTGCTGAAACGAATCGGCGCGCGGCACGGAGTCTCGGCGGGCGTGGTGGCAATTGCGTGGACGCTGCGCAACCCTGCGGTCACCGCGGCGATCGTGGGCATGCGTTCGGCCGGTCAGGCGAAGGGCGTGCTGCCCGCACTGGAGTTCCGCCTCGACGACGCCGAAGCCGACGATTTGGAAAGCTTCCTGCTCGAGCACCCGTGAGAGTCCGCTCACGCTCACGCTTTCTGTCTCGCTCTGGCAGCGAGGGCGCCCTTCGCGATCTGTCTGGACAGCTTCGAGACCTGCACCACCGAGCGGAACAGGCCGTCTCGAACCGTGATCACGAATTCCTCGCCGCGTTCCAGTGCGCGCGTGATCTCCTTCACGTCGAGCGATGCCCTGCCTGCTTCGACTTTGCGAGTCGAGAGGCGGGATCCAAACCAATCGGCGACATTCTCACGGGAGAGACGATCGCCATCGAGTTCGGCCGCGTGCACAAGGTGAGAACGGCGATGCTCGAAAAAAATCTCCGGCGGAACCTCGCCATGCCGCAGGAACGCTTCGAAGTGGTGACGATCCGCCTGCTGAGTTTCGCCAAAGCAGGCGATTCCGGCAAGGCCAGAGTAGCGTGACTGAAAGACCCTGAGCAGCGTTCGGCCCGAGGCTGCCCCGATGATGTCTGAGCTGTGAATCGTCTCGGCCTGCGCCTCGGCGGCCCTGTGCGGCGCGGCAAAGAAGAGAACGACGACTGACGGCGCGACATGCTGGAGGAACCACAGGTAAATGAAAAGCATGCACTTCGAAATGGAATCGTCCTCGCGCAGATTCGCCGTCAGCAGAACAGGTTTCGAAGGATTGGCGCGGACTCGATTCAGAAGGCGGACCAGAGCGTGGGCGCCTTCCTTCGGTCCGAGGATTCCGTGATCCGCCTGATCGGGGACCGTGAAACCCTCAGAACTGGATTCGGCCAGCGATTCGCGCAACTCGATCTCGATCAACTCGCCTAATTTAATCGCTTTGATCGCGCCGAGGAGGCTGGGGTCCAGGGCAAGTATCGCGACAAGCGCGGAGAGCCAGACCATCACCAGCACGGGCTCCGGCTCGAACTTCCGCCCCGCAACCAATGTCAGGAAGGTGATCCAGACTGCGCCCAGAATCATCGCGGCGACAAGAACGCGAATCAGCCGCCGTGTCCATGTCACGGTCCACCTCCCGATTGGACAAGGATAGCGCGGCGTCTATTGCTTCGTGTCCATGGGATGCGTGGTCTTCTCGAAGAACTCGCGCTGGAGGCGCGGAGTGGCGTCGTCGGCTTTGACGGCCTGAATTGTTTTGACGATGCCGGCAATCCAGGAGTCCATCTCGCGCTGACCGAGCTCCTTCGTGGCGAGCGTCCCATCGCCGCCGTAATGGTCGGGAAACTTTGCATACCACCAGATCGCCGTATAAAGGCCCTCGGGAAGCGAGAGGTGGTGCTGGTCGGCGCCGGATTCGTCCGCGGCGCGATCCATGTGAACCAGCTCGGGACGCGAAATCATCATCATCGAGGTTTCCGACTGGCCGGCGTGAGAATCGATCCTGTCGGCGATGGGCGGGCCGGTCCGGTCGGGCAGGCCCTGGACGTAGACGACGTAATCTCGGGGCGAGGCGAGCTGTGTTTGTGCGAAATACGGCAGCAGGCTGTTGTTGCCGCCGTGTCCGTTGACGATCACAATCTTGCTGCAGCCGTTGCGGGCCATTTCTTCCACCGTCTCCTGCAGTAACTCCAGTTGCAGACGCGCGCTGTAGGCGATGGTGCCGGGCTCCTGCCGAGCCTCGAAGATCTGGCCGAAGTAGTATTCAGGGTAAACGACGGCGTACTCGGCCGCGGCAGCGTGCAGAGCGGCGTAGCGGACATCGAGAAGATCGGTTCCGATGGGCAGATGCGGTCCGTGCTTTTCCAGAATGCCGAACGGCAGCAGGCACACACCTTTGGACTGATGGATGGCGCGGACGAAATCCTGCGCGGTGAGTTCTTCCCAGTGAACGGAGAGCGGCTGACCGGCGGCAATCGGCACGACCAACAACGCCGCCACCGTACCGGGCCATAAGCGGCATGATGTAGGGATATGCATGGGTGCATTGTATCCGCTGAGGAACTTCGATGAAACTCGATATCGTCCAGGTTGGCGAAGCCGTGCTGCGGCGGCGGGCACGGCCGCTCACGCGCGGAGAAATCGGCTCGGCGGCGATTGCCGAACTGATCGAAAACATGAAGGAAACGATGCGCGCCGCGCCGGGCGTGGGGCTGGCCGCCCCGCAGATTGGATTGCCCCTGCAGATTGCCGTGATGGAAGACCCGGCCGAATTCATCGAGAAACTGCCCCCCGAGCAGGCGGCGGAGCGAGAAAGGCGGCCAGTGCCATTTCATGTGGCGATCAATCCAGTGTTGTCTGTGACGGAGCCCGGACCAGCCCAGTTCTTCGAAGGCTGCCTGAGCCTCGCCGGATTCACGGCGATTGTCCCGCGGGCGAAGCGGGTGCGCGTGGAGTGCCTCAATGAACGCGGCGAGCCGATCGTCATCGATGCGTCCGGCTGGTATGCGCGAATTCTGCAGCATGAGATCGATCATTTGAACGGCATCGTGTACATTGACCGCATGCGCTCCCGATCGTTCTGCGGGATGGCGAATTACGAGAAGTTCTGGAAGGATCGGCCGGTAGCAGAGTTCTGGCGAAGCGTGCCGCCGGAAAGCCGTGACTAGCGGGTCAGGAAAAAGTTCTCACTTCATATTGCGAATGTGCACCCGTTCCTGTTAGCCTGAACCAACGCGCATCCCGGGTGCCGGATCGGACGTGCGGCGACAATCAGTTGCTTTCTCCTGGAGGATGAATGAAGGAATTGAAGTACCTGTTTCTGTCGACGCTCGCACTGGCCGGGATGTAGACAGTCGCCAGCGCTGCGCCAACCTGCGACGGCGGTGGCCCGACGGTGATCAGTGGCCTGCCTGTGTCGTGCAGCGTTTCCGATCTGACCTTCACCTTTACGACCCTCTCGTTTAATCCCGTGGCTGCGGGCAATTCGCTCGAAATAAACGGGACGAGTGCCGTCGGCGGCGATGTGACACTGGACTTTGAGGTCATCAGTGGCGCGACTCCAACTTACCCGCTCGACGTCACCCTGTTGTACACCGTAACTTCCACCAGCACGGATATCAGCGGCATCGACGCGCAGTTCGGGGCGGGTCTCGCCGGCTCGATCGCGGAAGATGCGTGTTCCGCGCCCGCTCTCATTACGGGCTGCCCGAAGGGCACGCTATACTCTCAGCATCGACGACACGAGCAGCACGGGCGCTAACGTGATCGGAACGCCGTCTGCGTTTGGCCCGCGTCGACGGTGTACGTCGAGGAAAACGTCGACGCCGCTTTCTCCGAGTTCTCGGCCAGCTTTCAGGAGTCCGCGCCGTTGAGCACACCCGAGCCCTCGACGGCTCTGCTGCTTGACTCCGCGCTTGCCGGGCTGGGAATGGTTTCCCGCAGACTCCGGCGCCGCTGAAGCGACCGGCCGGCTTGCACCGCGGTCAGGAGTGACGCAGCCGGTAGAGATCGCGTTTGGCGGGCTCGAAACCGGGATCAAGATGCACGGCGACCTGTAACTCGCGCACGGCTTCACCTTTGCGCCCTTCATGTTCATACAACTCGGCCAGCAGCCAGCAGGCCTCTGCATGCGAGGGCGCGCGGCCTTCGACGCTGCGACCGAGATAGCGATGCAGGTATTCCTCGGCATGCGGAAAATCCTGCCCCGTTTCGAAGAGCACGCTGGCAGCCGCATAGTACGGCGTAAGGTCGTCGGACGCGTTCATTTCCGCGCGCCAAAGGACGTCGCTGAGATCGCTGCCGCGGTGCTGAGCGGCGTAGACGCGGGCCAGGATCTCCCAGCCGCCAACGTTCGATACATCGAGGGCGATCGCTTCGCGGGCGATGCGCTCGGCGTCCGCGTAGCGCTTCTGGCGAGCTGTGCAGCAGTAGAAGCGAGCCAGGGCGACGCGCGCCCGGTATGAGGACGGGTCCACTTCGACAGCCTTGCGAAGAGCGGTTTCGAGGGCGCCGTCGTTGCCTTCATCTTCGGCAAGGCGAGCCTGGGCGAGGTAGCCCCACAGCGGCGATACACGGCCGATGTGTCGCGCAATCTCCCGCGCGTGATTGCGATCCCCGCCGGCGAGAGTGGGAGCTTTCCATTCGTACATCATCTGCACCAGCAGCGTGTCGAGGTGGTTGGGGTCGATCGCCAGGGCAGCAGCAATTTCCTTCTTCATGCGGCGCGCGTAGAGAACGCCTTTCATCACGGTGGAA
>Ga0335078_10016964_pt1 | contig 10818 bp, 10 predicted proteins | sample Lox_Sample_32_FD_206711 | JGI IMG/M metagenome (GOLD analysis project Ga0335078, IMG submission 206711) | Soil microbial communities from Loxahatchee National Wildlife Refuge, Florida, United States - Lox_Sample_3.2 | ecosystem: Environmental > Terrestrial > Soil > Wetlands | place: USA... | reverse complement strand
GCCGGGCGCTCCCACTGATTTCATCATGCAGAACGACCCGACCGTGGTGCCCAGTTCCGGTCACTAGCGCATCTATATGGGTATGGCCGCTTCACTCACTCACGACGTTTATCAGGGACCGCCTCCTCCGGTCGACCCCGGCTGGGGCGGCGGCGGAGACGATTCCGAAGGGCGCGGCGCCGAACGCCGCGCCACGTTCACCGGGCTTTTTGTCGGACTGGCCGCGTGCACCATGCTGTTCGCGGCGCTGACCAGCGCGTTCGTGGTGCGCCGCGGGCTCACCGACATGAACGAATGGGTGAGCATTCACAAACCACCCATCCTGTTCTGGAATACGGGGATTCTGCTGCTTTCGAGCGTGGTGCTGGATATGTCGCGGCGCGCGTTGAAATCGGGCGCCCGCGCCAGTTTCAACTTCTGGTGGAGCGGCGCCACCGCGCTCGGCATCCTGTTCCTGGTGGGGCAGGCGTACGCCTGGTACCAGTTGCGGCAGGCAGGCCTGTTCATTTCCACCACTCCGGCCAGTTCGTTTTTCTACGTTTTCACGGCGGCGCACGCGGCTCACGTTCTGGGCGGCGTGGCGGCGCTGGTGTACGTCGATATCCAGGCACTGCGGCTGCGGTTGGGCCCGGCGAAACGCACCTGGATCGACGTGACGGCCATCTTCTGGCATTTTCTGGATGGCCTGTGGCTGTATCTGATGATCTTATTTTACGTTTGGGGGTAACGGATGTCGTCGCATGCCAGTGCCGTAGGCCCGGCCGGATCCGGATCGGTTTGGGAAGGCGGCCAGTCGCCATACGCAACCAACTCGAAGAAATTCGGGATGTGGTTGTTCCTCATCTCCGACTCGCTGACGTTTTCGGCCATGCTGTTCGCCTACACGTACAGCCGCGTCACCAATCCCGATTGGCCCAAGCCGTTCGACTTTTCGCCCGCCATCATCTACTCGACGGTGATGACGTTCTGCCTGCTTTCGAGCAGCTTGACCATGGTGATGGCGGTCCATTCCATGAATCATGGCGACCGCAAAGCGACCGTCCGCTGGGTTCTGGCCACCATGGTGGGCGGCGCGGCGTTCGTCGTGCTGCACCTCTCGGAGTGGTTGAAACTGATCAACGTGGAGCATGTGACTCCGCTCAATAATCCGTGGGGCGTTCCGCTGTTCGGCGGCACATTTTTCGCTCTCACGGGCCTGCATATGACCCACGTAATCTGCGGCTTGATTTACCTGGCGATCATCGCGCAAGGCATCGCGCGGGGCAAGTTCAAAGCCGAGGACGTGGAAGTGAGCGGCCTCTATTGGCACTTCGTCGACCTGGTGTGGATGTTCATCTTCCCGCTGGTCTATCTGATGTCGGCAAGGGTTGGTTAGAAAGGCTGCTGAGGAGCGAACCATGAGCAATCACGCCGAAGAAGTAGCGCACGTTGGTGCAAGCGTTTCGACGTTTACGAAGGTCTGGATCGCGCTTTTGGCGATGACCGGGATCGAGGTCCTCCTGGCCTATGAACAGGTGCCGACGCTGATCATGTTGACCTGCCTGCTGGGCCTGTCGATCATCAAGGCGGCGCTTATCATCGCCTATTTCATGCACCTCAAGTTCGAAAGGCTGAGCCTGTTCCTGACGCTCTTCCCGATGCTGATTTTCTGCATCGTCCTGATGCTGATCTTTCTCGGAGACGCGGTGCGCATTCCGCACATGAGGCCGCCGGTATGAAGAAGTGGATGGCCACAGCGGCGCTTGGTGCCGCCCTTTCGCTGCCGGCAAGCGCTCAGTGCGTGATGTGCTATCGCACCGCGCAGGCGCAGAATCACGCCCGGGCACGCGTGCTCGATATGGGGATCCTGATTTTGGGCGCGCCGCCTTTTCTGATTCTGGCCGGTTTCATCGCGTTTGTGTTCACCAAGGACCGGCGGTTCCGGACAGAAGCGGAACTGCGCGAGCAGGTCCGGGAACGGGATTGAACCGACTCGGCGCGACTCCGTGGCGCCGAATCCATCCGGGGACCCTTCGGCGTATATTCTTTGCAGGCTGACTCGGGCGAAAGTCGAGTCCCTGCGGAATATCAGGAAGGAGATTTCCAAAATGAGCGCTCCTGAGAGCTTACCGATCAATCTTCCGCCCGTTGTTTCGGCAATCGAATCGCCCACGCCGGGCACCGTCTGGCATGTTGGCAACGGCGTCACAATTACGTTCCTCGGTCTGGCCGACGTCTTCCACGTCCGGTTGTCGTTCGATGCCGGCCAGAGCTTCATGCAAATTGGCGATGTACCAGGCAATCCGAGGCCGCCGCAAGGGTATTCGCTCCCTTATACCGTGCCGAATCATCTCACCACGCAAGCCCTGGTTCGCGTCGACGCCATTAACACGGTCAACGGAGTCCAACAGAGAGCCACCCGCGACAGTGGTCTGTTTACCATCGCAGCGCACAAGTGACGGCGGTCCGTGATCCTCGTTATTCGCTTCAAAAGCACCGCTCCCTTGCGGTGGCGGCTCAGTGACCGCACGCCACTGTGAGCCGCGGCCGCAAGCGAGCGGTGCCTTTTAGCGGAAAGCCGATCACGTAGCTTGCAGCATAGCCAGAGCCCCGCTGAGCTGAGCCGCAACCGCCAGGTGGTGCATTGCACCCCCAGATGGCCTGGCGATCGCCGATTTTCTGACAACCATGGTACTTTTCTGCGATGCCTTCCGCCCTACCAGGCATGAGGGAATCAAGAGCATCGCTACTTCCCGCCGGCAGGCGATGGGCGGACGATCCGAACCTTTCCAGGCTGGGTGATCTGCTGGCGCCTCGGGACGGGTGCATCTCACTGGCATTGGGGGCGCCGTCGCCGGAGTTGCTGCCGCAATCGGATCTTCTGGAAGCGGGCACCCGGTTCTTGTCCCGGTGCGGCCGAATGTTGCAACTCGGGCCGCCCGTCGCGAGACTCAAGACTCACATCCAGAGGCTGTCGGAGACGCGGGGAATCGCGGTCGGCGAAGACGGCGTCTTCTTGACCACCGGAGCCCAACAGGCGCTCGATCTCGTGTGCCGCCTGCTGCTCTCTCCGGGCGACCTGGTCTATGCGGACCGATTCACTTATCCCGGCATGGCGGCGGCCGTCCGCTCCGCGGGGGCGGTCATCCGCGCCTTCCCAACCCGTGCCGATGGCGGCCTGGATTTCGCCGCTCTGCGCGGCGCGTGTATCGAGCGCAAGCCGGTGTTCTTTTACGTGATGCCATCGGCGCACAACCCCCTGGGAATTTCCATGCTTGCCGGAGAGCGCGCCGGGTTGCTGAGCGTGGCTCGCGAATTTGGAATTTACGTAGTTGAGGATGATGCCTACGGCTTGCTGTCCTTCGAAGATCCCGCACCGCCGGCCATGGCCGCGGGCAACCAGGACACGGTGATTCACATCAACAGCTTCTCGAAGATTCTCGGCCCGTCTCTGCGCACGGGCTGGATGATCTGCCCGGAGCCGCTCCGTCCTTATCTCACCAACGCCAAGAACGTGGCGGATCTGAGCGCTGCCTCTCTGAGTCAATGGCTCATCCTGGCGTATCTGGACGAAGGATGGTTCGCCGCGCATGCGGCGCGCACGCGATCGGCCTACCGGCGGCGCTGCGAGACGATGGCCGCCGCCATTGCCGAATCGCTGCCGGGAGCCAGCAGTCTCAATCCGAGCGGCGGCATGTTCCTCTGGACGCAGTTGTCCGGCGGCGTGGATACAAACGCGCTGTTGGAGAGCGCGGCGCGCCATGGGGTGATGTATGCGCCCGGCAGTATTTTCGCCCTCGATGGGTGCGGCGGCGCGGACTGCATGCGGCTCAACTTCACGCACTGCGCCGAAGAGGAGATTCGCCCAGCCATCGCGCGGCTGGGCCTGGCGTGCGCGGAGTATCGCCGGCAAGCGAGACTGACGGAGAATTCTCATGCCCACCCCGCCCTTGTTTGATTGGAACCGCAACGCCGCGCGGCCCTTGCGCAACAGGACGGTGGTTTTGGCCGACGAATCGCTGCGCGATGGCCTGCAAGCGACGTCCGTGCGCCAGCCGGAGCTGCGCGAAAAAATCGCCATGCTCCACTGGATGGCGGAACTCGGCGTCACGCATGTGGATCTGGGCTTTGCCGGCTCCAGTGAACGCGCCGGCGAAGATGTGGCCGCTCTCGCCCAGGAAATCGCACTCCACGCTCTGCCGCTTTCGCCATACTGCGCGGCTCGTACAGCCAACCCGGATATCGAAGCTGTGGCGCGGGCGAGCCAGCGTTCCGGCACCGGCATTGCCGCCGCAATCTTCATCGGCTCGAGCCCTATCCGCCAGTACGTGGAAGGATGGGATGCCGATTTCCTGCTGCGCACCTCCGAACGCGCCATCCGCCGGGCCACGGATCTCGGGCTCGAGGTCATGTTCGTCACCGAGGACACCACCCGCAGCCGCCCGCGGACCATCCGCGACCTGTACCGGCTGGCCATTGGACTCGGCGCCAGGAGCATCGTCGCCTGCGACACCTGCGGCGCCGCCACCCCCGAAGGCGCCCGCCGCCTGATCCGCTTCCTGCGCGAGGAAGTCCTGGCCGGCAATGAACAGGCGGTCCGCCTGGATTGGCATGGCCACTCGGATCGCGGTCTGGCGCTGGCGAATTCGCTGGCGGCACTCGAGGCAGGCGCGGATTGCGTCCACGGATGCATTCTCGGTATCGGGGAGCGCGCCGGCAACGCCGCGCTCGATCAACTCATCGTCAACCTCCATCTCGACGGTGTGAAGCCGTGGGCCGGCCGCGACCTTTCCGCGCTCCGCACCTATTGCGAGGCCTACGCCGCCGCCACCGGTTCGACGATTCCGGCCAATTACCCGGTGTTCGGCGCCGACGCCTGCTCCACCTCCAGCGGCATCCACGCCGCGGCCGTGATCAAGGCGATGCGTTTGGGGGAGGATATCGCCAACCAGATCTATTCCGGCGCCGCTTCGCGGGCCTTTGCGAGCCGGCAGTCGATCGCCATCGGTCCGCAGTCCGGCCGCTCCAATGTCCAGCACTGGCTTTCCATCCGGCACTTGGATACCGACGCGGGAGTGGTGGACTACCTGCTCGCCGCCGCCAAGTCGATGGCCCGCGTCCTCAGCGACGATGAATTGCACGCCCTGTATGGCGCCTACGAGACCTCGGAAGTAGCGGTGTAGCGGATGGCGCGAATTGACATCGCGGTAATCGGCGGAGACGGCATCGGGCCGGAAGTAACCGCCGAAGCCGTCAAGGCGCTGGAGTGCGCGGCGCGGCTGGGCGGATTTGGGCTTTGTTGCCGCCACCTGCCGGCCGGCCAGGACGCCCTGCGGACTCATGGCAGCGCGCTGCCGGACAGTACCGTGCGCGCGTGCCTCGATTCACAGGCGGTCCTGTTAGGCGCCTTCACCGGCCGCTCGCTCCTCACCTTGCGCGAGCAACTCGGCGGCTTCGCCAGTTTGCGTCCCGCGCGATTCTACCAGGCGCTCGCGGAGAATTCGCCGCTCAAAGAGGAACGCGCCGCGGGGGCCGACATCCTGGTAGTGCGCGAACTGCTCGGCGGCCTTTACTACGGCGAACCGCGCGCCATCGATCGCCACGCGGGCTGCGCCTTCAACACCATGCGCTATTCGCGGGAGGAGATCCGGCGAGTGGCGGTGCAGGCGTTCGAACTGGCGCGGGTGCGCCGCCAGAAAATGGTTTCGGCCGATAAGGCCAATGCCCTCGAAACTTCGCAACTCTGGCGCGAAACTGTGGATGCGGTGAGCGCCTCATACCCCGATGTCGCGGTCCAACACCTCTATGTGGACGCCTGTGCGATGCTGCTGGTAAGCCGGCCGCGCGAGTTTGACGTTATCCTCGCCGGAAATCTTTTCGGCGACATCCTGTCGGACGAAGCCATGGTGCTCACCGGTTCGTTGGGCATGCTGCCCTCGGCGACCATCGGCGGCAAGGTCGGTTTGTTCGAACCGGTGCACGGGACCGCGCCCGATATTGCCGGCAAGGATATTGCGAATCCGCTGGGCGCGATCGCTTCGGCCGCCCTGCTGCTGCGCTATGCCGCCGGCCGCGAGAGCGAAGCGCGCGCGATCGAGCGGGCGATCGAACGAGCTCTGGACGACGGTTTTCGCACGCCGGATCTCGGCGGCGGCGCGCGCATGGCCACCACGCAGGAAATGGGGGACGCGGTATGCAAGCGGATCGGGTGAAGCTCGAAGGGCGGATTCTGTTCCTCACCGAAGACCCGGAATTGATCGTTCGGCAACTGGGGGGTTGGGACATGCCGTGGTCCTTCTCCGCCGCGGCGTCGAACCCCAAGTTGCGCGACGACATCTCCACCGACGAAATCATCCCCGCCCGGTTCTGTCTCTACTATGACGAGCAACTGGGCCGCTATCCGTATGCCGGCCTGCGTTGCGGCGGCGCGGCCCCGATCGCTCCCGGCGCCATTCAAGCGGGCGGCTTCGCCGCCTGCGTGAGCGGCAAACGCCGTGGCAAAGGGTCGAGCCGCGAGCAAGCGCCGTACGCCGAGATGTGCGCGGGCATACGCCTGGTGATCGCCGAATCGTTCGAGCGAATTTACCGCGAGAACTGCGACAACCTGGGGCTGCTCGCGTCCAGCGACTTTTCCTGCATCGCGGCCATCCGCGAAGGCCGCGAGATGGCGATCGAGGCGTTTTGCGATGGCAGCGACTGGTTGCAGGCGAACGTGGTGCGCCGCGGCGGATTGCTGGCCTTCCACCGGTCGCGGCCGCAAGCCAGCCTGGCGCCCCCGCCAATCGCATCCGTGGCGCGCCCGATGTCCATCGCGGAAAAGATTATCGCCTCTCACATGGCCGGCCCGGGCTCAGTCCAGACCGGCGACTGCGGTTTTGCGCGCACGGATCTGCGATTCAGCCATGAATATGTGACCCCCATGGCGGCGCGATTTTTCGAATGCGAGATGGGGCCGGAGGCGCGGGTCAAAGATCCGGGTTCGGTTCTGCTTTTCCAGGACCACCTGGTACGCCTGCCCGAGATTCTGGCGGACTCCCCCGCCCACCTTCCGGTGCTGGACCAAGCCGCCGAGTTAACCGCCCGGCAACAGGCTTTCGGCAGGAAACAGGGGATCCGCCTGCACGCCGGCGGCGAAGACGGCGACGGGGGCATCTGCCACTCCATCGTCTTCGAGGACTATGCGCTGCCAGGCCAGTTGATAGTGGGTTCCGATTCCCACACCTGCCACGCTGGCGCGCTCGGCTGCTTTGCGTTCGGCATCGGCACGACTCAGTTGCTGGCTTCCTGGCTCACTGGCGAGGTCCACCTGCGGGTTCCGCCAGTCTTCCGCGCCGTCTTCCACGGCCGGTGCCGCCGCGGCGTGACCGCGAAAGACCTCATGCTGGCACTGCTCGCGACTGACGTGGTCCGCGGCGGGGGCGCGGTCGGACGCGTCATCGAGTTCGCCGGCCCTGCCATCGCGGCGATGTCCGTGGAAGAGCGGGCCACCCTGACCAACATGGCGGTGGAAGCAGGCGGATTCACCGGCATCATCGCTCCCGACGAGCGTGTGGCGCAATATCTGATTTCGCGCCGCGGAATTTCCGAAAACGAAGCCAGGCGCCTGTGCAAAGGCCTGGAATCCGATCCCGGCGCCGCCTATGAAAGCGAACTGGAGATCGACGCCGGCGGAATCGAGCCGATGCTGGCCCTGCCCGGCGATCCGGGCAAGGGCATTCCGGTAACGCATCTCGCCGAAGAGACGGCGATCGACATCGCTTACGGCGGCGCCTGTACCGCCGGCAAGCCGAGCGACATGGATCAGTACGCCGAAGTGCTGGCATGCGGGCTGGCAGCCGGCAAAACCATACCCGGTGGCGTCCGCTTCTACATCCAATTCGGATCGGCAAAAACGCGCGAATACTGCGCCAGCCGCGGCTATATCGACATCTTCCGCCGCGCCGGGGTCACCCTGGTCGAGCCGGGCTGCGGCGCCTGTATCAACGCGGGTCCGGGGGTGTCCACCCACGAGCGGCAGCGCGTGATCAGCGCGCAAAACCGCAACTTTCCCGGCCGCAGCGGTCCCGGCCAACTGTACCTGGCGAGTCCGCTGACCGTGGCGGCCAGCGCTCTGGCAGGCCGCATTACCGCCTGGCAAGGCTAACTAAACGGCTGCGGCTGCGGAGGGGCGAGGTTTCAGACACAACCGGTCCCGTGGATCGGTCGCCGTCTGTAAGTCCAACGCCTGCAACGCGAAAAAAACGAAAACCGTTCCCGCGGATCGGTCGGCTTTGATTTTGTGCGGCGCCGAAGGCGGCCTGCCCGGGCCGCTCGGCAGGCGACGACGCCTGCTCCGGTACTCCAAAAGTCCACACTACCAGGCGGCGACCATCGGTAGTCGGAAACGAGACTGCGGCCTATCTCAAGAGGTCTGCTCCCGGCAAATCGACGAGTCGGACGGCCCAACGTCAGTTTTCCGACGGCCGTTCGATATGATCGATTACAAGAATCCGAAGAGGGGCCTTCGTCGATTGCAGTCTCAGGCCCAGTTGCTCGCGCACCGCGTCCATGAACGTCACGGGATTCGGATCGGGCTGAACTTCCACACCGGGCTGCGAGGGATTATTCGGCTCAAGTGTCCATTCCAACCGATAATCGATCCTGTCCGTAATCCCGGTTCGATCGACCACCGGCCGTCCACCCCCACCCATCCGACCCAGAGACTCAGCGAGAAGAGCCGTGGTCGTGTTTCGAGATCCCTGCACAATGCGTCCGTTCTTGCCTGGCACCGATGTCGCCGATTCGCAATCAGTGGGAAACACGGCGGCGCTGGGATCGGGGATGCCCGTCGCGGGGTTCTGGCGCCCGGACACATCGCAGGGAGGTCCGTCGGCGTGCCGAATGAGCTTTGGCCCCCACTTGCCCGGCTTGATCAGAGTCAAAGCATATATTGGTATCTCCTGCGTTTCATAATGCACCGCAAGATGGAGCCGTTCCGCCAACAGAGACTGCATCATCAGGCGCATTTGGTCCTTGGTGGGGTTCCCCGCGGCTTTGGCCTCGATGTCGATTATGTCCGTATCGACCCATTTCGGCAGATGGGCTACCATCGCCTGCCTCAGGTCCGGCTGCAGCGTGAGCTTGTACGCGAACTCAATGTACCTCGGGAATGGAAAAGCAACGGACAAACGGCCGTGCGGGTTCTCCCCGCTGTCCGTCGTAAACCTGTCTCCAGAGAGAGGAAAGTTCGGCGGCCGCATGCGGGAACCGGGTTTCAGCAGCTTGACCGAGGCCACCTCGAAAGCCAGGTGGCCTCCCGCGGCGGCTTCCCAATGAGTGTCTCCCGAGGCGATTTGTGCCAGCATTGCCGGCGGGCTGGCAATACCAACCAGGACAGGCGCCATCAGAACCGCCGTTCCCGCGATCGCCAGAGCAGCTTTCTTTGCGAAGTTCAGTCCGGGGACATCCCGGGCGTCCATTATCTGCTCGATTCTTCGCTTGAGGTTCCCGCCCGTTACTCCGACGGCCGCCAACGTCAACACAGTTCTCATGCGCACGAGACCATGCAGGCAGAGTGCCCCCCTTAAATGATTGAGATTAAACGTGGACCGAATCGATAGCTGTTCGCTTTCGGGACCCCGATAGTCATCTGAGAGACGAGATCCCCATCCCCCGGTTCCCAGTCGAAGATCCGGACTACCGCATCATCGGCCGCCAACGCTGCCGCTATACCCATTACTACTTCTACATTCGAGACGAAGTGCTCGGTCCCATGTCGATGTGCGTGGGCTGCTCTTTGTCCCCTTTCACCAGCGCGCCGGTGGACCTCTCGCCCACAGCTTGTTCAACCGGCCCCCGCAGCCACAATCCAGGCCGGCCACGAAGATCGAGGCGGCCTACCGCAAGGCCGATCATTCCATCGAGCAGGTGCTGCGACTCCTGGCGGCCTGAACCGAGCCCCCCTGTCATCTTACACGCTCAAACATTCACACATTGGAGCATGTGAATATCTGAACGTTCACACGTTCAAAACTACATAGTTACACGCGTGACAGTTTACATATCTGAACGCTTGAAACTGCGCACGTCCGGCAATGCAAGCTTTAAAACTGCACCGGCGAAGTCAAGATTGTCGAATGCTTGCACTCGGACAGTCCGGGCTCCCTCGCGCCGATTGGATCGCAAAAACTCTTCTGGCCGCCGCGCCGCAGATGCCATAGCTTACACTCAAACTACATGCTCAACCGGGGCTATGCCCACACCACAATCATCATCAGCAAATACCATGGACAAACCCTGCTCTCCCACTTGGCAAACCTTTACCCCCACTCAACCCCACAAGCCTGGCAACAAAAACTGAACATCGGCGAAGTCACCCTCAACGGCGTCACTGCCACCGGAAGCGAATCGGTCACTTCAGGCCAAACCCTTGTCTGGAACCGTCCACCCTGGATCGAACCAGACTCCCCTCAGCACTTCGAAGTCCTCTTTGAAGACCCCCATCTGTTGGCCGTCAACAAACCCAGCGGGCTGCCCACCCTCCCCGGCGGCGGCTTCATGGAAAACACCCTCCTGCGCCTGGTGCAAAAGGAAACCCCCAACGCAAGCCCTGTCCACCGGTTGGGCCGAGCCACCACCGGCATCGTCCTCTTCGCCAAAACACCGCAAGTAGCCTCTAATCTGTTCGCAAACTGGAACACACCCAGAATTCAAAAAATCTACCGGGCGCTGGCTCAAAACATTGCACAGCACGACGCCTACGAAATCCTCACACCCATCGGCCTCGTACCGCACCCGCTCATCGGTTCCGTGTGGGCCGCCAACCCAAGTGGCAAACCGTCAAAGTCATTGGCAAAGGTG
>Ga0335078_10016963_pt1 | contig 10818 bp, 7 predicted proteins | sample Lox_Sample_32_FD_206711 | JGI IMG/M metagenome (GOLD analysis project Ga0335078, IMG submission 206711) | Soil microbial communities from Loxahatchee National Wildlife Refuge, Florida, United States - Lox_Sample_3.2 | ecosystem: Environmental > Terrestrial > Soil > Wetlands | place: USA: Florida... | reverse complement strand
CACGAACGGCGAGGATGAGATGAACGAGAAAATGCCGACCCAGCACAGGCCGTTGACGACGGCAAAGCCGAAGGCGGCGCGGCTGGCGAAGAACGTGCCGTAATTGGCGGCGATCCGCGCCGGCTTCAGCGCATCGCGGTCGGGCGAGGGGTGCGATTCGGCAAGCGCGAACCATGCCGCCGCGAGGAACATCAGCGCCACCAGCGCGATCGCCAGAAAAATCGCGGGCCAGCCGGCCCGCACCAGGATCGCACCGCCGAGGATGGGCGCGATGAGCGGCCCGGCGGCGAACACGGTGGTGAGGAGCGACAGCGTGTGCGCCGCGCGCGCCCCGCTCCAATGGTCGCGCACGATGGCGCGCACGATGACCGGCCCGCCGCAGCCCGCGAGTCCCTGGATGAAGCGCGCGACGACAAGCGGCTCGATCGCGCGCGACAGCGCGCACGCAAGGCTCGCGAGCGTGTAGATCGAAAGCCCGCCGAGCAGCACGGGCCGCCGTCCGAACCGGTCGGAGAGCGGGCCGCAGCCGATCTGCCCCACCGCGTAGCCGACGAGATAGAGGCTGAGCGTGAGCTGCACTTGATCGGGCGTGGCGTTGAGGCTCGCCCCCAGTTGCGGCAACGCCGGCAGGATCATGTCGATCGAGAGCACGTTCACGGTCATGAGCGCGCCCAGAAGCACGACGAAGAAACGGGATTCAGGCCCGATCACGGATTTTCCAGGCTCAGGACGCCGCTGTCGTAGTCGTAGGCGAAGAGCTCGGCATAGCGGCCCCAGTTGATCACCGTCTCGAGCACCCGTTGCGCCTCCTCCTCGGAGAGATGGTCCTCGAGCTCGGCGAGGAAGCGGGCTTCCGGTGCTGCGTGGCCCGGCCGCTCGTCGAGCACCTTGCGGATGTGCGCGACCAGCGGCACCGAGCGGCGGATATGCTCGGCGAAGATCTGCTTCCTGTGCAGAAGGTCGGCTGCGGCGAAGGTGCGGCCGGCGGGCGTCGCCTCGATGTCGCCGCCGCCGACGGTGGCGAAGCCCAGAAGCTGCAAGGTCTCGAGCAGCACCACCATGTCCTCGGTCGAGACATGCTCGCTGTCGGCGAGCTGCGGCACATCGGCGCGGCCGTTATAGGGCGGCGCCACGAGCGCCTCGAGCAGGCCCGCGAGCTGCTGGATCGACGCGTCGGGCAGGCGGTAGCCGATCTCGATCGTCTCGCCGCGCGGGCCGCGCTTGCCGCCTTCGTGGCCGGGCACGGTCGTCAGGAGCGTATAGACCTCGTCCACGATGCGACGGAAGGCGGCGCTGCTCCAGTCGCGCGGCCGCGCGATCGGCACCGGGATGTCGGCGCGGATCGTCGCCGGGTCGCTGCCGAAGACGATGATGCGGTCGGCCAGCTCGACCGCCTCCTCGATATTGTGCGAGACGATAATGATGCCCCTGGTCGGGATGCGGTGCGCGCTCCACAGATCGATGATGTCGCCGCGCAGCGTCTCGGCCGTCAGCACATCGAGCGCGGAGAACGGCTCGTCGAGCAGCAGCACGTCGGGATTGACGACGAGCGCGCGGGCAAATCCGACGCGCTGGCGCATGCCGCCCGACAGCTCCTTGGGATATGCCGATTCGAAGCCGTCGAGGCCGATCAGGTCGATCGCGGCGATCGCGCGCTGGCGCCGCTCGGCGCGCGCCACCCCTTGCGCTTCGAGCCCCAATTCGACATTGCCGAGAACGGTGAGCCACGGGAACAGGGCGAAGGTCTGGAACACCATCGCGATCCCCTGCGCCGGGCTGTTGACCGTTCGGCCGCGATATTCGACCACGCCCGAACTCGGCGGCGTCAATCCGGCGAGGATGCGCAGGAAGGTCGATTTGCCCGAGCCCGACTTGCCGAGGATCGCCACGATCTCGCCCTCGGCCAGCGCGAAGTCGATGTGGTCGATGACCAGTCGCCCGGAATGATCGGGCGTCTGGTAGGTCTTGGTGATGCTGCTCGCGGCGATCAGGCGCTGCGGCAGGGGCGAGGTCAGGTTGCGCATCAGTCGAGCCGCAGTCGTTCCTCGGCGAGGTTATAGAGGCGCCGCCACACGAGCCGGTTGAACACGAGGACGTAAAGGCACAGCACGGTAATTCCAAGCGCGAGCCGCGGGAAGTCCCCCTTCTCGGTCTCGACCGCGATATAGGCGCCGATGCCGTGCGCGGTGAGCGTGGTGTCGCCCCACTTGACGATCTCGGACACGATGCTCGCGTTCCACGATCCGCCCGACGCGGTGATGGCGCCGGTGACGAACGCCGGAAAGATCGCCGGCAGCACGAGACGCCGCCACCACAGCCAGCGCCTGACGCCGAGATTGCCGGCGACGAGCTGATAGTCGTTCGGCACCGCGAGCATCCCGGCGATGACGTTGAACAGGATGTACCATTGTGTGCCGAGGATCATGAGCGGCGACAGCCAGATCTCGGGATTAAGGCGAAGCGCAACGATCGCCGAGACCGCGATCGGGAAGAAGAGGTTCGCCGGAAAGGCGGCGAGGAACTGGATCCACGGCTGCACCTTGTGCGCGAGCGGCGGCCTCAAACCGATCCACACGCCGATCGGGACCCAGATGAGCGCCGCGAGCACGATCAGCGTGAACACGCGCACGAGCGTCAGCGCGCCCAGGAAGACCACGTATCCGACCTCGCTCCAGCCGACTTCGACGCGGACGAAAAGGTAGATGTAGTAGAGCGCGCCGAGCGCGGCCGCGCCCAGAGCGCCGACCCATACGCGATTGAGGACCGCGCGGCACCATGGCGGCATCGCCCGTCTCTCCCGCGCGCCCGCGCGCCCGCTCCGCGTCAGGCGGCTCACGGCGGAGGCGATGCCGTCGGCGGCGAACGAGACGAGGCGGAAGATGTGCGCGCGCTGCAGCATGACGAGGAACCACGGCGCCTCGACCTCCTCCTCGTTGATCTCGCCGAGCTTGAAGCGCTGCGACCAGGCCAGGAGCGGGCGGAACAGGAGTTGGTCGTAGCCAAGGATCAGCACCAGCATGGCGAGGATGGCATAGAGCACGGCGTGGAGATCGCGCTGGTCGATCGCGACCGAGATGTAGGAGCCGATGCCGGGCAACAGCACGGTGTTGCCGGCGACGCTGATCGCTTCGCTCGCCACCACGAAGAACCAGCCGCCCGACACCGACATCATCATGTTCCACACGAGCTGCGGCATCGCGAACGGCACTTCGAGCTGCCAGAAGCTCTGCCACGCGGAGAGGTGATACATCCGCGCCGCCTCGCGCAGGTCGTACGGCACCGAGCTGAACGACTGGTAGAGGCTGAACGTCATGTTCCAGGCTTGCGAGGTGAAGATCGCGAAGATCGCCGCGCACTCGTAGCCCAAGAGGCTGCCGGGAAAGAGCGCCACGAATCCGGTCACCGTGATCGAGAGAAATCCCAGGATCGGCACCGATTGCAGCACGTCGAGGATCGGCACCAGAAGCTTTTCGAGCCGCCGGCTCTTCGCCGCGGCCGCGGCATAGGCGAGACTGAAGACGAGCGAGACGACGAGCGCCAGCACCATGCGCAGCACGGTCCTGAGCCCGTATTCCGGCAGGAGCGCGGGATCGAGCGAGATGGGAAGCGCCTCGCCCGGCCGATACGGCACGTTCATCTGCCGGCTCGCCCAGCCGATCAGCACGATCGCGCCGATGACGAGCGGCAGCGCCACGCCGTCCCAGTAGCTGGGGCGAAGGCGCTGCGGCCAGGCAACGAACGGCACTCCCCATCGCTGCGGCATGGGCGAAAATCCGCGATCCCTCTCGTGGCGCCGGCGGTCTTTAGCGCATGGCCTTTGGACAGGCGACGGGAAAAGCCCCGCGTCACGGTTCTGCAATGAAGTGCCGTGTGCTAACCTGGCGCTGACGCGGAGGCGACATGGACAGCGACGTTCAGCGCGGCATCGAATATGCGCGGCCCGACGGCGCGGCGCTTCTGGGCGATCTTTATCTGCCGAAGGAGAAAGGCCCGCACCCGGTCGTGGTCGCGGTCCATGGCGGCGGCTGGCAGCAGGGCGCGCGCGAATCCTATCGCTACTGGGGTCCGTGGCTGGCGTCGCGCGGATACGCGCTTTTCGCCCCGAGCTATCGCCTCTCGAAGCCGCGCGAGCCCTCCTATCCCGCCGCGGTGAACGACATCCGCGCCGCGGTGCAGTTCGTGCAGGGCCGCGCCGGCGCGCTCGGCCTCGATCCGGCGCGCGTCGGCCTCATGGGCGATTCCGCGGGCGCGCACCTCGCCGCGATGGTGGCGCTCGCGGGCGGCGCGAACGTCAAGGCGCTGGTGGGCGTCTACGGCGTCTACGATCTCGCGGCACAGTGGAACCACGATGCGCTGTCACGGCCGCGTGATTCGATCTGCGAGAAATTCCTGGGTGCCGGGCCAATGGACGACCGCCGGCTTTACTTCGAGGCCTCGCCGATCTCTTACGCGGTCACCTCCGCCAACGCGGTCGCGGTGCTGCTCGCCTGGGGCACCGAGGACGACATCGTCGACCGCGCGACCCAGTCGGAGGCCTTTCTCCTGGCCCTGAAGCAGGCGCGGTTCTACGCGCGGAGCGTCGTCGTCCAGGGCGCCGGCCACTTCTGGAATTCCGATCCGATCGAGGAACACGACAGCTATTCCGGCCGCCTCGCGCCGCGAGTTCTTCGCTTTTTCTTGGAGAAACTTTAACCGCTTTTGATGCAAGTCTAGCTTTCATCATTGGTTAAAGGGTTTGCCCGAGGATTGCCGGTCATCACCGGCGCCTTGGGTCGTCCATGCCCCCGTCTTCCCGCACACGCAGCTTTCTGGGCTCGAAGTCGGGCCAGGGGCTGATTGCGTTCCTGGCGTTTTCGCTGGTCGTTTCGGTCGCGGTCGCCTGGGGTTTCTACAGCGCGAGCATGGGGTGGTTTGCCGCCGAGCAGCAGACCGAGCAGCGCCTCGCCGACGATTTCGCCGCGACCTATGCCGATATGCGCGCGACGAGCGCGCCGGCGCCGGCGCTCGAATCGTTCCGCGCGCAGGCGCTCGCGCGGTTCGGCGCCGGCCCCGAAATGCCGCGGCTCCTGATCCAGGCGGTGGCGCTCGGCGCGGCCTTGCTCATCGTCCTCGGCGGCGCCGGCCTGACCGCGACCCTCATCCATCACCGCCAGGCGCGCGAGCGCGAGTTGGCCCAAGAGTCGCTGCGCAATAGCGAGGCGCGGCTCCGCGATTTCGCCGCCACCGCGTCCGACTGGTTCTGGGAGCAGGACGAGACGCTACGCTTCACCTTTTCCTCGGCCGTGACGCCCGACTTGTCGGACCAGATCATGGGCAAGACACGGCGCGAGTTGTTCGAGGCGGGCGAGAATTTTGGCGTCACCGCGGCCCAGCTCGAGGCGCACGAGGCCGACCTCGCGGCGTACCGCCCGTTTCACAACATGCGCTTCCAGCGTCTCTCGGACTCGGGCGACGTCCGCTATGTCAGCGTCAGCGGCCGGCCGGTGTTCGACGACGCGGGCGAGTTCCGGGGATATCGCGGCACGGGCCGGGACGTGACGTCCGAGGTCTCGGCCGAGATCGAATTGGGCCGCCGCGTCGAGGAGCGCACCGCCGAACTGCGGAAGGCGCAGATCGAGCTGCTGCGGCGCGAAAAACTCTCGACCCTGGGTCAGCTCACTGCCACCGTGGCGCACGAGCTGCGCAATCCGCTGTCCGCCATCCGCAACACGGTGTTCGCGATCAAGGAGACGGTCTCGAGCGCCGGCCTCAATCTCGAGCGGCCGCTGAGCCGGGTCGAGCGCAACATCACGCGCTGCGACCGCATCATCGCCGACCTCCTCGACTTCACCCGGATGCGCGATTTGAACTGCTCGCCGCTCGATGTCGATGGCTGGCTCGACGACGTGCTGAACGATCAGCGCCTGCCCGACGGCGTCGTGCTGACGCGCGAATTCGGCGCCGGCAAGCGATCTGCGAGCTTCGATCCCGAGCGCATGCGCCGCGTCATCGTCAATCTGGTCGAGAACGCGGCCCAGGCGATGGCCGATCTCGACGGTCCGCGCGCCATCACGGTTCGCACCCGCGTCGCCCCCGGCGCGCTCGAGATCGCGGTTTCCGACACCGGCCCCGGCATCGCCCGCGACATCATCGGCAAGGTGTTCGAGCCGCTCTTCAGCACCAAGAGCTTCGGCACGGGCTTGGGATTGCCGACGGTCAAGCAAATCGTCGAACAACACGGCGGCACCGTGGCGATCGCGTCCGAGGTCGGGCACGGCACCGAGGTGGCGATCCGGCTGCCCATGACGGTCGACAAGGAGATGGCGGCATGACCATGCGGGTGTTCATCATCGACGACGACCGCGACCACGCCGAGAGCGTCGCCGACGTGCTCGGCATGCATGGCTTCGACTGCGAGCTGGCGTTCAGCGGCGAGGCGGGTCTTGCCCGCTTCCGCGAGGCCGAGTTCGACATCGTCTTCATGGACGTGAAGCTGCCCGGCATGAACGGCGTCGAGACGTTCTTCGAGTTCCGCAAGCTCAAGCCCGACGTCAAATGCATGCTGATGACCGGCTTCAGCCTCGAACAACTGGTGGCGCAGGCGGTCGAGGGCGGCGCGCTCGGTGTCTTGCGCAAGCCGTTCGAGGTGCGTGAGCTGCTCGAGGTGCTCGAGCAGGTGAAGCCGCGCGGCATGGTGCTCGTCGCGGACGACGATCCGGAATTCGCCAACAGCATCGAACCCGTGCTGAGGAACCACGGCTACCAGGTGCGCATCGCCCGCTCGGGCGACGAGGCGCTGGCGCTCGCCTCGCAAGGTGCGCTCAATTGCCTCATCCTCGACGTGCGCATGCCGGTGCTTTCCGGCATCGAGGTCTATCTGCGCTTGAAAGAGGCAGGCCGCGCCGTGCCGACGATCTTTATCACCGGCTTCGCCGGCGACCGCACCATGGCGCTGGCGACGCTTTCCGAGCAGAACATCCTGATGAAGCCGTTCGATCCGGCCGAGCTTCTGGTGGCGCTCGAAGCGGCGATGGCCGGCCACCCGCCGCGCCGCAAGATCGCCTGACGCCCGTGGCCACGACGCAAAAGGTCCTGATCGTTGACGACGACACGGAGTTTGCCGAGTCGCTCGTGGACCTTTTGACTCCGGCCGGATACGAAACGGTGGTCGTCGATCATCCCGAGACCGCGACCCTCGCCTTGCAGCGCTTCGATCCGGCGGTCGCCATGCTCGACGTGCGCCTCGGGCGCGCCTCGGGCGTCGATCTCTTGTCGGAGTTCCGCGCGATCCGGTCCGATCTCATCTGCGTCCTCATGACGGCGCATGTCGATACGCAATCGGCGATCGCCGCGCTGCGCCAGGGCGCTTACGACTATTTCGACAAATCGTCCGACCCGGCCGAGCTTCTGGCCGTGCTCGACCGCTGCTTCGAGAAATCGCGCCTGCAGGACGAGAACCGCCGCGCCTACGAGGCGCTGCGCGTGGCCAAGGAATCGGCCGAGAAGGCGAACCGCGCCAAATCGGAATTCCTCGCCAACATCAGCCACGAGCTGCGCACGCCCTTGAACGCCATCATCGGCTTCTCGGAAGTGATGATGCAGGGCATCCTCGGCCCCGTCGCCAACCAGAGCTATCAGGGCTATCTCAAGGACATCCACGACAGCGGCATCGACCTTCTCAACATCATCAACGACATTCTCGACCTGTCGAAGGCGGAGGCGGGCAAGCTCGAGCTGAGCGAGCAGTCGGTCGATGTCACGTCCCTCATCGACGCGGTCGCGCGCCTGATGGCGACCAAGATCGACGTGGCGGGCCTGACGCTCGAGACCACCATCGCGCCTGATCTCGGGAATCTCGTGTGCGACCGGCTGAAGCTCAAGCAGGTGCTGCTCAATCTCCTGTCCAATGCCGTCAAGTTCACGCCGCCGGGCGGCCGCATCGAAGTGTCGGCCAGCGCCGATGCCGCGACGGGATTCATCGTCGCCATCCGCGACACCGGCATCGGCATCGCCGAGGAAGACATCGCGCGCGTGCAGATGCCGTTCGAGCAGGTGGAAAGCTCGCTGTCGCGCTCGCACAACGGCACCGGCCTCGGCCTGCCGCTGACCGCGGCCATGATGGCGCTCCACGGCGGCACGCTCGCGCTGCGGAGCGAATTGGGGCGTGGCACCGTTGCCACCATCTGCTTCCCGCCCGATCGCCTCGTTGGGGCCGAGCGCGAAGGCCCGCCCTTGAAACGCAGCGCCGCGGGCTAGCGCCAGAACCGGCGCGTGGCGATGCGCGCGCCTTCCGCCATCGCCGCAAGCTTCGCCCACACGATCGCGGGATCGACTGCGGCCTGCCCGACCCAGGTGCCGAAGCCGCAATCGCTGCCGGCGATGACGTTCTCGCGCCCGACCCGCTCGGCATAGCGCGCGATGCGCTGGGCGATGAGCTCGGGATGCTCGATGAAGTTCGACTTCGATTCGATGACGCCGGGGATCAGCACCTTGCCCGGCGGCAGCTTGACCTGGTCGAACACGGTCCATTCGTGCGCATGGCGCGGATTGGCCGCCTCGAACGACAGACCGGCCGGGCGCGCGCTGAGCGCGATGTCGAGGATGTCGGCAAGCGGTACGTCGTAATGATGCGGACCCTCGTAATTGCCCCAGCACAGATGCAGCCGCATGCGCTCGGGCGGAAGATTCGCAACCGCCCGGTTCAAGGCCTCGACATGAAGCCGCGCCATGCGCCGGAATCCTTCGAGGTCGAGCGCCGCGAACTGGATGTGCCGCCCCATGGCGAGATCGGGGCAGTCGAGCTGCAGCACGAAGCCGCCGCGGACGATCGCCTCGTATTCCGGCCGCATGGCTGCGGCGATGGCGTCGAGATAGGCCTCGTAGCTCGGGTAGTAGCCGTTGTGGAAAAAGAGCGCGATCACCCCCGGCGATGCGGCGGTGAGGAAGCCGTCGCGCACCGCGATAGCGTCGAGCGCGGCACGCAGATTGGCGATGTCGGCGGCCGCGGCCGCGCCGCTTCCAGGCTTGACCGGCGCGGTGCAGCCCGGCGTCTTGCGGCGCGCGCGGCCGGGATCGCCGAACACGCGCCGCGCCATCTCGGGGAAATCGACGAGGTCCTGATATTGCAGCGGATGGCTCACCCCGCCGAACCCCTGGAGCCGGTCCTTGACGTAGGTCGCATAGCTCGGTTTCGACATCTCGCCGTCATTGACGATGTCGATGCCGGCCTCGACCTGCTTCGCCACGGTCAGGCGCACCGCCTCGGCGACCGCGTCGGCCAAGGCCAGGGGCTCGACCGGCACTCCTTCCTCCTTGGCGAACATGGTCCGGACTAGCCCGTCCGGCCGCGGCAGGCTGCCGGTATGGGTGGTCAGGAATCGCTCGGCGCTTCCCTGCATGGCTCCCCCTCCGCCGGAGTGCTTGAGCGGCCCTGCGGCGAGGTATATATAAGCCCTTAACAAACCGGCCGGCGACGCCCATATGCGGCGGTATCGCGGGTATCCGGCTGTACATTATTTCCGTTTTAAGGAAGTTCATTGCATGCGGGCGAGTTTTTCCGGCGCCCACGCCCTGGAGCGGCAGCCGGCGCAGGAAGCCGCGTCCCAGGACGCGGACCGAAGCGACGAGCGTAACCACGAGGCCGGCGCTGCCGCAGGCAGCGCTCCCGTGCCCGGCAACCTGTCCGACGACAGCGGCGGCGCGGGCGACGCGCTGCGCCGCTATTTGCGAGAGATTTCCGGGGCCGAGCTGCTCACCCGCGAGCAGGAAGTGGCGCTCGCGCAGCGCATCGAGGCGGGCCGCGCGGTTCTCTTCTCGGCGCTCTGCCGCAGCCCGATCTTCGTCGCCGAGATCAAGGCCTGGCGCCAGCGTATTGCGGCCGGGAACCTGCTGCTGCGCGAAATCATCGATCTCGCCGCCACCCGCCGCCAGATGCGCGGCGGCAGCAGCGGCGACGAGCCCGAGGTCGTGGCCGACGACGACGAGGGCGGCGGCTCGACCCTCGCCCGGATCGAAGAAGAGCTGACGCCCGCCGTCGTGGCGGCCTTCAACCGGGTCGCGCGCCGTGCCGCCAAGGCCGAGGCGGCGCTCCATCCGATCGTGCTCGACGGGCTTGCGATCGACCGCTTGGCCGCGCGCCTGCGCGAGCTGTCGCGCAAGCTTGCCGAATCCGAAGGCCGGCTCGCCCGCCTCGTCGAGACCGCGCGGGTCGACCGCGCCGACTTCATCCAGAGCTACACCCAGGCGGAATCGCCGGCCGCGTGGCTGGCGAGCCTCGGCCGGCGCCGGGCGCCCGGCTGGGCGCGCTTGCGGCACGAATCGGGCGACTCGGTCAAGGCCGCCGTCGCCGAGATCGCCGAGCTGCTCGCCACGGCCGGGCATAACCGCGCCCAGTTCCGCGCCCTCATGCTCGAGCTGCAGCGCGGCCTGCGCGATTCCGAGCGCGCCAAGGACGAGATGGTGCGCGCCAATCTGCGCCTCGTCACCTGGATCGCGCGGCGTCACGTCAATCGCGGCCTGCCGCTCACCGACCTCATCCAGGAAGGCAATATCGGCCTGATGCGCGCGGTCGAGAAGTTCGACTGGCGCCGCGGCTACAAGTTCTCGACCTATGCCACCTGGTGGATCCGCCAGGCGTGCTCGCGCGCGCTCGTGGATCAGGGCCGCCTCATCCGCATCCCGTCGCACATGACCGACGAGGCGCGCCGCGTGATGCGCATGGAGCGCCATCTCGCCGGCGAGCTGCGCCGCGCGCCGACCGAGGGCGAGCTTGCCGACCGGCTCGGCATGCCGCTTGCCAAGGTGCGCACCGTGCTCGAGCTGGTGCGCGAACCCGTCAGC
>Ga0335078_10016962_pt1 | contig 10818 bp, 9 predicted proteins | sample Lox_Sample_32_FD_206711 | JGI IMG/M metagenome (GOLD analysis project Ga0335078, IMG submission 206711) | Soil microbial communities from Loxahatchee National Wildlife Refuge, Florida, United States - Lox_Sample_3.2 | ecosystem: Environmental > Terrestrial > Soil > Wetlands | place: USA: Florida... | reverse complement strand
ACGAGCGCCCTCTTTCGCTTTGACTTCGGCCATCTTTTGCGATAAATTGATGCAGTTGAGTTATTAGTTGTGAAGCTTTCGCGTTGTCCTTCGCTCTCGGACGCTCACGTACCTGGCAACTGTCGGGTGTGGGCTTTGAGGTCCTCCTCCTAGGCTTTTGGCCTTTCGCCTGCCGTGAGCGATTCTGCCACTCCTTTAGCGGCTGATCGATCTTCAGTGGTTGCCGGACAACGGACAATTGGTCATTATGCGAAAGGTCATGGTCAGCGTGTGGAACGGAGAGGCCCCTCTATTGAGAGGGCTTCTTTTTCCCGGGCTGTGGGTCCTCGCCGCCCTTTATGGGGCCGGACTGAAGATACGAGAGGGCCTCTACCGCAAAGGTTTGATAAGGACCGAGAAGCCGGCAATCCCCGTCATAAGCGTGGGGAATATATCGCTCGGGGGAACGGGCAAGACCACCGTGGTGGCCATGCTTTCGGAAGAGTTGAGACGAAGGGGCCACAAGCCGGCCATTATTATGAGGGGCTACAAGAAAGAGAAAGAGGGTACCTTTGCCGTAGACCCCGCTCGCGACACCGCTCGAGAGGCTGGCGATGAAGCGATGATGCTCGCGAGAAGGACGAAACTTCCCGTAGTGGTGGGAAAGCGAAGGGGGGAAGGGATCAGGAAGGCTGTCGAGGAGTTCGACGCAGACATAGTGGTCTTCGATGACGGATATCAGGTGCGCGACGTGGAGAAGAAGGTCGAGGTACTCGTGTTGAACGGCGGGCAAGGGGCTGCGTCCCTGCGCCTGTTTCCCCTCGGCGCCCTGCGGGAGCCTTTGGATGCTGCGAAGAGGGCCGACATAGTCTTGATGAATAAGGGTGATCCCGGCGATCCGCTTCGCAGGCTCGTGCAGAATATACCCGCTTTCCGTGTCCGCTACCGGCCTCTCCACCTTTACAACCTGAAGAGAGGGGCGACGACGGATTTCCGTTATGTGAAGGGCAGGAGGGTTCTCGCTTTCTCCGGACTCGGAGATAATGCCTCCTTTTTTTCGCTCCTGAGGGAGATTGGAGCGGACGTGGTAAGGTGCGTGGAATTCCCCGACCACCATCGGTACGACGAGTCCGATTTGAGGCGCATGGAGTCCTACGCTGACGTGGAGCTATTGGTGACTACGGAAAAGGATGCCGTAAAGATGGACGGCATGGAGGTAAGCGACGGCCTTTTTTATCTCTCCGTAGAGGCACAGATAGAGGATGGAGAAAGGTTCGTGGATCTGGCCTTGAGAAAGGCGGGGGCGTGAGATGAAAGAAAGGATATTCATATTCGACACCACCCTGCGGGACGGCGAGCAGTCCCCGGGAAACACGATGAACTCGCAGGAGAAGCTCAGGGTGGCGAAGCAGCTCGAGACCCTGGGAGTCGACATCATCGAGGCGGGCTTTCCTATTGCTTCCGACGGGGACTTCGAATCGGTGAAGCAGATCGCCGAATCGGTGAAGGGGAGCGAGGTAGCCGGGCTTGCGCGGGCCAATTTCGCGGACATCGACCGGGCCTGGGAAGCCGTGAAGGGTGCGGCAAAGCCACGCATCCACACGTTCATCTCTACGTCGGACATACATCTGAAGTACCAGCTCCGTAAGAGCCGCGAAGAGGTCCTGAAAATAGCGGAAGAGTCGGTAAAAAGGGCAGTCGGTTACATATCCAACGTGGAGTTTTCGGCCATGGATGCGACGAGGAGCGATCGGGATTACCTTTGCGCCGTCCTCGCGGCAGCCATCAAGGCCGGCGCCACCACCATCAATGTCCCTGATACTGTGGGCTATGCGGTGCCCGATGAATTCGGCAAGCTCATCCGGTACATCCTTGAGCATGTTCCGAATATCTCGCGGACCATCATAAGCGTTCATTGCCACAACGATCTAGGTCTCGCCGTTGCCAATTCCATCGCAGCAGTGAGGGCAGGTGCGAGACAGGTGGAATGTACCATCAACGGTATCGGCGAGCGATCGGGCAACGCGGCCCTGGAAGAGATAGTGATGATCCTGAGGACGCGCAAGGACGCCTTCGGCGTGGACACGAGGGTCGTGTCGGAGAAAATATACCCGACGAGCAGGCTTATCACGTCGGTGACCGGGGCGCCTGTGCAGCCGAACAAGGCGATAGTGGGGACGAACGCCTTCGCCCATGAGTCGGGTATTCATCAGGACGGGCTGCTCAAGGCCAAGTCGACCTATGAGATCATGACCCCGGAGTCGGTGGGCATCCCCAAGAGCTCCCTCATTCTCGGGAAGCATTCGGGCAGGCACGCGTTTCGGGAGAGGATAGACAATCTCGGTTACACCCTCGACGACAAGGAGTTGAATCTTGCCTTCAAGAGATTCAAGACCCTGGCCGATATGAAGAAGGACGTCTACGATGAGGACATCGAGATGATCATCATGGACGAGGTGGTTCGCGTGCCGGAGAAATACAGGATGGCTTACCTGAGCGTCGTCTGCGGAAATATGGCCATTCCGACCGCGACCGTAAAGATCGAGGTCGACGGTCATTCCTTTCAGGAGGCATGTTTCGGCGACGGACCGGTGGACGCGACGCTGAAGGCCATCCAGAAGATCATCAAGACGAAGAGCAAGTTCGTCAAGTTTTACGTGAACGCCATCACGGGAGGAACCGACGCGCAGGGCGAGGTCTTCGTGAAGCTCGAGGAAGGCGGGTCCACAGTGATCGGAAAAGGCGCCGACACGGACGTCATCGTCGCCTCCGGAAAGGCGTACATAAACGCCCTCAACAAGCTTGACTTTGTGAGGCGGCGAAAGGTGAAAGGGGGTGTAGAATGGGCATGACCATGACGGAAAAGATACTGGCTGCGCACACGGGGAAGGAGCGCGTCGAGCCGGGGGAGATCATCGAGGCGAGGCTCGATCTCACCCTCGCCAATGACATCACGGCCCCCCTCTCGTTGGAAGAATTCGAGAAGGCGGGCGCTAAGGCGGTCTTCGATCCGGAACGGGTGGTCTTAGTTCTGGACCATTTCACTCCGAACAAGGACATCCTTTCTGCCGAGAACTGTAAGACCATCCGGGCCTTCGCAGCTAAGTACGGCATCACGAACTTCTACGAGGGGGGCGCCTGCGGCATCGAGCACGCCCTTCTGCCGGAGCAGGGTCTTGTGGTTCCAGGAGACCTCGTGATAGGGGCGGACAGCCACACGTGCACGTATGGAGCCCTGGGCGCCTTCTCGACCGGCGTCGGGAGCACGGACCTTACCTACGGCATGATCATGGGGTCCCTCTGGTTCAAGGTGCCGGAGAGCATCAAGTTCGTCTGCACCGGGAAATGGCAGCGCTGGGTCGCGGGGAAGGATCTCATCCTCCACATCATCGGGTTGATAGGCGTGGAAGGGGCCCGCTACGAGGCCATGGAGTTCGCAGGCAGCGCCATAGAGGCGCTCTCCATGGACTCGAGGCTCACCATTGCGAACATGGCCATCGAGGCGGGGGCGAAGAACGGCATATTCAAGGTGGATGCGAAGACGCTCGACTATGTGGCAGGCCGGGCCAAGAGGCCTTACAAGGTCTTTGAGAGCGACCCGGACGCCTATTACCGGAAGGTTTACGAGATCGATGTGAGCGGCCTCTCGCCCCAGGTTGCCCTTCCCTTCCTGCCCTCCAACGCCAAGCCTGTGGAAGAAGTAAAGGGCGTCGCCATTGACCAGGCGGTGATCGGGTCGTGCACGAACGGCAGGCTCGAAGACCTGCAGATGGCCGCGGAGATCCTTAAAGGCAAGAAGGTTGCCAAGGGCGTGAGATGCATCATCATCCCGGCCACGCCGGACATCTACCATACAGCCCTTACGCGGGGGTATTTCGAGACCTACCTCGACGCAGGCTGCATCATCTCGCCCCCCACGTGCGGACCCTGCCTTGGCGGCCATATGGGCGTGCTCGCGCGGGGCGAGCGCGCCGTGTCGACCACGAATAGGAATTTCGTGGGGAGAATGGGACACCCCGAAAGCGAGGTCATTCTTGCGGGCGCGGCTGTCGCGGCTGCGAGCGCAATAAAGGGTGAGATAGCCCATCCTGCGGAGGTGCTTTGATGATGAAAGGGAGAGTCTGGAAATTCGGCGACAACATCGATACGGATATCATCATCCCCGCCCGCTACCTGGCCCTGACAGACCCTGCGGCCCTCGGGGAGCACTGCATGGAGCCCATGGTGCCCGACTTTGCCAAAAAGGTGCAGAAGGGGGATATCATAGTGGGGGGTGCGAACTTCGGCTGCGGCTCCTCGCGGGAGCACGCGCCTTTGGCCATAGCTGCTCTCGGCATACCCGTGGTCATCGCGAAGAGCTTCGCGCGGATATTCTACAGGAATGCTTTTAACAAGGGCCTTCCCCTCCTCGAGGCTGACGTGTACGACGTTGTCAAGGAAGGGGAGATCGTGGAGGCCGATCTCTCATCCGGCATCATCAAGGCCGGAGGAAAAGAAATCAAGGCAAAGCCCATACCTCCTTTCATGCTCGAACTGATCCGCGAAGGGGGCTTGATCAATCACCTGAGAAAAGTGCTGGGGGATAGGAAATGAAATCATTCACCGTAGCTGTTGTCGGCGCCACCGGGGCCGTAGGGAACGAAATGATCGAGATACTCGAGCAGCGCAAATTCCCGGTGAGAGACCTTAAGCTCCTCGCTTCCGAGAGGAGCTTCGGCCTGAGCCTCGGCTTCAAAGGGCACGAGGTGGCGGTCGACGTGCTGAAAGAGGACTCCTTCAAGGGGGTGGACATAGGGCTCTTCTCCCCGGGTGGGGCAGTGAGCCAGAAGTTTGCGCCCATCGCAGCGCGGAGCGGATGCGTCGTCATCGACAATACGAGCGCCTTTCGCATGGAGCCCGACGTGCCGCTCGTCGTGCCTGAGGTGAACGCTCATGCGGTGAAGGACTACAAAAAGAGAGGGATCATCGCCAATCCCAACTGCTCGACCATCCAGATGGTGGTGGCCCTCAAGCCGCTCCATGACGCGGCCCGCATCAAGAGAATAGTGGTCTCCACGTATCAGGCTGTGTCGGGAACGGGCAAGAAGGCCATTGCCGAGCTCGAGGGCCAGGTGACGGCCATCTACGGAAACAGGGAGATCGTGCACAAGGTCTATCCCCATCAGATCGCCTTCAATTGTCTGCCCCACATCGACGCCTTCCTTGAAAACGGGTACACGAAGGAAGAGATGAAGATGGTGAACGAGACGAAGAAGATCATGGAGGACGACTCTATCCTGGTGACGGCGACCACGGTGAGGGTGCCTGTCTTCTACGGCCACTCGGAATCGGTGAACGTCGAGTTCGAGAGAGACCTCTCCCCGGACGAGGCGAGAAGCATCCTCTCGAAGGCGCCGGGGGTGGTCGTGGCGGACGATCCGGGCAAGGCCATCTATCCCCTGGCGATCTACGCGGCGGGAAGGGACGAGACCTTCGTGGGAAGGATAAGGAGGGACGAGTCGATCGCCCATGGTCTCAACATGTGGATCGTCTCCGACAACATCAGGAAAGGCGCAGCCCTGAACGCAGTCCAGATCGCGGAGGTACTGGCGGAAAAATACCTATAGCCGGGGCCTGTGGGGCAAGAGCGGGAGAAAAGGCTTCGGGCGGACACGCAAGGTAAGACCGGTCCGCAAGAAGGAATCGGCCGCGACCCCTGGACACGCCAAAGACCGGCCCTGAGAATGGCAGCTCAGTTCCCTTTAGCGCGATGAGAAGCTCTCGTATACTTCGTCCAGCGACACCTCGAGATCGTGTACCTGCTTCTGCACCCTTTCAGCCAGGGATTGGTCGAACTGCGCGACCGTTCCGCACGCGTAGCAGCTGTGCGCCTTGCCGGGGAGGAATTTCTTGAGATCGAGCATGAACTCCTTCTTGCACTTCGGGCACTGTGGCCTCAGTTCCACGTAAAGTTGTCTGTCCTTGAATGAGCCGAGCATTGACAACCTCCTTTTTGCTCTCACAGGGTGCCGGTAGCGATTCTCTTCCGGCGGGCGCGGCTTAAGACACGCCGCCCACGCCTCTTCACTTCTGGCAAAACAAAAAGAGATGATCGTCAGATCCTTCTCTCATCCTCTTCCGGGGGCTCATCCCGCATTGGCGCCTGCACGTCCCGTATCATCGCGATCTCTTCTTCAATGCGTGCTATCTCGGACTTCAACTGAGAAACAGCGGCAAGCCTTTCCTTGAGGAAAGGGAATTCCACGACAACCGGCCTCCCGGCCGCATGCTCCCTGTAGACATGCTCCCCGATCTCTCCGTACGTTTTCTGGATTCTTTTCTGGATCCGCATGATATCCATCTTTCTCGCCGCGACTCTGGCCTGCCTTTCCACATTCAGGGCGATCCCTTCCGCTGTCTCTTTGAGAGTCTTCAGGCCCTCGCCGGTCTTTTTCACGAAGTCATCCATGATTGCCATAATGGCCTCCTGCAAGGTGAAACGCTCTCTCCGGAACCTACTTTGGCGCTGTCTTTTATAGTATACTATCTTTTGATTGGCAATAATGATCAGGTTTAACGACATCGTGGAACAGATGCTCAAGTACAATCCGCAGGCCGATGTGGATATGCTAGAGCGCGCCTACGTGCTCTCTGCTAAGGCCCACAAAGGCACGGTGAGACTCTCCGGCGAGCCTTACCTGATCCATCCCCTCGAAGTGGCGTACATCCTCACGAAGATGAACCTGGATGTTCAGAGCGTGGTGTCTGGTCTCCTCCATGACACGCTTGAAGACTCCTATCTTACGAAGGAAGAGCTGGAAGAGTATTTCGGAACGGAAGTCGCCGAGTTGGTCGACGGAGTCACCAAGATAAGCAGGATCAAGTTGTCTGCGTCCGAAGACAGGCAGGCGGAGAATCTGAGGAAGATGATCCTCGCCATGAGCAAGGACATCCGTGTCATCCTCATCAAGCTGGCCGATCGCTACCACAACATGAAGACGCTCAATTTCCTGCCGCCGGAGAAGCAGGCCGAGATCTCGAGGGAGACCCTCGACATTTACGCGCCCTTGGCCCACCGCCTCGGCATCGAATGGCTCAAAGGCGAGCTCGAGGACCTCACCTTCAAGTACCTGAAGCCTGCGGAATACAAGACGATAAGCGAGAACATCGCCCGGAAGAAGAGGGAGCGGGACGCCTACATCGCGGAAGTGAAGGACCTCATCAAGAACCGATTGGAACAGCTGTCCGTGAAATGCGAGGTGTCGGGAAGGGCGAAGCGCCTTTACAGCATCTACAGAAAAATGATCCTCGACAAGCTCGACATAGACCAGATCTATGACATCACCGCCTTCAGGGTGCTGGTCGGCTCAGTGAGGGAATGCTACGAGGTCCTCGGCTACATACATGACCTCTTCAAGCCCATCCCGGGCAAGTTCAAAGACTACATTGCCCTCCCCAAGGCGAACATGTACCAGTCCCTCCATACTGCGGTCATAGGCCCATACGGAGAGAAGATCGAGATACAGATCAGGACATACGAGATGCACAAGATCGCCGAAGAAGGCATTGCGGCGCACTGGAAATATAAGGAGGGGAAGGTCTTTGACGCCAAGGAGGACAAGATGTTCGCCTGGCTCAGGCGCATCATCGAGCGGCAGGAGGAGCTCAAAGACAACAAGGAGTTTCTGGAAAGCTTCAAGATCGACCTCTTCCCCGATGAAATCTACGTCTTTACCCCCCGGGGGGACGTGAAGGAGCTGCCACGGGAGGCTACGCCCGTCGATTTCGCCTATGCCGTCCACTCGGAGCTTGGTCACAAGTGCGTGGGGGCGAAGGTAAATGGGAAGCTGGTGCCCCTAAGGACCCCCCTCAAGAGCGGCGACACGGTGGATATCCTCACGAACCCCACCCACAAACCGAGCAAGGATTGGTTGAAGTTCGTCGTCACCTCCAAGGCCAAGACGAAGATCCGCCAGTGGATAAAGGAGGAGCAGAGGGGCAGAAGCATAGAGCTCGGGAGGTCCCTCATAGAAAAGGAATTGACGAAACACGACTTCAGTCTGCCTCAGATGCTGAAGTCGGGCGAGCTCCAGGCCCTTGCGAAAGACTTCTCCTTCGAGACCGAGAATGACCTCTTCGCTGCCGTTGGCTATGGGCTCTACACCCCCCTTCAGGTCCTGGGAAAAGTGATTCCGGAGGCGCCCAAGGTTGGAAGGCTCCAGAAGATCCTGAGCTCCCTGCGGAAGAGCAAGGACGACGCGATCAAGATCAAGGGCATCGACGGCCTGGTCGTCAAGTTTGCCAAGTGCTGCAATCCCATTCCCGGAGACAAGATCCTCGGATTTATCACGAGGGGGAGGGGGCTCACAGTCCATCTGGAGGACTGTCCCAACGTACTTGCCTATGACGCTCAGAGAAAGGTGGAGGTTTCATGGGAGCTGGACAAGGAGTATACCTACGCGGTGAAGCTCCGCATCTCAGGAGACGACAAGAAAGGCCTCCTCTCCGACATCAGCTCGGTCATCTCATCGGGCAAAGCGAACATCGTCCAGGCCCAGGCATTCGCCTACCCCGACAGATCGGCAGTCACCGTTTTTGAGGTGGAGCTTCAGAACGCGGCCCAACTGCAAAAAATCATGAAATCCGTGTTAAAGGTGCGGGGGGTCAAGTCGGTGGAGAGGCTGAGGAGCAGCAGCTAAACCGCCTTCAGTACGCGTCCCTTCTTGATGCACTTCGTGCACACGCGAGCCCGCTTCGGAGTGCCGTCCTTCATGATCCTGATGCTTTGAAGATTGGGGAGCCACTGCCTCTTGGTCCGGTTGTGCGCGTGGCTGACGTTATAGCCGATTTGCTTTCCCTTGCCGCATATATCACAAATCCTTGCCATGTCGACTCCTCATTATCGACAGCCCTTCGATAAGGACGGTCTTTCGCTTCGGCGAAGCTATCAGAAGCACTCAGTTTAACCGGTCGTGCCAGCAAAGTCAATACTTTTCGGGCCTGTGCAAGCCCCGCGGCCTTCCGCTGTGCTTCGGTCCCGTGTCAGCCTCCCCGGTCGGCGTTTTCGGGATAGGATGCATTCCAAAAGGTGCCCTCGCCTAGTTGTTTGTGATAATATGCACAATATTTTGTTGACAAACAGGCTGTATACATATAAAACTATTATTGGCCCTCTGGTGGGGATGCGCCCCTTCGGCTTTCCCGATTGTGACAAAGTACACAATATGTTCTCAAATAAAGCCGGGGATGCTCTGCCGGGAACCGTGCGCTTGGGCCTGCGGCGCTGGCAATGATTAGCTAATATACGAATAGAGGAGGCTTCACATGGCGGACGACAAATCTACCATCAGCAGCATGATGGAGGAAACGCGGAAGTTTCCACCCTCAAAAGAATTCGCGGATCAGGCGTACGTGAAGAGCAGGGAACAGTACGAAAAGATGTGGAAGGAGTCGGTGGAGAACCCGGAGAAGTTCTGGGGAGGCGTTGCCAACGACCTCTTCTGGTTCAAGAAGTGGGATACGGTGAACCAGGAGAATTTCGCCAAGGCCGAAATCAAATGGTTTATGGGCGGCAAGACGAACATCTCTTACAATTGTCTCGACTATCAGATCGAAAAGGGGAAAGGCGACAAGGTAGCCATTCTGTTCCAGGGTGAGCCAGATGACGACGTAAGAAAATTCACGTACAAGGAGCTGCTCAAGCAGGTCTCCCGGTTCGCCAACGTGCTCAAGAAGAAGGGCGTGAAGAAGGGCGACAGGGTCGCGATCTATCTGCCCATGATCTCTGAACTGCCCATGGCCATGCTCGCGTGCGCGCGCATCGGAGCGATCCACACCATCGTCTTCGGGGGCTTCTCCGCAGAAGCGTTGAGGGACAGGATCCTCGCCGCAGGGGCTGACGTGCTCATCACGGCGAACGGCTACTGGCGCTCCGGCAAGCATGTGAGCTCGAAGGCGAGCGCCGACTCGGCTTGCGATCTCTGTGAGAAAGAGGGCCATAAGGTCAAGAGCGTCATCGTGGTCAAAAGGCTGGACGGCCTCGATGTGCCCATGAAGGCAGGGAGAGACACCTTCTGGGGCGACGAAGTGGCGGCCGCGGGGATCGAGGACACTTGCCCTGCCGAGCCGATGGACGCTGAAGATCCCTTGTTTATCCTCTACACTTCGGGCTCAACGGGAAAACCGAAGGGCGTCCTCCACACGGTGGGCGGCTACATGGTCTTCGTTTACAGTAGCTTCAAGTACATCTTCGATTACAAGGACAAGGACATCTTCTTCTGCACCGCCGACATAGGGTGGGTAACTGGCCATTCGTACATCGTTTACGGTCCCCTCACGAATGGCGCGACATCCATCGTCTTTGAATCTGTCCCCACCTACCCCCAGCCTGACCGGTTCTGGCAGATAATCGAGAAGTTCAAGGTCAGCATATTCTACACCGCGCCGACCGCCATCAGGGCCATCGCCAGGGAAGGGGAGCAATGGCCGGCCAAGAGGGACCTTTCCTCACTTCGGCTCCTTGGCTCAGTTGGCGAGCCCATCAACCCCGAGGCATGGATGTGGTACCACAAGAACATCGGGAGAGAGAAATGCCCGATCGTCGATACGTGGTGGCAGACAGAGACCGGCGGCATCCTCATCACGCCCCTGCCCGGTGCCTGGCCCACGAAGCCCGGCGCAGCGACGCTCCCGTTCTTCGGTGTCGACGCTGTTGTCTTGAAGCCGAGAAGCTCGGGGTCGGAGCGCGCTGTCGAGGCGGGCGTGAACGAAGGCGGCGAGCTCTGCATCAGAAGATCGTGGCCGGGCATGATGAGAGGCGTTTACAATGACCCGGAGCGGTTCTACACCACCTATTTCGTC
>Ga0335078_10016961_pt1 | contig 10818 bp, 11 predicted proteins | sample Lox_Sample_32_FD_206711 | JGI IMG/M metagenome (GOLD analysis project Ga0335078, IMG submission 206711) | Soil microbial communities from Loxahatchee National Wildlife Refuge, Florida, United States - Lox_Sample_3.2 | ecosystem: Environmental > Terrestrial > Soil > Wetlands | place: USA... | reverse complement strand
AGCCTCGCCGTGCTCGACCGGCGCGACGTCCTGGTGTTCCTGGAGCGCCACCCCGAGGCCTGGCCGCGCATCGTCGAGGTGCTGTGCGAGCGCTTTCGCGAGAACACGCAGCACGCCGCCGAAGTGTCGCTCATGCAGCTTCCGGCGCGGCTCGCCAAGGCGCTCATTCGCATGGACAGCGAGCGCAGCGCCGGCGGCAAGCCGCTGTCCCAGCGCGATCTCGGCAACATGGTCGGCGCCGCGCGCGAAAGCGTGAACAAGTGCCTCAACGAATGGCAGCGCCGCGGCGTCATCCGCATCGAAGACGCGTCGATCGCGATCCTCGACCGCGACACGCTCGAGGAATTATCGCACTGAGGACGGGCTCACGCGGCGGCGCGGGCCGGGGCCGAGGGATCGAGCGCTTCGCGCAGGTGCTGGAACGCGAGCCGCATGCGCGACTTGACGGTACCGAGCGGGATCGCAAGGCAGCACGCGATCTCGCCGTGCGACTTGCCCTCGTAGAAAGCGAGGCTCACCACCGCCGCCTGCTCCTGCGGCAGCGCCTCGAGCACGGCGCGCACGCGGCGCTGCTCGTCGGATGCGGTGAGGCGCGCGTCGGGCTGCGGCACCGGCGGGGGCTCCAGCAGCGGCTCGGTCGGGTCGATGGCGCGGCGCTGCTCGCGGCGGAGCGCGTCGATGCGCAGATTGCGGGCGATGGTGAAGATCCATGAGCTCACCGCCGACTTCGCAGGATCGTAGCTCTCCGACTTGCGCCAGACCGTGAACATGACGTCCTGCACCAGCTCGTCGGCCAGCTCTTCGCTGGTGCCGAGCTTCTTCATGTAGGCCTTGAGGCGCGGCGCGAAATAATTGAACAGCTCGAGAAAGGCCTGGGTGTCGCGGCCGTGTGTCACCGCCTCAATCAGGCGGCGGTGGCGTTGCCCGGCCTCGCCCGGCACCGGAAACCGCGTGACCGTCGCCGCCACACGCGCGAAAGTCTGGCGCGAGATGTGGCGGTCGGATGCAAGAACGGCGGTGTTCATCGGACTTCCCCTGTCTCCCGTGCCGCGTCTCGAAGTGCGGCTTACGGTTGTCATAAGAGCAGGGTTCGCCCCAATCCCTTGTGAGGCGGCTCACAGCGCCCGTGTTTTTTTGCGGAATCGGTGATCTAAGTCACAGGATTCGGCGTCTTTTAAGGGTTCGGCGCGGCGCGCCCGTCCGAAAGCGGGCCGGGGCAGGCCGCCTGCGCCCGCCCCGGGATCGGCAGAAAGCGGCGCCCCTAGCCGCGCGCGGCGGCGTCGAGCGCCTCGCGCCGGCCGAGCCCCATGCCAGCGAAGCGCACGTAATAGAGCCGCGCCAGGATGAAGCTCGCGATCGTGCCGATCGCGAGCGGCACGATCAGCGCGAGATAAAGCTGCTGCACGGCAAGGTGCATGTCGATCAGCACGCCCGCGACATAGGGGCCCGCGACCGCGCCGCACCGCCCGACCGCGAACGCCCAGCCCGAGCCGTTCGAGCGGATCGAGGTCGGATAGATCATGGCCGAGGTCGCATTGAGGCCGAACTGCAAGCCCAGAAGCGTGAAGCCGCAGAAGAAGATGACGCCCATCAGGAACATCTCGCTCCCCCCGGTCGCATAGCCGGTGAAGGGCGCGATGAGAAGCGACACGACGAACAGGACGCAGACCGGCATCAAGCCCATCTTGTCGATCGGCCGCGAGAGGGCGAGCCCGCCGAGCGTGCCGCCGATCTGGAACACCGACGTGCTGAGATAGGCGTCGGACAGCGGGATGTGCGCCTGCGCCAGCACGGTCGGGAGGAACTGGTTCATGAAATAGAACGACATGAGGTTGCAGATGAAGCAGATCCACAAAAGCGGCGTGATCCACGCCATGCCGTCCTGGAACAGCTGCTGCGGATGGAATTTGGCATAGATCTTCTCGTCGGCGACGACGAAGCGCGTCTGCGGACCGATGTCGCGCGCCCCACCCATCGCCGCGACGATGCGCGCGACCTTGTCGCGGTTCTCCTCGCGCACCACGAGATGCTTCAGCGATTCCGGCAGCCAGAAAAGGGCGGCGAGGCCGACGACGAGCGGCGCGATGCCGCCGATGAAGAACAGCCCCTGCCAGCCATAGGCTGGAATGAGCTTGTTGGCGATCAGACCCGGCACCGCGCCGCCGAAGGTGATGCCGGTGAACATGAGGATGATCATGGTGGCGCGGGCGCGCTTGGGCGCGAACTCGGCGTTCAAGGCGATCGTGTTTGGCAGCATGCCGCCGATGCCGATGCCGGTGAAGAAGCGGTAGGCGGCAAGGCTCTCGAGCGTATGCGACGCCATGGTGAGGAGGCTGAACACGCCGATCATCAGGCACGACAGCACGATCGCCGTCCTGCGGCCAAAGCGGTCGCCGATCCAGCCGAAGATCGGCGAGCCGAACAGGATGCCGAAGAGCGCGGCGCTGAACGCCGTGCCGAGCGCCGCCATGCTGGTGAGGTGCCATTCCCGCACCAGCGACGGCCCGGCCGACCCGACCGTGCCGATGTCGTAGCCGTCGAACAGGATGATGAAGAAGCAGAAAATCACGATCATCGCGTTGAACCGGTTCATCCGGCGCTCGTCGATGAAGTGGGTTACGTCGAAGGTCTGCTGGCTCGCCATGTTTCCTCCTGGCCGCGGCGGCGTTTTGCCGCAGCGCCCGTTTTCGGCGCGGAGTTTAGCCGCGGCGGCCGATTCGGGTCGCGTGGGAAGTGTCCCACAAGGTCCGATGGGCCGGAGGTTGGCGATATAAGAGGGGTAAAACCTGAGGCGAGGCGGCGACGCGCGCGCCGCCTCGACGGCTCAGAACCCGCCGCCTTGGTTGCCGCCATAGCCCGGCGCGGTTACGCCGGTCGCGGGATCGACCGGGTCGCCGTCGCCGTTGCGCAGATTGGACCAGGCCGGCACCTTGTTGGGATTGTAGGGCGTGGTGCCCGGCTGCTGCGCGGGGGGCTGCGTCGCCACCTGCGGCGGCGACTGCGGTGGCATCGTGTCGTCGGCAAGAGCAAGCGTGGGGAGCCCGAGCGCGAGTACGCCCAGGCCGAGCATGGTAACGATGGTCTTTCTCACAACAATTCCTTTCGAAAGGTCTGACTCGCAACGGCAATAGCGGTACGCGCCCGCGCCCGCGCCGACAAGCGTTGGCTCGTCATGAAGTGATTGCGAAAGGCACGGGGATGTTCCCCGCCGCGGCCGCTTAAAATGCTGACCCGTGGCGCCGGCTTCAGCTCACGGCTTCTTCGCCACGCTGTACGGAAAGATGAAATCGCCGGTCTTTTTCTCGTCCGGCCACACGATCGCCTCGTGCGTCACGTCCCGGAACTGATCGACCGAGTTGCTGGTTACGTGCTGGAACTGGGTCGAGAACTGGCCTGACTTTGTCCACTCGCCGTCCGGGCCGAAACTGATCGTGCCGACCACGGTTTTGAACGCATGGCTGTGGATGTATTGCGCGATCTTGTCCTGGTCGAGGCTTTGCGTCGCCGTGACCGCCTCAGCCAGAACCTGGCCGGCGGAATAGCCGAATGGCGGAAAGGCATAGCCCAGGGGATCGAGCCCCTCCTTGGCGCTCACTTGCGCGTATTTGTCGAGGAGGTTTCTGAGCTCGGGCGTCATCACGCTCGGCACCGGCAGGAACGCCTCGGTGTTGACGATGCCGTTCATGAGCGGTCCGAGTTGCATCTTCACCGCGGTGATGATGAGGCCGATCAGCGTGCCGCCGAACATCTTGGGCTGGAGCCCGATCTCGTTCGCCGCACGCACGATGCCGACCGAATCGGGCGGATAGGCCGCGACATAGACGATGTCGGGATTGGCCGCCTGGATCGCGCGCAGGATCGGCGCGTAGTCGGTCGTGCCGGGCGGATAGGCGCGGTCGAACACGGTGGTGAAGGGCAGGTCTTTCAGATTGGCGCGCGCGCCGGCAATCGCGTTCTGCGAGAACTCGGCGTCGGCGCCGACGATCGCCACCGTCTTCAGCTCGTCCTTGTGCTGCATGGCGAGCGCGAAGAAGCCGGTCGAGAACGATTTCTCCGGCTCCGGCCCGGACGGCAGCATCGAGAAATAGCGCGGATAGTGGAATTTGCTGTTGGCGGCGTTGGCGAGGATGCCGATCGTCGTCATGTTGTGTGCGGCGATGACCGGGATGGCGGGCGCCACCATGTTGGTGGCGTAGGGGCCGATCAGGAGATCGACCTTGTCCACCTCCATGAGCTTCGTATAGATCGGCGGCACGTTCGAAGGATTGCTCTGGTCGTCGTAATAGACGATCTCGACCGGCCGGCCCAAAAGCCCGCCCTTGGCGTTGACGTCGTCCTTCCAGATCTCGAGCGCCGCCAAGACCTGCTTGCCGATGGCGGCGACGCCACCGGTCAGCGCCATGCTGCAGCCAACTCGGATCGGCTCGGCCGCCTGCGCCGCCGCCGCACAAAAGAGCGCGGCGGCGGTCAGGGCGGCGCGCATCCATCCCGCGCGCATCGTTCCTCCTACTGCGAAGCGGCCTCGGTATAGGGCATGAGGTCGCCGTTCTTGTATTTCTCCGGCCACACCGTGACGACGTGCTTGGGATCCTTGAATTCTTCGAGCGAGCCGGTCTTGATGTGCTGGAACTGCTCGATCACCATGCGGCTTTCGGTCCACTCGCCGTCCGAGGTGAACGCGACCGGGCCGGCAATGGTGTCGAATGTGTGCGTGTGGATGTAGTCCGCGATCTTCTGGTTATCGAGACCGCCCGTGCCCTTGACCGCATCGGCAAGAACCTGCCCGGCGCCATAGGCGAACGGGATATAGCTGTAGCCGATCGGATCGGTGCCTTCCTTCGCCGCCCGCGCCTGATAGCGCGCCAGCACGTCCTTGAGCCCCGGGAAGTCGAACGCGAGCGAGAACGCATCGACATAGACGATGCCGTTCGTCAGCGGCCCGAGCTGCATGCGGCCCGCGGTCGAGGCGAGGCCGACCATGGTGCCGCCGAACATCTGCACCTTGAGCCCGGTCTCGTGCGCGGCGTGGACCATGCCGACCGTGTCGGGGTTGTAGCCGGCGTTGTAGAGGATGTCGGGATGCGTCTCCTCGATCGCGTGCATCACCGGCCCGTAATCGGTCGTGTTGGGCGGATAGGCCTTGTCGTAAACGATATCGAGCCCGAACTTCTTGGCGTTGTCGCGCGCGCCGTCGATCGAATTCTTGGAGAACTCGGCATCGGCGCCGGAAAGGGCGATGGTCTTGGGCTTGGGCTTCATCGCCAACGCGATCTGCATGTACCCATCGGTGAAGGCGTGGCGCGGATCGGGCCCGCTCGACAGCATCACGAAATAGCCCGGATAGTGGAACGAATGGTTCGCCGCGAGCGCGGTCACCGCGACCGTCGTCATCTTGTGCTGCATCAGGATCGGGATGGTCGGCACCGCCATGTTGGTGGCATAGGGCCCGATCAGGAGATCGACCTTATCGACCTCGATGAGTTTCGTGTAGATGCTGGGGATGTTGGTCGGGTTGCTCTGGTCGTCATAGCAGTCGAGCACGACCTGACGGCCCAAAAGCCCGCCCTTGGCGTTGATGTCGTCGCGCCACAGCTCGAAGCCCATCATCACCTGCTTGCCGTTGACCGCGACGCCGCCCGTCATTGACGCGCTACAGCCGATCTTGATCGGCTCCGCCGCCTGCGCGGCGCCGGCCGCGAGCACCGCGCCCAGCGCCCATGTGACTGCCCGTTGCATGTGTCCTCTCCCTCGTTTCCGGTTACTGCTGCGCCTTGTCGTAAGGATAGATGAAATCCGCCGTCTTGTATTTCGGCGGCCACACGATCGCCTCGTGGTCGGTGTTGCGGAACTGATCGATGTTGTTCGGCACGACGTGGCGGAACTGGCTGAACAGCCGGCCCGACTCGGTCCACTCGCCGTCCGGCCCGAACGAGATTTCGCGCAGCACGGTCTTGACCGGATGGGTATGGAGCCAGGCGGCGAGCTTCTCGCTGTCGAGGCTCTTCGTCGCAGTGACCGCGGCGGCGAGCACCTGGCCCGCGGAATAACCGAACGGCGGGAAGACATAGCCCAAGGGATCGACGCCCTGCTCCTTCGCCGCGCGCGCCTGGTAAGCGGAGATGAGCGCCTCGGCCTCGGGCGACATCAGCGTCTTCGCCGGCGCGAACACGATGCTGTTCAGCATGCCGTTCATCAGCGGCCCGAGCTGAAGCTTGACGCTGGTGATGCTGAGGCCGACGAGCGCGCCGCCGAAGATCTTGGTCTTGAGCCCGACCTCGGCCGCGGCGCGCACGGCGCATACCGTGTCCGGCGGATAGGCTGCGACGAACACGATGTCGGGATTGGTCTCCTGCACCGCGCGCATGACCGGCGCGCAGTCGGTCGTGGTCGGCGGATAGTAATGGTCGTAGACCACCTTGTAGCCGAGGTCGGCGGCGTTCTTGCGCGTGCCCTCGATCGCATTGCGCCCATATTCAGCGTCTGCGCCCAAGAGCGCGATCGTCTTCGGCTTTGGCGTCTGCGCGCCGGCCACGGCGAAGAACCCGGTGGAATAGGAGCGCTCGGGGTCGGGCCCGGTCGCGTTCATCGAGAAATAGCGCGGATAGTGGAATTCGTGGTTGGCCGCGTTGGCGAGGATGCCGACCGTCATCTTGCCCTTCTGCATGAGGACGGGGATCGCCGGCGCCACCATGTTGGTGGCATAAGGCCCGATCAGGAGATCGACCTTGTCGATGTCGATCAGCTTCGTGTAGATGCCGGGGACGTTGGCGGGCTGACTCTGATCGTCATAGCAGTCGAGCTCGACCGGGCGGCCCAGAAGGCCGCCCTTCTCGTTCACCTGGTCGCGCCAGATCTGAAGCGCGATCAGGATCTGCTTGCCGATCCCGGCGACGCCGCCGGTCATCGCCATGCTGCAGCCGATCTTGATCGGCTCGGCGGCCCGGGCGGGCGCAAGCGACGAAGCCGCGAGAAGCGCGGCCGCCGCGGCAAGGGCGCGCATCTAGCTCTCCACCCGTTCGGCGATGAACCGGTTCCGCATGCGGCCGAGGCCTTCGATCTCGGTCTCCATCACGTCGCCGGGCTTCAGGAACGTGTTCGTGCCCTGGCCGACGCCGCCGCACGTGCCGCAGAACAAAAGATCGCCCGGCTCGAGCGTCGCGATGCGCGAGGAGAATTCGATCTGCTCCTCGGGCGTGTAGATGAACTGCGAGGTGTTGCCGTCCTGCTTCGTAACCCCGTTGACCGAGAGATGGATGCCGAGCTTCATGTGATTGGCGACGAAGGCGCGCGGCACGAGATAGGGCCCCATCGGCGCGAAATTGTCCGACCCCTTGCCGCCGAACCAGTCGGAGCGCAGGCCCGGCCGGTCCGGCCGCATCTGCCAGTCGCGGCACGAAACGTCGTTGCCGGTCATGAAGCCGGCGATGCAATCGAGCGCGCGGGCGGCAGTGACGCGCTTGGCCTTCCGCCCCATGGCGAGGCAAAGCTCGGCCTCCCAGTCGATCTTCGACGTGCCGTGCGGGATCTCGATGTCGTCGAACGCGCCGGCCAGCGCGCTCGACGCCTTGAGGAACATGTAGGGGTGCGAGGTGGATCTCTCGCCGGTGAACTGCCGGTCGGACGGCGACATGCCGGCGCGGATCATCTCGTTGACGTGTTCCTGGAAATTCTGCGCGGCGTTCAGGATCTTGCCCGGCCGCGCGACCGGCGCGCGCGGGCGCAGGCTCGGCACGCTCGCCACCGCATCGCGGAAGCGCTCGCTCTTCGCGCCCTCCCTCTCGATGAAGACGACGAGCTCCTGCAACGCCGCGAAATTCGCATCCCATTCGTCGAGGAGCGCGCGCAGAGAGCTGGTATCGCCGAGCGCGTGCTTGCGCCCGGCCGGCGTGTCGCGGAACGCCGCATGGACCGCGGCGAGGCCGATCGCCTGGTCGCCGAGGACGATTGCCGCGAACTCGGCGCCGCCCGGCGCCGCAAAAGTGGCAAGCTTGAATGGCGTCCCGCTCATGCCGCCCCCTCCCGGTTTTTCTTGATCCTAGATCGGATCGACCGGCAACCAAAGCGTCATCGCCGGCGGGGGCTCCGGCCATGACGCCCGCGTGCGCCGCTATTCGACGATGACGGTGCCCTGCATGCGCGGATGGATCGTGCAGAAATATTTATAGGTGCCGGGGTGATCGAACACTAACGAGAAGCTGTCGTCGGTGTCGAGCGGCGGCGATTTCCACAGTCTCGGGTCGCCGTCGGCGACCACCGTGTGCGGCTCGTCGTCCTTGTTGGTCCAGGTGACCTTGGTGCCGCGCTTCACGGCGAGCGTCGAGGGACCGAACGCGAAATCGGCGATCGCGACCGCGGCATCCGCCGTGGGCGCGGCCGCGCCGTGCCGCACCAGCGCGCCGGCCGCGACGCTCGCGACGAGAACGGCCGCGGCAAACCGCACGGCAAGCCGCCGGCCGAGCCAGAATACGAGCATGGAGCGCTCCTCACGATGCGAGGGTCGCGTCGCTGAGCGCGACCTTGTCGGCGACGACATCGACGCGGCGCACGCCCAGCATCGCCTTGAGCTTCTCCGCCGGCACTTTGAGCGGCCCGGGCGAGGCGCCCGCGGCGCCGGGCGCCGCCTGCGGGAAGCAAGTCGAATAGGCGGTGCGGCAGGTGATGTTGCCTTCGACCTTCTGGATCACCTGGTGAATGTGGCCGTTCAGCACCGTGACCGAGCCGAAACGCTTCAGATACGCGAGCGCCGCATCGCCATCGTCGGTGCCCCAGCCCCATTGCGGATAGACCGCCCAGAGCGGCATATGCGCGAAGACGACGATCGGCGTCGATGCGGATTTGCCCTTGAGGTCGCCTTCGAGCCACTCGATCTGCTCCCGCCCGAGCGAGCCCTGGCCGCCCGCCTTGAGGTTCACGACGTTGACGAGGGCGACGAAATGCACGCCGTCCTGATCGAAGCTGTACCAACCGCCGCCCTTGCTGCGGCCAAAGCGGGCGAAGAACTGCTTGCCGTCGTCGCCGATCACGTCGTGCTCGCCCGGCACGTGGAACGTCTCGAGCTTCGCCGCCTTCAAGAGCTGGTCGGCCGTGTCGAACTCCTCGGGCTTCGCGAGATGCGTCACGTCGCCGGTGTGGAGCATGAAGCGCGGCTTTGCCGCCGTGATCCGCGCAAGCGCGTCATTGAGGCTTCCGTTCGGGTCGGGATTGATCGGATTCTTGAAGCCGATATGCGTGTCGCTCACCTGGGCGAAGCTGAAGTCTCCCGTCTCGGCGGCGGCCGCGTCACCGACGAGCTGCAAGGATTGCGGCACTCCGCCCTTCACCGTCCACAGCACGCCGGCGCTGCCCAGCATCAAGCACTGCATCGCCTTGCGGCGCGTCGTTCCGTCCACGCGATCGTGCGGCATCCTTGTCTCCTTCCGGGCCTGCGCGGGCCACGCACGAGAAGATCACGCCGCCGCCCCCTCTATTCGGCCGCGGCGAAAAAACATTCCCGGAATAAAATGGCGCCGGCACCGATCCGGATTGGGTTATGGAGCGAGATTCCGCCTTTGCCGCCGTGGCGCTGCCGCATCTCGACGCGGCCTACAACCTCGCGCGGTGGCTCACTGGCAGCGGGCCGGAGGCGGAGGACGTGGTGCAGGAGGCGCTGGTGCGGGCCTTGACCTATTTCCCGACCTATCGCGGCGCCAACGCGCGGGCCTGGCTGCTGCGGATCGTGCGGAACGCCGCCTATGCCGCCTTGAACGCGCGCCGCGCGACGGCGACGGAGCCGCTTTTCGACGAGGATGCAGCATTGCCCGAGCCAGCCGATCCGCGCGACGATCCCGAGACCGCGCTTATCCGGGCGCGCGCGTCCTCGCGCCTCAACGCGCTCTTGGGGCGCCTGCCGGCCGAGCTCAAGGAGACGCTTGTCCTACGCGAGCTCGAGGAATTGTCCTATCGCGAGATCGCGGAGGTGACGGGTGCGCCGATCGGCACCGTAATGTCGCGGCTGTGGCGGGCGCGGCGGCTCCTTGCCAAGGCGGCCGGGAGCGAGCCATGACGACGTGCGACCGCGCGCTCGTGCTCCAGGCCGAGTTCGACGGCGAGCTCGACGCGGCGCAATCGGCTGAGTTGGCACAGCATCGCGAGACCTGCGCTGAATGCCGCGCCAATTGGGCGATGCTCGAAGCCGCGCGCCGCGCCGCGCGCGATTTGGCCTATCACGCGGCGCCCGCATCGCTCAAAGCCGCGCTCGAAGCGCGCGCCGGGCCCGCGCGGCGGCGGCTTTCCTGGCGCGAGCCCGTAAGCTTCGCCGTGGGCGCGGCGCTTGCGGCGATGCTGCTCCTCGTGGTGCGGCCCGCCGGCGATAATGCGATGCTGGCGACCTTGGTCGACGATCACGTGCGCTCGCTGCAGCCCGGCCACTTCTACGATATCGCGTCCTCCGACAAGCACACGGTGAAGCCGTGGTTCGACGGCAAGCTCGATTTCGCGCCGCCGGTGAAGGATCTGGCGGCCGACGGCTATCCGCTGGTCGGCGGCCGGCTCGACTATCTCGGCGGCCGCGCGGTCGCGGCGCTTGCCTACGAGCACGGCAAGCATCCGATCAACCTGTTCGTGTGGCCCGAGCGCGCGGGCTCGCCCGCGCCGTTCGCGGCCGTGCGCGAAGGCTACAACATCGTGCACTGGGACGCGGGCGGCATGGCGCTTTGGGCCGTCTCCGACATGGAGAAGGACGAGCTCGAGGACTTCGCCCGCCTGTGGCAGAAGGCGCCTTAGGCCGAGGCCTTCTTGCGCCGCGCGGGCTTCGCTTCCTCGGCCGCCTTCTTGCCGCCG